>Ga0335073_10013379_pt1 | contig 11503 bp, 9 predicted proteins | sample Lox_Sample_22_FD_207093 | JGI IMG/M metagenome (GOLD analysis project Ga0335073, IMG submission 207093) | Soil microbial communities from Loxahatchee National Wildlife Refuge, Florida, United States - Lox_Sample_2.2 | ecosystem: Environmental > Terrestrial > Soil > Wetlands | place: USA: Florida... | reverse complement strand
TAGGGAGAATACCAATGAGTTCGGACGCCGGCGCGGACGTCGACATCCTTATCGTGGGTGCCGGGGTGACCGGTATCTACCAGCTGTACCTGGCCCGCGAGGCCGGCTACTCGGTGCAGCTGGTCGAGCAGGGTTCCGGCGTCGGCGGCACCTGGTACTGGAACCGCTACCCCGGGTCACGCTACGACTCGGAGAGCTACACCTACGGGTACTTCTTCTCCGAGGAGCTGTTCAAGGAGTGGGAGTGGTCCGAGCACTTCGCGGGGCAGCCGGAGAACGAGCGGTACTTCAACCGGGTGGTCGACAAGTTCGACCTGCGCCGCCTCATCCGGTTCAACACCACGGTCACGTCCGCCGTCTGGGACGAGACCTCGGGGACCTGGCGGGTCACCGCGCAGGACGGGTACACCGCCAGGGCGCGTTACCTGGTGGCCGCGACCGGCGTGCTGTCTGTCCCGTTCTATCCGAACGTCCCGGGACGGGAGAGCTTCCGCGGCGAGGCCTACCACACCGGCCTGTGGCCGGACGCCGAGGTGGACTTCACGGGCAAGCGGGTCGCGGTCATCGGCACCGGGTCGAGCGGCGTGCAGGTCATCCCGATCGTCGCCCCCGTGGCCTCCTCGGTGACCGTGTACCAGCGCACGCCGAACTGGGTCACCCCGCTGCACAACCGGCCGATTACCCCGCAGGAGCAGGCCGAGCTCAAGGCGGACTTCGAGAAGATCCGCGATACCGTCGGCAAGTCCCCGTCCGGGTTCCTGCACCAGCACTCGGACAAGAGCACCTTCGAAGACTCGCCCGAGGAACGGCAGGCGTTCTACGAGCGGGTCTGGCAGCTCGGCGGGTTCGGGAAGATCATCTCCAACTACCGTGACATGACGCTCAACCCGGCCGCCAACGCCGAGTGGTCGCGCTTCGTCGCCGGCAAGATCCGTGCCGTCGTCAAGGACCCGGCGACGGCGGAGAAGCTGATACCGAAAGACCACGGCTACGCCGGCAAGCGCCCCCCGTACGGCACCGGCTACTTCGAGGCGTACAACCGGCCGAACGTGTCGCTCGTCGACCTGAACGAGACGCCGATCACCGCGGTCACGGAAACCGGCATCGAGACCGCGGCGGGTCTGCAGGAGTTCGACATCATCGTCTGGGCCACCGGCTTCGACTTCGGGACCGGCGCGCTGCGGCGGCTTGGGGTCGTCGGCCGGGACGGCCTGCCGCTGAAGGACTACTGGGCCGACGGGCCGCTCACTTACCTCGGCATCATGACCCACGGGTTCCCGAACTTCTTCTTCCCCGGCGGGCCGCACGGCGCCGCGGGCAACAACCCGCGGTACAACGGCGACCAGTCCGACTTCGTCGCCGAACTGCTTGACTTCGCCCGCGAGCACGGGCACCGGGTGATCGAGGCGCCCAAGGCGCTCGAGGTCGAGTGGACCGCGATGGTCAACGACGCCGCGATCACCATGTCGCCGTTCAACGAGCAGAGCTACTTCTTCGGCGCCAACATCCCCGGCAAGGCCAAGGCCTTCCTGCTCAACTCCCTCGGGCGGCCCAAGCTGCTGCAAATGATGGAGATCGCGGTCAAGAGCGACTACGCCGGCTTCTTCCCTGGCCCGGACGGCGCCCCTGGCCCGGACGGTGCCGAGGCGCAGGGGATTTCGAAGTGAGCGACATCCGCTTCGACGGCCGGGTGGCGGTCGTCACCGGCGCCGGGCGCGGCATCGGCCGGGCCTACGCGCTGCTGCTCGGCGAGCGCGGCGCCAAGGTGGTGGTCAACGACCTTGGCGGCAGCACCAAGGGCACCGGGCATGACCCGGGTCCCGCCCAGGAGGTGGCCGACCAGATCGTCAAGGCCGGCGGGACCGCGATCGCCGACTCCAGTGACGTGTCTGCCGTCGAGGGCGGCCAGCATGCAGTGGACGCGGCTGTGCACGAGTGGGGCCGGGTCGATATCGTGGTCAACAACGCGGGCAACGTCATCTACGGCGGCCTGCCCGATGTCCACGTCAGCGTCCTCGACGCCATCCTCGCGGTGCACGTCAGGGGCACGTTCAACGTCACCAGGGCCGCCTGGCCGCACATGCTGGCGCAGAACTACGGACGGGTGCTGCTGACCGGATCCACGGGGATGTTCGGCATGCCCGACAACCTCAGCTACGCCACCGCCAAGTCCGCCATGATCGGCATGGCCCAGGCCATGACCCAGTCCGTCGGCGACCACGACATCAAGATCAACGTGATCGCGCCGAACGCGTGGACGAGGATGGCGGGCGACCCGTCCGAGGGCATGGACCAGCTGCGCGCGGCGCGGCCGGCCGGTCCGCCGCCGCATATGGAGCCCGAACTCGTCGCCCCGATGGCCGCCCTCCTGGCCCACGAGAGCTGCCCGGTCAGCGCCGGGATCTACCTGGCCGGCGGCGGCCGGTTCGCCCGGCTCTTCGTCGCCTCCACCGACGGCTACCTGCACCCGGACGACGCCGCGCCAACGATCGAGGACGTCGCCGCCAACTGGGCGGCGATCAACGACGAGGCCGGCTACTACGTGCCAACCAGCACGCTGAACTGGTCGGCCCGCTACATGTCACACCGATTCTGAGAGGAAGGCCAAAGATGACCGACACCACCGTGTGGCCGCACCACGAGCTCGGCAAGGAGCTGTCCAACTGGGGCCGCTGGGGCAACGACGACCAGATCGGCACGCTCAACTTCATCACCCCGGAGAAGCTGGTCGCCTCGGCCAAGATGGTACGCACCGGCAAGACCATCGACTGCGGCATCCCGTTCGACAAGGACGGCCCGTTCCCGCCCGGCGGCTGGCGGCGCAACCCGCAGCACCTGTTCACCCTGCTGCCGTCGGACTCGTTCTATGCCAAGGACGGGCAGATCGCGGCCGACGACATCATCATCATGGGCCTGCAGGCCTCGACCCAGTGGGACGGCCTGGCCCACGTCGGCTACGACGGGTTCTTCTACAACGGCGTGCCCGCCAGCGCGGTCAACAACTTCCAGGGCGCCTCCAAGAACGACATCGCCAAGGTCGCCACCAAGCTCGTCTCCCGGGGGGTGCTGCTCGACATCGCCGGCCTGAAGGGCGTGGAGGTGCTGCCTGACTCTTACGAGATCACGACCGCCGACGTCGAGGCGGCCCAGGAGCGGCAGGGTGTACGGGTCGAGTCCGGTGACATCGCGTGCATCCGCACCGGCTGGACCAAGTACTTCCGCGAGGGCGACCGGCAGAAGTACGTGGGCCCGACGCCCGGTCCCGGCCTGGACCTCTGCCGGTGGATCCACGACAGCGAGATCGCCGCGCTGGCCCTGGACCAGTCCAACGGCGAGGTCTGGCCGACCCCGGTGCCCGGCGCCACTATCCCGGTACACCAGGTGATGATCCGCGACATCGGGCTGACCCTGGGCGAGATGTTCGACTTCGAGGCGCTGAAGGCCGACTGCGAGGCCGACGGGGTGTGGGAGTTCCTCTTCGTCGCCCCTGGCCTGCTGGTCACCGGCGCGGTCGGCACGCCGCTCAGCCCGATCGCGATCAAGTAGGGGCGCCGATGACGAGCTACGCGGAAGTGTTCGCGGGCGTCTGCACCGCCGTCGCCGCGCACGCCCAGCACCAGGACGCGGGCGACACCGACGGCATCATGGCGCTCTACACGCCGGACGCGGTCCTCGAGGTCCCCGGCATGGGAGTCTTCGAGGGCGCGGACGCGATCCGCGCCTCCTGGGACAAGTGGAAGCCCAAGGGGCTGCAGCGCCACATGCCGGTCAACGTCGTGATCACCGACTGGAACGACGATGAGGCCCGCGCCACCACCGACGTGGTGTTCATTGCCCAGGGAGACGGCGGGGCGTGGTCGGTCCAGATCGTCGCCCGCTACTACGACGTGTTCCGTCAGGCCGGCGGCAGGTGGCTGCTGCGCCGCCGCGCCGACGAGTACATCGGCTGGGCGCCGCCGAGCTGACCCTCGCACCCTCCCGCAGTTCCCGCTGCCACCCGCAGCCTCCCGATGGTTGTGACAACGAGCCGGTTATAGGCGGTTCGTTGTCACAACCATTCGGGCTGGCATCCGGGCATCCCGGGTGGCGGGCACGCCGCGTCCGCTATACGTCGCCGGTCGACGCCCTGATCAGGTAAAGCATCGCGGTGACCTGGGCCGCCTGCTCCTGCGAAAGCCCGGGCAGCCCGAACGCGGCCTGGTTGAGCGCGTCGGTCGCCTCCTCGGCCAGCGCCCGCCCGGCCGGGGTGATAGTGGCGAGCACCACCCGCCGGTCCTCGGGTGACATCTGCCGCCGGACCAGTCCGCGCTGCTCGAGCCGGGCGATGGCATTGGTCACGGCGGCCGGGTGGACCATCAGCCGTACCCCCATCTTGCCCATCGGCAGCGAGCCGGACCGGCTGAAGGCGAGCAGCCGCAGCGCCTCGTACGCGGCGAAGGTCAGCGCATAGGGCTTGAGCACGTCCTCCACCTTGGCCAGCAGGATCTGCTGGGCGCGCATGATCGACGTGACCGCGGCCATGTGATCGGCCTGCTCGGGCCAGCGGGCACTCCACTGGCGCCGGGCCTCGGCGATCGGGTCGGCGGGATGGCGGTCGGGCACGCCGTCAACCGTACGCGACGGGCTGGCCAGGCGCGACAGGCGAAGCACTTGACGACACGAGGCAAAATCATTTAACGTCAAAATATTGAACGTACTAAATTTGAGCGCCCAAAATAAGGCGGCCTGATAATGCGGAGGGTGTGACATGCCCGCTTCGCCGGGGAAGGGCAAGCTGCACGTCCCGGCGCACCCGGTGCGCTTCGTGACGTCGACCGCGCTGTTCGACGGACATGACGCGGCGATCAACATCATGCGGCGGATCATGCAAGCCCAGGGCGCCGAGGTGGTGCACCTGGGGCACGACCGTTCGGTCCGCGAGGTCATCGACGCCGTACTCGAGGAAGACGCGCAAGGGGTGGCGGTCAGCTCCTACCAGGGCGGGCACGTCGAGTACTTCGAGTACCTGGCGCAGAGCCTGGCCGACGCGGGCGCGGGACACGTCAGGGTGTTCGGCGGCGGCGGTGGCGTGATCGTCCCCGAGGAAATCACCAGGCTGGCGGCGGCGGGGGTGCGGATCTTCTCACCCGAGGACGGCCAGCGGCTCGGCCTCGCCGGGATGATCAACGAGCTGATCGCGGCGTGCGACACCGACCTGGCGGCGCAGCCCCCGTCGGCAGAGGCGCTGCTGACCGGTGACCGTACCGCGCTCGCGCGGGCCATCACCTGCCTGCAGGCCGGCCGGCTGCCAGACCCGGTTTGGCAAACGGTGAGAGCCGCCGCCCGGGCTCGCCGGGTGCCGGTGCTCGGCATCACCGGCACCGGCGGGTCCGGCAAGTCGTCGCTGACCGATGAGCTGGTCCGCCGGTTCCGCACCGACCAGGAAGACAAGCTGCGCATCGCGGTGCTCGCGGTCGACCCGACCCGGCGGCGGGGCGGCGGCGCGCTGCTCGGCGACCGGATCCGGATGAACGCCCTCGACGGCGGGCGCGTGTTCTTCCGCTCGCTGGCAACCCGGGGCGCGCGGGAGATGCCGGAGACGATGGCGGCGATCGTCACCGCCTGCAAGGCAGCCGGGTACGACCTGGTGATCGTGGAAACCCCTGGCATCGGGCAGGGCGACGCCGCCGTCACCGAGCTGGCCGACGTCGCCCTCTACGTGATGACACCCGAATACGGCGCGGCCTCGCAGCTGGAGAAGATCGACATGCTCGACTTCGCCGACGTGGTAGCGGTCAACAAGTTCGAGCGGCGCGGCGGCGCCGACGCGGTGCGTGCGGTGGCCAGGCAGCTCGTGCGCAACCGGCAGGCGTTCGGCGCCCAGGCGGCCGACATGCCGGTGTTCGGCACCAGCGCCGCGACCTTCAACGACACCGGCGTGACGGCGCTCTACCAGCACCTCGCGGCCACCTTGCGCGAGCACGGCCTGCCGCTCGCCGAGGGGGTCCTCCCGCTGGTCGCCGGGAAGACGTCGGCCGAGGCCGCGTCGGTGATCCCGGCGGGCCGGTCGGGCTACCTGGCCGAGATCGCCGCCACCGTCCGCGGGTACCACGCGCAGACCGAGGAGCAGGCCGCGGCGGTGCGGCGGGTGCAGCGGCTCGCCGCCGTCCATGACGAGCTCTTGGATGATCCCGAACGTGGGCGTGTTTCTTCCCCTGCCGCCGCCGCTCCCGACGGCGCCGCGGACGCGGTGGCGGCCCTGCTCGACCGCGCGCGCCACGAGGTGAACGAGGACAGCGCCGCGCTGATCGACGGCTGGCCCGCCGTCGCCGCGTCCTACACCGGCGACGAGCAGGTGGTGCGGATCCGCGACAAGGAGGTGCGCACGAAGCTCACCCGGGAGTCGCTGTCCGGCAGCACGATCCCGCGGGTGGCGCTGCCGCGCTACGAGGACCACGGGGAACTGCTGCGGTTCCTGCGCAAGGAAAACCTGCCCGGCTACTTCCCGTTCACCGCCGGGGTGTTCCCGTTCAAGCGGGAGGGGGAGGACCCGGCCCGGATGTTCGCCGGCGAGGGCGACGCGTTCCGCACCAACCGCCGGTTCAAGCTGCTGTCGGAGGGCAGCGACGCGACCCGGCTGTCCACCGCCTTCGACTCGGTCACCCTTTACGGCCGCGACCCGGGGGAGAGCCCCGACGTCTACGGCAAGGTCGGCACCTCGGGCGTCTCGATCGCGACCCTGGACGACATGAAGGCGCTGTACGACGGGTTCGAGCTGACCGCGCCCAGTACGTCGGTGTCGATGACGATCAACGGGCCGGCCCCGACTATCCTCGCGTACTTCTTCAACACCGCCATCGACCAGGGCGCCGCCCAGGGCCTGCCGGCTGACGAGGTGCTGCGGCGGGTGCGCGGCACCGTGCAGGCCGACATACTCAAGGAAGACCAGGGACAGAACACCTGCATCTTCTCCACCGAGTTTTCCTTGCGGATGATGGCCGACATCCAGGAGTGGTTCATCGCCCACCAGGTGCGCAACTTCTACTCGGTGTCCATCTCCGGCTACCACATCGCCGAGGCCGGGGCCAACCCGATCAGCCAGCTGGCCTTCACCCTGGCCAACGGGTTCACCTACGTGGAGGCCTACCTCGCCCGCGGAATGAAGGTGGACGAATTCGCGCAGAACCTTTCGTTCTTCTTCTCCAACGGCATGGACCCCGAGTACACGGTCATCGGACGGGTGGCGCGGCGGATCTGGGCGGTCGCGATGCGCGACCGGTACGGCGCGAACGAGCGCTCGCAGAAGCTGAAGTACCACATCCAGACGTCGGGCCGGTCGCTGCACGCGCAGGAGATGGCGTTCAACGACATCCGTACCACCCTGCAGGCGCTGTGCGCGATCTACGACAACGCGAGCAGCCTGCACACCAACGCCTACGACGAGGCCGTCACGACGCCGTCGGAAGAGTCGGTGCGGCGGGCGCTGGCGATCCAGCTGATCATCAACCGCGAGTGGGGCCTGGCGGTCAACGAGAACCCGCTGCAGGGCTCGTTCATCGTCGATGAGCTGACCGACCTGGTGGAAGAGGCCGTGCTCGCCGAGCTCGAGCAGATCAGCCAGCGCGGCGGGGTGCTCGGCGCGATGGAGACCGGCTACCAGCGGGGCAAGATCCAAGACGAGTCCATGCTGTACGAGCAGCGCAAGCACGACGGGTCGCTGCCCATCGTCGGGGTCAACACCTTCCGCAGCCCGCACCCGGAGCCGGCCGAGACGTCCACCCCGCTGGCCCGCGCGACAGAAGAAGAGAAGAAGTCCCAGCTGGAGCGGGTCCGCGACTTCCAGCAGCGGCACGCTGACGAGGCCCACGCGGCCCTTGCCGCGCTCAAGGAGACGGCTCGTAACGGCGGCAACATGTTCGCCACCCTGATGGACGCCGCCCGGGTCTGCAGCCTGCAGCAGATCACCGAGGCGTTCTTCGAGGTCGGCGGCCAGTACCGGCGGAACGTATGACCGGCGACATCACCAGGCTCGGCTGCTGGCCATCGATCCCAGGCGATGGCTGCGGCAGCGATACGCCTATAGGCGGCTGGTTGTCACAACCATGCGGGAACGCCGGCCGGGAGGTCCGATGAGCTACACGCTGTCCGAGGAGCACCAGGCGCTGCGGGAGACCGCGCGGGCGGTGGCGGAGGCTAAGATCGCGCCGTTCGCGGCCGAGGTGGACGCGACCGCGCGGTTCCCGCGGGAAGCCCTGGACGCGCTGACCGGGGCCGGGCTGCACGCCACCCACATCCCCGAGCAGTACGGCGGCGAGGGCGCCGACGCGCTCGCCACCGCGCTCGTGATCGAGGAGGTCGCCCGGGTCTGCGCGTCCTCCTCGCTGATCCCGGCGGTGAACAAGCTCGGCACCGTCCCGGTCCTGCTGTCCGGGTCCGAGCGGCTCAAGCGGGCCTACCTGCCGCCGGTCGCGCGCGGCGAGGCGCTGTTCTCCTACGCGCTGTCCGAGGCGGACGCCGGGTCCGACGCGGCCGGCATGCGGACCAGGGCGGTGCGGGACGGCGACTGGTGGGTGCTGAACGGCACCAAGACCTGGATCACCAACGCGGGGGAGTCGCGCTTCTACACTGTGATGGCGGTGACCGACCCGGCCAGGGGCGCGCGGGGGATCTCGGCCTTCGTGGTGGAGAAAACCGACCCGGGAGTCAGCTTCGGCCCGCTTGAGAAGAAGCTCGGCATCAAGGGCTCGCCGACCCGCAGCGTCATCCTGACCGACGCGCGCATCCCGGCCGACCGCATCATCGGCGCCGAGGGCACCGGCTTCAAGACCGCCCTGGCGACCCTGGACCATACCAGGATCACCATCGCCGCCCAGGCACTCGGCATCGCCCAGGGCGCCCTCGACTACGCGGCCGGCTACGTCAAGCAGCGCCGCCAGTTCGGCCAGCCGCTCGCCGATTTCCAGGGCATCCAGTTCATGCTGGCCGACATGGCCATGAAGCTGGAGGCGGCCAGGCAGCTGACCTACCACGCCGCCGCCTTGTCCGAGCAGGCCATGCGGGGACAGCGGGCCAAGGACCTGACGTTCGTCTCGTCCGCGGCCAAGTGCTTCGCCTCGGACGCAGCCATGGCCATCACCACCGACGCGGTCCAGCTGCTCGGCGGCTACGGCTACACGCAGGACTTCCCTGTCGAGCGGATGATGCGCGACGCCAAAATCACCCAGATCTACGAGGGGACGAACCAGATCCAGCGCATGGTGATGGCCCGGCAGCTGCTCAAGGGCTGGTGATGGGTCGCTGACCTGGGGCCTTCTCGGGCATGTCGCGCATGAGACGGGCCGCCAGACCCATGAGTCGGGCGACCCGCTCTCGTGTCCGTATTGCCCGGTTGATCCGGCTTATTTCCCGTCGTTTCCGGACCCCGTGCTGAATCGGTGCTGATAACCCCGTGCCATGACCGGTTGCGTTACGGCACACCCGGAACTCATCGGCTCGCCAGCGACATCGGTTCCGTGATCTGGCTGAGCGCCGGAGAATAGCAGGCCCTTGATCATGAGAGCCCTGCTGTCGTCGTGCGGGCCGTGAGGGTGGCCGGACCGGCAGTGCTGTCCTCCGTACGGCACGACCTGAGCCGGCGCGTTGTAATGCTCGGCGTGCAGCGGCCCGTCGGTGACGGTGTGCGCCATCCGCATCGACTGTTCGCCGATGCGGATGAGCCGTTCCGTGGTGACGGCGCCGGTGAAGCACGTCACCTTGATGCCATTGTCCTGTTCCTTGCCTCGCCGGTCCGCCTTCGCCGGTCAGAGTTCGGCGCGCCGGTTGAACAGCCTGCGCGACCCCAGGTAGCCGGCCACGGTCAGCGCCACGCACCAGCCCACCGCTTGAATCCAATCGGTGCCGACGTGCGTGCCAAGCAGCAGGCCGCGCAGGGTCTCGGTGATCGGCGTGAACGGCTGGTACTCGGCGAACTGCCGCAGTCCCGGGCTCATCGAGGTGGCCGGTACGAACCCGCTGCCCAGGAACGGCAGCAGGATGACCGGCATCGGCAGGCTGCTTGCGCCTTCCGGGGCCTTGGCGGACAGGCCCATGGCCATGGCCACCCACGTCAGCGCCCAGGCGGTCAGCGCGGCGACGCCGATGGCGCCCAGCCAGTGCAGCGCGTCCGCGTGCGGCCGGAAACCAACGGCCACCGCGACACCGAGCAGCACCCCCATGGCCAGCAGGGCCTGGATCCAGTTGCCCACGACGTGCCCGGCGAGCAGCGCGAACCGCGAGATCGACATGGTCCGCAGGCGGTCCACGATGCCCTCGGTCATGTCCGTGCACACCGACACGGCCGTGCTCACCATGCTCGACGTCGCCGTCATGATCAGCATGCCCGGGGCCAGGTAGTTGATGTAGCTTCCGCCGATACCGGCGCCGAGGGTGCTGCCGAACGCGTACCTGAACAGCAGCAGGAAGATCAACGGCATAAGCAGGCTGCTCAGCGACATCGCGGGATAGCGCAGGGCGTGCAGCAGGTTGCGGTGCAGCAGCGTGCGGGTATCGGTGAGGGTGTAGGTGGCGGCGGTCATCGGCCTGCTCCGTTTTCCGTGGTCGAGGCGGTGGTGAGGTAGGCCGAACGGCCGGTCAAGGCGAGGAAGACGTCGTCCAGGCCGGGAGTGTGCACGGTGAGCTCCGCAGGTTCGAGTTCCGCCTGGCTGAGCCGGTCCAGCAGGGAGTACAGCGACCGGACACCGCCGTCGCCGGGCACCTGGAGGGTCAGTTCCTCAGCGTCGCGGCTGATCGTGCCGAGCGCGCGGGCGGCCAGGCTGAGCTGGGCCGCGTCGGTGAAGCGGAGGCTCACGTGGCCGCCGGGAACCAGCTTCTTCAGTTCGGACGGGGTGCCCTCGGCGACGAGCCTGCCCTGGTCAAGCACCGCGATCCGGTCGGCCAGATGGTCGGCCTCCTCCAGGTACTGGGTGGTAAGGAAGATCGTGACGCCGTCCTGTTCGACGAGGTCGCGGACGATCTGCCACATGGTGCGCCTGCTGCGCGGGTCGAGCCCGGTGGTCGGCTCGTCCAGGAAGATGATCCTGGGCTTGCCGGCCAGTGTCATGGCCAGATCCAGTCTGCGCCGCATGCCGCCGGAATAGGTGGCCAGCGACTTGCCCGCGGCCTCGGCCAGGTCGAATTTCTCCAGCAGTTCCGTGGCCCGCTGCCGTGATTCGCGCTTGCCCAGGTGGTGCAGCCTGCCCATCAGCGCCAGATTCTCGAAACCGGTGAGCAGTCCGTCCACGGCGGCGAACTGCCCGGTGACGCCGATCGCGGCGCGCACCGCGTCCGGTTCGCTGGCCAGTTCCTTCCCGGCGATCCAGGCTTGCCCTGCGTCCGGCCTGCTCAGCGTGGACAGGATCCGCACCATGGTGGTCTTGCCGGCGCCGTTCGGCCCGAGGAGGGCGAAGATCGTGCCAGCGGGGATCTCGATGCTGACCCCGTCAAGCACGGTGTGATCGCCGTAGGACTTGCGCAGGCCGGCGACCCT
>Ga0335073_10013378_pt1 | contig 11504 bp, 8 predicted proteins | sample Lox_Sample_22_FD_207093 | JGI IMG/M metagenome (GOLD analysis project Ga0335073, IMG submission 207093) | Soil microbial communities from Loxahatchee National Wildlife Refuge, Florida, United States - Lox_Sample_2.2 | ecosystem: Environmental > Terrestrial > Soil > Wetlands | place: USA: Florida... | reverse complement strand
CGCGAATCGAGGGAGTCGCGTTATTAATAGACTGCTTCATATGCCAAATTCGGACTATGCCGCCCCTGACGGGGCTTAGTTGCTTTCTTCGCGTTGTTTCTACAAATATTTCGCCCCGAGTGGGGCTTGCACAATCGCAAATCAAAAATCGAAATTCTCTACACCGCTTCCTGCCCTGCCCCATCCGCTCCGCCGCCGTCCAAATCAATCAAAATGTCCCGCGGCTCGGCACCTTTGCTGGGGCCGACGATGCCGCGGTTCTCGAGTTCGTCCATGATGCGCGCCGCGCGCGTGTAGCCCAGGCGCAAGCGTCGCTGCAACAGCGACACGCTCGCCTTTTGCTCGCTGCGGATGACCTCGATGCAATCCTGGATAAGGTCCTCGTCCTCGTCAATGCCGCTGGGGATGTCCGACGCCGACGGCTTGGACAACTGTTGATGGATCTCGATGTCATAATTCGGCTTGCCCTGTTGGGCAATGAAATCCACGATGCTTTGAATTTCCTGGTCGGTGATGAGGGCCCCCTGGGCCCGGATCAATTTCGCCGAGCCGGGCGGCAGATACAACATATCGCCCTTCCCCAGCAATTTGTCGGCGCCCATGGCGTCCAAAATGGTCCGCGAATCCACCTTGGCCGCGACCTGAAAAGCAATACGCGCGGGAATGTTTGCCTTGATGACGCCGGTGATGACGTCCACGCTCGGCCGTTGTGTGGCGACGATGCAATGGATTCCAGCCGCGCGCGCCATCTGCGTGATGCGCGCAATGGCCATTTCCACGTCCGCAGGCGCGACAAGCATCAGGTCCGCCAACTCGTCGATGATGACGACGATATAGCTGAGTTTTTCGGGTATGACGATGTCTTCCTCCCGCGGCACGACAATTTCCTCGTCCACTTCCACCGCAAAACCTTCCGCCCCCGGCTCGACTTTTTCCTTTTTTGACATGAGCGGCAGTTCGGGCTCCTGCGGCACGAGTTTTTTATTTGGCCGGGAATTGAATGTGCCGATATTGCGCACGCCCACTTTTGCAAAAATCTGGTAGCGCTTTTCCATTTCGTTGACGACCCAGCGCAGGGCGAGGATGACTTTTTTCGGGTCCGTCACGACCGGCACAACCAGGTGCGGCAGCGCGTTGTAATGCTGCAGTTCGACGACTTTGGGATCGATCATTACGAACCGCAATTGATCCGGAGAGAAACGGTATAGCAGCGACGCGATAATAGCGTTGATGCAAACCGATTTTCCGGAGCCCGTGCTGCCCGCGATCAACAGGTGCGGCATTTCCGCAAGATCCGCAACAATGGGATGGCCATAGACGTCTTTGCCGAGCGCCAGCGGAATTTTTGCCCTTGTCGCGCGCCATTCGTCCGATTCCAAAAGGTCGCGCATAATGACCTTGGTTTTGACCATATTGGGCACTTCGACACCTACGGAACTTTTTCCGGGCACGGGCGCCAAAATATGAATGCGTTCGGCCTTGAGGGCGGCGGCGATGTTGTTTGAGAGCGCCGTGATTTTTTCGAGTTTCACGCCGGGGGCGGGGTGCAACTCGTAACGCGTAATCGTCGGGCCTTTGGTGATGTCGCCCAGCGAGACTTCAATGTCGAATTGCGCCAGCGTCTGCTGCATCAGCCGGGCGTTGGCCATGAGTTCCTCCCTGGACTCGGTTGGCTTGATGGTCATGTCCGGCAATTGCAGGAAATCCATGGATGGCAATTGGTAATTGCCAATGATGGGAGTCTGGGCAACGGTGATCGGTTTGGCTTTTGGCCTGGGTTTGGCCGGAGTGATGCCTGTGATTTTGATTTCGGATTCGCTCTTTTCCGGCGCGGGTTTTTCCTGCTTGTCAGGTTCGTCCTTTGCAGCGGGGCTCCCGTTTTTTGTTTCGACCGGTTTGGGTTCTTCGATTTTTCCAACCGGTTTGTCCGCCGCTTTTTTACCGAGAATTTCATCCGTCGTGGTAGCGGCCACTTCTTTGGCGGGAATCACCTGGCCTTCGTCGGCAGGTTCGATGGTTTTCGCCACATCCGGCAAAGTCGTTTTGCGGATGCGCGGGCCTTTAGCCTGCGGCACGGATAAATCGCGAACGGTGGGTTCGGGCACAGGCTGCATATCAGCGCCCAGTCCAGACCGCGCCACCTGTTCCTGAAGCTGCTTTGCCTGTTTTTCCAACTCGCGGGCTCGCCGTTCCAATGCCGCTTCCTGTGGCGATTTTGTTTCCTGTGGCGAGTTCGTTTCCTTGGTTGTTTTCACTCCCGGCATTTCCCCCGGCCTCGCCAACAATGCTCGAATCCAATTGCCCAGATGGAAATTGGTGAGAAACAACAAGCTAATCAGACACACTGCCGCATAGACGATCGTCGCGCCGACGCCGCCAAAAACCCAAAAGCCCCAATCATCGCCGAACAATTTGAAATCAAAAAGAGTGCCACCCAGCCAGCCGCCCGCGCCCGCAGAATCTATATTGGACCATAACGGCTTCAAGAGATTACCCGTCCGGTCCAAAAGGCCCGAAAATGCAAAAAGAAACACCAGGGACCATACGCTCAAATGGACGCGTCGCTCGCGCAGATAAGGCCAAATATTCAGGATGAAACTGCAACCAAAAGCCCCAATCATAAACGGAACAAGAAATGCCGCCAATCCGAAGATGAAAAACGTAGAATAGGCGACGTGCGCTCCCCATGAGCCAATCCAATTGCTCGCCGGTTTATTTGGCGGAATATGAAGGAAAGCGAGATCATTTCGGTCAAACGACCATTGCGAAACCAACAGCAACACCGCGGCAACCAATAGTATGACCCCAATTACATCATTCCAGCCATGATGCGGCCCTGACGTCTTTCGTGACATGACCGAACGGTATCAATTTCACGGTTGCGCTTAAAGATTAAGTTTTTAATTTTCAGCCGTCACCGCCGGCGGCAAGCCGGATGCCGTCAGCAAAAAGGTCAATCCAAATTGTAACCTGAGCGAAATTGGCCCGTCTTTCTATTTCTTATATGAAAGGATTTACCTTTCTCTGTGTCTGCCTCGGTCTAACGATTGAAGCCGGATTTTCCGGGAACGGCCAAACGACTGCCAACGATGAGCTTCCCGGCATTGCCTGCCTGACTGAAATCCAAACAAATCCGCCCCAACGGCTATTCATCGCCCGGGTTGATCTGACTAATCCTCATCTGCATTTGCGAGTGGTCCCGGGAGGGCCCGACCCCGACGGACCCGGCCAGTGGGAGACCACACTGCTGGAACCAACGCAGATCGCCGGGCGCGAACATTTTTCTCTCGTGATCAACGGCGATTTTTTCCTGGCGAAAAATATCCAGGATGCCGAGGGCGCAAAATCCGGCTATCGGACCGGTCAATGGGCTCGCACCGAAGGGCCAGCGATGACCGACGGCCAAACCTGGTCCACATGCGCGCGACCCCGCCCGTGTCTGGTGATCCATAAAGACCGCAGAGTAACGATTGAATCCCTTGCCGTCCCTGGCGCTGATGACTGGGATGTTGTTGGCGGCGGACCCATACTGCTTTACCACGGCGCGATCGTCCTTGCTCCCGCCGCAACACATAAAAAGTTTGATGGTCCGAATCCGCGGACGGCGGTTGGCCTGGATGCCAGCGGCACTCGCCTCGTCCTGCTTGTCGTAGACGGACGCAAACCGGGCGTTGCCCACGGCATGACACTGAATGAACTGGCCCTGGAGATGCGGCGCCTCGGCTGCCAGGATGCCATCAACCTGGATGGAGGAGGAAGTTCGGTGATGGCTGTGCATGACAACAGGACCGGCGCTATGAAAATTCTCAATCAGCCAACCGACGGCCATGAACGCGCCGTTGCGGACGTGTTGGGGATACAAGAGAACTGAGTATCACGATTGAATTCCCCGTCAGCGTCTCGATCGATCAATCAGGCGCTCTCTCGCGAGCATCGGCTTCTCCTTTCAAATCGAGCGCGCGTCTTTTGTTACAGGCGGCGTTGTAAATGGGAGAGAATAAACGGGATTCCCAAAGAAAAGAATTTGCGGCACGCAATTGCGTTAACAACCATTGCCGCGGCAATGCCTGCAAGAATCGCAAAAAGAACGCTGTCGAAGACGTGCGGAGCTTTGCCCGAATAAGAATAATTGCCGGAGTGAATCATGTGCAGGTCGCTTTCCCAAGTGTTTAATCCGCAAATCTGCGGATCAAAATATTCCGCATTCTGATTATTTCCTCCGGAAAAACGGGCCGGCATTGGCCACGTTCAGCATGGAGAGATCCAGACCCTGCCCGGGGGCGCGTTCACTGGCCACTTTTAGCTGGCGGGCAATGTTTTTGATGGCCGTCGACGCAAAATATTTTACGACGCCCACGCCGGCCTGGGACCTGAAGATGGCGACGAGCAACGCCTGTTCATCCACGCTGATGACAAACATGCTGAAATTCTCGCCCTGCTGGTAAATGCTGTTGAATTTGGGTTCGTTGACGAGGCCGGCGATGGTTTGATTGGCCAGGAAGGCGCCGGAGGCCAGCGCGGCGATCGTGGTCAGGTCAAATCCTTCATCGCCCAGGTGCGTGATCAGAAACCCGCCCCGGTCAATGAGCAGTGCCGCCGCCGTATCGGTGTGGGCGATGAACTGTTGAAGCGTTTCGTTCAGGTTCCGAATGTCTTCTTCTATGAGCTGTGGCAAAGTGGCCATAAATCAAAAGCGACAAACTGGCTCCTTTTATCATGCGTATTGCGGTTGCTGGGCGCTCTGATTGATAAATTTGTGAAGCAAAAGCCTGGTGATCATGTTAAGCGTTTCAAAAACACCCTCGCATTTGTGCGCGGTGGCGGAAAATGAAGGTACCTGGGCCTCGCCGTTGTTTAAAAGATATTCCATGTACTCGATCGGCGCGACGTTCGGCAAATCGCGCTTGTTGTATTGAAGCACGTAGGGAATTTCCGCGAGGTTCAGCTTGAGCGAGGCCAGGTTGTCGGCCAGGTTTTGGAAGCTCTCGATGTTCTCGGGCATCTTTTCGTATTGGGAGTCGGCCACAAACACGATTCCGTCCACGCCGCGCAGCACCAACTGCCGGGTGGTGTTGTAAATCACCTGGCCGGGCACGGTATAGAGCTGGAACTTGGTTTTGAAGCCGCGGATCGTCATCGCCTCGATCGGCAGAAAGTCGAAGAACAGGGTACGGTCGGAGCTGGTGGCCAGCGAGACAAGTTTGCCCTTGTTGCCCGCGGCGGTTTGCACGTGGTCGTGGACCTGCACGAGGTTGGTGGTCTTGCCGCCCATCGCCGGGCCGTAATACACGATTTTAACCTGTAACTCTTTGGTAGCTTGATTGATGATTGCCATAGGGTTATTTCTTTCTATCCAGTTCTCCTGCCAGCATGGCCAGTTGCGCGGTCGGCAACGACACGCCCGCAACGCCAAATGCCGCAAAGTACACTGCGTTCACGCGGAAGATTTTCCAGGGAATGTTGCCCAGTGTAAAATTCAGGTTGTTCAGTTCGCCCATGCGCAGCTCTTTGGAGCACTGGCCGACGCGGCTGAAAAGTTGCGGCAGAAACGCTGCCACGGTGTCCGCGTTTATCTCGCTTGGGAGCTGAAACGCGACTTTCAATCCGTCGGGCAATGCGATGATGGCGCCGGTCACGCCCGGCAGCTTCATGGCGCGGTCGATAATTTCCTGGGGCAATGCGCGACGGCTGCTAAAGTCGGTAGCCGGCGCGGCGCCGCGTTTGAAAGTCGTCTCATCCAGGTGCGGGTCTTCTCCATTTTCACCCCAGACATAGAAGTTCGAATCGTTCAACTTTGCGTCCAGCGGCTTAACCAGCGGAACCGCATCGGGCATATTAACCGGCGGCGCCATTTCTTCGGGCTGGGGCTGCGGGAAGCCAAAGAACAGATTGGGCACTGAGGAAGGCGGAAGTTCGGCGTGGGCCTGCTGCCGGACTTCTTTCTTTTGCGCCGGCAAAAACAGCGGCGCGAGCACTTTGAGCGGCAGTTCGAGTTCGAGGCCGGCATTGGGCGAGGCGCCCGGCGGCGTTGGCTTGATCCATGACCGGACATGATGCCACGAAAAGATGACACGTCCGCGTTTTAGCGCCGGCTCGACCAAATGGATGGGTAACGCGACGCGCGCGGTTGTAAGGTTAAATTGCGCGATTTCCAGGCGGATCGATTCGGGCCATTCTTCAGACAGGGCTGCAAGAGAGGCGAGAATGGACGGAGCTTCCGGCACAGGTGTGGCGGCAGGCCTTTGCAGCGGAACTGGAATTGGCGCTGGCGTGGGCGTCGGCGCTGGAGCCGGCGCATGCGGTTTTGACATTTGAAACGGCGCCGGAATCGAGTTTACGCCATTCTGAATCGGGTTCGGCGGGGTCGGAATGGGATTGCGAGCCGGCGGCGGAGGAGTTTGAAATACTGAACCTGGGCCGTTGAAATTGACGCGAGGCGTGGGCGTGGCGGGTGGCGACGCAGGCGTAGTCGCGCGAGGCGTGAATGGCAAAGGCTGCGGGGCGGCCGGCGGGATCGGAGCCGCGGGCGCGGGCGGTGGCGGCGCGGACGGCGTTGTGGCGCGGGGCACGAACGGCAAAGGCGCGCCGGCGACCGGCGGCGGAGACGTCATTTTGATCGGCTCGGCAGGGGCCGGTTTCTTGAAAAAGTGCGTGGTTTGCGGCTTCGGCACCGCAGGCGCGAGCGTCCCACCCTGCCCGACAGGACCAAAGGGCTCGGCAATGTCGTCTGAGGGACGCGCGACTATTCTTTGCCCCGGATTGCGTGAGATTAAGGCCGGATTTAATCGGGAAAGCACTTCATTCAAGGGAAGGGTGATCGGAAGCGAATCGTATTCTTCGCCCGTGCGAAAGAGAGTGGGTGCGGCGCTGCGCAATTCTCCGAAGGTAATCTTGATAGCGCCCAGGGCCAGTTGCGGCAGGACCTTTTTGACGGGAACGGTAATAGTGGCCGCCTGCAAGTCCACGCCTCCGAGCATCGATTTGGAACGCAAATCGGAAGGCAATTTTTCCAGGATGGGCAGTAAGGGCATCTCCAACTCTTGAGGACTTGACGTTCGTGCAGGCACTGGCGCTGCGGCGGGCGTCATCTGTTCAGGAAACGATTGCAGGCGTGGATCTCCGGGGACCGACTGCAATTCCTCAGCCGCGGCGGCTTGAGCAGCCGCCGGCGGAACCGGCCCGGCCGCGGGTTGCCGCAGTAAAGAGCGATGCTCTGATTGTGGTTCAGCGTAATCGCTGGTGTCCACCTTGCGGAGGAGTCCACGAAGCAGACCCGCGAAATTCTTTTTGAAATTGTTGGCCAATGCGCTCATGTTTTTGCGACTTTCAGTTCCTGTCTATTGACCGGATTAAGCAGGAAACAAGCCAAGAGAATCAGCATTCAAAAATAAATCCGTTTTGACTCGGTTTTGGATACGGACACGGTGGATTTCCTTACGTCTTCTATTGCAGGACTCGCCGATTCAACAGCTTAGCGGTCTCACAATCAAAGCGTTGAGGAGGCGTATAAACCGGAATAACTGTCTCGGAATGCTCAATTTTTGTCCATCTTCTGGCCATGGCCGTGTTGAATCGTTGAATTGTTGAATTCGCTCTTCACTCGCGGTTCCAGGCCCGTTTCAACGTTTTAACATTTTAACGTTTCAACTCTTCCCTTCCCCGCCATCACCCTCACGCTCACTCACTTACCCATGGCCCATCCTGTGCTGCAACGGCGTTCGCCTGAATTCGATCGGATTATTATGAATGCAAGGAACGCATGCTCCCTGGCGCTTTGGACTTTGGTCTTCAACACCGCAACTTCTGTCTTCGCGCAAACCTATTCCTTCACCACCGTTGCCGGCTCAGCCAGTCAGGGCAGCAACGACGGCTCCGTTACCAATGCCCGTTTTTTTGCGCCACAAGGCGTCACTGTAAACGCTCAAGGCATTGTCTATGTCGCCGATTCAGACAACAGCGCAATCCGCGAAATCATGCCCAATGGCATCGTCAGCACGATTGCGGGCCAGGCCGGGTCGTCCGGATACGCGGACGGCACAGGAACGAACGCGCTATTTTTTCTGCCAAGAAGCGTCGTGAGCGGACCCGGCGGGAATCTCTACGTAGTAGACACATGGAACGAAGTGATACGGCAATTGACACTCGCGGGAACAAGCTGGCAGGTCAGCACTCTTGCGGGCCGTGCCGGATTTGCAGGCTATACCAACGCGACCGGGACCAACGCGGAGTTTGACCAACCCGGTTCCGCTGCTGTCGATGCCGCGGGCAATATTTACGTGACCGATTCAGGAAATGATTTGATTCGCAAAATCACTCCCGCCGGCGTGGTAACAACCATCGCCGGACAAGCCGGGAACGACATCAGCCTTGATGGAACAAACGGGAACGCGCTTTTCGCCAGTCCCAACGGAATTACAATAGACAGCCAAACCAATCTATATGTGACCGATGGCGATAACACGATTCGCAGAATGACACTCGCGGGCACGAACTGGATCGTGACGACCATCGCCGGACAAACCAACAGCTATGGCAGCGCCGATGGTTTGGGAACAAACGCCTTATTGTGGGGACCGGAGGGAATCTCAGCGGATACCAACGGCAATCTCTATATAGCCGATTCATTCAACAAAACTATCCGCAAACTCACTTCCGTGGGAACAAATTGGATGTCGAGCACCGTCGCCGGATTGCCGGGCGCCCAGGGTTCAACCGATGGCACAAACAGCGTGGCGCGGTTCGGTTCGCCCTTCGGCCTGGCCGTTGATACCAATAACGATGTCTTTGTGGCCGACGTGAACAACAACAATCTCCGCAAAATTGTCATTTCCGGAACCAACGCCAACGTGACAACTCTTGCCGGAATCGCTCCCGGCAGCGTCGATGGTCCCGCTTTGGATGCGCGATTTTGGAATCCAACCGGTGTTGCCGTGGACAGTGCCGGGAATATTTTTGTGGCCGATCTCTACAACAGCACGGTTCGCCGAATCGCCACGAACGGTGAAGTCAGCACCATTGCCGGTTTGGCCGGCAGCATCGGCAGCAGCGACGGCACCAATTCTGACGCCCGTTTTTACGATCCAATTGACGTCGCGCTGGATAAGGCCGGCAATGTTTATGTCACGGACATTTTCAATAATACAATCCGCAAGATCACGCCCATCGGGACAAATTGGATCGTGTCAACGATAGCCGGCAAGGATGAATTCCACCCGGGCGAGTTGGACGGTATCGGCACCAACGCCATTTTCTACAATCCAACTGGAATCGCCGTGGACGCCAACACCAATCTCTACGTGACTGACGGCAACGGCGCTACCATCCGAAGAATCACGCCATCCGGCACGAACTGGCTTGTGACAACGATCGCCGGATTTCCACAGACATTTGGGAGCACAGACGGCGTGGGAACAAACGCGCTCTTCTTCGACCCGCATGGCATTACAGTGGATACGGAGTCCAATGTCTATGTAGCCGACACGGTAAATGACACGATTCGAAAATTGTCTCCGGATGGAACAAATTGGATTGTGACAACGATCGCCGGACAAGCCGGCATCAGTGGCACTTTCGACGGCACGGGAACCAATGCGCTGTTTTACTTTCCGGAAGGCGTCGCGTTGGACAAATTCGGCAACCTTTATGTGGCCGACTCTTTCAATGACACGCTGCGCCGGCTCTCGGCGGCCGGCAGCAATTGGATTTCCAGCACCATCGCGGGTCAGGCTGATGTAGAGGGATACACGGATGGCATCGGCGCCAGCGCCCTCTTCTATATTCCCCAGGGCATCGCCCTGGACAATGGCGGAAATCTGTATGTGGCCGATACCTACAACAACACCGTTCGTCTCGGCCAAATCACAGCCCTTCCCGCATTGCAAATCGGCTACTCCACCGGCCACATGACTCTTTTCTGGCCGAACACAGGCAATTACATCCTGCAAACCAATAGCAATTTGTCTTTGCCTGAATGGGGAGCCTTCGGCAGTACAACGACCACAGCCAACGGCACAAACCACGTCACCATTATCTCAGGCCACGGCGATCTATTTTTTAGATTGGCGAATCAGTAAGAGGCAACGGGGAGACTACTGGATTGCTGGATTCGTGGATTACTGGGTTGGAAACCTGGCGGCTGCGCCGGCGCGCTCGGTGTCCCACAGCTCGGTGTCCCGGCTTTAGCCGGTCTCGGAAAACGGCCGCCACACATTTTTTCTGTATATCGAGCATGAGAGGGTTATCTATTGTTTGAGCATATATTCCCAGACATTCGTGTACTGCATGGATATCGTAGAACCGTGAGCGGATTTTTTGGGAGCATCGTTGACTAAAATCTGGTAACCGGCAGGGATGGTCTCGCCTGGTTTTACGGCCACCGCTTTTGGCCCGGCGAGATGCATGAGCATCGCGCAGTTCATTTCCTGGTGATGGACGTTGAAGGGATCGTTTTGAGAGAGAAAAGCGAAAAACCGGGACGGGGGCGTGGCGCTCTTTTCGTCGAGCCAGGGTGCAGGTTTGTGAAGATCATCCATATAATCCTGGGGCCCGGAAAATATCAACACGCGGTCCACGCGAAACAGTTTGCCGATATAAGCTGCATGGCCCGAACCCTGGGAGTGCCCGCCCACGATAATCCGGTCCCATACGGGCTTTCCGTCCCTTTCAAATTCGTCCCATCCGCCTTTGGGATCATGTTCACCCAGATAAACCAGCAGCTTTTGGAAACGGTTCAGAATCGAATCCGCAGGGCTCACCTTTATCCGGTCGCTGACCGGCGCGCCCGTGACAATAGCATTCCGATAACGGCCGAATGACGCCGGGTCAAGGCTGTGCGCCAGGGCAACGGTAATGAGGTTGTTTTCATAGTCAACGCTGACCACGTGATAACCCCATCCGGCAAAGGTCCGATATAAGGGCATACTGTTTGAGGGATTGCTTCCGGTGCCGCCGATAAAGAAAAACAGCCGGTGGTTTGAGACTGCCTCCTGATCGCAGACCGCGATATGCGGCCCATGAACAGTCGCGATGGCGGGATCTGTTTGTCCCGGCTCTACGCGCAGAACTTTTACCTGGGCGTAAACGGGAAGGACTGCCAAACAGAGAACGGCCACAAACGCGGCGACGAGCCGTCGCCACTCCGGTGCGCGGATCCAGTTAATTTTGCTCATTCTGTCTAAACAATTGCCTTGAGGATGATTCGCCTTATCCTCGTTTCGATAATACTTCTTTCTCGTACCGCTTCACTTCCGCCAGCCAATTCTCGCCGACGGGTACCTGTTTCATTTGACAGTACGCATCCCAGACTGCGCCAAACGGGAGGGACTTGATTTCCTCCTGCAATGCCAGACGGGTTGTGTAATCGCCTTCATTCTCGGCGGCGCGAAGTTTTTCGGACGGTTCAAGCAGCGCGATCAGCAGCGCGCGAATCATATTGCGCGTGCCGATGGTCCAAGCGGCAATGCGATTGACACTGGCGTCGAAGTAGTCCAGGCCGATATGGACCC
>Ga0335073_10013377_pt1 | contig 11504 bp, 11 predicted proteins | sample Lox_Sample_22_FD_207093 | JGI IMG/M metagenome (GOLD analysis project Ga0335073, IMG submission 207093) | Soil microbial communities from Loxahatchee National Wildlife Refuge, Florida, United States - Lox_Sample_2.2 | ecosystem: Environmental > Terrestrial > Soil > Wetlands | place: USA... | reverse complement strand
CTCCAGGCCGTGCGCGATGTCCTCGCGCACGCGCCGGCGGCCCTGCCCGCGGATGCCGATCGGGGCTTGCGGCGCTTCGTCCGGCGAGCCCTGCGACACGACGACATCGAGATCGGTGCTCCACTCGCCGTGCGCGGGCACGGTAACGGTGAAGGTCATGCCTTTCTCATCGACGCTGGCAGGCTGCGACGAGCTGATCCAGGTCTCACGGACGTAGGTCTCCCGTGTGTAGCGCAGCACGAGACCGCCGTCGACTACCTCGTTTCCGTACTGGCCCTTCTTTTTGAGCGCGTCCTTGACCTCGAACAGGTCGGCGAAGTCACTCGCCGCCTCGATCCTGATAGTGAGGTCGACGGGACTGTTCTCGTGATTGAGCGCTCGCAGCGTCTCCCGGAAGCCGTCGGCTACCTCGCGCTGGCGGATCACCGAGAGCTTGGCGTCGACGTAGACCGTGCCGCTGCCGGGCACCAGGAAGAACCGGCTCTGGAAGTACTGCATGTCGTCAGTGGACAGCGCGGTGAGGCGGTTGCCGTTCACCGTCAGGACCCAACGCGACAGGAACCGGGTGTCGAACGAGAACAGGCCGGTCGGGTCGGTGCGGGATGCCTCGATATCACCCTTGTCGTCGCTGACGACGAAGGTGTTGCCTTCCAGGATCTGCACAAGCTGGTCGCTCACATCGGCCTCCGCTGAGCCATCACTGTCTGTGAACTGATCGGCGCAACCCGCCCGCGCGAGCCGGGCGGCCCTGGCAGGCACCGCTGGAACATCATCAGCGCGGCGATGCTGCCCTCGCAGGTCAGCAAGCCGCGCAGGAGAGCGGCCTGGGCGTTCAGCCGGCCGGTGACGATGGCCTCGAACGGCGGCCGGTCGACGTGGATGATGGCTTCGGCAGCCTTGTTCTGGCGGCTCACGGCGACGTCACCGTCGCTGACCGCCACGCACCAGTGCTGTATCTGACTGCCATCGGACACGTCGAAGCGCAGCGTGGCCGAGTCGCCCTCGAACGTGGCGATATGGCCCGGCGCGGCGAGATCGGCGAAGAACTGGCTGATCGGGTCTGCCGTCGTCGTCAGCGACGCGGCGCGAGCTGTCGGCATAGCCGGATATTTGATCAACATCGCGCTCCGGCAAACGAACGGCGCGATAAGTTTGCCGGCCGCTGCGTCATCCTGGCACTGTGTTTGCCTGGCACTGGATTTCCCTGGCGCCTGACACGCGGCAGCAACCGGTTCTGCGGTTGCCGGTGCGATCACGCGCCGGCGAGCAGCTCGTCGATGGCGCCGGCGGCCGGCATGCCCGGCCGGGCGCCGTCCCTGGTGACGGCGAGGGCTGACGCGGCGACGGCCCGCCGCACGCAGGCCGGCAGCGGCTGGCCTGCCGCGAGGCTTGCGGCCAGCACGCCGGTGAACGTGTCACCTGCCCCGGTGGTGTCACGGACGGTGACCTGATGGCCAGGGAAGTGCTCGGCGCCATCCGGGCGGGCCAGCAGCGCCCCGCCGGCCCCGAGCGTGACGATCACCGGGGCCGCCGTGCGCCGCGCCAGCGCGACGGCGGTGACATCGGGCTCGGCCCTGGGGCCGTGCTCGCCTGGAGAAAACCCGGCGATCCGGGCGATGGCGGCGAGTTCACCTGCGTTCGGGGTGACGATCGCGCCGGACACCAGATCGAGGGAACGGGGGAGTACCGGTGCCGGGTTAACGACCAGGCTGATGCCTGCCGAGCGGGCTGCATGGGCAGCAGCCTGGAGGGCAGCCACCGGAAGCTCGAACGACAGCACCATCACATCGGCCGGGGCCAGGCACAGCACACCGAGTGCAGCCGAGACGTGGCCGGGCGAGACGAACGCGTTAGCTCCGGGTGCGACGGCGATCTGGTTCTCGCCCCGGTCGGCATCGACCAGGACGATCGCGTGGCCGGTCGGGGCGCCGCAGCGGTCGATGGCGGTCACGTCAACGGCGTCGGCCACGAGCGCGTCCACTGACGGCTGGCCGTCTGCCGCGCCAACCGCGCCGACAAGGAAGGTCGCGGCGCCGGCTCGCGCGGCCGCGACCGCCTGGTTGGCACCCTTGCCGCCGTGATAGCGGGCTAGCTCGCCGCCGGTGACCGTCTGGCCCGGAGCTGGCAGCTGCGGCAGCCGCATCACCAGGTCCACGTTGACGGAGCCGACGATGATCACGCGGCCTGGCGGCTGGCCTCTCTCGCGTGTCTCGCGTGGCTCGCCTGGGCTCATCCGGCAATTGTTGCCTAGCTGATGTTGCCTAGCCGGGGCCGGGCCAGGCGGGCAGGGAGTGATCCCAGTCTGAGAGCAGCGTCCGGATGCCGGTTACCAGCGCGATCGGATGGTCCAGCATCACGTGATGGCCTGCCGCCGGTATCTCGATCACCGGTGCCCGGCGGCCGAGCTTGTCATACATAAGCTCCGTTGTCTGCGGCGGCACAATGCCATGCTCGGCGTGGAACAGCGCGACGCGGCACTCGAGGTGCCTGAGGAGCTGCGGGGTCGCGCCGGACTGGCTGAAGACGGCAGGGTCGAATTTCCAGCTCCACCCGCCTTCGACCGGCCGGATCGAGGTGGCCGCGACGTGCGCCCGGATGTACGGCAGCGCGGGCTGGTCCGGAATCGGGCGGAACCGGCTGATCGCTGCCGCACGAGTCGGGTACACCCGCAGCGGGCCGAACGCCCTCTCGTCCCGGGCGGCCCGCTGCTCCGGCGTGATGTCCTGCACCGGGGAGTCGATGACGACGATGCCGTCGAGTTCGGCGCCGTAGAGCCCGGCTGTGCGCAACGCGACGAAGCCGCCCATGCTGTGCCCGACGACGATCGGCGGTTCCGCGAAGCCTGCGTGCGCTGCGACGGCCATGACCTCGGCGGCCCAGCCGTCCAGCGTGTACTTTTCGCTCCGGCCGCTGTCGCCGTGGCCGGACAGGTCGATCGCGACCACCCGCCGCCCGCTTGCCAGCAGCGGGGCAATGTGATCCCACCAGCGGGAATGCGCGGCACCGCCATGGACCAGGATGATCCCGCTGCCCGCGCCGTCGCCGTACTCGCGGTACGCGATCTCGGTCCCGGAAACGGCTACCGCAGCGGATTGCACGGGAGCGGCAAGAGCCTGGATGAACCAGTCGGGCGGCCCGGGCGGCTCGCCGGAGGGCGATGTCGGGGGGAATGTCATACCTGGTAGCGAACCAGACTGGATCCGCTGGTATGCGGTTACCCCTGCACCGGCGCCTCGCGCCAGGCGCGCTCCAGCACGCTGGCGATCGTCTCCGGGGGCTGAGCGCCGGAAATGCCGTATTTGCGATCGATGACGAACAGCGGCACGCCGGTGGCGCCCAGGGCGCGGGCCATCTGCTCGTCCGTGTCGACATGCTCGGCGTACCGGTCGCTCGCCAGCACGGCAGCGACGTCACCCGGGTCCAGGCCGGCTTCGGCGGCGATCCGGGTCAGCGATTCGTGGTCGAAGACCGACTCCTGGTCGGTGAAGTAGGCACGGTGGAGCCGCTCCACCAGCTGGTCCTGCAGCCCGGCATCCTTGGCGAGCTGAAGCAGCCGGTGCGCGTCCCTGGTGCTGCCGCTGCGAAGGCGGTCCATCCGGAACGTGAGCCCGTCTGCAGCGGCGCGCTCTTCCATCTGCCGCTGAGCCTGATCGGCTTGCGCCGGACTCATCCCGTATTTCTCTGCTAGCCGCTCGACCGTCGGCGTCGTGACGCCCTGCGGCGCCGTCGGGTCAAGCTCGAACGACCGGTAGATCACCTGCACCTGGTCCCGGTGCTCGAACCCCGCCAGGGCTCGCTCGAAGCGCTTCTTGCCGAGGTAGCACCACGGGCACACGACGTCTGACCAGATCTCTACTTGCATGCCAGTGGCTAACAACAACTGGTCGGCGACCCTTCCCGGCTCACCGGGCCAGGCCAGGCATGCGCGCCCGGCCTGGCCTATGCCCGGCTGCAGGCTAACCAGGTCACGTTGTCGTCACGGGGCGTCGCAGCAGTCAATCACGCCTGCGACAACGACCTTGTGACTGGCGCTGGTTGCGGCGTCGTGGTGCACGAGCGCTCCGCCGGCGAGCATGGCCGCGGCGGAAAGCAGGGAGGCGATGGCGATGCGGATGCGGGTCATGTGAGTTCCACCCATCTGGTGTTGGAGACGGCACCATGCCGCCTCAGCTTCAGTAGTCAGGAAAAGCGGTCATTCTGCTATTACATTGCACTACAGACGACAGTCAGGCATAAGTGGATCAGTCAAGGCTGACCTTGACTGGGCTCGAAGTTGCCCGATAACGTCCTAGGGGCGGCATTAGGACCGGTCGCCATATGCTTCGGCTGGCGGCTTAGCGATCAGGGTGAGGATGGCCACCGGATACGTCGTCCCTGAACGGCCAGACTGGACCAGACCGAGACTGGCTCCCGCAGGTGACAGGTTCGCCGCCGTCCGCTGGCACGATGGTGCCGCGAATGTGTGGATCGGGACTGGCAATTCACCCATGCAGCTCGTATCCGATCTGCAGCCGTGGCGGCTACGCGGTTACCACTGGGGGGCCGACGGTGACGGACTGGTCCTGGTGCTCCAGCTACCCGGCGCAGAGCAGCACGTGCTGGCCTGGCTCGACCTGCGTGCCCGCACCCTGACCAGGCTGACGCCCGGTCTTGGCGCTGATTCGCAGTACGCGGGGCAAGGGGGCGGTGACAAGCCGAGCATCCTGCTCGGGGTACGGCATCCGGTCACCAGCGGCTTTCAGCTTCAGGCTGTCACGCCTGGCGGCTCCGTGCTGGCCGAGTGGGAGTCGCCGGGCAGGCCAGCAGACCGCTGGCTGGCGAGCACTACCCAGGCAGTCGCGGTCCACTCCGCCCACGACGGGTGCGAGTGGTGGCACAGCCCGCTGGCCCGGCCCTCGTGGTCGCGCATTCTGGCGATGCCGGAGGCGGACGCTGAGCTCTCGGTTCCGCTGGCATTCGCCGGCGACTCACCGACTCTCTATGCGCTGAGTTCAGCGGGCCGTGACACGATCGCGCTCGTTGCGCTGGCGGCCCCGGACTGGACGCCGAGAGTGCTGAGCGCAGCCGACGGATTCGACGTGACCTCCGCTCTGATGTCACCGGACGGTACCGGGCCGGACCTGGTGACAACCACGAATCCGGTCAATCCGCAAACTGCGCTGACCGACTCTGCCGCAGCGGACCTCAGCCGCCTGAAGCAAGTCGCGGACGGCGCAGCGGCCGCGATCATCGGCCGGAACGAGACTCACTGTCTGGCGGAGGTGTCGGTTCCGGTCGGCGGGCCGGCGTTCATCACGATCAGCCGGGCTACCGCGGCCGTCAGCAAACCGCTCGCCAGGTTTACCAGCCTGGCCCGCATCCGGACCCAGCGCCGCGACGCATTCGGTTACCGGGCGAGGGACGGCAGGCAGATCACTGGCTTCGTCACCCGCCCGAGTGAGCCGCCGCCCTGGCCTGCCGTGCTGGCGGTGCATGACGGCCCGTGGTCCAGGGACGGCGCGCAGCTTGATCCCTGGGCGCAGTCGGTCGCCGCTGCCGGGCTGTGCTGCCTGCAGGTGAATTACCGCGGGTCCCGCGGCTTCGGAAAGGCCTTCCGGGACTGCGCCGACGGCCAGTGGTCGCTCGCGATGCAGGACGACCTGATAGACGCACTGCGCGCGGGCGAACTGGCCGAACTCATCGACCTGAACCGGGTCGCGGCTATCGGCTACGGCTACGGCGGGTATGCCGCGCTCATGCTCGCGACGCAGAGCGAGATTTCGCTGGCGGGCGTCGCGTCGGCGTCGGCGCCCACCGACCTGGTGCGGTACGTGGGCGCCCTGCTCTCCTTCGGCGGTCCGGCTGGGCTGCGGGAGGCCGCCAGGATCGGGGATCCCATCGCCGACGCGGACCGGCTGATGGCTGCCTCACCGGTGACCAGGGCCGCTGACTTCCGGGCACCCGTGCTGCTGTTCCACGGGCGCCAGGACGCGCGAGTCCCGGTCAGTCAGGCCATCGCGCTGGCCGACGCGCTGACTGAGGCTGGCCGGAACTGTGAGCTGACCATTTATGAAGACGAAGGGCACCGGTACGCGCGGCCGCAGAACACTGCTAACGTGCGAACCCGAGCCATCGACTTCCTGCTGCGAAGCCTCAGCAACGCGGCCGACTCTGCAGTCCGGTAACTACTCGGCTACCGAAAGCGACGGGCGCACCTCGGCCCGCATCACGGACGGCTCAGCTCCGGCGTAGTCTGCCGCACGGCGCAGCGCGTCGATCGCCTGCTCAGAGCGGCCGGCCTTGATGAGTGCCTCGGCCAGCTCACGCCAGGCCCTGGCGGCGTCGAGCCGCGACCCGAGTGCGGCGAGCAGTTCGGCCGCGTTCGTCATGAGCGCGATGCCTTCCTCTGGCCTGCCGCTCAAGGTAAGCGCGAGGCCGCTGATCATTCGGGCCTGTGCCAGCTCGGGCGCCCCGTCGGCGCACTTCGAGATCGCCCGGCTCGCGACCTCGATGGCGTCGTCGAAATGGCCGCGCAGCAAGGCGCAGCGCGCGACCTCGGTCTCGCAGCTCGCCAGGTAGGAGCTCATGGACAATGCGGCCAGCGTCTCCTGGGCTCGCGCGAGCAGCGCTTCAGCTTCGTCGAGTTGGGGTGGGTCACACTGGAGCAGCAACCAGGCATAGTTGACCCGCATGGCAGCCAGGCTCTGGTTCGGGGCGCTTTCAGAAAGCAGGCCAAGCGTCTTGGCGGCAAGTTCTAGTGCCAGGTTCAGCTCTCCGCGCTCGGCCGCGACCGTTGACGCATTCCAGTACGCGTTGCCCTGCGCCTCCCGCGAGCCAAGTTTCTCGGCCCGCTCGATCACCTGAGTGGCAAGGTGCTGCGCGGAGAACAAGTCACCCCGGCGCCGGTAACTGGCCACTAGCGAGGAAGCGAGCCGGATCTCGTCTTCTGTGCCCTCCAGGCCGAGCTCGCGAACCTGGCGGAGCGCCGCCTCGCCGACATCGATGCTGCGGGAAAAGTCACCAGCTTTCCGGTAGATGCTGCACCGGGCATTGAACAAGGTCAGCAGGCCGGGCGCACCTGGCTCACCGGTCCGGGCCGCTTCCAGCAGCGCCTCGACGTGTGTCATGGCCTCGTGGAAATTGCCCTTCGCCTCTTCGATGCGGGCCAGGCCCCAGATCGCCTCGTGCCGGATCTCGCCGCTGGCCGCGTGAAGCAGGTCGGTGAACTGATCACGGGCCTCGTTAAGCGACCCGTTCATCCGGGCAATGTTGGCGAACTGCAGACGCAGCCGCTGCTCGTTGAGTTCCTCGGGCGCGACGCCCGACTCGAGGAACAGCGCGGAGCAGCCAAGCCGGCGGGCGAGACCATCGAGGACGTCGCGCTCTGGCGACCGCCGGTCGGACTCGATCAGCGACACGTAGCTCGGTGAAACAAGATCACCGGCCAGTTCTGCCTGACTGAGACCTCGCTCGATCCGGAGCGCGCGCAGACGCTGTCCGAGCGTTGGGCCCATCGGTACCTCCTACCGGACAATTGGCATACGTCGTTCACTCTAAGCCGTCATGCCTCCGAGTCAACTTAGCCGGGATCTCCAGGTGACGCACTCTCCCCGCACGCGTCCGCTAGTTAAGGTCAATCTCGACAGTCAGCGGCTGGCCCGAAGGGGCGCGGGCCTCTTCAGGAATGGCACGGCAACGGCGCCGCTGCCCCATAGGATTTGACCGGTACAGGTGCGGTTCGCAGCCCGGAGGGAGCGCAAGGATGTCGGTCACGCGCGTGCTGAGGCGAAGCCTGGCTTTTGCGGCCGTCGCCGTTACTACCGGGATGGCTATGGTTGCCTCTGCCGGACTGACCGCGGCACAGGCGGCCACAGCTGCCGCGAGGCCGGCCGGCCTGCACGTCACCGGCGCCCGCATCAAACTGCTGGGCGGCTCAGATTTCACCGACTTCAGCGAGGCACCTAACGGGTCCGTCTACTACGCGAACGGGTCCTCCGTTTACGTTGTCACCGGCTCGTCCGCCAAGCTGGTGCTGACCGCCTCCGGGACCGTCCTGGCGGTTGCCGCGAACTCGTCAGGCCTGTTCGTGGACGTCGGGCGGACTGTCACCGAGTACAACTCGGCTCGCTCCCCGATCGCGACGTGGACGCTGGCGAGCTCGCACGTACCGACCGCAGCCGGTCTCTACGCGGTACGCGGGACGCTGTGGGCATGGACCGACTACTCCGTGGACGGGGGCAGCCTCCAGTACGCCAACGTGTACCGGTTCGCCACGTCGTCGGCCACCGTGCACCGGGTCAGCCGCGGACAGGCATACCCGGGAGAGATGGCTGCCGACTCGGGAGGCGCCTACTACCAGGCACAGATCAGGAATGTCAGCTACCTGGTCCGGGTCACGCCGTCAGGCGCTATTCACCGGGTGCGGTACTCCGGCATCGGCCTTCAGCTTGTCCTGGCCGGGAGCAGGGTTGACCTCCTCGCCTACCACGTAGGCCGGCGTACGAGCTCCGTTTACCTCGACAGCTACAGCCAGGCGACGCTGGCGCGCGAGTACTCGCGGCGAGCCTCGACTAATGACCGGGGTATCGCGGCTACCGGGGCCGGCTTGCTGTTGCTGTCTGCCTCGTGCGCGTCCGTTGCCTGCTCGTCGGCGAAAGTGAGCCAGCTGAGCAGCCGGAGCGGCGCGGCCGAGTCGACGCTCAAGCTGGCTGACGCGGTGGCGCTGCTGTCCGGACCCACGGCCGCGGCGATCACCTACCGGCACAAGGCGTACTACCTGGTCAAGCTCGCGTCCTGAGGGCCCGCCTCAAGCCCGCCGTCGTGGCAGGTCCTGGTCAGCTGCCGGCGTAGTCGACCGTGACGTGCCGGAAGCCGAGTGAGGTCAGCATTCCGGTCAGCATCAAGGTGGTGTTGCGCTGCGCGTCGGCTAGCAGCGAACTTGACCGCGCTGCGCTCTCAATCCGGTGCTGAGCCAGGATATAGACCTCCTGCTGGCTGTTCGGGTTGCCTGAGAAGAACCCGGCGATCCGGTTGATCAGGCCCTGCTGCTCGGCGAACACGTAGGACTGGCTGACGTTCAGGGCGGCCGGCTCGAGTTGTGCCCTGGGAAGTATCAACGTGACGGCACGCCTGGCACTGACCTGGATCGCGCTGCCCTTGAGGTGCGCGAAGTTTACGTACGCGATGTCTCGACTTCAGCAGCGGGGGCTGGCTACGCACGGTCGTCGTCGTGCGGAACGGGTCGCGAAGCTGCGGTAACAAATGCACCGCGGACAGCACGAGCAGCAGGCCGATCGCTGCGACGACGGCAGCCGCGATGGCGGCGACCCGGCCAAGCAGCCGGCTCGTGCGCGAGATCTCCAGCACGTCTTTCCTCCGCGGCGATGGGATGCCGCCGCGGCCACTACCCAGCTAGCGGCCAGAGATTCCGTTCCGCGGACGCGGGTAGCTGCCAGTCGGCCGCCGGCAGTATCGGGCGCTGTCGGCGGCTGCTGGCGAAGGGCTGGTGAAGTGATGGCTGGCTGGGGCAGAGGATCTGACCGGGGGAGCGGGCGGCGGGTGAGCAGGCCGGTCGGGTGCCTGCTCTGGCTGGTGGCCCTCCTGGTCATCCTGATCGTGGCGGCGGCGTTGTTCGGCGGCTTTCAGACGGGCACGAAGGCGACTGGCCAGCTGCGGCCGCCCGGACCAGCCGCGGTCGCGCGGCCTACAGGCGGAGCGACATAAACGTGCTGTGCGGACTCGGCTGATAGCCGGCGAACGGACCGCAGACGCTGAACCCGGCGCTCGCGTACATCGCCCTGGCGGGGATGAAGCCGTCCATCGAACCGGTCTCGAGGCTCAGCAGCTCATAGCCGCGCGCCCGCGCTACTGCGATGAGATGGCTGAGCATGGCCCGGCCCACGCCGGTCCGGCGGGCCGCCTGCGCCGTGTGCATCGACTTCAGCTCGCCGTGGCGACCGCTGAGCTGCTTCAGCGCTCCGATCCCCAGCAGTTCGCCGTCGCGGCGGCAGCTGTAAACGGTCACGGCCGGGTCGACCAGGCCGGTGGTGTCGAGTGCGAAGACGTTCTCCGGCGGGCTCAGCGAGCTGGCGAAGTCCAGGTGGCACGCCACCAGCTCGCGGATGTCGGCCGCCATCGGATCGTCCACCGCGATGACGTCACATGCCATGAGACGAATCTAGGTGGTCAGGCAGGCCGGTTCGCAGTGACGACAGGAGATGTAACGCTGGCGAAACGAAGTTTGCCTCGGCGCGGCTGCTGCATAGCATGCGGACCGTGACGGCAACGACAGGCGACACTCCGGCAGCGCGCATTGCGCGCTTGCGGACGGCGCTCACAGCGGCGCTCGGCTCGGGTGACCGCAAGGCGGCTGCTGCTCTGCGGTCAGCTCTCGCGGCCATCGCCAATGCCGAGGCAATCGACCCGGCAACCGACGGAAGCCAGGCTGTCGCACCCGCGGCTGCAAGCGTGCACTTCGCCGGGGCCAGGGCAGGGCTCGGGGCTACCGAAGTGACCCGCAAGCAACTCACCGCAGCCGACGTCACCCGGATCGTCAGGGACGAGATCGCCGAGCGCCGGTCCGCTGCGGCCCAATACGACCGGCTCGGCCGCAGCGACCAGGCGGAGCGCTTGCGCCAGGAGGCTGACGTCTTGACGGCTGTGCTCGGCCCCGTCGGCTAGATCTGTCGTCAGGCCGAGCAACGTGACTCGGTACCTGCCCTGGCTGCAGCGGCTGCTGGGAGACGCTGGCTGGCACGCCCGACCATGGTCGGTAGCTTCATGATCCGGGAGACTTATGACCGCTAGAGCACAAGTCTTCGCGATCAAGAAATCAGTGACCTGCTCCAGGCGCCGCCAGCTGAGCGCGAACCTGATCAGCTTCAGGAACACCCAGGTTGCTGTAAAGCGTGAGGGCTCGCTGCCAGTGGGAGCGCGCTCGGCTTGAGTCGCCGCTGGCCTGATAGCCATTGCCGAGGCCCTCGTGTGCACGCGCCTGAGCATGTTCCTCGCGGAGACGGCTGGCGAGTGCAAGGGCTTGTTCAAATGCGAGCAGCGCGGCGACGGGCTGGTCAGTGGACAGGCGGACCTCGCCTATCCCGGCGTAGGCCTGAACCATGGCGGACTGGTCGCCGATCTCGCGCGCAAGCTCCAGCGCTGACTCGAGGTAGACAATCGCCTCCGCAGGCCGGTCTAGCCTCAGCGCATTCAGGCCTAGGTCGCACTGGATACGCGCTTGCTCTGCCCGATCTCCGGCCTGCGACGACAGGTCCAGGGCCTGCTGGAGCCGCCGCGCAGCCTGCCGGTGGTGACCTGACCGCCGGTCGGCCTCGCCGAGCGCTCCCAGAACGTGCGCCTTCCCGGTCAGATTGCCGGTCTGCTCGCAGATTGCCAGCGCCTGAAGCAGGTAGCGCTTTGCCTGCCGGTAACGGCCGAGCTGCACATTGAGCGTCCCGAGATTGGCCAGAATGCGGCCCTGGCTGATTACGTCACCGGCCTGCTGGTGCATGGCCAGCGCCTCTCTCAGC
>Ga0335073_10013376_pt1 | contig 11505 bp, 7 predicted proteins | sample Lox_Sample_22_FD_207093 | JGI IMG/M metagenome (GOLD analysis project Ga0335073, IMG submission 207093) | Soil microbial communities from Loxahatchee National Wildlife Refuge, Florida, United States - Lox_Sample_2.2 | ecosystem: Environmental > Terrestrial > Soil > Wetlands | place: USA: Florida... | reverse complement strand
TAGGCTGGCTCGGTCCGGTCAGTCCGGGCCGGGCGTAGCCAGTCGCGGCCCTGCCCCGACCGGTGCGTGGAGTCCGCTGCTGCCAGGCGGCCAGGACGGCGGGCGCACCGATGGCGATAACGAGCACAGCGATCGCCGGCCACCAGCCGCCCGGTGACACCTCCCCCCGGACGAGCAGCACCGCCAGCGCGCCCGCAAGGATGGCGGCCGGGACGCAGCCGACCGCTGCCCCGCGTCCGGCGGCCAGGGCGATCTGCCACAGCGTCGCGCCGCGGGCTCGGCGCAGCGCCAGTTCGGTCGCGCGTCGCAGCACTATCATCCGTGCGGCCAGCAGCAGCACAATGGCGGTGATCACCGCGAGGCTCACATACAGCAGCCACAGGAGCGCGTCGACCGCGGCGGCGTTGTAGACGAACGAGTCCAGTACCTGCGCCAAGCCCGAGGTGACCGTTACCGCAACGTTTCCAAGCGGGCCGAGCAGCTGCGGGGTTTCGCTGCTGACTCTCTTCAGCGCTGCGTCGAGCGGCTGCGCCTGATCTCCCTGTAGCGCGCCCGTGTAAATGGGCAGCACCCACTCTATGCTCAGGAAGCTCAGGCCGTAGTCCTGCTGGACCGCGGCGGACTCGTCGGGCAGCGCGAACACGCCAGCAGTCCAGTACGAGGGTGCCGTCACCGGCACGTTCAGCTCGGGGACTGCCAGCGACGGGTCGGCTTGCCAGAAGGCCGAAGCCGCCTGCCTTTCGGCGACGATCGCCATGACCCGGAGCGTGATCAAGGATGCTACGCCGGGCTTTGAGTTCGCCGGGCCGGCGGTCTGCACCGCCGAGCCGACCCTAAGGCCGAACTTGTCCGCTGTCTGCCGCGTCACCGCGACGTTGATCGTCGGAAAGAAGTTGACGACCTGCTTTCCGACGATCTGCCCCGACGCTGCCGGGGCCGGAGCGGAAAGGCTGCCTGCGAGTACCCGCACATGATCGCAACCACGATTTCGACTGTGCTCGCCGCGCTCTGTCTGATGCCCTGTACGTGGCAGTTGGCACGTCAACGGCAGACGGTAGCTGACCTCCATCTGCACCGCGTGGTGGCCGGTGCCAGCGAGGGCGCTGTCCACGCCCTCCTCGGTCGTTGTCATTCCCAGCCAGTCGGCTGCGACCGGGTCTAGGTGCAGGAGGCCACCGTTGAAGTCCTTGTTGAACTGGCTCGTGGCATTGCTCAGCAGGGCATTGGCAAAGCTGGGCTTTGAGTGAGCGACGCTGTCGATCATCTGGCTCCAGGTCGTGTTCACCGTGATTGACCGGGCCAGCGCGGGGACGTGGGCCAGCGTGTCCTGCAAAGCTCGCGTCCTCGTGTACTGCACCTCGCGCGGCCCGGCCGTGGCAACGAGCACACAGCCGAAGACGAGGACGGCGAGCGCCAGCGTCGCGACCGCGCCCATGCCAGTCAGGCGGCCGGTCTTCATTTCCGCAGGTTTGACGTTCAAGTCAGACCGCCTCCGCTGCACGCAGATCGGCCGCGGGATCCGGGCGCCTGATCATGACCAGCGCGGTCGCGAGCGCGGGAAGGATGGCGACGGCGGCGGCGAGCGGCAGCGTCTGGGGCAGGTCAACCAACGTCACCGGCGGAGGAACCGGCTGCGTCGCGGCGGCGGACAGAGTGACCGCGGGCACGAGAAGCCTGGCGACCACCGTGCCGAGAACGACGCCGAGCATGGCCGAGGGAACACTGAGCATCAGCTTCTCCAGGCACAGTTGCAGCGCAGCCAGGCGCTGGCTGAGGCCGAGCGCGGCGAGCAGCGCGTGCTCGGCGCGGCGCTGCCGAACATTGGCCGCGATCGACACCCAGAATCCGGTGATCGCGAGCATCGCAGCCGCGACCGCGAGCGCGACCAGCGCCTGCTGCGCCAAGGCGGATAGCGGGTCGCCGGTCAATTTCGCCATGGCCTCAGCAGCGCCGGTGACGGCGCTCCCCGGTGGCAGCGCCCTCCACAGACCAGGCGGGATCTGGTGGTCAGTGGTAGTCAGCCACCACTCGGTGACGCTCAGCGGCAGGGCGCCCTGGCTGACGAACCGCTGCTGGATGGCCGGCAGGTCGACGATGAGCGCGCCGCTGCTATTGGTGACCGTGGGGAAGGTCTTCACCACCGCGACGATCCTCAGCGGGAACTGCAGGCCGTTGAGGTCGGCTTGCAGCACACTTCCGGCACCGACGTCGTTCGCGTCCGCGAACGCGCTGGTGGCGATCGCCGCGAGCGGTGCCAGGGCGTTCCCGGCGGGGGCGTTCAGGGCCACCTGCGCGAGGACCGACGCAGGGGGCCCGCCGGGATTGGGCGCCTGGCCGAAGCCGGAGCTGAAGCTGAACGTCGCGGTGTCCCCCTCGGCCTCCGATGTCTGGTTCGCCGGCATCTCCGAGGCACCGGATACGCAGCACCCAGGCGTAGCAGCGTCTTCGGACCGGAGGATTTGCAGATCAGGTGACGTCGCGTTCGCCTGCCAGCCGCGTAGCGAGGGACCGGTCACGGTGAACGCCAGCGCTGCGGCCTCGGCCGAGGGCATTTTGTAGGTCAGTGCGATCTGGACCAGGCGTATGGGGTATGAGACATGGCCGCCGCCGAGCGATGCAACCAGGACGTGCTCGCGGCCATCGGCGGGCAGCGTGCCAGCGTCGAGCTGGTACATGTCGCCCGTGCCGTCCGCCACGGTCACCGTCACGGCGACCCGCGCGAGTCCCCGGCCGATGGCCCTCGCCTTGCCGATACTGACGGGCAGTACTCCCGACGGGAAAGCGATGCCCCTCACGGTCAGGGCCGCGGTGAACGTAACGGCGTCGCGGCGCCCCACGATAGGGGTGCCGGCCGGCGGCGACTTCGGCGCGATCTCGCCGAACAGCCTGGCTTCCGGGACGCTTATCTGATCAGGGCGGATCAAAGCAGTGTCCGCCGCCTGCGCCGCGTCGACGGCAAGGATCTCGGTAGGCCCTGCTTCGGGCTGGACGGACACCGCCATGCCATGCTGGACGCCGCCAGCGTTCGTGATCGCCCCGGTCGCGCCCGGGGTGAGCGAGGAGGGCGTGTCGACCCTGGCGTCCGCGCCTGCGGCGAACAAGCCCTGGTCGCGGGCTGATCGGGCCCAGCTGGCGTGCTGGGCGAGAGCAAGGGTGCCAGTGGCGACGGCCAGCACGAGCAGTAGGGCGGCGCCGCCCTGGCGGAGCGGCTGGCGGCTCACCTGCCAGCCGGCAAGCGATGCGATCAGGCGCCGTCCGCGCTCGGCGAGCCGGTCCCCGGCTCTCGCCCCGGCAGGCAACAGGCGCAGCGTGACGACAGTCCCGCCCGCGAGCGCGAGGGCTGGAGCCAAGACGAGCACCGGGTCGATCGTGACGTCCGATCCGCTGGCCGCGGAGTAGCGGCGCAACTGCCAGCCAGCCAGAGCGGCGAGCACGATGAGCGCGACGTCCGCACCGACCCTGGTGGCGCCAATAATCCGGCTCTGCCTGCCGCGCCGGACCCGTGCTTCCGTGGCCGCGGGCCCACCGGCGAGCACGGGGCCGAGTATGGCGGCGACTGCGATTACCATGACCACGAGCGCCGCAGAGGTCGCGTCGAGCCAAGTCTGTGCCGGGTTCCCGGTCCCGGCACCGCCAAGGAATGCCGGGCCAGGCAGCTTCAATCCCGCCGCTTTCAGCGGTCCCGCGGTGGTCACCAGGCCAGCGAGCCGGATGCCCACCACGGCACCCACGGCCGCGGCGGCAGCACAAAGGGGGATCACTTCGGCCGCGGTCAGCGAGGCGATCTGCCAGCGGGTGGCGCCGCGGGAGGTGAACAGCGCCATCTCCCCCTCGCGCTGGCTGGCGAGGAGCCGTCCGACCGCAACCAACGCAGCGAGGGCGAGCACCAGCAGCTGGATGGCACTGATCACCAGCAGCGACCTGGCGACGAACAGTTTGCTGGCGGTGGCGCTCAGCACTGACGGCAGGCTCGTGGACAGTTGCATGCCGCTCAGCACCGTGGAGGACAGCAGGGCATGCTGGAGCGCTGACACGTCAGCCGAAATCACCGGCATGTCCACGGCTGCGAACTTCGCCATCTCCGGCTGAGCGAGCCACGTGCCGGTTTGCGCCCTGAGCGCTCTCGGGGTCTGGGATCCGGCGCTCGCGTCGGTGCCGGTGCTACTCGCGGTAGGCGCGAAGGCGGCCGGGCTGACCAGCAGCGGGCCGTACGCGGTGAACCCGCTCTGAGTGCCCGAACCGCTCGCGGGGATCGTATCCAGCGCCCAGTACGAGGCCGCGGTACCGGACAGCCTTCGCGGCGCGAACAAGCCAGTGATCCGGAAGCTGATCCTGGCCCCGCTGATCCCGTCCTTGAGCGTAAGCACGTTGCCGACAGACAGATGCAGCAGCGCCGCCGCTGATGCCGGGAGCGCCGCGGGGATATCGTCGGAAACCGCCGCGACGCGGGTTGCGTTTGATCCTGGCACGTGGCTAGCGGCCGGGGCCGCCGGCCACCGCCCGGACACCACGACGGCGTGGCTGGTGATACCGTCCAACGCCGCCGCCTCGAGCAGCGGCATGTTCCCCTTGCCAGAGCTGGTCGGCTCGGCCGGCAACGAGCCGGGCACCAGTTCTAATGGGTCGGACCACGTCGCGGACCAGAACCCGAACGGCACGCCGCGAAGCGCGTGCCCGACTGCCGTCCGCAGCGTGCTCGCCGTTGCCGCCGTCCCGCCATTACTCACAGGGCCCGCGATCGACAGCGCAGTGCCGGGCGCGACCGACAGATCGTGGCGTACCGCGAGAGGGAGCGCCTGCTCCGCGAACACTGCCAGCGTCGCCGCGACAGCCGCCGCGACCAGCGTGGTCAGCGCCGCGGCCCCGAGCACCAACCAGTACGCCGTCACACGGCGCATCGATAGAGTCCCCCGCGGATGAATCACGATTCTAAGCATTCCTGCCGAAACGGACAATGGCAATCCGACGGGACATCACTCATCGCTTGGTCACCGTCCTGGCACGCTGACAAGTGTCGTTTGCAACGGCCGCATCGGATGCTCGCTTCATTGCGGGCATGATCCTCCGTCGGTCCGGGCATAGATACACGCGTCTTCAATTCAGCGCGCCTGCCAGTTGCATAAGCACTACAAACCTGTAGTAGGCAGGAAGCCAGCCCTTATCGCAGGTCGCGTGCACAGGGCAACCGCTGCAGTGCACGAGCAGCGCGCGAGCCGTCTCACAGCGAAAGCGACGAGGGCATCATTATGGGCACGACTCTGGGCCGTCTTGCGCGCGGGCTGCTGGCACTTACCGGGCTTGCGGCCGTCGTATGCGCGGCAGCGGGATGCGGTGGCTCGTCGCCGGGCGCTGGCCGACCGGTGTCGGCAACTGGGCGGGCCATCACGATAGATGTGCGCACCCTTCCCGGCGTTGGCGCCGTGCTGGTAACCAGCAGCGGGCTCACGCTGTACATGTTCGTGCCCGACGCTCGGCACCGGGTTACCTGCGCCAAACTATGTACTGCGAACTGGCCGCCGGTGAAGATATCGGCCGGCGGACGGCTCGTCGCCGGGCCTGGCGTCAGAGCGGACTTGCTCGGTTCTGATCCCGATCCGTCCGGGGGGCGGGTCGTCACCTACAACGGCTGGCCGCTCTACACCTACACCAGCGACCTTCAGCCGGGCGAGGACAGCGGCCAGGGCATCGACCTGAACGGCGGAGACTGGTACGTGATGCGGCCGTCCGGCGAGCCGTTGACGGTACGGTCGGCCGGATGACGCGCCCCGACCCGTCGGCCAGCGGGCCGCCGTCCCGGCGGGCACTCCTGCTGACCGCCGGCGGATTGGCAGCGGCAAGCGGCGGGTTCGCTGCGGGATTCGGGGCGGAATATGCGCTGGACTCTCGTTCTGCTCCGGACTCACTCGAGGTCCTCCGTGTTCCGACTCCAGGCGAGGACCTGATGACCGAGCATGGGCTGTTGATCCGCATCCTGCTCATCTACCGGCACATGCTCGCCGACCAGTCGTCGGGGCGGCCCGTTCCGGCCGGTCGCGCGCACGACTCAGCCCTGATCATTCACGACTACATCGAGGCCTTCCACGAAGAACTCGAGGAAGCGTATGTGTTCCAGCGGCTCGTTCAGGCTGGCCGGCTGAAGCCGACCGTGAGCACGCTCTTTCTCCAGCACGCGCGTGGCCGCGAGCTCACTCAGCTGATCCTCGCCGAGAGCGGCGGCAGCGGATCGCTCCCGGCGGCGGCGGCCGATCGGGTCGCGGGCGCGATGGGCGCTTTCGTGCGGATGTACGAACCGCACGAGGCCCGTGAGGATACCGTCGTCTACCCGGCCTTCCGGGCGCTCTTGCAGCCGACCGAGATCGCCGGCCTCGGCGGCCGATTCGCGGAACTGCAAGACGAGCAGTTCGGCAGCGACGGATTCACGGCCATGGTCGGGCGGGTCGCGGCGATCGAGCAGGAGCTCGGCATCTACGACCTCGCGCAGTTCACCCCGCCGAGCATCGCGCCGTCCGCCGCGTGAGACCGCTGCACCGCCTCCCGCAACGGCGCGTAGGCGGGGTGGTCGCTGGGCGAGTCGTGGCTGGGGGGTTGCGGGGCGAGTCGTAGCTGGGGTGGGGTGGTCGATGGGCGGGTCCGTCAGGTTGCGCGGCGGCGCACTAGCCAGACAGTCGCCGCAATAAGCAGCACTGACAGCGCGAGCAGCCAGCCGCCCTCAATCCACTGAAGTGGCCAGAACCGGCTCGCAGGCTGGTAGCTCGTCAGCATTGTGTAACCGTGCTGGGAGAAGCACTGCAAGACGGCTGCCGGCGATAGCTTTCCGCTGCTCGGCCCCGACGAAATGTGAGGGCAAACCTGCTGGAGGACGTTCATCCGCGGCATGCCGTCGGCGTTGGGGTCGCCGGCGAACGCGAACTTACCGCCTTTGATCCACCACTGGCTGACAATCCACGCGGACGCCGGCGGGTTCAGGAGGTTCCTGCCGATCAGCGGTGTGAGGTAGTTCTGGCGCAGGTAAAGTCCGGCCGCGAAAGTAAGACCGGTGTAGAGGACCAGGGTGGCGGCGATCGCCGGGACGATCCTGCGGATGAGCATGCCGAGAAGTGCGCCGATCGCGAAGACAGCCAGCGTCCAGGCGGCGAATACGACCCCGCGCAGCAAAAACAGGCCGCCAGCCAGGGGTGACCACTCGTTGAGCGCCAGGGCCTGGTTGCCGGCGGCAAGGTACGGCTGGTAGTACCAGGAGAGCAGCACGCTGAAAGCTCCGGCGGCGGCGGCCACAAAGACGGCGAGCGGAACCAGCTTGCCGAGCGTCCAGCGCCACCGGCCGAAGCCCTGGGTCCAGGCATAACGGAACGTGCCGGTCTCCAACTCCCTGGCCAGCACCGGCGCGCCGACGAATGCCCCGATCAGCGCGGGCACCGCATCCATCACGAAGCCGTTGGCCATGAAGGTGTCCATGCCGTTGAAGCTGTAGACCAGGTCACCGCAGGCAATGGAACTTGCCGGGCGGCAGGCGATCGCCGCGGCGTAGACGTGGTGGACGTGCAGTCCGACAAGCCACAGGCACAGCGCCAGCGCGCCGAGCAGCGCTGCCACTCCGGCCAGGGCGATCCGGTGCTGCCGCCAGGTGACCCAGGCCATCCGCCGCCAGGGCACCGGCCTGGGGCTCGTGTCCTCGTCCGGACGCGCGGGGGTGATCAAGGTTGTCATTTCGCCACCTCCGACAACCGCGTCTCCCGGTGCCGGGCCGGGCCGGGCAGTGCCGCGGCGGCCGGCTCGCGCAAGTAGGCAAGAGCGAGTTCTTCCAGGCCGACCGGATGCGCCTCCCAGCCCGGTGGGACGGGATCGTCAACGGTGGCCCGGACCATCAGGTGAGCCTGGGCCTCGGCACGGCGGGCATGGACCACCGGTCGCGCGGCATAACTGTCGGCCTGGGCAGCCGGGCCGGTCAGCATGCGGTGGGAGGCGAGTAGGTCATCGACCTCGCCGGCCACCTGCACCCGGCCTCGCGACATCAGGATGAGGTAGTCGGCCACCCGCTCGAGCTCGGTCAGAACATGCGAGGACAGCAGCACCGACAGGCCTTCGTCCACTGCTGCTGTCAGCACCGTGGCCATGAAGTCGTGCCGGGCAATCGGGTCGAGCATTGCTACTGGCTCATCGAGCAGCAGCAGCCGCGGGCGCCTGGCTAGCGCCAGGGTCAGCGCGAGCTGCGCCTGCTGACCACCGGACAGCCTGCCGGCCTTCCGATTCAGCGGGATGCCCAGCTCCCCGAGCCGGGCTTCCGCATAGCGCTGGTCAAATCGGCGGTTCAGGTTGCGGGTCAGGTGCAGCATGTCGGCTGCTGACAAGTTCTTGTACACGGGCGTGTCCTGGGCGACGAACGCGATGCCATCCAGCGCGGTCGGCGACCCAGCCGGTCGTCCGCCAAGTACGGTGACGACGCCCGCGGACGGTGCCGCCAGACCGACCGCCAGGTTCAGCAGTGTGGACTTGCCGGCACCGTTGGGACCGACCAGCGCGGCCACGTGCCCGGCGGGGATCGCCAGCGTGCACTCACGCAGCGCCCAGGTGCTGCCGTACCTCTTGCCCAGGCCGCTGGTCTCGATGACGTTCATGCGACGCCCTCCGTTTCGTCGCTCGCCGCGCCCCTGCGGCCCGGCTGACCAGTGCGGCGCTCATAGAAATCCCGCAGTGCCCTGGTGAACAGCGCCACGATCCCGTCCTCATCCAGCCCGGCGCCGTCAGCGTCGGTCAGCCAGCCGAGCAGGGTCTTACGGAGCGCGGCGAGCTCGGGGAGCGCGACCTGGCTCAACGTGGCCTGGACGAACGTGCCCTGCCCAGGCCGGCCGGCCGCGAGGCGCTTAATCTCCAGCTCTTTGTATGCCTTCAGCACCGTGTTGGGGTTGATCGCCAGCGAGGCGACCACGTCCCGCACCTTGGGCAGCTGGTCGCCCGGTTTGAGGTAGCCCAGCCGCAGCGCATGCTCGACCTGCTGGACAAGCTGCAGGTAGGTCGGCACTCCTGAGGCCGGGTCGAGCCGGAACTCGATCGGCGACGAGCCGGCGGCCGGCCCGGGCCGGGCGCTGCTGCCACTCCCGAGAGCGCCAGTTCTTACCTCTTTATCTATCTCCATAGGACAAGGGTACAGAGACGATTAGCTCTGTCAAGGTCGTCCAGCACGATGCCGACGTCGACGGACAGCACATCATTACGTTGCTAAAGCCGCGATGGAGGCGAGCGCGGATGTCGTCGGGCCGGCCCATCCGACAGCCGGTGGCAGGGACCCGCCTTACTAAGCGAGCTTTAACGGTTGGCGCCGTGAGCCGTCATTTAGCGGTCACGCTGAACCCGTTGACTCCGAACGTCTGACCGCCGCCATACGGTGCCTCAATGCCGTACTCGACATCGAGATCGCCAGTGTCTGAAGAGCTGATGTAACCATCGGCCTTGAGCTGGCTGATGAGGCTAGCGATGTTGATGGTGCCGCTGGTCTCATTGCTCGGCAGCACCACCGACACCGTGCCGGTGGTGTTGTCGCCGCGCACCCACACCTTCGAGCCGTCACTCAGCGTCCCGGCTACCGAACCCGCGGGCACCTGGCCGTTGACGTAGGTCCAGATCATCAGCTCCAGATCGCCGCTCCAGTTATTACTGGTCGCGTCGGCCGCCGTGGTCAGCCAGATGTCGTAGGCGTACTCGTAGTCCAGCCCGCTGCTGGCCGCAGGCGGCGTGATGGCAAAACTCGACGTCAGCGTCGACGGCAGCGCCTTGTAGACCAGGCACTGGTCGGAGGGATACCCGACAACCTCGGTGTTGCCCTTGTTCGCGTTCAGGTTCACGCTGAATGATGCACGGTCACCGTTGGATGCCGAGTTCTCGCTCACCGAGTACCCGACGCTGCTCGCATCACCCGACCAGGTGTCGTTGCCGTAGTTACAGGTCACGTTGCCAGCCGGAACCGAGCTACTCGGCGTCGACACCGGTCCCGATGACGGCGGACTCGAAGGTGCTGAAGACGTTTGTGAGGAAGGAGCAGACGCTGCCCGCTTCGCCCGCGACTTCGGCTTGGGCTTCGAAACGTGCGTTCGCCTTGGATGGCGCACGTGCGTTGGCGTGGGGCTAGGTTCAGGCGTCGCCTTTAGTGCCTGCGCTACTTGCTTCGCAAAGTAATGTGCAGCGTCCGGCTTCGACGCTGTCGGCTTGATAAGCGTGGTGCACAAGTACGCTGCGACTCCAATTACGATCACGATTGCCGCAGCCGCCGCGAGCCGCGGCTTCAAACTCCGGCGCCGAGCTCGCCTACCCATCGATGTCGCCGGCCCTGAACGCGCCGCCTCGGGCATGCGCTGCGCTGCCACGCGATGCGTGCAACGACGGGCGGGCTAGGTCGATGTATACGGTAAGTCGCTTGACGTGCACAAACGCACAGACTAAGCGGCTCATCGGGACGGCGCCGGGTGTTTAGCGTAATTTCAGCCAGCGTTCGCCGTTCGCGTAGTCGGTAAAATCTGTATAAATCCTATGATAGTCGACGATCAGACCGCTCTGCTGGGGGCTGCTCGCCTCGGTGTGGGACCGCCGCGCCCGCGCCTCGCGACCCGTTCGGCCGCACGGGCGCCGGCCATCGGCCATCGGCCATAACACGCCTGCCCAGCGTCGCCGGGTTTGTGCTCTTTCCCGGACTATTAGGTAAAACCTTCGCCAACCCCCAACTGTCGGTACCTTAGGTTTCTCTACTGTTCACGAGGTTCTGGCATTTAGCGGACGGATTATTCGCTATGGGCATCTCCGTGCCACAGGAATACGACAGCCCGTCGTTGATCCCAGCTCAGCACGCTGCGCAGCAACTGGACGCGGAGTCATCTTTTTCCGACGGCGCTCCTCCGGAAAAGGACAGCTCAGGGGAGCGGCGCGGGAACATTCTCGGCGGGATTGGCCGGCACCTGGCTGACGGGAGCCTGGTCAATGCCGCGCTGCGGGTCTCCGTCTTCCGCACCTTGTATCACAGCGTCCGTCACCGTGGCTGGTGCATTGTCCTGAGAGGGACGCGCCTCAAGCTGGGCCGCGGCTCGCAGATCCACATTGCTCCAGGCTCCCGCCTTGTGCTGGGCACTCGCCACGTCGCGGCAACACCCTGCTCGGTGCACCTAAGGCGGAACGCGCAGCTGTCGGTTCATGGCGCGGTCGAGATAGTCCGCGGAACGCGAGTACTGATCTCGGACGGCGCTCACCTCGAGATCGGGCCGGAGACCTATATCAACTACGACTCCAGCGTGTCATGTTTTGATCACATCATGATCGGCTCGAAATGTGCCATCTCCTGGAACGCCAACATTCTCGACGCCAATACTCATGAGCTCATCGTGGAGGGACTGTCGCGTCCTTGGTCTAAGCCGGTCGTTATCGGGGACAGGGTCTGGATAGGCACGGGCGCCACGATCCTCCCCGGAGTCACCATCGGTGACGGCTCTGTGGTCGCGGCGGGCAGCGTCGTCACTTCAGACG
>Ga0335073_10013375_pt1 | contig 11505 bp, 7 predicted proteins | sample Lox_Sample_22_FD_207093 | JGI IMG/M metagenome (GOLD analysis project Ga0335073, IMG submission 207093) | Soil microbial communities from Loxahatchee National Wildlife Refuge, Florida, United States - Lox_Sample_2.2 | ecosystem: Environmental > Terrestrial > Soil > Wetlands | place: USA: Florida... | reverse complement strand
CTCCGCCAACGCCACCGTGACCCTCACCGCAACGCTGATCTCTTCCCTGCTCTGCAACCCCACCAGCCTCGCCTCGAATTCTTCCAGCACCTGCACCGTCACTCTGAGTCAGCCCGCACCGACCGGCGGCGCCAGCGTCACCCTTTCCGATAACAGCTCGGCGCTCACCACTCCTGCATCCGTATCGGTACCGGCATCCGCCACCACGGCGACTTTCACGGTCACCACCGGCGCCCTCACCAGCAACTCGAGCGCAACCATCACCGCCACCTACAATGGCAGTTCCGCCAACGCCACCGTGACCCTCACGGCGTCGATCCTGGTCTCTTCCCTGAGCTGCATTCCCACAAGCCTCTTATCGCTTGCGTCCACCACGTGCACCGTCACCCTCAACCAGCCCGCACCCACAGGTGGCGCCAATGTCACCCTCTCGAACAGCAATTCCATCCTCACCATTCCCACTGCCATCACCGTTCCCGCAGGCACCACTTCCGCGACCTTCAGTGGCGCGGCAGCCATTATTACCAGCCTCTCAAACGCGACCATAACCGCTACCTATAACGGCAGTTCCGCCACGTTTACAATCAGTCTCCTTGGGTCCGCCGTGCTCACCGGGTTGACCTGTTCGCCCACGACCCTGGCCGCCGGTGCATCTTCCACCTGCGCCGTGACGTTGAATCAAGCCGCTCCCACCGGGGGATTTTCCGTCAGCCTTACCAATAGCAACACGCTTGCGCTGTCCTTACCTGCCTCAGTCTCTGTCCCGTCAACGGCAACTACCGCCACTTTTTCAGCAACCGCCGCCGATGTCGCAACGGCCCAGTCCGCCACGGTTACCGCGACATCAGGCTCCAACTCTTTCACGGCTACCATTGGCGTACAAGCCGCCCCGTCCCCGATTTCCTTCGTTCAAGTGAACGCACAGGAGGCCAGCAGTGCGGTGAAAACGCTGTCCATAACTTTCCCGGCGAACACCAAGGCCGGCGATCTGATCCTGGTGGGGTTCGATGTCGCTTCCAACGCTGCCTTCAGTTCCATTACCGATTCACAGAAGAACGCCTTTACCGAAGTAGGGCAGCAACTGCGCTCTTCCGGAGCCACTTATAGCCGGGTCTATTACGCCAATGCCATCAAAGGCGGCGCCGAAACCGTAACCGTGAATCTCTCTGCAAAAACGAACCATCTCAAGGTCCTGGTAACCGAATACGCCGGGGTAGCCAATACCGGTCCAATAGACGCGCAATCCGGCGCCTCGGGCGGTGCCGGGCCGGTGTCAAGCGGCTTAGCAACAACGACCGCTGCGGATGACCTGATTTACGGATACTGCGCAACCGCTGGAGGCTGCAGCGCCGGCACCGGCTTCACCGCCCGGATAAACCGCGATGACGATTTGATCGAGGACAAACCCACAAGCAATCCTGGTAGCTATGCCGCAACCGGCACCTCGAACGCCGCTTGGACCATGCAAATGGTCGCCCTCAAGCCGGCGGTAAATGTGGTAACGACCGCGCAGGTGGTCAAAGCGCCGGCGAAAACCGGCACTTCGCGCAATTCTGCCAGCGACCCTGTCTTCCCCCGCGCGACAGCAGCGGCCCCGCTTTCGCAGAATGCCCCCGTTTCACTGACCTGCATGCCGAGGCAGATCGATGCCGGCGGGATGGCGAAGTGCGCATTGCAAGTAGCTGCCAGCTCCACGCCGTACCCGATTGCACTTTCGAGCAGCAGCCAGCAATTGCAGGTACCAGCCGCTGTCATGACGCGTGCGAATCAGACCAGCTTGACATTCCAGGTGCAAGCCGCGCCGGCAGCCCAACAGCAACTGGTGACAGTCAACGCGTCCGCAGGTGCTATCGCCGTCCAGGATACGGTCCAGGTCGCCGCCGCCTCCCACCCGATTGTCACCGCTCCGGACCACGTGTCTGCGAGACTTGGTGCGGCGACGCATTTTAAGGTGTCGGCAGTAGACCCGTCGGCCCTGCCAACGGAGCTGACGGCTTCCAAACTGCCCGCGGGGGCCAATTTCGATACGGCGAGCGGAGATTTCACCTGGACGGCCGGCCAATATTCGAAGTCTGCAGTGACATTCACCGCTACTAATTCCGCCGCCCAGTCTTCCTCGCGGACGGTCATCATCGACGTTACGTCGGGCACTCCCACTTTGACTGCGCTCGATCGGAATTGCAGCCCAGGCGCTTTGGGTTCTGTGAACGGCAGTTCGCTCTCCGGGTCGGACTCCGCGCCTTCCGATCCCTCCGGCAACTCCATGGAACTCGGCGGCACGAAAATCAAAATAAACGGGCAATACGTATCCGTAACCTCGGCAAGCTCGACGGAAGTACAATTTGTGTGCCCCTCCCTGCCGCCGGGAACGCCGCTCGCTGTCACCGCAGTAACCGAATCCGGATCCAGCGAACCTCTAAGCAGCGTGATGCAGAGCGTCGCCCCGTGGATCTTCCTCGCGGAACCCATCAACCAGACCCAGGGTGCCGTATCATTTGCCGGAACCACCGATTTGGCGATGGCTCGGAATACGCAGATTCCGGCACATCCGGCGCAGCCCGGAGATGACATCGTAATCCTGGCCACGGGACTCGGACTGGCGAGCGACGCTTCATCCTGGATGGTGTCCGCCAATGTGGGGGGAGTAGACGCCGTAGTGAACAGGGTAGAGGCGCTGGCGGATCGCGCCGGCGTCTACGCAGTCCAGGTGCGGGTGCCGGTACCGCTGGAATTCGGGGACCAGGTGCCCATCCAACTTCAGGTTATGGGGCCTGACGGAAAGCGGCTCCAGAGCAACCGAGCTTCAATCGCTCTGGAACCGGCCGCGCAGTAACGCAAAATCCGGGATCACCCTCCAGCGGCTAAGGAGAGATTCAACTCCAAAGATTGCCGGCGGGTGATCGCCCAAACCGCAAGTTCCGTTCGATTCCTGAAGCGAGCCTTGCGGAAATCCGGTTCAGGTATTCTTTGACAGTCCCTTCGGTCAGATGCAATTCATACGCAATTTCTTTGTTGAGCTTTGCCCTACAAACCAGCTCAACGACCTGCCGCTCGCGGAAGCTCAGGGTTGTACTTATTGGCTTCCTGATGCCCCTGGGAACGGCGCACTGGTCGCAGATTCGCTTGCCCCGCTCACCGAGAAAGTCGCGCCCACATCGAAAACAGTTCCGTAATTCGCTGGATTCAGGTCCGCTCGACAGAGTCTTAAGCTCCCGTTTTTAGCGGCCGTCCCCGGGCCGAAGACTGTTTAGCGGTGTTGTGGCCGCCGGGGGAGCAGTGTGTTGCCACTGAAAGCGATCTCGAACCCACAGAGTTTTAGAAAGGAAGCCCCCGCAAAGCCAAACAACATCCCGCCGAACGGCGAGTGCAAGCTTGATTCGCCTCTTAGGGCAATTCGCTTGCCGCTCGTAAACTATTGTATCTTCAGCATATTCCTGGGAAATCGCACAGGTTCAACTCTTGCAACCTAAACTTTGCTGAGAATGGAAAAACTACCCGGTGATTTGCAGGAATGGCCGTGAGCCAAAAATCAGCTTTCCACCGCCACCGGAACCGGCAACCCCGACGGCGACGCTGCAAACTGATTGCGAATGGCCCATACCGCCAGCTCGGTGCGGTTGCTGGCACCAACCTTACGGAAGATTCGGTTCAGATATTCCTTCACCGTGCCTTCGGTGAGGTGCAGCTCGTAGGCAATTTCTTTGTTGAGTTTGGCCTTGCAGATCAGATTCACGACCTGCTTCTCCCGAAAGCTGAGATTCGTGTTCAGGGATTTCTTGTTGTCCTTGGGGGCGGCGCAGCTCGGACACACTCGCTTGCCGCTTTCACCGCGGAATTCGCACCCGCAGCGGAAGCAGTTTCTGAGTTGCTTGAATTCAATGATCGTCGTCACGAGTTTTGAAGCTCCATCCTGAATTGGGGCCTCGCTGCCAGCGGCTGAACAGTGTCAGCCCGTTTCAGCAAGGGTGGCACTTTCCTCAGATCTCTTATCGGCAAATGATCGAACCCCTGCACTCCGGTCCGAAGCCTCGACAGATTGTCGCAGAATCCTTTTGCGCATTGATCGACAGAGGCTCTCGGGTTGCCCGGCTTGCATTGGCTCCTCATATCTCTGAAGAAAGAGTGGCAGAGAAGCAGGTTGGATTCCGTTCAATAAATCTATTGTTATCTTTTGGTTGAACCGATAGGGATGTAAGATTTACTCGCATCTCCGCTTCTGACCGCGGTCGTACTATGCAGAAGCGTTGCAGTCCTGTGACTGTCGTACCGGGCTCAATCGAAAGCGCGAGGAATTTTAAAATTTCTACTGAGGAACTACGACCGTATCGCCAGGGAGGAGTATCACATTCTGCTCCATCCGCTCCCCTTTGAGGACCTCTTTGTAATTGAACTCCAGACGATAATCCCGGCCGTTCTCGGTCCTGAGGACATATATCTTCGTCCTTTTGGCGTAATCGTTCAGCCCGCCCGCTTCGGCGAGCGCCTGCATGACCGTCATGCCGTAGGTATAGGGAATCGTTCCCTCCTTACGCACAGCACCCACCATATATATTTTTTTGCTGGTGGGGAGCGTCACCACCACCGTGACAGTTGGGTTGGTGACGAACTTATTGAGGGCCGTGGTGATCGCCGATTCTGCCTGCCTCTCGGTCATTCCCGCTACCGCAATCTCCCGGATCAGCGGCAAGGTGATCTTTCCGTCGGGGCGCACCACCTGCGTGGGAACCGACAGGTCGGGCTCCCTCCAAACGCTAACCTGTAGGGTGTCGCCCGCACCGATAAGGTAATCGTCCGATACGGCTCGCGGAACCGTCACGGCAGGCGCGTTCGCAGACCGCTCCGCTCCGCCCGCTGCGGCAAGAGGATCCGGCGCGGCCATTTCGAACGACGCCACCGGCGATGTCTGCCCCGTCGTGGCGACTTCCTTCGGCGCCATCGGACTCGCCGCTATCGGCTTATCGCTATCCACATTGTCCAGCGCCTCTTTGACGAGTGCCTCGGGCCATCCGATCGCCACCGCCTGTTTCTGGATTTTGACGTCTGATTCACCCTGTTTCTTGGCTTGGCGAATGTATTCCATCAGTTCCTTCGGCGGGGTCTGTGCTGCCTGCTCTGCCAGGCAACAAATGGCACCGCCCAGGGTCAGGAGCAAGACCGCCAGGGCGCATCTCGATTGAAATTTCGACCTAATCACTCAGTATTACTCCATCAACCTCGTGGCATTATTATCCTCATTTTGCACGTTCAATACCAGCACACCACGCGATCCTCGAAGACGGCCCCACACCTTCCAGGATGCCTTCAGAATCGCAAAGAATGGGAACTTTTCGTAATGTTTGGCACGCTTTCCCTCCTTGTGCTGCAAAGAGTTAGCGCTGATCAGGGTGGCGGCGCCTCCCTCGGGCACGGCGTTCAAATTGCTAACTTCCCTCGGCAACATAGTTATACATCGTTTAGAATATCGGATGATCTGAAAATGGAACAGCATCGCTGGAAAGGCGCGCTCACCGTCGGACTCTGCTATTTGCTGGCCTTCGGTGGGTGGCTCGAAGTCGCCCACGCGCAGAATGCGCCCGGGCGGATTGACATCATCGTGGTGGAAGGAGAGGGCGCCACCGTCGCCACACATCAGCACCCTTCGCCAGACCCCGCGGTCCGCGTCGAAGACGAAGACCATAGGCCAGTGCCGAATGTCGCGGTAGTGTTCACCCTGCCGGTTTCCGGCGCCAGCGGCGAGTTCCTCAACGGTTCCAAAACTCTGACTGTTCTGACCGACCAGAGCGGCGTCGCAACGGCGCGCGGTGTCCGCGCGAACGGCGTGCCAGGTAAACTGCCGATCTACGTGACAGCGGCATACCGGGGAGTCCGTGCCCGAGCCCTTATTAATCTGACTGTCGAGGCGCCGCCGGGCGTCAAACCGGATTTGAAGACCGCGAAGTCGAATGGTAAGTGGAAATGGATCCTTCTCGGAGTCGCGGCCGCGGGTGGCATCGGAGCCGGCGCATACCTTTATGCGAACCGTAGCTCCAGCGCTTCGCCAATCTCGATCAGCGCCGGATCTGTTGTCTTCGGAAACCCTCGATAGCCTATGTCTCCGCTCTTTAATTGCAGCGCAGAGCCGGCCGGCGGGCACGGCGACGCAGTCCAGCGCCCGATGAGGTTGCGCGTTTGTCTCGTGATTCTGGCCCTATCACTCGCTATGGCGCTACCGGCACTGGGCCAGTCGAATCTCTCGTTCTCCTATACTCTCTCGGACGGCAATACCCATTTGCTGACTGCGGGCACCACCATCACCTTTCCCGCGGTGGATGTCGGCAAATCAACCTCCGCTACCATCCTTATCAGCAACAGCGGCACCAGCGCCGGCACGATCTCTACTCTTTCGGCAACAGGCACAGGATTCACCATCAGCAATCCAAACCTCCTGCCGGCTACCGTGCCGGCCGGCGGGACCTTAATATTCGGAATCGTCTTTGCCCCGCCGCAGCCTGGAAGTTTCACAGGGACTTTTCAGATTGGCGTCCCGGGCGCGGTACTCTCCGGAAATCTCGCCGGCGCTACTCCGCCGCCGAACTTTTCGGTGGAGTATGTTGACCCTACGACGGGAAATATCATCGTTCTTTCCAACGCCTCAACCTTACAGTTCCTCAATACGCAGGTTGCCGCATCCTCTACGATCAGTATGTACGTCGCCAATACGGGGAGCGGGACTGGTTATGTCAATTCCATCTCGCTGGCCGGTGGGACAGGATCGGCGTTTCAAATCGTGAGCCTGGTTTCGCTGCCGGTGTTGGTTGCCCCGGGCCAGCAACTCGGCTTTGGAATCCGCTTCAGCCCTGCAGCCCAGCAAAGCTACACCGACACGCTGACCGTCACCGCCAACGGCCAGCCCACCACGACAAATCTACAGGGGCAGGGTGTCGAACCGATCTACAGCTATCAGTTCGCAAGCAGCGCCGGCACCACGACCGCCGCCGCCGGGGGCACAGTCACGCTTCCCAATACGACGACCGGACAAACCACCACTATGAACGTGACGGTATCCAACACTGGCTTGGGCGCCGGACAGGTAGCCGTCATCAGTGTCTCCGGCCAAGGCCTTTCCCTTAGCAACCTGCCCGCGACGCTTCCGGTCACAATCCAGCCGGGTGGAACGCAGCAGTTCACCTTGACTTTCGCACCTACCCAACCAGGTGCAGTGACCGGGCGACTGACATTTGGCGGCGACACCATCACGATCGACGCCACCGGCGTGGGCCCGCAATTGACATACACCTACACCAGCGGATCTGCCGCCGTCCTGGTAACTGCCAATGGCGCGGTGATCTTCACTCCTCTGGCCGTGGGAAGTACCGAGAGCCTGACCTTTACCATCCAGAATGCCGGCAATACCGCGGCGACGCTATCGAGCATCAATCTGGCTGCCCCGAGCACCATATTCGCTCTATCCGGATTGCCGAGCCTGCCGGCTACCTTGAGCCCGAACGCCTCGATTCCATTCTCCATCAGCTTTTCTCCCAACAACACGGGGAGCCTTACCGCGACTCTGCTCGTAAACGGCGTAAGTTTTTCGGTCTCGGGGAATGGAACGTCGCCGCCATCCTTACCGGCATATAGTTTCACGGGAGGCGCCGCCACACAGCAACCGGACCAGCAACCAGCGATCGGGCTCACGCTGGCGTCGCCCTATTCCCTGCCCTTGCAAGGCACCTTGACCATGACATTCAACTCGGGTGTCTTTGCGGGCGACACTTCCATTCAGTTCGCCAACGGGGGAACCACCGTCACCTTCACGATCCCCGCCAATACCACCCAGGCGCTGTTTAGCGGAAACGCCACCAGCGTTTCCCTGCAGTCCGGAACCACATCTGGAAGCATCGTGATCACGCCGTCTTTCTTGTTGCAGGATGGTTTCAACGTCACTCCCTCGACCCCGACCGTTCTCACCATGGCGGTCCCAGGATTGGCGCCGCAATTATTGAACGGCACGATCGCGGTCGCTAGCACCAACAGCTTCACGTTGACGCTGAGCGGATTCACTACCACTCGTGTCCTCAATCAACTGAATATTCAGTTCACACCGCAATCCGGCCACACCTTCAACCCGAGTAACCTGACTATCGACCTGAGTTCGCCGTCGGCCTCATGGTTCCAGGGCTCGGCTGCGTCCGGTTTCGGCGGGAGTTTCTTACTAGAGGTGCCGTTTACCTTATCTGGCGGCAGTTCGACCGCAAACCTCGTCAGCTTCCTCCAGTCCTTGAGCATAACTGCCACGAACAACGTCGGCACATCGAGTGCGCTCGTAGTCTCCGTTCCATAAGCTCCGGGGACCCTCCGCGTTATACTCCGAGCGCCATGGGATAATTGTGGACTCGGAGATGTTAGGCCACCAGCGCAAAACCCGCGTCTTTTTCGTCCTTTGCGAGATCCTGCTCGCCACCTTCGCGTTCGCGGTAGCGTATCGAAGCCGTGTTCCCCTGCATTGGCGCTTTCTGTATCAGCTGTTTTTCCTCACCCCGCAACAAATCGTCTTGATCCTGGGCTTCTCGCTGACCGCCTCGACCCTGATCGCTTTCTGGTTGCAGGTCTACGACAAGCTGGTTAGCGGACACCCGCGTATCATCCTGCGGGATTCGGTGCGTCAATCCGCCTTGGGCGGCGTGTGCCTCCTGGTCTTCCAATATGCGCTGCGCATGGAACTCAGCCGCCTCTTTTTGGCGCTTTACGTCTTCCTCACCTGGGCCCTGGTTTTGCTGTTCCGGCTCACAGCAGGACGTGTAGTCGGCGTAATCCGGCGGGAATTTGCGACGCCGTATTATGTCATGATCGTGGGAACCGGTGACAGGGCCGTCCGCCTCGCGCGTAACCTGGAGCAGTCTGCCCGCTACGGCGTTCGATTGCGCGGATTCTTCGCCGAGTCCGAAAGGGCTCGGGAGACCATCGCTCTCGATTCGGAATACCGGGTGTATCCTCTCCGGCGACTCCTGGCCATGCTGCACGAATACGTGGTCGACGAGATGATTTTCGCGGTTGACAGCAGCAGCCTGTCGGACCTGGAAGACGCCTTTCTGCTTTGCGATCAGGAAGGTATTCGAACTCGAGTTGCGGTGGATTTCTTTCCCCACGTCAACAGCACCATTTCCCTCGACCGCCTGGATGAAATTCCCTTGTTGACCTTTTCCGCCGCGCCACACGACGAGATCCAACTGTTGGCGAAGCGTCTCATCGATATCGCCATCGCGAGCGCCGGCCTTCTTGTCTTGATGCCCTTCATGGCCGTAATCACCGTTCTGATCCGCCTCACATCGCCGGGTCCGGCGATTTTCCGTCAGGTCCGCTGCGGTCTGAACGGTCGGTCCTTCTTGTTATACAAATTCCGCTCCATGTGCGCCAACGCCGAAGAACTCAAGCCCAGCGTGGCACATTTGAGCGTCCGCGGAACCGCTTTCAAGATCCCCGACGACCCTCGGGTGACCTTTATCGGCCGCTACCTGCGGAAGTTTTCCATAGACGAATGGCCGCAATTGTGGAATGTATTGCGCGGTGACATGTCGCTTGTAGGCCCACGTCCTGCAATACCAAGTGAGGTCGAACAGTATCAGCATTGGCAACGTCGCCGCCTGCGAATGCGCCCCGGATTGACCTGCCTATGGGCGCTTTCCGGCCGCGACAGCGTCGATTTTGAGACGTGGATGAAGATGGACATGCAGTACATCGACGGCTGGTCCCTCGGACTCGACTGGAAGATTCTCCTGCTGACGATTCCCCGAACGCTCACCGGCAGGAACGCAAGCTAACCCTCACGGCACGATCGCTGCCGGACGGCTGCAGCGAGAAGATGCTGGGCGAATTGGCTCTTGCGTCCAGGTTGGGTAATCTGTACTATTAAGGTTACACTTTCGGCCAGTCAAGGGGAATTCCCCCTAAGAATTCAATAATTCAGTACCAAAGAAATGGGCAAGGAACCTGCAGAACTAACGTTCGGCAAGTTTTTGCGGCCTGAATTCTGCAGGTTGTCACCGCCCAACCATGGTCTCAAATACATAGCCCAAGGCTCAGCAGCACTCGCGGGTGGGATTCCATTTTTGTCCAGGTCGGTGGCGCCGGCACCGACGGTGCGCGGTTCATCCTTAATTCCTCACGATTTTCCGCACCTCGCGCCTTAACAACCTTAAAGATCTCTTCGAAAGTGCCGATGAGAAATGCCAGAGCGGTTTTGAGTGCGGTTGCGCCGCCGGCAGGGCCTTAGTTACAACTTTGCGGATGAGGTATTTACCTTATGAAATAAGTGATAGATCCAGCTTAATGCAGCCAGGGTTTTACCAGTGGTCGTTATTTGCAAAGACTGGATGTTTGAACACTTACCGTTATCTTCCGTAAGCGCCGAAAATACTAACCTTCTCACGGTATGTGCTGCCATCGAAGGTCTAACTAGACTTTATACCACTGTCAGGTATTAGTAGTTCTATGGCGGTGATCTCGTCGCATATGAGAGGCCGAAGTGCATCGGCTCTCGTCATTGCTGCTCTGCTCTACGCACCCGCCGCTGTGGCACAGACGGATACCCTTGCGTTGTCCTCTGGTACAGCGGCTGCGAATGGCGCAGCGTCGCTCAACCTGACACTGACGTCGCCGGCTGGTAACGAGCCGGCATCGCTGCAGTGGACCTTTTCCTATCCCGCGAGCAATGTCGCCGCTATCTCCGTAGCTTCCGGATCGGCGTCAACCGCCGCGTCGAAGACGGTGAGCTGTTTCGGAGGCGCCGGCGCATATACCTGTGTTGCTTCCGGATCGGACGCCGGCATCATTTCGAACGGCGTTGTTGCTGTTTTGAATATGACCATGGCCGTCGGAGTGACGTCCACTAGCATTGCAGTTACCAACAGCTACGGCGCGTCGCCTTTGGGGTACTTTGTGACTCTTTCTTCCACCGGGGGAGTGGTCACAGGGGGAGCTTGGCCAACAGTGAGCTCGCTGTCCTGTACGCCGTCCAGTTTAGGCAGCTCGGGAAGTTCGACGTGTACCGTGCATCTCAGCGGCAACGCACCCACCGGGGGTGCGAGCGTCTCGCTATCGAACAGCAACTCCACCTTAACCGTCCCGGCGTCTGTGACGGTAGCCGCCGGAGCAAGTTCGGCGACCTTTAACGTAACAACCGGGACCGTGAGCAGCAACTCGAGCGCGACCATCACCGCCACGTACAACAGCAGTTCGGCCAATACGACCGTAAGTCTGGTGGCTTCCGTACAAGTCTCCAGCCTGTCGTGCAGCCCTAGCAGTCTGGGCCAGAACTCGTCCAGTACCTGTACCGTCACACTGACCCAGCCCGCTCCTACCGGAGGCGCCAGCGTCACCCTGACGAACAGCAATGCGACCCTCACCGTCCCGGCATCAATGACGGTGGCGGCCACAGCCACCACGGGCACATTCTCGGTATCGACGACGACGATCACCAGCAATTCCAGCGCGACCGTCACGGCCACCTATAACAGCAGTTCCGCGAAT
>Ga0335073_10013374_pt1 | contig 11505 bp, 9 predicted proteins | sample Lox_Sample_22_FD_207093 | JGI IMG/M metagenome (GOLD analysis project Ga0335073, IMG submission 207093) | Soil microbial communities from Loxahatchee National Wildlife Refuge, Florida, United States - Lox_Sample_2.2 | ecosystem: Environmental > Terrestrial > Soil > Wetlands | place: USA: Florida... | reverse complement strand
CGGCCGGACCGACGACGTGTTCAAGGCGTCGGACTACCGGATCTCGCCGTTCGAGCTGGAGAGCGTGCTGATCGAGCACGAGGCGGTGGCCGAGGCCGCGGTGGTACCGTCGCCGGACCCGCTCCGGCTGGCCGTGCCGAAGGCCTACGTGCTGCTGGCCGCGGGCCGGACACCGTCGCCCGAGCTGGCCAGGTCGATCATGGCGTTCTGCCGGGAGCGGGTCGCGCCCTACAAGCGGATCCGCCGGGTCGAGTTCGCCGACCTGCCCAAGACGATCTCCGGCAAGATCCGCCGGGTCGAGCTGCGCGGCCAGGAGACCGCTGACCGGGAACCGGTCCGCGGCGTGACCGAGTTCTGGGAGGAAGACTTCACCTGGTGAGCCTGGCGGGCTAGCCATCATCATGACGCACGCCCTAATATGAACGCATGATCATGAACATAGATTCATGAAGGTGTGTTCATACGGGAGGCTGGCGTGGTGGCGATCGAGGTGTGCGGACTGACCAAGACGTTCGGCCGGGTGACCGCGGTGCGGGACGTGTCCTTCACCGCCCCGGCCGGGCTGATTACCGGCCTGCTCGGCCCGAACGGGTCGGGGAAGACGACCACGTTGCGCATCGTGCTCGGCCTGGTCCGGGCCAGCGCCGGGGAGGCGCTGATCGGCGGGGTCCGCTATGCCGCTCTCGCGCGGCCGCGCCGGGTGGTCGGCGCGATGCTGGAGTCGACCGGCTTTCACCCCGGGCGCCGGGCTCGCGACCACCTGCGGGTCCTGGCGGCCGCGGACGGGATCCCGGAACGGCGGGTGGATGAGGTGCTCGACCTGGCCGGGCTGACCGCCGCCGCGCGGCGGCCGGTGCGGCAGTTCTCCCTCGGCATGCGGCAGCGCCTCGGGCTGGCGGCGGCGATGCTCGGCGATCCGCAGGTCCTGGTGCTCGACGAGCCGGCCAACGGCCTGGACCCCGGCGGCATGGCCTGGCTGCGCAGCACGCTGCGCGACCTGGCCGCTCAGGGGCGCACGATCGTGGTGTCCAGCCACGAACTGGGCGAGGTGACCCGGACCGTCGATCACGTCGTGATCGTCAGCGCGGGCGAACTGCGCTTCGCCGGGCCGCTGAGCGACATCGGCCCGACGCACACCGCGCTGGAGTCCGCGTTCCTGAGCCTGACGCACTGAGGGGCTGGCCATGATCCGCAGCGAGTTCCGTAAGCTCACCACCGTCCGCGGCCCCTGGCTGCTGCTCGCCGCCGGGCCGCTCCTGGTCGTGGCCGGCATCACCGGCCTGGTCGAGTCCGGGGGGAACGTGCACGATCCCGGCACCCAGCGCGCGGCGCTCGCGCACACCGGGCTGGCCGCGGCGTTCACGCTCATCTTCGGCATCCTGGCCGTCGCGGGCGAGTACCGGCACTCGACCATCACCGACACCTACCTCAGCTCGCCGCGCCGGGGCCACGTCATCGGGTCCAAGCTGGCCGTCTACGCGCTGACCGGCGCCGTGGCCGGGCTGGTGTACTCCGGCGTGGCCCTGGCCACGACCGCGGCCTGGTGGGCCGAGCGCGGCGGGCACCTGCAGCTCTCGGCGGCCGGTACCTGGCTGACCCTGGCCGGCGGGGTGGCGGTCAACGCCGCGTTCGCCGCGATCGGGGTCGGCCTCGGCGCGCTGATCCGCAACCCGGCCGCCGCCATCGCCGCGGCGCTGGCCTGGCTGGCCGTGATCGAGGGCATCGCCGGCCAGCTGCTCGGCTCGTCCCGGGCCCGCTGGCTGCCCTTCTACGCCAGCGAGGCGCTCGGCCGGTCGAACCTCCAGGCCACCGCCCGGCTGCTGCCGCAGTGGGGTGGCGGCCTGATGCTGCTGGCGTACGCGGCGGTCTTCGCCGCCGCCGCCGTCTTCACTACACTCAGGCGCGATGTCACCTAGGAAAGCCGGAGTCCTCCGCGGCGGGGACGGGCAGAACCTGCGCGAGTACCTGATCGCCACCGCCGCGCGGCTGATCGGCGAGCGCGGCACCGGCGCGCTGACCGTCCGCGACATCGCCCGGGAGGCGCAGGTCGCCGACGGCGTCCTCTACAACTACTTCGAGGACAAGGAGGATCTGCTGGCCAACGCGCTGCTGGCCCACGTGGCCGCGGTCATGGGCAGCGCCCCGCCGCTGCTGCCGGAGCCCGGCACCGGTACGGTCGCGGACAACCTGCGGGGGTTCATCGACGGCGGCCTGGAGGTCCTCAAGCGGGTCACGCCTGCCTTCGCCGGGCTGGTGACCCAGCCGAAGGTGCTCGCGCGGTTTCACGCGATGGTCGGCGGCGACGCGGCCTTCGGCGCGGCGGCGCCGGCGCGGCAGGCTTCATCCGCCGAGCCCGCGTCGCCCGCCCCGCCTGGAGAGCACCACGGTCGCGGGCTGCCGGACATGCTCGGCGCCTACCTGCACGCCGAACAGCAGCTGGGCCGCATCGCGGCGGCGACTGACGTCGAGGCGGTGGTCATCCTGGTCGTGGGCGCGATCCACGGCCAGGTGCTGCCACGGCTCATCTTCAGCCCGCCCGGGGAGGAGATCGACACCCCGGCCGACGTGCCCGGGCGGCTGGCCGAGACGATCCTGGCCGGCATCGCCGTGTAACCGGGGTTTACTCAGAGGTATCGGCCGGGAGCGGGCGGCCGGACTCCCACCGCTGCTCGATGCGGCCGAAGTGCCAGACGCACAGGGCGACGATCCAGGTCACCACGAACACCCCGACGACGAAGAGCCCGGCGGTGTTGATGTTGAAGGTCTGCATGAACGACCAGAAGGAGCCGTTCAGGCTGGTGTCCTGGGCGAGCAGGCCGAGCAGCTCGACCGCGCCGATGAACACCGCCACGAAGATGGACAGGCCGGTGATGGTCAGGTTGTAGTAGACCTTGCGGACCGGCTTGGCGAACGCCCAGTCATAGGCGAAGTTCATGAAGCAACCGTCGGCCGTGTCGAACAGGCTCATCCCGGCCGCGAACAGGATCGGCAGCGACAAGATGGCGTAGAACGGCAGGCCCCCGACGACCGCCGTGCCCGCCAGGACCAGCAACGCAACCTCGGTGGCGGTGTCGAAGCCCAGGCCGAACAGGAACCCGATCGGGTACATCTTCCACGGCGTGTCGACCCGGCGGGCCAGCGGGCCGAGGAAGCGGTTCATCAGGCCGCGCTTGTTGAGCTGTTCCTCGAGTTGCTCGTCGTCGTAGGCGCCGGAGCGCATCTCGCGGAAGACCTTGATGATCCCGATCAGGATGACGACGTTGAACGCGGCGATCAGGAACAGGAAGAATCCCGACACGCAGGTCCCGATGATGTTGGTGGTGTACTGCAGGTGGGAGCTGCCGTTCTTGACCTGCTCGTCCAGGCCGCGGATGCCGAAGTTCAGCAGGACGGCCAGCACGAACACCACGCTGGAGTGACCCAGGGAGAAGAAGAAGCCGACGGACAGCGGCCGCTGGCCCTCACCGACCAGCTTGCGGGTGGTGTTGTCGATGGCCGCGATGTGATCGGCGTCGAACGCGTGCCGCATGCCCAGCGTGTAGGCCAGCGCTCCGGTGCCCACGCCGAACACCGTCGTGGAGTTGATGTGGTAGTGGCCGCCCAGGGCCGCGGCCAGCATGCCCCAGCCGAGCACGTTCAGCCCGATGACCGTCGCGACCATGCCGCCGAAGCGGGCCCACTCGGCGGGGGTCAGCCCCTGGCGGATCCTGGTCAGGCGCCCCTTGACGAGGTGGGCGCGCTGGTCGGCCATGTGGTCACCCTTCGCGGATTTTTAATCATGGACGGCGCCAGTCTAGAAGTTATTGCGAATAGGTCGCAATAACACATCAGACGCAGGTGTCAGGGAAGTAGCTCACCTCAGACCGACAGCATCGTCGTCTTCGACTTCTGTCGGCCCGGCGTCCATGGACGTCTCGAGCGGCACATAGGCCGGATGCCGGGCCAGGCGCTTCCGCCGGGCGTCCTGGGCGATGAGGCCGCCCACCTCGGCCAGCAGCGCTCGGCGGTCGCAGCCGCCGCGCGCGAGCAAGCGGGCGGTCGCGGCCAGCACCCGCGGCGGCGTAAGTACCTTCGACGGTGCGGAGCGGTGGTTGAACAGGTCCAGGAACTGGTCCAGCTGGCCCCGCTCGGACAAGCGCCGGGCGATCTCCGGCAGCACCGCGGGCGCCACGCCCGCCCGGCCGAGGTCGACGGCGAGCCAGTAGTGTTCGGCGGCGTCGCCATCGCGCCAGCGCGCCCAGCCCGCGAGCGCCTCGTCCAGCGCGGACGGGGAGGAACCGATCGCGCCGGCGATCGCCGGCGCCAGGGCCTCGACCTGCCGGAACGCGTCCTGGATGCCCTGGCCCGGAGCGGGGTCCTTGAAGTGGCCGGCGTCGCCGGCCAGGACCCACCCCGGCCCCGTCGCCTCGCGGAAGAACCCCTCCCAGCGGAGCATCCCGAAGAGCTTGCCGACCCGCCGGGCGCCCGATAGCGCCTGGGCCACCGGATCGCAGCGGCGGACGTAGTCCAGGTAGCTTTCCTCGAGGCTCCGCCGGAAGCGCGGCAGCTCACTGAGATCGGGCAGCGCGAGCACCTGATACAGCCCGCTGTCCGCCGGTATCGCGGTCACGAAAGTGCCTGACCAGCGATGGAAGATCACGGCCGGCTCGGCGCCGGGATCAGCGTCCTCGAAGAAGGACCAGTAGAAGGCCCGCTCGTTCGGGGTCAGGTTGTACTTGCGCGACCCCGCGAGCCTGGCCACCGCCGAGTTGCGGCCGTCGGCGCCCACCACGAGCCTGGCCGCCAGCGCCTGCTCGGACCGGTTGCGGACGACGCGGACGCCCGTCACCCGGCCCTGGTCCCTGACCAGCGCGGTCACCTTCGCGCCCATCAGGACCTCGGCTCCTGCCCCCGCGGCCCCCTCTAGCAGGATGGGGTCCAGGAGCATCCGGCGCACCGACATCACCGCGCCCACGTCTGCGGGCCGCTGGGGTCCTGGCACTCGCGCGCGGAACCCCTCCTGCCGGACGTCGATGTAGTTGACGATCGGTGCCCCGGTGGAGCGCAGAGCGTTCAGCACGCCGATCCGGTTGAGGAAGGCGAGCGCCGACGCTTCGAAGATGTGCGTCGACAGCGTGTCTCGCGGGAACGTGGCCTGCTCCACCAGCGCGACCGACAGGCCCTCGCGGGCCAATAGCATCGCAAGCGGCGAGCCGGCACACCGTCCGCCCACCACTACGACGTCATATTCCCTGGCCATGACCCCTCCGATCAGCTTGCGGGGGTGATGTTCTGGTTGAGGTGGAAGAGGTTGGCCGGGTCGTAGCGCCGCTTGATCTGGGCGAGGCGGTCGTACCCGGCGCCGTAGTTGTCCCGCACTGCGTGCTGGTCGTCGGCCGATGCGAAGTTGACGTACCCGCCCGGAGATGAGTGCGGCGCCAGGGCGGTGTAGTAGTCGCGCACCCAGCCGATGTTGGCCTCGTTGTCCGCCGGGTCCGGCCACATGCCCGCGATGACACAGGCGTAGGTAGCGTCGCGGTGGCCGAACGCCGTGGCGTCGGCGGCGACGTCATGGCAGGCCCCGTTGATCGGGTACAGGTGCACGGCGGTGTTGACCGCCGGTACCCGCGGTCCGTGATCGAGGTGGGCGGAGATCGCCTCGTCGGTGAGGTCGGTGGCGAACACCGCCTTCCAGTAGTGCTGGAGCCCGCACGGGACCAGGTCGTCGAACATGGCGTTGACCGCCGGGTAGGGCATCGGCGTGATCATCTCGCCGACCAGGGGTGCGACATCGCGGAAGCCCTGGAGGACCTGAGCGCCCGCGTGGTGATCTCCGGTCCAGCAAGACATCACGACCAGGAACGGCTCGCCCACCCGGTTCTCGGGGATGAACGGCAGTGGCGGCGCCTTGTGCCAGGCGGGGAACCCGCCGTACTCCCGCGGGGCGCCGGCGATGAAGCCGCGGAAGTACCGCAGGACGTCGGCGGCGTCGGCGCACTCGAACGCCATGATCCCGGCCAGGATCTCGCCTACGGGGTGCAGGCGGAACTCGAACTCGGTGACCACGCCGAAGTTCCCCCCTCCGCCGCGCAGCGCCCAGAACAGATCCGGGTGCTCGGTCTCGCTGACGGTCGTGATGCGGCCGTCGGCCAGGACGACCTCGGCGGACAGCACGTTGTCGCAGGACAGCCCGTGCGCGCGGGCCAGGTATCCGATCCCGCCGCCGAGAGTGAGGCCGGCGACGCCGGTCGTCGAGACGATGCCGCCCGTGGTGGCCAGCCCGTAGGCGGCCGCGGCGTCGTTCACCATGGCCCAGGTGGCCCCGCCCCCGACGCGCGCCGTCCGCCGCTCGGGGTCGACCAGCACCCGGTTCATCCCCGACAGGTCGGCCACGATGACACCGTCGCCGGTACCGAACCCGGGGACGCTGTGCCCCCCGCCTCGGACGGCCAGGTCATGGCCACTGTCACGGGCGTGGTCCACGACCGCCCGGACATCACGGGTGTCGGCGCAGCGGACGATCGCGGCCGGACGCCTGTCGATCATGAAGTTGTGGACGCGCCTGGCGTTCTCGTAGTCGGGGTCGCCGGGGGTGACCACCTGGCCGGTGAGGTGGGCTGGCAGCGAGGTCGTCAGTGTCATGTGTCCTCCGTGCGGGGGCTGGGCCGGCAGCGAGCTGCCGCCTGCAGAACACATCTGACGTTAAGGCCGCAGTCCGCGCCGGTCATGACCAGACCTGGTACCGGTTCCTGAGGCGGCAGCTAGCCAATTCTGGCTATCGACCGTGCCCGCCGACCGGCGTTAACGTGGGCAAATGGGGGTCTGGGACGCTCCGCCGCTTCCGGGCCACGCCGCCGGGAGGGCGAAACCGGCCTTCGTCGGCCGCGCGGCGGAGACGGCCGCCGCCGAGCAGGGCTGGGACGCCGTCCGCTCCGGCGCGCGCGAGCTGATCTTCATCGGTGGTGAGCCGGGAGCGGGTAAGTCCCGGCTCGTCGAGGAGATCGCCGCTGCCCTGCACCGCCGGGGAGCGGTGGTGCTGGTCGGGACCTGCTCTGCGGAGCCCGGTCCCGGCTACGAGCCCTTCGTCACGTGCCTGGAACAGCTGCTGGGCGGAACCGCCGAGGGCGTCCTGGCCGATCACCTGGGCGGCTCGGCGGGTGAGTTGCTGCGGCTGACGCCGCTGGTCCGGCGGCACCGCCCGGACCTGCCGTCCCCGTCCGGCGACGGCAGCGACTACCGCCGGGAACTCTTCGACGCGGTCACCGACCTGCTGCGGTCCGTCGGTCAGGACCGCCCGGTGGTGTGCGTACTGGAAGACCTGCACTGGGCCGGCACGCCGACCCTCCAGCTGCTCAGCCACGTGGCGCAGCGCTCCGGGCAGTCCCGGCTGCTCTTGCTGTGCACGCACCGCACGACGGCACCGGACCGTTCCGACGAGCTGACCTACGCGATCGCGGACCTATACCGGCTGGAGGGCGTCCGCCGCATCGACCTGCCCGGGCTCAGCGCCGATGAGGTCGCTCAGTACCTGGTGGCCGAGGGCGGCCTGCCGGAGCGTCGGGCGCGCGAGTACGCCACCATGCTGCGTGATCAGACCGGCGGCAACCCCTTCTTCCTGCGTGAGATGTGGCGCGACATCGCCGCCCGCGGCGCCGCGGCCCCGGTCCGTCCCCCGCTCGCGCCTGCTCCCGCCTCGATCCGTGACACGCTGCAGCGGCGTTTGGCGCGCTTGGCGCTCCACGAACGTGAGGTCCTGGAGACCGCGGCGGTACTCGGCGACGGCGGGGCGGCGCGGATCCTGGTCACCACCTGCGGTGGCGATCCCGGCGAGGTGCTGTCGGCGCTCGACACCGCCGCGCGGTTCGGGCTGGTGGACGCCGAGGAGCTGACCCGGGGGCGTGTCGCCTTCCCGCATATGCTCACCAGGCAGGCGGTTCTTGATCTGGTTAGCCCCTCGCGGCGGGCGCGGCTGCACGCGCGGGTGGGCGAAGTACTGCAGTCGTCCGGGGCCGGCTCCCCCTCGGTGGTGCGCCAGCTTGCCTATCATTTCGCCCAGGCCAGCGCCTTGGGTTACGGCGCTAAGGCCGCGGAGTACCTCGCGCGGTCGGCCCGCCAGGCCGAGCGGAGCCTGGCTTTCGAAGACGCGGCCGCATGGTACGCGCAGGCCGCTGAGCTCGGCGAAGGCCCGGAGTCCGAGCGCGAGGACCTGTGGTTCGCCGCGGCTCGCAGCCACGTCCGCGCGGGCGACTTCGCCGGGGCACGGAACCTGTACCTGCGGCTCGGCGACTCCCGCGACCCTGGGGTGCGGCTGCGAGCCGCCGTCGGTTACGAGGACGCGGCCTTCCGCCCGGGGCTGCCGGGCGGCGACGCCTGCGCGCTGCTCAGCCGCGCGCTGGATGACGTACCCGCCGATCCGGGCGACCCCGGGTACGTCCGGGCCCTGGCGAGCCTGGGACGGGCAATGGCGTTCACCGGCAACGGCCGGGCCCGTCCCGTCGCGGAGCAGGCGCTGGAGTACGCGCGACGGCTGGGGGACAAACGGCTCCTCAGCCAGGCCATGCTGGCCACGATGTGGCAGCCCGCCGCGCCCGGCTCGGCCGACCACTGGCTCGCCCTGGCCGCCGAGCTCGCTCCCCTGGCCAGGGAAATCGAGGACTGGGAGGCGCTCGGCATATCGGCGATCTGGCGCGCGGTAACCGCCTACGCGCAGACCGACCCGGACGCCTGGTCCGATGCGATCGCTGACATGGACCTGGCGACTCGCAGCAGCGGGCAGCCGCTCCTGGTGTACCTAAGCGGAGCCAACGACTACGCGCGCGCCTTCCTGCGCGGTGACTTCGCCGAGGCGGAACGGATCGCTGAGCATCTGCTGGAGATCGGCCGGTCCTTCGGGTCCGACAGCACCGAGGGACCTTACGGCCTGCAGATGTACATGGTCCGCCGGGAGACCGGCGCGCTGGAGGCGGTCCGGCCCCTCGTTGAGGCCGCACGGCTGGCGCAGCCCACGTGGGAGCCCGGCCTGCTCGCGCTCTACACCGAGCTCGGGCTCACCGGGCAGGCCCGGAGCCTGCTGCGGCGCCTGCTGGAGAGCCCGGACGTCTCGCCGGGCCGTCAGTTCTGGTGGGGGCAGTGGAGCGCCGTCCTGGTCTTCCTGGTCGAGGCGGCGGTCGCGCTGCGGGACGCCGACGCCGCGCGACGGCTGCGGCCGCTGCTGGTACCGTTCAGCGGCGCGCAGCTGGTCGCCGGCGACTTCGTCGCGCTGTTCGGCCCCGCCGACGCCTACCTCGCCGCCCTGGACTCGGTGCTGGGTGACGACGATTCGGCCGAGCGGCTCTTCGAGCGGGCCCTGGACCAGAACCGCGCGCTGGGGTCTACGGTGCACCGCGCCGCGATCCTGACCGCGTGGGCCGGCCATCTGCGTTCCCGCGGGGACCTGTCGCGACGGTACGAGGACATGCGGGACGAGGCCCGCCGGCTGGCCGCCAGCAGCGGGCAGGTCAAGCTGATGCGCCTGCTGGACGCCCCCACGGCAGACTCCGCCGGCCTGACCGCGCGGGAGATCGATGTCCTGCGCCTGATCTCGCGGGGCCGCAGCAACCGCGACATCGCCACCGAGCTGAGGATCACCGAGAACACGGCGGCTAACCACGTGCGCAGCATCCTGATCAAGACCGGAGCCGCGAACCGCACCCAGGTCGCGATGATGGCGCTGTCCCGGCGCTGGATCGACGACCAGGGCCCGTAACCCGCCCCGTGAGCTCGTGACGGCGGCCAGATCACCCCGCGGGCAGCTCCGCGAACGACCCATCCGGAAACACGCGACCGGCAAGCTCGATGACGGCGTCGGCGGGCAGCCCGGCCCTGGAAGCCGCCCGGAGGATCGCGTCGGCCAGCGGTGCCTCGTACAGGCAGTACGTCTTCCGCTTGTCAGCGGACAGGAAGGAGTAGAGCCAGCGCACGCCCTCCTCCTCGTTGATCCGGTTGATCCGGTCGTTGACCTCGGCCGACGCCTCGAGGTCCTCGGCGAAGCGGCGTTCGACCAGGAAGATCGGCACAGCCACCGCCCCCTCTCATCAACGCCCTCCACCGTACACCGCCTGCTCAGTTCGGGTTCTTAGCTCGAGGATCCGTAGGGGATGGGGACGGTGAAGACCTGAGCCTTGGTCCAGGTGGCCTGGCCCGCGGTGTGCTGCCAGATGGTGAGGGTGCCGCGGTCGACGGCTAGGGCCTGGGTGGTGCCGCCGGGTCCGGGGGCCAGCGTGGCGGTCCCCGGAGGCAGGGGCGGCAGCGGCTGCCAGGAGGATCCCGCGGTGATGGTCAGACCGTGGTTCCCGGTGGTGATGATCGCGGTGGCGCCGCCGGGTCCGAAGGCTGCTGAGGCCAGGCCGTCGGCTCGGCGCTGTAGCCAGCCTCCTCAACCGCCTCGATGAGCCGCGTGACCGGGACCGACACCGGCACGGTGACGACCGCCTTCCCGGTCGCGAAATTCACCGCCGCCGTGACATCCTTCAGCGCGCCGAGCCTCTTCTCTACCCGCGCCGAGCACGCCGCGCACATCATCCCGTGGATTGGCAGCTCGACATCGCGGAGTTCTGCCGCTGGCCCGGTGCGCGTAACCGGCGCCGACATCCAGCCCTGCCTCCCAGCCGGGCTCGGCCCGGCCAGCCTGATAACGGAAGATACCGCCGCACCCGAGAATCTACACCGCCCGGGAAACGCCGGCGATTAAGAAAGGGCCACATTAACAATGCCGTGACTTGCCTCCCGCACCGGGCCAGGTAATACAACACCCAGGGCGGGTAAACGGCAACGGCATCAATACCCCTACCTGGTATCTTGGATACCCGACCTGGGTAATGTAAATACCCCGGGCCGGCATATGCCGGTCCCGGGAGCTCCGCCCGGCCGTTCATTCAATAGGCATATCCTGCGGCGGCCGACGCCCACGGATTAGCCTTTACCGATATGTGCCGCCAGCAACCCCCCGCATAGCGCGCCGCGAGCAGCTTGCCCCGGCCGCCCGTTGCGCACGGCCTGCGACGGTGCCGACATGAGCGGCCCCAGCTGGCTCGCGGGCTGCTTCGCCGTGCTCAAGATCGCCATGGCCGTCACCATGGGGTACATGCTCGTCACGATGCCGTAGCCGAGTCGTCCTGACTAACCGTTGCAGCCGCAACTGCAGCCTTTGGGGCAGCTACACGAAGACCCATGCCCGCATGAGCAACCGCGCATTTGAATCATCCTCTCCGCAAGTGCCGTGCATTGTCGCCGGCATCGCTACCCTTATTGCAGCATCTCGGCCAAGCGACGTCGATTGTCGGATCGCCACATTTTCCTGACCGGGCCAATCAAAGGAAATAACACGAAATACCATGATCGGGCCCGCGATGCCACGTTTCAGGAGACGCTGGTCGGGGTGGCGCGGGGGGCTTGGGGGCGGTACGGCTGCGCGTGGCGCCAGGAGACGGTCATCAGCGCGCCGCCCAGCGGGGAATCGCCGACCTGCCACTTGCCGCCGGTCGAGCG
>Ga0335073_10013373_pt1 | contig 11506 bp, 10 predicted proteins | sample Lox_Sample_22_FD_207093 | JGI IMG/M metagenome (GOLD analysis project Ga0335073, IMG submission 207093) | Soil microbial communities from Loxahatchee National Wildlife Refuge, Florida, United States - Lox_Sample_2.2 | ecosystem: Environmental > Terrestrial > Soil > Wetlands | place: USA... | reverse complement strand
CCAACTGGCCCAGTCACAGCGCCAGGCTCGAAGAAACCATTCAGGAGCTCAGGAGCACTGGCAATGAGAGCAGCAGTAGTACGGCAATTCGGCGAACCACTAGTTATCGAAGACCGGCCGATCCCTGAGCCGGGTCCAGGGCAGATCACGGTGCGGATGCAGGCGTCCGGCCTGTGCCACACCGACATTCACGCCGCTCACGGCGACTGGCCGGTCAAGCCAACGCCGCCCTTCGTGCCCGGACACGAGGGTGTCGGGATCGTGCACGAGCTCGGTACTGGCGTAACGAGCCTGCGAATCGGCGACACGGTCGCCGTGCCGTGGCTCGGTTACGCCTGCGGCGAATGCAAGCACTGCCTCACCGGGTGGGAGACGCTCTGCCTGCGCCAGCAGAACACCGGATACTCGGTCGACGGCTGCTACGCGGAGTACTTCCTCGCCGACGCGGCATTCGCAGCAAAGGTCCCGGCTGGCGTCAGCGTGTTCGACGCGGCGCCGCTGACATGTGCCGGCGTCACCACCTACAAGGCAGTCAAGGTCGGCAACGTCCGGCCTACTGACCTGGTCGCCATTTCCGGCATTGGCGGGCTCGGCCACCTCGCGCTCCAATACGCCAAGATCTTTGGCGGAACCGTCGCCGCGATCGACATCACCGACGAGAAGCTTCAGCTGGCTAAGGAGCTGGGCGCTGACATCGTCATCGATGCCCGAACCGAGAACCCCGCCGAGGTCCTCCAAGGACATGGCGGTGCCGATGTCGCGATCGGCCTAGCTGTCGATGACAAGTCATTTGCGACGGCCTATGCGGGCCTCCGGCGCGGCGGCAGGCTCGTCCTGGTAGCACTGCCCGCAGCTGGAACCCTGCGCATCCCAGTGTTCGACACCGTACTCAACGGAACCTCGGTCATCGGCTCGATCGTTGGCACCAGGGCCGACATAGCCGACGTCTTCGCCCTCCATGCGCTGGGTCGCACAAAGGTCATCTACGAGACACGCGACCTCGCCACAGTCAACGAGTCCATCGCCGACGTCCTGGGCGGGCGGGCCAAGGCACGCATCGTCCTACAGCCTTAGGCCTCCGCCTACCTCCGCCAGTCAAAGGGCGGGGACACAACTGGCCCGGCCAGGACCCGGTCCCTGGCCGGGCCAGCTCGTCGTTGAGCGGAACGGCGCGTGTCAGGCCTCATGCGGTACAGCCGCCGGCAGCGCGATAGTCGCCAGCGCCTGCTTTACAATTGCGATTCTGTTCTCGTCCCACTCAACGTCGGGGTCGGGCTCGATGAATGCCGATGCCACACCGGCCAGGCCGAGTGCAGGCAAAGACCAGTCAGTAATGTCGGCTGCAGCAAGCGGACGTGCGGTGATGCGCTGCTGGCCGAGCTCAGGAATCGACTGCGCCATGATGACTAGGCCGCGCATGGTGGCGTGCAGCAACGCCGCCAGGTGATCGAATGTCGCGTCTAGCTCGGGCCGCAGCCGATAGCCGAGCAAGCCGGCCAGTTGCTCCCAGGCGCTCGCCACCCTGCTGAGTTGCTCACGCTCGGATTCGGCGAGCGCCTCCCGCACTTGCTCTCTTAGCGCGTCATCAGCCAGGCTCATGAAAGTCGCGTGCAGGGCAACGTAGGTTCGCCACTGCGCCGAGCCGGACAGTGTCTGAAAGTCAAGTAGTGACAACCGCCGGAACAACTCGGCGACAAGAGCCTGCCGCTGCACTGCTGAGTCCAGCCAGTCTGGCTGCTCAGCGAAGACCTCCCGGATCAGCGTGACCTCCTCGGCCAGGATGGTTGGCGTAGCTGTCCTGGCGAGTTCCTTGACTAGGTCGCTGAAGAAGAGATCCTTATGCGGCCAGCGGCGGTACACCGTACTGCGGGACACTCCAGCCGCCCGGATCACCTCCTCCAGGCTGATGTGATCCAGGCTCACCGTCAGCCCGGCGCTGCTCACCATGCGCGCGGCGGCCTGCAGCATGCGCTGCTCGGTCTCCTGGTCCGACAAGCGGCGGCCCCTCCGGGCTAGGCCAGTTGGCGCAGTTGGCGCAGCCATCGGCTCTCCTTTTTCGAGACCCAGGGTTCGAGCCCGAGTTCGGATGTTGGGACTTTGGACTCTATGTCTCAAGTCTACTCCTACACCACGCTGAAGCCAGTGCGACGTCGTGGAGTGATCGACATCTCCAGTGAGCAGGACCTGAGAGGAACGACGATGAACAGCTGGCCAATCTCAAGCGAGCGGCTCCGCAGCATGTACGCGGGTGGCCGCGCGGACGACACTGCGCGCCGACTTGCCCGGATCTGGGCGGCGGTATTCAGCCTGGGCCTGCCGCCCCGGCGCTGGGTGACCCTGGAGGTGGCGGGGCGCCGTTCGGGTCGGACGACGCGCTTCCCGCTCGGCATGGCCCGGCTAGACCGACGGTGGTACCTGGTGTCGATGCTCGGCGAAAACTGCAACTGGGTACATAACGTCCGTGCTGCGGGCGGCTTGGTCACGCTCCGGCACGGGCGCGCCGTTCCATGCATGCTTCAAGAGGTGCCTGTCGCCGAGCGGCCGCCCGTGCTCAAGCGCTACCTGCGGCAGGTGCCAGGAGCCCGGCCTCACTTCCCGGTCAACCGGAATGCGGGCGTTGCTGATTTTGAGGCCATTGCGGCCCGCTACCCAGCGTTCCTGGTCACTCGGCTGCCTAAGGCCGCCGCCCGCGGCAACGCTCGGCCTAGCGGCAACGGGCGGCGGCGGCGCTGGTGGCGATGGATCCTGGCAGGAACGCTCGGGATCGTCGTCATCATCGCCGGCGCCGTTGCGGCGTACATCAAGCTCGGTCCCTCCTTCGCGCCGCTGGCGCTGCCGCCGGGCCGTATCAGCGCACCAGCCGGGCCGCTCGGCGGCACGTGGCGGATAGCCGCCGGGTCGCTCGCCGGATTCCGCGTCGAGGAAAGGGCTTTCGGCCTAAGCAACTACGTTGGCGGCCAGACACCAGCCGTTACCGGCGTGATCGTTGTCTCGGGTGACACGGTCACCAGCGCCCGGCTGCGCATCAACCTCACGGCGGTGAATGTCGATGGCAAGAAACAACCGCAGTTCATTACCAGCCTCGGCGTTCACGATCACCCGATGGCTACCTTCACACTCGGCAAGCCCGTCGTGCTGAGTACAGCCTTCGCCGACGGCAGCACCGTTGGGGCGACAGCGACCGGCGCACTGGCCATGAATGGCCTCTCTCGCCCGGTGACCGTCGTGCTTACCGCGCGCCGGGACGGATCAGAACTGCAAACGGCCGGATACATCCGGGTACAGTTCGCCCGCTGGGGCATCAGACAGCCTGCTGGTTTCGGGTTCGTCGGATCGCTCGCCGACAACGGGAACGCTGAGTTCCTGCTTGTCCTGCACCGGCACTAAGCATGTGCGCACGGCTCAATCACGCGGACGTTCGAGACAGCGGCGACTCACCGGGAGGGCCACCAAGGTCCCTGGGCTGGGTAGCGGTGCTCTCGCCAACGGCTGAACCCCGCGGGATCACCCAGGCGAACCGCGTAGCGGTCGCCTGGGTGGCGACTTCCAGCGCGATCCCGGCCTGAACGGCGGCATGCTGTAGCTGCGCGGCATCGAATCTCTCCGCACGCTGCTCGCTGTCCTGCGATGGAATCGCCTCGATCACAACGGCAAATGAGTCGCGTCCAGCAGCGACATCCACGTATCCGATGGCATAACGGGGCAGGAGGAGGCGAACAGCTTCCCGCAAGGCAGCCAGGAACCGACCCCTCAGTTCAGGCGGCAACGACTCGTCGATCGGGCCGCTGAACCTTACTTCGGCAGTCGGGCCCAGTTGCGTGAACAATCCCATGATCTCAGCCCGAAGGCCGGCGTCAGCGGTAGTTCGCTGGAACGCAAAAATGGAGTCCCTGATGGCTTGGATGACTAGGTCGAGATCCGTCACAGCCGACTCAACGCGGCTGCGCGCGTTCGGCTCGGCGATGAGCGCCCCCGCACCCTGCAAGTTCAGCCCTACCGCGAAGAGTCGCTGGATAGCACTGTTCTGGATGCCTGCTGCTATCCGCTCTCGGTCCTCCATGACAGTTACCTGCCGCAAGTGGGCCTGCAACCGCGCGGTCTCTTCCTGCGCGCCGGCGATCCGATCGCGCAGACCGTGGGCGGCAACGACGATCACGGTGCCCAGTGCGGCCCATAGCACCACACGGCGGGCTGTGACCGCAGCCGGCGCAGCTACTGGCACAAGGGAAGTGATTACCTCGACGATCACGATCGCCAGCACGACGAGTGCAGAATCTCGCCGTCGCTGGAACAGCGTGGTCCAGATCAGGGGAACGAGAATGACTATTCCCACTCCCGCGGTAGACCCGGCCGCCAGAATGAGCGCAAGGACCGACGCTGTGTAGGTTAGCGGAACTAGAGACGCCGCCCACTCTGGCAGTCGCCGCCGCGGGAGGAAGAATCCCGCCGTTGCCAGCAGCAATCCGATGCTGGCGCCTGTTGCCCACGGCGACCTGGGTCCTGGCGGCAACGCTAGGCTCGCTTCGGCCAATACCGCTATTGCAGCGAAGGGAATCGTCCTTGCCAGCACCCCTGGGCCATAGAAGGGGTAGCCAGCGGGCCGCGCTGACGCACGGGCAGCTTCCGCAGCGAAAGCGGACCGAAGCCGGGCAACCATCAAGCACCCCCACCACAGTGATCAGGCCACTTGAGCCTGCAGGCACGAGACTTCAGAACAGAAGTGGCCGAGATAAGCGTATGGCCGCATGATGGCCGTCGCCAGCCGGCGAGACAGATCACGTGGCCGTGGCCGCGCACATGGCGATTCAGGCTTCAGGTCCGAACGCCCCCGATGACGGGACCAACGACCTTTGCCGGGGACTAGCCCCTTAAGGAACCGTGAAAGGAAGCTTCTAAACCAGGGCTAAGCGCCATTACTCGCAGGAGTAGCGATGTACGAGAAAATACTTGTGGCAATCGATGACTCCGAAGCTGCTGAGCGGGTGCTTGGCGCGGCCGAGGAGCTAGCGAAGCTGTCCTGCGGCGAGGTCTGGCTCCTGCATGTATGGGAAGGCGAGCCCGCCCTCTACAAGTCGCTCAGCGCAAGGTCTTTTGAGGACACCCTTTCTTGGCTCAAAACGGCTGCCGACAAGATATCTGCATCCGGTATTGAAACTCATCCGGTAGCCGTCGCGAACTTGTACGCTTACGCAGCCAGAGTAATCATCAATTTCGCAGCCGCGAATGACGTGGGCGTGATCGTCATAGGTTCGCATGGTCACAATGGCGTCACCGACCTACTCGTCGGCAACACCACTCGTAAGGTGATTCACCTCGCGGACCGGCCCGTCATCGTCGTGCGATAGGCCAGAGGTCATTCGGGCCCTCGCGAGGTGCCCTTGGCCCCTGTCTGGGCCCGGGCCAAAAGATCGACGCTTGGGTTGAGGCGACCGTCAGGACGAAATGCGTCCGCCGGTCTTCACCTAAGGAGTGGTTCTGAATGACGAATACCATTCGACCAAGGCGGATCAGTGCGCCGCAGACTGCAGCCGAGCCACAGCCCGGCGAACTGAACGAGATGTCGGACCGAGACAAGCAGAAGGCGAACGCGCTCGGCTTGACCTCGGCGACCGGACTGGTCGTTGGCAGCATCATCGGCACCGGAGTCTTCGTGATGCCAGCCGTGCTGGCCGGGGCGGGCACCTCATCCCTGGCAGTGCTAGCGGTGATCGCCGTCGGCGCAATGCTGCTCGCCACCTTGTTCGGTCAACTGACGAAGCGGATACCTAATTCCGATGGCGGCCTCTATGCCTATGCCAAGCACGAGTTTGGCGACTTCGCCGGCTACCTGACTGGCTGGTGCTACTGGATCCAGGCGTGGGCAGGAAACGCAGCAATCGTCGCGGCCTGGGTTCTTTATGTCGATGCCCTCTTCGGGATTAAGCCGTCCGGCATTGGCAACTGGGGCATCGCCCTGACAGGACTCTGGATTCCGGCGGTGCTGAACCTGTCAGGAGTTCGGCAGATGGCCTGGTTCCAGAACATCACAGTCGTATTGAAGTTCCTGCCGATTCTGTTCGTCGCGGTCGTCGGCTGGTTCTTCATTCACGCAGGCAACTTCGGCGCCTTCAACGCCTCCGGCGGCAGCCTGTACACGGCGATCGGCATCGCAGCCGGCGTGGCCCTGTTCTCCTTCATCGGCGTGGAGGTAGCGGCCATCACAGCCAAGCGGGTGCGTAACCCAGGTAAGAACGTGGGCCGGGCATCGATGCTCGGGACCGCGGCCAGCGCGATCCTGTATGTGCTCGTGTCCGCGGCGATCATGGGCCTGGTTCCGCATCACGCCCTGGTTAACAACCCCGCGCCGTTTGTCACAGCATTCCAGACGATCTTCACTCACGGCGCCTGGGCAGGAAGGCTCGTCGCCGCGCTCGCCGTCGCATCTGGCATCGGCGCACTGAACGGCTGGACGCTGGTCACTGCGGAGGTGTCACGAGCGGTCGCGCAGGACGGCCTGTTCCCGAAGGCGTTCGCCTGGTCTGACCGCAAGGACTCGGCCTGGTTCAGCATCGTGCTGGCAGCTTTGCTGCCATCGGCCCTGATGCTCTGGAGCTACACCACCGCGACTGGGCTCAAGGTCTTCACCGAACTGGTCGACCTGACGGTCGTCACCGTCGCCATCCCCTACCTGTTCTCGGCCTGCGCACAGCTTGCCTATCTCGTGTCGCGCAATCGCCGGGTGCAGGGCTGGCTGCTGGCCCGTGACCTGTGCATCGCCGGAGCCAGCGTGCTGTTCTCTCTGTGGGTCACGTTCGCGGCCGGCTACCAGGCCGTCTACCAGGCGCTGGTGATCGTGCTAATCGGGATCGTGCTCTACGCGTTCGTCAGCGCACGGCGCGGCACGTCCACGCCAGCATCGGAGCCTACTGAGCGATAACCGGACCGTCTGGCCGGCGGAGCTGCGGGCCCGCCGGCCAGACCCGCAAACACCTTTCACTAGCTCTGGGAGACACTGCGATGAGTTTCAATGTCCAATCCGAAGTCGGCAGGCTCCGCCAGGCGATCATCCATCGCCCTGGGCTGGAGTTGTCCCGCTTGACCCCCCAGAACGTCGGGAGCCTGCTGTTCGATGACGTGATGTGGGCCAAGAAAGCCAAGGAAGAGCACGACGCATTCGCCGAGGCCCTCAGGGACAAAGGCGTCACTGTGCATTACTTCGGGCAGCTTCTTGGCGAGACACTTAACCTGGTCACCGGACGCACCTTCGTACTCGACCGAGTCTGCACGCCGGAGATACTCGGACCAAACCTCGTGGGTGCAGTCCGGAAGCTGTTCGATGACCTCGACGGGCCCGAGCTTGCGCAATACCTGATAGGTGGCGTCCTCAAGGCAGACTTGCATCCAAGACGGCCCCAGAGCCTGAGATGGGACATGCTGCACGCTGACGACTTCGTGCTGCCGCCACTGCCCAACCATCTGTTCCAGCGTGACAACTCCTGCTGGATCTACGGCGGCGTGTCCATCAACCCGATGGCCAAGCCCGCTCGGCAGCGCGAAAGGTTGCACAGCCGGGCCATCTACCGCTACCACCCGATGTTTGCAGGCGCTGATTTCTCCTGCTATTACGGCGACGACGATGCCACCCACCTGCCGGCCACGCTGGAAGGTGGAGACGTGCACGTGCTCGGTAATGGTGCCGTGATGATCGGGATGGGCGAGCGGACCACGCCGATGGCCGTCGAGTTGCTCACCCGTGCGCTGATGGCCAGCGGCCAGGCCAGCACCGTGATCGCGATCGAGCTACCCGCAGCCCGGGCGACGATGCACCTCGACACGGTCATGACCATGATCGACCGGAGCACGTTCGTGTTGTACCCGTATCTCGACCGCCACTTGCGATCGTGGACCCTGAAGATCGGCCCCGGCGAGACTGGCATCAGCGTCGCCAGGAACCACAGCCTGTGGGACACCCTCGCCGAAGTGCTCGGCGTCGACAAGGTCACGGTTCTGACCACCGATGAAGACATCCGAGCTGCCGAGCGCGAACAATGGGATGACGGAACCAACTACCTAGCAGTCGCTCCAGGCGTGATCGTCGGATATGAGCGAAACGTGCCGACTAACACGATGCTCCGCAAGCACGGCATCGAGGTCGTCACCGTCGCCGGCAGCGAGCTCGGGCGCGGCCGCGGCGGACCGCGGTGCATGACCTGTCCCATCGAGCGCGATCCCGCGTGAAACTAGCCACAACCTTCTGGAGCACATCATGACGACCATGATCGCGGACCTGCGCGGCCGCAGCCTGCTACAAGAGACTGACCTTACCGCTGCCGAATTCCTTTACCTGGTCGAGCTCGGCGCCCAGGTCCGGGCACAGAAGCGGGCAGGCCAGCGGAACAGCCGACTGGCTGGCCGGAGCATCGCGCTGATCTTCGAGAAGACGTCGACCCGTACCCGGTCCGCTTTTGAGGTTGCTGCGCACGATGAGGGGGGCCACGTCACCTACCTCGGACCCGAGGAATCGCAACTCGGCCACAAGGAGTCCATGAAGGACACTGCACGGGTGCTGGGCCGCATGTTCGATGGCATTGAGTACCGCGGCTCGGCGCAGCAGGCAGTCGAGACGCTCGCCGCTTACGCTGGCGTCCCGGTGTGGAACGGGCTTACCGACGACTGGCACCCGACTCAGATGCTCGCCGACGTCCTGACGATGCGCGACTACAGCGCGAAGCCACTCTCCGACGTCCGCTACTGCTACCTCGGTGATGGGCGCAACAACACGGCAAGCTCTCTGCTGGTAACCGGATCAATGCTCGGCATGGACGTGCGTATCTGCGCGCCGCCAGAGCTGCAGCCCGTCGATTCCGTCCAGAGCGTCGCCCGCTCCCTGGCTGCTTCCTCAGGGGCGCGGATAACCGTGTCTTCCGACATCACCGCCGCAGTAGCTGGCGCCGATTTCGTGTATACCGACGTCTGGCTGTCAATGGGAGAGCCGGAGTCGGAATGGGATAGGCGCATCGACATGCTGCTGCCCTACCAGGTCAATGCCAAGGTCATGGCAGCTACTGGTAACCCCGATGTGAAGTTCATGCACTGCCTGCCGGCGCTGCACAACCGCGACACGCAGGTGGGGCAGCAGATCTACGCTCGACGGGGCTTGGACGCACTCGAGGTGACCGAGGAGGTCTTCGAGTCGGCGGCGTCCATCGTGTTCGACGAGGCCGAGAACAGGATGCACACGATCAAGGCGACCATGATCGCGACCATAGGTGAGCGGCCGTGAGGGTAGTCGCCGCGCTTGGCGGTAATGCCCTCCTCCAGCGCGGCGAGGCACCCGAGTCGGCGATCCAGGAAGCACATGTCGTGAAGGCTGTCGAGGCACTGGCGCCGCTGGCACGCGACCATCAGCTTGTCCTCACCCACGGCAACGGACCCCAAGTCGGCCTGCTAGCACTAGAAAGCGCTCATGATCCGGCGCTGACCCGCCCCTATCCCTTCGACGTCCTAGGCGCCCAGACCCAGGGCATGATCGGGTACTGGCTTGTCCAGGCACTGCAGAATGCGTTGCCGCGCACCTCGGCCGCATGCGTGATCAGCCGGACGCTCGTCCGGGCTGACGACCCCGCGTTTGCCAATCCGACCAAGTTCGTCGGGCCCGTCTACGATGCAGCCCAGGCGACCAAGGTCGCCGCGCACTACGGCTGGGAAATGCGCAAAGACGGTGATCGCTGGCGCCGAGTTGTCCCTTCGCCCGAGCCCGAACAGCTGCTCGACCTTACTCTCATCCGACGGCTCGCGGCCAGCGGGCTGATCGTGATCTGCGCAGGCGGAGGCGGCGTCCCAGTCATTCGCGACGCCGCCGGAAACCTCCGGGGCGTCGAGGCTGTCGTTGACAAGGATCTGACCGCGTCCCTGCTCGCGCATGAGATCGACGCTGACGCCCTGCTGCTGTTGACCGACGTTGCTGCCGTTCAGGACGGTTACGGCGGGCCGGCCGCGAAGCCAATTCACCAGGCAACCCCGGCAGAACTGCGCGGACGTTCCTTCCCTGCCGGATCCATGGGCCCTAAAATCGAGGCCGTCTGCCGGTTCGTGGAGCGCACCGGCAAGATGGCCGCGATCGGCCAGCTGGCCGACGCCCAGGCCCTGCTCGACCACAAGGCGGGCACCATCATCACCGCGTGAGTTCGAGAGGACCGTCCGATGCGCCGCGTGACCGAGTCGATGCTGGGTTCCGTTCTAGGCGGGCTGGAAGGACAGCCCAGGGTCGTGGTCAGCGGCAACTTCGCCACACCCTGGCAGGCCGTCAAGGTGCTCGACGCTGCCCTGCCTGAGTACCATCTCTTCGCCCTCAACGCGCAGGCCAGAATTCCGGACCGGGACGGAGTGACGCTCGAATCTCCCTTCGTCGGCCCCGGCATGCGGGCAAGTAGCAGGCTGCGTTACCTGCCGTGCCGGCTTTCGCTCGTGCCGAATCTGCTCAAAGGTGCAGTTCCGCCGGATGTGGTTATCGTCCACACGTCCGCACCGGTCAACGGCACGGTGTCGCTCGGCACCGAAGTGAACATCCTGCCAGCAGCCATCGAGGCGACGCGCGCTCGCGGCGGACTCGTCATAGCGCAGCTCAACCGACACATGCCCTACACCGGCGGGGATGCCGTCCTTGCCGAGGACGAGATTGACCTGGCCTTCGAAGCGGACGCGCCGCTGAGCTCGCCGACGCCCAAGGTGACCGACGAGCTGCATCTGGCCATCGGCGAGCGCGTCGCACGGCTTGTGCCCGAAGCAGCGACGCTGCAGCTCGGTATCGGCGCGGTTCCAGATGCCGTGCTGGGGGCGCTGCGCGGGCGCCGCGGCCTGACCGTGTGGTCAGAGATGTTCAGCGATGGCGTCCTCGCGCTCGAGCAGGCCGGGGCGCTCGACACCGGTGTCCCGGTCACCGCGTCATTCGCATTCGGCAGTACAGAGTTGTACGGCTGGATCGATCGCAATCCGCGGGTGCGGATGCTCCGGACAGAGAAGACCAACGATCCCGGCCTGATCGCCAGGCAGCCGGCCATGACGTCGATTAACGGCGCCCTCGAGGTCGATCTGTTCGCCCAGGCGAACGCCGCGCGGGTGAAAGGCATGATCTATTCCGGCTTCGGCGGGCAGACCGATTTCGTGGTAGGTGCCCTGCACTCGGCAGGTGGCCGCGCGATCATCGCGCTGCCGTCCTGGCATCCGAAGGCCATGGTGTCGACCGTGGTGCCGCGCCTGGCCGGCCCGGTCACCTCGTTCCAGCACAGCTTCTTCGTCAGTGACCAAGGGACCGCGACTATCTGGGGGAACGACGCCAGCGAGCAGGCCAGCCAGATCATCTCTGAGGTCGCCCACCCGTCCGCTCGCGATGAACTCCGCGAGGCTGGCCGGGGACTGGGATTCCGCCTGGCCTGACGCTGGTGCCTCACCCTGCTTGCCGTGGCCGGGTGCCCGCTCTGTGCGACCGGCACTGGAGCCAGAAGTGACCAACGTCCCCGGCCCCTGG
>Ga0335073_10013372_pt1 | contig 11506 bp, 8 predicted proteins | sample Lox_Sample_22_FD_207093 | JGI IMG/M metagenome (GOLD analysis project Ga0335073, IMG submission 207093) | Soil microbial communities from Loxahatchee National Wildlife Refuge, Florida, United States - Lox_Sample_2.2 | ecosystem: Environmental > Terrestrial > Soil > Wetlands | place: USA: Florida... | reverse complement strand
GCGTGCTTTGGATTTGTGATCGGAGCCCCCCAAAAAGCCATGACACAATCGCCGATGTATTTGTCCAGGGTGCCGCCGCCGATGATCACCGTGTCCGCCACCAGCCCAAGGTAGGTATTGATGGTATCGAGCGTTTGGCGCGCGGACTCGTCCGAGTGCGCCTCCGCAGCTTTATCATCGAGTTGATGTTCTCGCACAAATTTCGCGGCGAGTTCCCGAGCCTCGTCCGTTAATGCCGTGAAACCGCGGACATCCGCAAAAAACACCGTCACTTCGCGCCGGGCGCCGCCCAGGGAAACTTTTTCATACCGCAACAATTCATTGACCACATCAGGAGAAACCATCTTCGAAAAAACGGATTTGACCCGCCGTTTTTCCTCCTCCTCAAAAACAGCGCGCCACGTCACCAGGCTCAAATGCTGGACAAGCACGGCGCCGCCGACCGGTAAAACCAGGGGCAGCCACCAACGAAAATGAATGAATGCAAAAAATGCGATGGCCGTGTAAATAAGGATGAGCAATAGAACGGCCCCGCTCCCTAAAATGGCGGACCGAAAACCAAGGGAAAAAAAAGCCGTCAACACACCTAAAAGAAAAATCAGGAAAACCTCGCCGGCCAATGGCACACGCCGGATGAATTGGTTCGTGATGATGGAATTGGCCACATTCCAGTGAGTGCTGACGAGCAACGTGTTGTGTTCCAACGGCGTGGCGCCCTGATCCGTCATGTCGTTCCCTTCTATAGCCGATCCCACAACAACGAGCTTATTGCGAAACGCGTCGCTCAAGCCGTTCGTCTGCCCTTGTAATCGCTGGTAGTTCTGCCACAGCAACGCTTCAATGGGCGCGCTCAACAAACGGGGATCCTCGGGGGTCATCCTCCAATCGACGTAAAAGTATCCTTCGCGATCGACTGGAATCGTCCTCTCAATTCCATTTTCGCCGCGCAAAACGATTTTGCCCTGGTCCAAATCGATCTCAGCCTTGTTCAAATCCAGGCCCAATTGCGCGGCAGCCAGGATAATGCCCATGTGCCAGACTCGCACGTCGGCATATGCCCGGACATCCGGCACAAAATTGGTCTGGGCATCAATAGGTATTTCAACGGTGTTCGTCGTGCCATTTTGCGGCACGTCAATTTTTCCCGGCAATATTTTGGCTCGGTCCAAATTCAGGTCGAGCTCCGATGCCTTTTCTTTAATGTATGGATGCCAGAACCGATACATCCGAAACGCCTTCACCCGGCGAAGCACGCCGTCGGAATCTTTTTCTGTCGAAATGTCGCCCAGCGCAAAGGCATTGGTCGCAAATAAATCCGGAACGGAAATTTGGGGCGTTATGGCAATAACAACATTGCTTGCCTGATGCATTTGGGAGGCGAAATAGTCGTCCGATTCCATCAGTGTGCCATCGGCCATCTGCACCGGTGGATTGTCGTGTCGCAATTCTCCAAAAAGCACGTCAAAACCCACTGCCCTGGCGCCTTCAGTCGAAAGTTCATCGATAAGCCGTCCATAAACCTGCCTGGGCCAAAGCAGGCCGAAACTATAGCCCAGTTTTCCGCTGAGAACAGCTTTGATGCTGGTTTCTTCAATGGACACAAATGCCAGGTTCGTAGCGGCAGGAGCCGGAAAATGCAGAGCGGCCCTAACCCGCACGTCATACGTTATGTGCTCAAGCCGCTGGAAGAAGTCTACGTGCAGGAATTGCAGGACGCAGACAAACAGGATAACAAACCCGGCCACTATGACCGGCGCATGTTTGGCTAGAAATTTCACACAGCCGGATTAAACGAAAAACCAGAGCAACTCAAGGCTGCTCTGGTTTGTGAAAGTAATTTTTTCTTACTCGTTCGAGATCTAAGGCCCTTCATTTGGCGGCGGCGGTGTCGGCGCCGGCCCAGTCACGCCCCCGCCACCTTGCGTCGGCGAAATGAAAACCAGCGTCAGGTCCTTCGCTATAGGATAAACCTGGGCATACAGCGTTGTAGAATAAGCATCGTAACGTTTCAACTCCGCAACAACCCTTGGGGGCAGAGACAAAATCTGGCCGGTCTGAGGATCGTATTCAAAACCGCCATGCACTACGATCACATGAGGCTGGCCGTTTGCGCCGATGAATGAAATGAAAATTTCGCCAGTCAGCCATTCCGCCGAACCATCAGAACCGAGCATGCCCTTCGAGCCGCGAATTCCCGCAACGCCATTGGGAATTTTGATTGTAAATTGGGAATTGGCGGACATCTTTTTGACGCTTGCGAAGATTTTCCCCGCGCGCAAATCCAGTTCCGTGGTACTCACTGTGTCGGCCCCGGTATCGATGACGGTCAGACGATCAATGGCAAGCATGGTATCTGGAGACATGCGAATGACGTTTTGCTGCGCCATTGGCTTGGCAGCTATATACCCGCGAATTTGTGGGTCGGGCGCCACGGCTACTGTAGAAGCGCTGAGAGGGGCAGGGGTGCTTTCCGTAAATGGCACGGGCGTCCCGCTAATCACCAGATCGCAATAGGAGCCCGCAGCCGTTTCGATCACAGCTTTATCGTGAAGGATTTTGCCCGCCACCAGCGGGCGCCATGTCTGGCCGTCCACAGAATACCGGGCCTGGCCTTGAATATTTACAACCGTCACGGACGCAGGTTTGATCGGATTCATGGCGCGAGCCCCAACGGCCCACGCGACCATCAATCCACATACGGCTAAAATTTGAATTTTTCTCATAATACTACCTTTGCCAATTAGCAGTCTGTTGCTTAAAGAATAAGCGCGATTCAGTAAATGTCAACAGCTAAATCCTTCAAAATTATCAATATCCATCGGGTAAAACAGGCTGGCCGGACGCCTGCCGCACGAGTTGCTCCTGCACAATATCCCAATATGAATACGCGATCGGGTTGACGTCCGGTTCGAGCCGTATCGAACGCTGCAACCAGACCCGCGCGGCGGGGTAGTCGCCGCTTTGAACGTAATGCCAGCCAATCATGGCTACTGTAAAATAATCGTTGGGATCCAGGGACTCTGCACGTCTATAATGGGATTCCGCATCGTCGTGGCGACCCAGCCAATCCAGGCACCTGCCATAACCGACCTCGTTACGGGCATCAAATGGGTCCAGTGTCATCCCGCGCGAAAACCAGCCCATCGCTGTCCGGGCCAGTGTCTCGTTATCCTCACCGCCTTGGAAGCTTTGGAGCCTGTAAAGTTCGCCGATGTCGTAAGCGGTTTGAAAATCTTTGGGTTCAGCGGCAAATGCCCGCTCCAAATAGGCCGCCCGATCGAGTAACGGCAAATTCACGTTCGCCCCCTGCTCCCGCCATTTCCATTCCTGGGCGCGGCGATATCCCTGAAGTCCAAAATACCCAATTCCAACAGCCAAAATCACAATCGAAACAACTCTGGCCATTACGCCCGCTTCAACTTTGTAATTCGCGGTTGTGAAACGAAATTGTCCGGTCAAAAGAGCAAGAAATATCACACCAATTAACGCGTTGGCCGGAATGTGCAGGTTGAAATCAACAATAGAATGCACGGCCAGGGCCAACAAAGCGGCTGATGCCCCGACAAAAAAAGCAAACCGGTTGCTCGTCCCGCGGCCCAACTCCCGCTCATCCGGACATACCGCCTTCCATGTCCTTGCCAGGCTGGCGCCAAAAACCAGCATTCCCATCGCCACGATGAGTCCGCCGGTTGTGCCCCAGTCGGCCAACAGGTTCAGATAGTCATTGTGCGCGCGGTCAGGCCGGGCCTGGACGTTTTCGGGACGGTATTGCCCGAACCGGTAATCATAATGCGCCGGTCCCACGCCAAACCAAAAATGATCCCTCCACATTTTCTCCGCCGCCCTCCACATTTCCGACCGAAATTCCAGATTAACGTTCCCGGCGCCCTCGATCGAGTTAACCCGTTCAATGTAACTGATCGTGTGCGAAAAATAATGGGTCACAAACACGGCCAGAGCCGCCGACAAAGCAACGAGCGCTATAAATGCCGTGAGCCGGTGTTTGCGATGGCAAAGCAAGGTCGCCAGCACCGCGATGACTCCAACCGCGGCGGCGATCCACCCGCCGCGCGAAAATGTTACCGCCAGCGCCCCGCCCATCACCCCAAACGCGTAACACAGGAAAAGCCGCGTCAGCGGCTTTATACGCCCGGCCAGAAGAAATGCCAGCGTCACGGGCATCGTCAGTTCCAAAAAGCAGGAAAAGTTGTTCGGCGAAAAATATGTTCCTGTCGCGCGTCCCGCATACGAAGAAAACTCATTCCACACCCGGCTGGAATGAGTGATGTATTGCCAAATCGCGTAGCAGGAAATGCCCATGGCCAGGAATACCAACGCAAACGAAATAATCTGGGAACACTCCCTTGAAACCAAATTATTAATGATGGCAAAAAATAAAAACGCGTAAAGCAGGGTTTGAATCATCTCAAACCGCGCAACATATTCAATGTCCGCGGTCAGATATCGCGCGACCGCGTAAAGGGCAAACGCCAGGACGGCCCAGCAAAGCGGCGGCCAGAACAATTTTATTCCAGGCGTCACTGCGATTCGAACCCCCCACAGGAACATCACCCCCGCGATCAGCGCCTGGACCACAAGAAATTCCCACGCCCCCACCGCGCCCATCGCCAGCGGGGCAAATACCAGGATCGCCAGCACCAGCGCCAAAATCCCGGCCTCGAAAAACCGGCCCATGGTTTCGCCATTCATTGCTTCTGCCTATAACGATGGAGGAAAACTGAAGAAGGAAAAAGGAAAAAGACCGGCAGGCGTCTTTCGTGTTTGGCAATCCCTGGCCGCGAACAGCCCTAGCCGGACGCGATCTTGTACGCGAAACCAACGCAGATAACGATGGAAACAATTCCGAACATAAAAAAGTCTCCGTACATCAACATGAAAAAGCCAACGACGAAAACCAGTGCGATTGCGCCCGCAATGGCGCCCAGAACCGTGTCCGTTCCGCGCGCAAGCGTCTTCGCACCATACCCCGCAAGGGCTCCAATAATGGTGCCCGTCAACGGAAATCTGAAACCCGTCCACTTAAAAAATCCATAGAGCGCTGCAGTTCCAATGGCTGCTCCAAGAAACGCGCCCAGAATTCCCAGCCCCATGCTGAATTCTTTTGATTTCCCAATCGGCGTTTTCATTAAGGGCTTGATAGGAGCGGGGCCAGACCCCGCAAGCGCCGGCGGGGTCGAGGAACTGGCAAGCAGCGGCGGCGGGGCCGCTGCGGGATCGGGACGATTGATTCTTAATCCGCCGGCAGCCGCGGAAGCCGGGATGGCCATGGCTGTGGGAGCGGGTGCGGGTGGTACGGCCGAAAACTGTTGCGCCAGAAGCGAATTTGCCGCGTGTGTGCCATCGACCCCGCATACCGGACAATTCACCGTAAAAGGCATCCGGCCATCCAGCGGTTCAACGTCAAATTTATATTTTTGACCGCAGTCACAAGCAACTTTGAGTTCCATGGGATTTCCGAGAGTTTACGATGCCGACTGTAATTGGAATTGCAAATGATGTCCAGAAGATTAACACGGTTTCCGCGTAATTGGTTCCCATACGCGACGCGCGGCGGGCAACACTAATGGTTGTCAACCGGGCAATCAGTGGTAGACTGCTTCTCAGGTTGGTTGGAAAAACCAACACAGGAGTACTTTATGCCCAAAATGCGTGCCGCACAGATTGCCCGTCCCGGCGGGGCTTTCGAACTCGTTGAACGTGAAATTCCCCAGCCCGGCCCAGGCCAGGTGCGAATCAAAGTCCAGGCTTGTGGCATTTGTCATAGCGATTCCCTCGTCAAGGAAGGTCTTTGGCCCGGCATCCAATACCCTCGCGTACCCGGCCATGAAGTCGTTGGCGTCGTGGATGCGGTTGGCGCCGGCGTCTCCCAGTGGAAACCCGGCCAGCGTGTGGGCGTGGGCTGGCATGGCGGCCATTGCGGCATGTGCGACAATTGCCGCAACGGCGATTTCTTCGGCTGCACCGTCGCCTTGCAGGTGACCGGCATTTCATTCGACGGTGGATACGCGGACTACATGATCGCCCCCGCGGTTGCCGTGGCGCTGGTCCCAAACGAATTGTCCGCGGTCGAAGCCGGCCCGCTCATGTGCGCCGGAATTACCACTTATAACGCCCTGCGCAACAGCGGCGCGCGCGCCGGGGACATCGTCGCCGTTCTTGGACTCGGCGGCCTGGGCCATCTGGCGGTGCAATACGCCGTGAAAATGGGTTTCAGGACCGTGGGCATTGCCCGCGGCGCCGACAAAGGCGCACTCGCTCAAAAGCTCGGCGCGCACCATTACATTGACAGCGAGACGCAAAATCCCTCCGCCGAACTGACAAAACTCGGCGGCGCAAAAGTTATCCTCGCCACGGTCACCAATGGAGATGCGATGGCTGCCGTCCAAAACGGCCTGGCCCTGAAGGGTACCCTCCTCATTGTGGGCGCGGCGCAGTCACTGACGATTTCGCCGCTGGTCCTGATCCTGGGTGCGCGTTCGGTCAAAGGATGGTATTCCGGCACGGCGGCCGATTCCCAGGACACACTCAAATTCAGCGTCCTTTCAGGCGTGCGCTCGATGAACGAGATTTATCCGCTCGATCGTGTGGCCGAAGGCTACGAACGGATGACGAGTGGCAAAGCGAGGTTTCGCGTTGTTTTGACAATGGAACAGTAGATGCCTTGGCCGGTAGTTTGAGATTTTCGATTTCACAGAAAGTTCCGGATCGAGGTTTGGGCCACGATTTCAGAGGTGGATACAGGGATTTTGTTTTTGGTATGAGTCATTCTGATGGCATCGATTCCGTCCACAAATGGAATTTTCCATTGTGGCAGCGAATGGTCCTGTTCAGCCTGGGCTATTTTATTACCGCGCTCGCCGCCGCTCATCTGTCTCCCCGGAACTGGGCTTTTGTCAGCTTCTGGATGCCCGCAGGTCTGGCGGTGGCTGTACTGCTATTGAGCCGGACCCGGGACTGGCCATGGCTGATTCTGGCAATTCTTCCGGCAACTTTTCTTTTTGATATTCTTCAGGGAACCAGGATTCCTGTCATCTTTGGATTCTATTGCGCGGACGCGATTGAATATCTCACCGGGGCCTGGCTGGTGCGAACATTTGTCGTCAAATATCCGGGTCTGAAAACGCTCAAAGAGTTCATTGGATTAATCGCTTTTGGCGCGGTCTTCAATTCGATGCTGGGCGCCCTCATCGCTGCGGTCACGCTGACCCTCTTCGGAATTAGCCATACGTTCGGGGTTGCCTGGCGGACCTGGTGGGGAAGCAACGTCATGGCAATTCTCGTTGTAACGCCATTCGCCCTGGCGTGGTTTAGTCCTGTGAACCGGAAACTCCGGCCTTTCCATTCTCCGAAAAAAGTCATGGAGGCTCTGCTCCTCCTGGCGGGGTTGGCAGTTTCGCTTTGGAATTTACTGGCCAGCGACCATGGAGTCATGTCGCCAAACCGTATCTTCGTTATTCCATTTTTGTTGTGGGCGGGATTGCGCTTTGGCGCGCGCGGCGCGACGGCAACGTGCCTGATTATGGCACTGGCACTCACATTCTTTTCCGCGCAAGCCTTTCCAAACGTCGCGACCGGGCTGGTGTGGTCCGGCGAATACCTCTTTGTTGTCCAGACGGTCCTGGGCATGGCCGTGCTTATTTCGTTAATTCCCGCCATTGTTGTAGCCGAACGTAACCGGACATTGGTCCAATTGCGCGAAAGCGAGGAGCATTACCGGACCCTCACCCAGGCGGCGTTCGAGGGCGTAGCTATTAGCGAAAACGGGTCCATTCTGGATGTCAACGACCAGATGCTCAAAATGTTCGGCTATCAGCGGGAGGAAATGGTAGGCCGTGAAATCTTGGATTTCATTGCGCCGGAAGACCGCCCCGCCATTGCCGAACGGATCCGCACCCACACGGGTGAAATCCTGGAACACCAACTCATGCGCAAGGATGGAACTCTTATTACCGCGGAAGCCCGGTCAAAAATAGCGCGTGTAGGCGAGCGGACCGTGCGCATGACGGCGCTTCGGGATGTTACCGCCCGCAAACAAGTCGAGCGGGAACGCGAGGAGGCCGTCGCCCGCGAACAAAAAACCCGCGCCGAATACACGCTCCAGCTCATCGCTTCCCAGGAAGCCGAGCGCGAACGCATCGCGGGCGAGCTGCACGACAGCCTCGGCCAAAACCTTTCCGTTATCAAAAACCAGGCTCAACTGTTGCTGCTCGGGAATGGATTGCCGCCCGATGTCCGCGCACAAATCAAGAGCCTCAGCGACACGACCTCCGTCGCCATCGCCGAAATCCGCCGCATCTCACAGGACCTGCACCCGTATCAACTGGACCATTTGGGCCTCTCAGGCGCTCTGGACGCACTGGTTGAAAGCGCCGGCAACGCCAGTACCATCGCCTTCACGAAGCGATTCGAGGCTGTCGATGGCGTGTTCTCACGCGAAGCGGCGGCCAGCCTTTACCGAATCGTTCAGGAAGGAATCAGCAATATCCTGAAATATTCCCACGCCAAAAATTCCCGCGTGACGCTCGAACGGGACTTGCAGGAGGCGCTGCTGATCATCGAGGACGATGGCCGCGGATTCAAGCCTGACGAGGCGCGTGACGGAATGGGACTTAAAAACATCGCGGAACGCGCCCGGATCCTGGGCGGCCGGCTCAAGCTGGATGCCAGCCCCGGCCGTGGCGTCAGAATCGAACTGGCGATTCCCATTTCATCCAAAGTCGAATTGATACACTCCCAGTCTCAATCCGGACCACTATGAACCGGCCAACAATTCTGATCGTGGACGACCACCCATTGTTCCGGGCGGGATTGCGCCAGTTGATCCTGGACGATGATCGTTTTGAATTGGCGGGCGAGTCCGGCAACGGCGAGGAGGCCATGCTCTTCATTCGAAAAAACAAACCGGACGTTGCCGTGCTCGATTTGAAGCTGCCTCGAACAAGCGGCCTCGAAATCGCGCGGCGCGTGCAGGCCGAGCGCCTCCCAACACGCATTATCATCCTGACCATGCACAACGAAGAAGAACTATGCATCGCGTCCCTGGATCACGGCGTCATGGGCTTTATTCTCAAAGAAAACGCCGTCGAAGAAATCACCAGGGCCATCGCCGCAGTCGCCGAAGGCCGGCACTACTTCAGCCCCTCCGTTTCAGGCCATATCATCCGCCGCCGTCAACGGGCGGATTCGCTCGCAGTTGAAAAACCCGGCCTGAAACTTTTGACCAAAGCCGAGCTTCGCATTTTGAAGCTCATCGCCATGAAAAAAACCAGCCGGGAAATCGCCTCTGAACTGTTCATCAGCCCCCGAACGGTTGAGGCGCACCGTGCCAACATCTGCTCCAAATTGGAACTGCGCGGCACCCACAGCCTGCTCTACTTTGCCCTGTCGCATAAATCCGAACTGTAGCCAAAACCCAAACCCGGCAGGGCGGAGCCGCCGCTCCGACACCGCAACAGCAATAGTTCGCACCACGAACAAATAGGTGTCCTTACGGATACGCAATTAAGTGGTTGCGCCAATTTCGCGCAATCTCGTCTTCGTTTATATTTATTTCCTGCTATGAGCACACGGCTGTTGATTGTGGATGATCACCCCAATGCGCGCGATTTGATCCGGGGGTATTTGGCCATGCCCGGGCTGACGGTCCAGGAATGCGCCTCCGGCAAGGACGCGCTGGCCCGCGTCGGCGAATTCAAACCGCATTGGATTACCATGGACATTCAAATGCCCGGCCTCAACGGTTTTGAAGCAACCAAAGCAATCAAGCAGGTCCACCCGGACGCGCGCGTGATGATCGTTACTTCTTTCAACGACCCGCATTTCCGTCAAATGGCCGATTCGGCAGGAGCATCGGGCTTTATTTTGAAGGAAAACCTTCTGGCCCTGCGCCTGATGCTGGAAAAAGAAACCGGACATAGAGGGGGAGACAGCCAGGCTTCGCCTGAGCCTGCCGGACCAAAACCGAAGCGGGTCCTTGTCCTCGATGACGACAGGGAATTGCGGACGACGTTCAGCCTGCTCTTGTCCAAAGATGGCTACCGCGTGACTCAGGCATATTCAGGCCGCGAAGCGATCGCCATGCACCAGAAAGAACCTTTTGACGTAGTAGTCGTCGAATTGCTCCTGCCGGACAACCAGGGGTTTGAAACGTTAACCGAATTTCGAAAATTGGCGTCGCCTCCCAAAACCATCGCCACCGCCAGGCCCGGCTGGATGCCCGGCGAGGTCTATTCAAAGATGGCCCGGCAATTGGGCGTTCATGGCACGCTCGCCAAGCCATTTCAACCGGAACAATTGCTGGCGCTCGTGCGCAATGTTTTGGATTCCTGAACACGTTGAAACGTTGGATTGCTTGCCCATCCAGGACAAAACATGATGGAACTCCACCCAAATCGTAATGGTAGATCGCCAGTTGCGCTGCCACCGCCATTGGTGCTGCCACGGCCGCCACTGGTAAATCCCGGGGCTATCCAAAACTAAAAAGCCTCAGTAGCATGAGGCGTGTTCATTCCGGGCCTCATCGTTCTTGGTTGCTGGTCGGCCTTTATAATCTATTGGCTCATCAATTGGTTCGCCGTCAAGGCAACCGCCGAACGCAAGAGCTTCGGTTCGTCCCTGCCTTATCGAATTCCGCTGCTGATCGGGGTGTTTGTCGTGGTAAAAATCTATGGGCCCTATCCGTGGAATTTGCCGCTCACGCCTCATACGCCGCTGACGCCATGGATCGGGGCGGCCGTTTGCGTGCTCGGGCTGGGCTTTACGATATGGGCGCGCTCGACCCTGGCCGGCAATTGGAGCAGCGACGTCCGTTTCAAGCAAGGGCATGAACTGGTGCAAGGCGGGCCCTATCGTTTCGTGCGGCATCCCATCTATACAGGCATTCTTCTGATGTGCCTGGCGCCACCCATTCAGTTTGGACGTTTGCATCACTGGGTCGGCACGCTAATCATCTGTATTGGCCTCTGGATTAAACTCAAGCAGGAGGAAAAGGTGATGATGCAACATTTTCCCGAATATGCTGAATATCGAAAACGAGTGAAGGCTTTGGTGCCGTTTATTCTCTAGCGTCGAAGTGGATTCGGTAAATTCCAAATCCCGAAGGGATGAATGAGAGAAGAATGATCGGTCACTTCCTCTGAAAGACCAATTCCCCATCATCCGCGCTCACCTTAATTTTATCGCCCGGCTTGAATTCGCCTTCCAGCAGGCGCATCGAGAGCGGGTTGAGCAAATGCTCCTGCACGGCCCGTTTGAGCGGACGCGCGCCGAATTGCGGATCGTAACCTTCCTTCGCCAATAATTTCTTCGCGGCGGCGTCCACGTCCAGCGACAGGTTCTGTTGCGCCACCCGCTTTTCCAGGCGATTGATTTGGATTTCCACGATTTTGGATAATTCGTCTTCGTCGAGGCTTTGGAAAACAATGACATCATCCACGCGATTTATAAATTCCGGGCGAAAATGTTTTTTCAATTCGGCCATCACCTT
>Ga0335073_10013370_pt1 | contig 11506 bp, 11 predicted proteins | sample Lox_Sample_22_FD_207093 | JGI IMG/M metagenome (GOLD analysis project Ga0335073, IMG submission 207093) | Soil microbial communities from Loxahatchee National Wildlife Refuge, Florida, United States - Lox_Sample_2.2 | ecosystem: Environmental > Terrestrial > Soil > Wetlands | place: USA... | reverse complement strand
GCGATCGCGGTGACGTCCAGCTTCTGCTGGGTGTCAATGGCCAGGTCGAAGGCGGAGAGCTCGAACATGCGGCGCAGCCTGTAGATGTCGTGGACGTCATCGGTGGTCAGCTCGCGCACCATGACGCCCTTATGCGGCTCATGGGTGAGCAGGTGCTCGGCCGTCAGGGTCCGGAATGCCTCCCTGACCGTGTTGCGGGAGATCTGCAGAGCGGACGACAGCGCAGCCTCCGGCAGCGGGGTGCCCGGCGCGAAGCGGCCCTCGAAGACGTTTTCCCTGATCACGTCCGCCGCCCGCTCCGCCGCCGTCGGCAGCGGCTGCAGCGATGGCAGGTCGGACATATCCCCCCGCCGACCGGGCTCCCACGCCTTGACCACGCCTGCTCCCTGATTAACAATGATTGTTGAACAATCGACTGCAAATCGTAGGAAGTCGACCTACAGCAAGCACATCCTAGGCCACACCGCGGGCCAGCACCAGCCCCGTCCCGGTCGGGGTGCTGGGGAAATCCCATCCCCGCCTCGTCAGCATGGGAGAAAGATCATGGAGTTGGAACGGTGACCGGCATCGTGGTGGTGGCCGGCGTGATCATGGGGCTGTTTCTCGGCTGGTGCGCACCGCGCCGCGCCGCGCGATGCCGCCGCCCAGGCCGGACCGCGAGCCGCGGGAGCTGTGAGCCGCGGCCGCTACGCGCCGGGCTGTCGTGGCGACCGGACCAGCGCCTCGATCAGGCTGAGCACCGCGGCGATGTAGCCGTCGACATCAAGCTTGGGATCCCATGCCTGCTGCAGGACCAGGCCCTGGAAAAGCGACACGCAGACCCGCGCCGCGCCGTCCGGGTCAAGGTCCTCCGGCAGGGTTCCGTCGCGCTGGCCGCGCCGGAACAGCGCAGCCAGGATCGCGACCGGCTCGTCGATGCCGCCGCGGACGATGCCCATGACGCGCTCGTCGCGCAGGGCTTCTCCCCACACCTGCACGGTGACCCGGCGCCACTGCTGCTCCCGCGGGTCGGCCAGGCGTCCCAGCGAGACGCCCGCGAGCCTGCGCAGCGCTTCGGCGACGTCGTCGGACGTGCCCACCTCCGCGAAGGCCGCGGCCTCGGCGGCGTGATGCTCGGCGGCGATCGCCGCCACGATGTCCTCTTTGGACGGGAAGTACCGGTAGATCGCCCCGGCGCTCAGCCCGGTCTCACGGACGATGTCCTGCATCGTGGTGCGGTGGAAGCCCTCCCTGGCGAAGCACCGGATCGCGGCGTCCGTGATCTGACGCCGCCGCGACTGCAGGTAGCTCTCCGCCACGCGCGGCATCTCAGGCCCTCCTCGACTCGACCACGTGGTAGTAGGCGGGGGCGCTCGGGCAGGCGCCGACCAGGTAGAAGCGCTCCGCCGCATCGCGGACCACCGTGTCCGATTCCAGTTCGAAGCCCCGGTCTGCCAGGTAGCCCGGCACCTGTTTGGGATTCAGCCCGAACGTGAACGGTTCGCCGACCCGGCCGACCGCGCGCAGCGTGGTCGTGGCGCCCTCGAAGAACGCCGATCCGTCGAGCATCGCCCGGTCAACGTACGTGAACAGAACCGGGGAGCCGGGCGCGATCGCCGAGGCCAGGAAGCTGAACGTGGCGTCCACCGAGGCCGCATCGAGGTAGTTCGTGACCCCCTCCCACAGCACCAGGGTCGCCACGCCGGAAGCGAACCCGGCCGCGGCGAGCTTCGTGGCCGGGTCGTCGGCGCCGAACTCCACCGGGACGAAGTGAACGCTGGCCGGGATCCGCACCGAGCCGCGCCGCAGGACGCGTTGCTTGGCCGCCTGCGTGGCCGGATGGTCGACCTCGAAGACCGCGACGTCGCCCACGTGCGCGAGGCGGTACGCACGGCTGTCGAAGCCGGCGCCCAGGATCAGGACCTGGCGCACGCTGGGAAGCGCTGCGGCTACCGCCTCGTCGATCAGCCGGGTGCGGGCGACCACGCCGCCGCGCACGCATGGCCAGCGGCGGTCGATCACCGACTCGATCAGGCGGCGCACCGACGGCACCCTCCCCGCAGCCGCCAGCACACGGAACTCCGGCGTGAGGAACCTGACCGCCAGGGGGTCGTCCGCCACGCGCTCGGCGGCCGGCCGGCGCGCCTCGAGCGCCCGGAACAGCGCGTTCTGCCGCGCGGTCCGGCTCGGCCGTCCAGCACGCATCGCGAGCTCCCGTCATAAAAAGCGGATGTCCGTTCACTTTAAACTCTGGGGTTGGGCAGGTCAATGGCGCGGCCGGACCGGCTGTACCCGCCCACCGACCAGCTCGACGAGGTGACCCGCGAGGCGGGGCGGCCAGGCCAGCCGTCCTGCGACGCCAGCGCGCCCGAGGTCGCCCCTGTGTAACCCCGGCGCCGGGCCCCGGCCCGCCGACCCTGCACCTGCCCTGGCCCGGCGCCCTCAGATTCCATGATCGTGGAGGATTGTTAGCGAATACGGCTACAAATCCTCCACGAGATCATGAAGACCGCCTTCGACGGAGGCGGTCCGTTGCGGCGCCGGGGAAATGCACCGCTGGCATACCTGCCTGCCACTCGGTGCCATCACAGATCTAGAACATGTTCTACTACTGGTCTGACAAGAACGGGCGGGCTGGGCTGGGGTTGTTGCCGGTTAGCAACGAAACATGTTTCACTCTGAACCGTGACCCAGCCGCTGCGTGCACCCCTGGAGATCGGGTTCGACTACACGCGCTCGCTCGGCCCGGTGCTGAGCCGGTTCATGGCTGGCCTGGCGGGCCGGCGGATCCTCGGCTCGCGGGGCGCCGACGGCCGGGTGCACGCCCCGCCATTCGAGTTCGACCCTGTGACGTTCGATCCGCCGGGCGAGCTCGTGCCGGTCGGCCCGGAGGGCACGGTGACGACCTGGTCGTGGGCGCCGCGGCCGCTCGAGGGCCAGCCGCTGGCGCACCCGTTCGCGTGGGCGCTGATCCGGCTCGACGGTGCGGACACCGCGATGCTGCACGCGGTCGACGCGGGCTCGGCCGCCGCGATGCGGACCGGGATGCGGGTCAGGCCGCGGTGGGCCGAGCACCGGGCCGGGGACATCCGCGACATCGAGTGCTTCGAGCCGCTGTCGGGCTCCGCGGAACCAGCCGGGCCGGCGGCTGATGAGGCCGGGCCGCCGGAGCCGGTGGCGATGATGACCGCGCCGGTGCGGCTGCACTACGAGCACACCGCGTCGCCCGAGGAGAGCAGGTTCCTGCGCGGGCTGGCCGACGGGCGGCTGCTCGCGCAGCGCTGCCCGGCCTGCGGCAAGGTCTACATCCCGCCGCGCGGCGCCTGCCCCACCGACGGAGTGCCGACCACCGACGAGGTTGAGCTGCCGGACCGCGGCATCGTGACCACGTTCTGCGTGGTCAACGTCGACTACCCCGGGCAGCGGGTTTCCGCACCGTACGTGGCGGCGGCGGTGCTGCTGGACGGGGCCGACATCCCGTTCCAGCACCTGATCCTGGGCTGCGGCCCCGACGAGGTCCGGATGGGGATGCGGGTGCGGGCGGAGTGGAAGCCGCGCGAGGAATGGGGGACGACGCTGGAGAACATCGACCACTTCCGTCCGACCGGGGAGCCGGACGCGCCGTACCAGAGCTTCTCCCACCACCTTTAAAGGACGTCCAAACCGTGACCGACGTCGCCGTCATCGGCTTTGCTGAGTCTCCCGTCGAGCGAGCAAACGCTTCCGCCACTACCAACGGCGTGGAGATGCTCGTGCCGATCTTCGCCGAGGTGCTGCACAGCACGGGCCTGACCAAGAACGACATCGGCTTCTGGTGCTCCGGCTCGTCGGACTACCTGGCCGGCCGGGCGTTCTCGTTCGTCTCGGCGGTCGACGCGATCGGCGCGGTCCCGCCCGTCGCCGAGTCGCACGTGGAGATGGACGCCGCCTGGGCGCTCTACGAGGCGTGGGTGAAGATCCTCATCGGCGACGCGGACATCGCGCTGGCGTACGGATTCGGCAAGTCATCCGCCGGTGACCTGCGGCGGGTGCTCGCGCTGCAGCTCGACCCGTACCTGCTGGCGCCGCTGTGGCCGGACTCGGTGAGCATCGCGGCGCTGCAGGCCAGGCTCGGGATCGACGCCGGGCTGTGGACGGAGGCGCAGATGGCCGGCGTCGCGGCGCGCAGCCGGGCGGCGGCCAGCTCGAACCCCCGGGCGCAGCTCTCCGGCGAGGTCTCGGCCGAGAAGCTGCTCGGCCAGCCCTACGTCGCCGATCCGCTGCGCGCGCACGACTGCGCGCCGGTCGGCGACGGCGCCGCCGTCGTGATCCTCGCCGCTGCGGATCGGGCCAGCGAGCTGTGCCAGCGGCCCGCCTGGATCACCGGGTTCGAGCACCGGATCGACTCGGCCGCGCTGGGCGCGCGCGACCTGACCGCGGCGCCGTCAGCGGCCGGGGCCGCTCGTGCGGCGCGAGCAGCCGGCGTCGAGGTCGCCGAGCTGCACGCGCCGTTCACCCATCAGGAGATCCTGCTGCGCGGCGCGCTCGGCCTCGGCGACGGCGTTCGCATCAACCCGTCCGGCGGCGTGCTGTGCGGCAACCCCATGTTCGCCGCTGGCCTGGCCCGGATCGGCTGGGCCGCGCAGGAGATCATGTCCGGGCGCGCGGGCCGCGCGCTCGGACACGCCACCAGCGGCCCGGCCCTCCAGCAGAACCTCGTCTGCGTGATGGAGGGACGATGACGGTGAAGCACCCGGCAGCCGTCCTGGGCGTTGGCCAGACCCGCCACCGCTCGAAGCGGACCGACGTCTCGATCGCCGGGCTGTGCCGTGAGGCGGTGGACCGGGCACTCGCCGACGCGGGCACCACCGCCGCCGACATCGACGCCGTCGTGGTCGGCAAGGCACCCGACCTGTTCGAGGGCGTGATGATGCCCGAGCTCTACCTCGCCGACGCGCTCGGTGCGGTGGGCAAGCCGCTGCTGCGGGTGCACACCGCCGGCTCGGTTGGCGGCGCGACGGGGCTCGTGGCGACCAGCCTGGTTCAGGCGGGGGTGCACCGCCGGGTGCTCGCGGTCGCGTTCGAGAAGCAGTCCGAGTCGAACGCCATGTGGGCGCTGTCGATCACCCCGCCGTTCAGCATGCCGGTACTGGCCGGGGCCGGCGGCTACTTCTCGCCGCACATCCGCTCCTACATCCGCCGCAGCGGCGCGCCTGGCCACATCGGCGCGATGGTCGCGGTCAAGGACCGGCGCAACGGGAGCCTGAACCCGTATGCGCACCTGCAGCAGGCCGACATCACGCTGGAAAAGGTCCTGGCCTCGCCGATGCTGTGGGACCCGGTCCGTTACGACGAGACGTGCCCGTCATCGGACGGCGCGTGCGCCGTGGTCATCGCCGATCAGGCGGCGGCCGAGGCGGCTCAGGCCGACGGCCGGCCGGTGGCCTGGATCCGCGCCACCGCGATGCGGACAGAGCCCACGATGTTCGCGGGCAAGGACCACGTGAACCCCCAGGCCGGCGCGGACGCCGCGGCGGCGCTGTGGCGCCAGGCCGGCATCACCGATCCGCTGGAGCAGATCGACGTCGCCGAGATCTACGTCCCGTTCTCCTGGTTCGAGCCGATGTGGCTGGAAAACCTCGGTTTCGCCGGGCCCGGCGACGGGTGGCGGCTCACCGAGGCCGGTGAGACCGAGATCGGCGGCAAGCTCCCGGTCAACCCGTCGGGCGGGGTGCTCAGCTCCAACCCCATCGGTGCCTCCGGCCTGCTGCGCTTCGCCGAGTCCGCGCTGCAGGTCATGGGCAAGGCCGGGGCGCATCAGGTGCCGGGAGCAGCGGTGGCGCTCGGCCATGCGTACGGGGGCGGCTCCCAGTACTTCTCCATGTGGGTGGTGGCCGCGACGCCCGGCTGAGGGGTACACAGGATCCATGACAAATGTGACGCTTACGGTCGACGAGGAGGTCCTGCGCAGGGCTCGGATCCGGGCTTTGGAGCTGGGGACGTCGGTCAATGCGCTGGTGCGGGATTACCTCGCACAGCTTGCGGGCCGGTCAACCGCGGCCGAGGGCATAGCCGAGTTCTTCGGGGCGACGCGGGGCGCGGGCGCAGGGAGCGGACCCGAGGGTCGGACCTGGACCCGGGACGAACTGTATGACCGGTAAGACCTTCCTCGACACGAACGTCTTGATCTACTCGGTGGACGAGAGCCCTGCCGAAAAGGTGAAGCACACGCTGGCCGTCGAACTGCTCTCTGGCCAGGCCGCCGACCTGGTGGTGAGCACACAGGTTCTCCAGGAGTTCTACGTTGTCAGCACCTGCAAATTGAGGCATCCGCTCAGCGAGCAGAGCGCGGCTCAGGCCGTGCGCGGAATCGCCAAACTCGGCGTGGTAGGCGTGGATGTACCCACTGGTGCTCGCCGCCATTGATACGTCCCGGGCGGCGACGATCAGAGAACCTGAACGCTGGCCAAGTGCTGCGCGGCGTCCGGATCGAGAACCCCTTCGCCGGCTGACGCCGAGGCAGCCTCCGGCGCCACTCGTGGGTGCCGGGCACGAAGCTGCGGCCTGTGGAGCGCCCCGACGCGGCGTTACGCTAAGAAAATCCGCCTCAGTTGCCCGTTGGCCTAGGGGTCGTTCTGGGTACGCGAGGACAGGAGGCGCACATGGGTGATCGGGATGCTGCCCGGCTGAGCGGGCAGCCCGCCGGCTGGGCGGATGCGCGGCTGCGGCGGCCTGCGATCGACCCTGGCATCCCGAACGCCGACCGCGCCCTGCTGACCGCTCCCGGCACGGTGCTCACCCCGGCGTGCCGGAGCCGCCCGGAGCGCAGGAGAGATTATCTGCCCAGGGACCCCGCGAGGCGGCTGGCCGCGGTAGACGGGGCCGCGATCGGCCTTACCGGAGCCTTCATCGTCGCGGTGTTCGGCACGGTCCCGCTCGCCATCGGGGTGCTCGGGCTCCAGGGGACGACCCCATGGGAGAGCGCGTCGTCCCACTACACCCTCCTGATCGCCGAGATCGTCGCGATCATCACGGCCGTGATCTTCGGCTTCCGGGTCGCCCTCTTCGGCCAGCCAACCGGCAGGGTGCCCGCCGAAGAGGCAGCGCGCTCTCACCACGGGCGTTACTTGACCGACCAGGATTTCGACGCGCCGGGCCGGGCGCTGCTGCGGCGCGCGCAGGACGCGATCGACGCGGTCACGTCGTCGAAGGTGTGCCGGGACGACCTACTGGACCAGGCCGGGGTGAGTGCGGCGCTGGCCGGCCAGGAGTGGGACATCGCCGTCGCCGTGCGCGAGCAGGGTCGGCTCCGGTCCAGGCGGGCAGAGATCCGCACGACCGGAGCCGGCCCGGCCACCGCCGCGCTGCTCGGCCGGCAGGCAGAGGCGGGTGATCTCGCGGAGTCCAGCGTCGCCGCGAGGGTCCAGGCACTGGAGAGCTACGCCGCCGAGGTCCGCGAGGCCGACGCCGCGTACCGGGACTGGCAGCAGGTCTCCAGGCTCGCGGGCCTGCACGGCCAGCACCTGGACATGCTCGCCCGCACGGCCGCCGACGAGCACGGCATTGCTGAAATCCAGGCCATGTCGCAGCAGGCCCGCGCCGTCGCAGGCGCCTTCCGTGAGCCGCCCGGCTAGGCATCCCCGGTCACGGTCCGGCCCCGGCCTCGGCCTCGGCCGCGGCCGGCTCAGGCGTACCGGACCGGCAGCCTCTTCATCCCGTTCAGCCAGCCGGAGCGCAGCCGTTGCGGCTCGCCGGCCAGCTGGATGCCCGGCATGTGATCGGCGATCGCGTTGAAGATCAGGTCGATCTCCAGCCGGGCGAGGTTGGCGCCGAGGCAGAAGTGCGCCCCGCTGCCGCCGAAGCCCAGGTGCGGGTTAGGGCTGCGGCGGATGTCGAACCGCTCGGGGCTGTCGAAGACCTCCCCGTCGAAGTTGGCCGACCGGTAGAACAGGCCCACCCGCTCGCCGGCCTTGATCTGCTGCCCGCCCAGGGTGATGTCCGCGAGGGCGGTGCGCTGGAACACCGTGACCGGGGTCGCCCACCGGACGATCTCGTCGGCCGCTGTGCCCGGGCGCTCGGCCTTGAACAGCTCCCACTGGTCGGGGTTCTGCAGGAAGGCATGCATCCCGTGCGAGATCGCGTTGCGGGTGGTCTCGTTGCCCGCCACCGCGAGCAGGATCACGAAGAAGCCGAACTCGTCCGATGACAGCTCCCCGCCGTCGACCTGGGCGTTGACGAGCTTGGTCACGATGTCGTCCCGCGGGCACTGCCGACGGTCCTCAGCCATCGCCATCGCGTAGCCCACAAGCTCGGCCGCGGCGGCGGCCGGGTCGCCGACGTACTCGGGGTCGTCGTAGCCGACCATGTCGTTCGACCAGTCGAAGACCTTGCGCCGGTCGCCGGCGGGCACGCCGATCAGTTCCGCGATCGCCTGCAGGGGCAGTTCGGCGGCCACGTCGGTCACGAAGTCTCCGCTGCCGCTGGCGATGGCCTCGGCCATGATCCGCTCCGCCCGCGCCGACAGCGCCGAACGCAGGTTGCTGATGGCCCTGGGGGTGAAGCCGCGGGAGACGATGCCGCGCAGCTTGGTGTGCTGCGGCGGATCGATGTTGAGCATGACGAACCGCTGGACCTCGATCTGCTCCCGGGATGCGCCGTCCTGATGGCGGATGATCGCGGTGTTCTCCCAGGTGGAGTAGTTGTCGCTGTCCCTGGAGACCGCGACCACGTCGGCGTGCCTGGTGACCACCCAGTAACCCTCGTCGTCGAATCCGCCCACGCCCCGTGCCTTCGGGTTCCACCACACCGGGGCCGCGCGCCGCAGCTCGGCAAACTCGTCCATGGGCAGGCGGTCGGCGTACATGTCAGGGTCGGTGAAGTCGAAGCCCGGCGGGATGTTGGGCTCTGCCACGACTGCCTCCGCTAGCGCTCTGAACTGAAACGTGTTCTAGTTTGATTGAATCACGCGGTTCGGCGTTGCGGAATGTTCCGCGGGGCTGATTGCAACACGTTCTACGATGAGGATCGGCGAGCGCAGAGGAGCGGGCGGTGGGCGACGCGGTGATCGTGGAAGCGGTCCGGACCCCGATCGGCAAGCGCGGCGGGGTACTCGCCGGACTGCACGCGGCTGAGATCCTCGGATGCGCGCAGCGCGGGGTGGTGGACCGGGCCGGCATCGACCCCAGCGAGGTCGAGCAGGTCGTCGGCGGCTGCGTCACCCAGGCCGGCGAGCAGTCGAACAACATCACCCGCACCGCCTGGCTGCACGCGGGCCTGCCGCAGACGGCCGGCTGCCAGACCGTCGACGCGCAGTGCGGCTCGGCACAGCAGGCCGCGCACCTGGTAGCCGGGCTCATCGCGGCCGGCGCCATCGAGGCGGGCATCGCCTGTGGCGTGGAGGCGATGAGCCGGGTGCCGTTGCGGGCGAACGTCGGGACGCAGGCCGGCTCGCCGAGGCCGCCCTCGTGGGATATCGACCTGCCCAACCAGTACCTCGCCGCGGAGCGCATCGCACAGCGGCGCGGTCTTGACCGCGAACAGATCGACCGCTTCGGCCTGCGCTCGCAGACCCTGGCCCAGCTCGCCTGGGCGCACGGGCGGTTCGACCGCGAGGTGGTCCCGGTCACGGCGCCGGTCCTGGACGCCGATCACCGGCCGACCGGACAGACCCGCACCGTCGACCGCGACCAGGGCCTGCGCGAGACCAGCCTCGAGGCGCTGGCCAGGCTCCGCCCGGTGCTCGATGACGGCCTGCACACCGCCGGCACGTCCTCGCAGATCTCGGACGGCGCCGCCGCGGTGCTGCTCCTCGACGCGGACCGGGCCAGGGTCCTCGGCCTGCGGCCGCGGGCGCGAATCGTCGCCCAGTGCCTGGTCGGCGCCGAGCCCTATTACCACCTGGACGGGCCGATCGCAGCCACCGAGCGGGTGCTCAAGCGCAGCGGCATGGTGCTCGGCGACATCGACTTGTTTGAGGTGAACGAGGCATTCGCTTCGGTCGTCCTGTCCTGGATGAGCGTGCACCAGCCCGACCCGGAACGGGTCAACGTCAACGGCGGCGCCATCGCACTCGGCCATCCGGTCGGCAGCACCGGCGCCCGCCTGATCACGACGGCCCTCCACGAGATGGAGCGGCGGGACGCGGCCACGGCGCTGATCACGATGTGCGCCGGCGGCGCGATGGCCACCGCGACGATCCTCGAGCGGCTTTAGCTCAGCCGGGCATAGTAGGGTGCCCGCTTCGGCGGTTGGGCTTATGCGCGCGGGAAGGACAACTTCGCCGCCGGCCGGGAAGCCGCCGAGCAGGCGATCGCCGCCAACCCCGGGATCCGGGCCGGGGTCCTGGCGAACCGGGCGTTCGTGTACGTGGACAACGACCGTTGCAAGCCGGGTTGTGCACACGTTAAGACTCCCGCTACGACGCTTGGTACGTCCAAGAAGGCCGGCATGCGAGGGCGCGTTTCACCGTGGTTGCTCTGAGCATGGTGCGGCGATGGGGGGTCAGTTTCGGTCACGTTGTGTCGGCGGGGACACCGCAGGTGGCCTCTGATGAGGGCGTTAGCCCTAGATCTAATGACGCTTGCTGAGCGTTTGATTTCCCGGTGCAGCGGGGATGATTGGCCTTCGTGCGTACGTCGGCGTATTCTCTTGAACATGCGGAGAGAGATTTCCCGTGGCGGAGCATGGCTACTCGGCGCTGGAATTACAGGTTTTTTCGCATACCTGACCGTGACGGCGACTCAAGCAGGTCGACACCCCAACTGGCTGTACTTCGTATTCAGCGCGGTTGCCGCATCTGGCGCCGCCCTTTACATTGTAGGTCGTAGGAGCGATCGCGCAGAAAAGACGAGGAAGCCATTTGCTGTTAAGGTACCTCCACCTCAGCCAAGCCTGTCCCAGCCGCATCCCTTATCACAAACACCAAGCTCACCGTGGAACCAGAACCGGAGCCCGGAGGGCTACATTAAGATCTTCCGGTTCCAGCGCAAGGTGCAATATTGGGAATCGATTAAAGGGAATGTGAGCGGCCCGACGCGAGATGCCGAACCATGCCTCTTGGTCCACTCGATCTTGAATGGGGAATTTATCGCTTATAAATTAGGAATTGATTACAAAGGAAATTTCGAGGTGAGGGTAAGCTTCCACGGCTCTCCCGGAGAAGAATATATCTTGCTTTTGGTTTTCGCTCCACGATATACTAATTTCAACAATTTTGTAGACCGGCTACCCGAAGACGTGCGCATACTTGATCAACGCAGGGTGCTGCGTAAATGACAGCGCTCAAGCGACTATCTCGTATCTTGATTCGTTCGAGGCTGAACGATGTACGTGGACAACGACCCCGTCGTTCTGCAGCACGCTCGGGCGCTGCTGGCCAGCCACCCCGCGGCCACGTGGCCGTCGGCCCGGTTTCGCTGGCCAGCGTGACCGCCTGGTGCGGCGTGGCAAGGAAGCCGTAGCGCCGGTCAGCTGTCCCTGAGGATCCCGTTGATGATCTTGGCGGTGGAGGCGGCAGGCGTCGCTTCCAGGCACAGGCGCTCCATCACCG
>Ga0335073_10013369_pt1 | contig 11507 bp, 12 predicted proteins | sample Lox_Sample_22_FD_207093 | JGI IMG/M metagenome (GOLD analysis project Ga0335073, IMG submission 207093) | Soil microbial communities from Loxahatchee National Wildlife Refuge, Florida, United States - Lox_Sample_2.2 | ecosystem: Environmental > Terrestrial > Soil > Wetlands | place: USA... | reverse complement strand
ATCTCCCCGCCCTCGGGGAGCTCGGGCGCCGGCGCGGCCGGGGCTTCTCCGTGCATCGCCCGCTCGGTGGCGCGCTTCCGGTCGGCGCACAGCTTCCCGTGCTCCTCGGCGGTCGCGCCCTTGATCTCGGCGACGTTCTCGAGCAGGAAGCACCGGCGGGCCCGGCCCTGGAGCCCCACCGCGAGGATCGGCTTCTCGAGGCGGTGGGCGATCGTCCGGGCCTCGTGGAGCACCTGGACCTCCTGCGAGTGGGTGCGGACGAGGTAGAGGATGCGGTGGCCCGTGGCTTCCGCATGCTCGAGGAGCGGCGCGAGCGTGGCGACCGTCTTTCCGCTCCCAGTCGGCGCGTTCACGAGGAGCGGCCCGCCGCGCCGGGTCAGCTCCTGGACCTCCCGGACGATCGCCTCCTGGCCCGGCCGAACCCGGTACGGAAACAGGGCCGAGATCTCGGTCGCCGGGGTCGCGGACACCGTAGTGAGGCTCCGCCGCGAACGAGCCCGGGGGGAGGGTTTTAAGGTGTGCCTTCAATGGAACGAGGCTACGCCGGTCCGAGGTCCCGGAGGAACGCCGGCAGCGGGGTCTCGGTCCCGCCCCGGAACGTCGGCCCGAACCGTACGTCCCCGCGCTCGCAGACCACGCGGGCGACCCCCGTTCGTCCCCCGGGCACCACCTGGAAGACCAGTTCGCAGTCCTGGGCGTTCTCGCGCGGGACTCGACCGCTCGTCGCCACGAACGTGAGACGCAGCTGGTTCAACGCCTCGATGAGCGGGGTGAGGCTCCCCCGCGCTCCGGGGTAGAGGTTCGCGGCGCGGTCGGTGTTCGAGATCACGAACGCCGCGGGCGGGGCGTCGGGGTCCCGCCCCAGGACGAGCTCGCGGATCTTCGGCGGGATGGCGAGGAGGCTCGCCAGGTGCCGCCCCTCGGCCTGCTCCTCCGGGGTCGGAACGATCACCGACCAGTCGGCCATCGAACCGAGCCGGGCGTCCGGAGCGACCTCGCGCGGCTCGAGACGGAAGGCGTGCTTCGGGTCGACAGCCCTCAGTTCCGCGAGCTCCGCCTCGTCGACCGCCTTCGACCCGTCGCGGATCTCGAACCAGAAGAACTCCGGCCCGACCGCCTTCGCGAGAGCTACCGTGACGCGATTCACGAGCGGACGGTCGAAGCCCCAGACGGTGATCGACGTCGGTCGCGCGATGCGAGGCAGTGGCTGAGGAGGCCGGGGTTCCGGCACCATCGCCCTCAGGACGCGAGCGGACCCACTCAGGATGAACCTTTCGATGGGCCGTCGCGGGGTTTCCCACGCTGCGGAATCACCCGTACTTGTAGCGGACGCCGTACGGCCCGCGCGGCATCGTCCACGTGACCGAGCCCTGGTCGCAGGCGATGTCGCACGCCCCGCATTCGACGCAGTCCTCGTAGCGGAAGACGAGCTTGCCGTCCACCCGCTCGTAGCATTTCGCGGGGCAGGCGAACGTGCAGAACGAGTGCGGGCATTTCGCGCAGATCGCGGGTTTCACCGTGATGTGCGCGTGGTCCTTCGAGTCGGTCTGGTACCGGAGGGTCGCGAGCCGTCGCTTGATCTCGATGAACCCCGTGCCGGGAGCCTCGGAAGGCGTGGCCGGCATCGTGAGTTCGCCTCCCTACGGCAGCTTCGCGAGCACCGCGAGGTCGGCGCGGACCGCGGCGACGCTCTGCTCGAAGGCGGTCCGCTCCTCGGGGGTCAGGTCGACTTCCACGACCCGCTCGATCCCCTGGCGTCCGACGACCACCGGGACGCCCACGTAGACGTCCTTCTGTCCGAAGGCGCCGTCCAGGTGCGCCGCGGCGGACAGGAGCCGGTGCTCATTGTGCGCGATCGCCCGCACGAGCTCGGCCTGGCTCGCGGTCGGCGCGTAGAACGCGCTCCCCGTCTTCAGGAGGTTCACGATCTCCCCCCCGCCCTGCTTCGTCCGGTCGACGATCGACTTCAGCTTCTCGGCCGGCAGGAGCTTCGTGAGCGGCACGCCGGAGACGCTCGTCAGGGACAGGATTGGCACCATCGTATCGCCGTGGGTTCCGAGGACGAACCCGGTGACGTCCCGCGGGGCGACGCCGAGCGCCTCGGCGACGAACCAGCGGAACCTCGCCGTGTCGAGGGTCCCGGACTCCCCGAAGACGTGCGCGGGCGGCAGGTTGCTCTTCGCCCGGAAATAGTAGGTCATCACGTCGACCGGGTTCGTCACGACCACGCAGAGCGCGTTCGGCGCATGGGTCCGCACGGCCTCGGCGTGGCCCCGGACGATCGCCGCGTTCTTCTCGAGGAGGTCGGAGCGGCTCATCCCCGGCTTCCGGGCGAGCCCCGCGGTCTCCACGACCACATCGGCGCCCGCGAGCGCCTCCATCGAGGTCGAGCCCGTGACGCGGGTCGCGAAGCCGAGGATCGGGGCCGACTCCTGGATGTCGAGCGCCTTGCCCTGCGGCAGCCCGTCGACGATGTCGAGGAGGACCACCTCCCGGGCGACGTCCATCTCGGCCAAACGCTGGGCGAGCGACCCGCCGATGTTCCCGGCGCCGAGCACCGCGACCTTTGCAAGCTGGCTCATCGTGACTCCCTTCCCCCCCGGCCACCCTCCCGTTCGCTTAAAGGTCAGCGGAGCGCGGCCGTTCCGCGCTGGAGCGAAAGATTGATTCCCGAGGGAGGGGGTTCGGCGGCCAGATGGTCGACGTCGACTCGGTCCTGCTCAGCGTCCAGGAGCGGGACAAGTGGCGACGGCGGCTCGAGCTGCTCGAACGGTCGCTCACCGACGTCCGCGAGCGGCGCCGACGGCTCGAGCTGCGCCTGAGGCGCATCAAGAAGGAGCTCGTGCGGTTGACCCACACGCAGGCGGAGTTCGTCCCGCCGCCGCGGTCGCCGCCGACCCTGGAGCTGAACAATGCCCCGCGTCATGTATACCGATAGTCGCCCGGACCTCGTGCAGGCCCAGGAGGACCTGCTCGCGGAGCTCGTGCGCCTGCGCCGCGAGGAGGAGTACCTCGTCCTGAAGGTCCGCCAGGCCCGTGAGCAGGTCCGGTACTACGAGGGACTGCTCGACCTGTTGCGCCGGGACTGGGGGAAAGCCCCGGGGCTCTCTGAATTCGTCCGCAAGCTCGGCTGACGGGCGGCCGACGTGCGGGTCGTCGTCCTCGGCGCCGGGGCCGTCGGGAGCCTGTTCGGGGCCCGGCTGTCGCTCGCCGGACACGACGTGGTGCTCATCGGTCGCGCGGAGCACGTCACCGCGGTCCAGCGCCGAGGGATCGAACTCGTGAATGGCGCCGGCACCTTCGTGCCGATCGAGGCGGAGACCCGCCTGCCGAATCCGCTCCGCGCCGACGCGGTCCTCGTCACCGTGAAGACGTTCGACCTGGCCCGAGCGGTCCGGGAGCTGGGGGAGGCGCGAGCCGAACCGCTCCCCGTGCTGCTTCCGCAGAACGGGCTGGGTGCGGAGTCGGTCGCGGTCCGAGAACTGGCCCGGGCCGGATGGAGCGACCCGGCCGAGTGGGTGGTGCGGGCGGTGGGCTCGGTGCCCGCGACCCTGGTCCGTCCGGGAGTGATCCGGGAAGCGGGGCACGGGGAGCTCCTGCTGCCGCGGCCCGCCGGGGCGTCGCGCGGTGCGACCCAGCGGTTCTTGGAGCTGTTCGACGCGAGCGGCATCCCGGTCCGGCTCGTCGACGACCTCGAGCGGGAGCTCTGGCGAAAGGCGGTCGTCAACGCGGCGATCAATCCGGTTACCGCGACCCGTCGGGTCACGAACGGGGCGCTCCGAGAGGGTCCCGCGAGGGCCGAGGCGGTCGAGCTGCTCAAGGAGGGGGTCGCCGCCGCCGCGGCGGCCGGGCAGCGGTTCACCCTGCCCGAGCTCGAAACGGATTTCGACCGCGTGGTCCGGGCGACCGCGGAGAACCGGTCGAGCATGCTCCAGGATGTAGAGCGCGGTCGGCCGACGGAGGTCGACGCGATCCTGGGAGCCCTGATCGCGGCCGGCCGGTCGCATGGGCTCGAGTCCCCCCGGCTCACGGAGATCGCGGAACGCGTCCGCTCGGCCGCCGCCGCGCGCAAACCCTCTTAGCGCGGCACTCCTCGGCCCCGGCGATGCTCGCGAAGCGCGGAATCGGCTCGGCCCCCCTCCGGGGTCGGCGCGTGCTCGTCCGGGTCGACTTCAACGTCCCGCTCGCCCCGAACGGCCAGGTCGCCGACGATCGTCGCATCGCAGAGTCGCTCCCGACCCTCGACCATCTGCGCGCAGCCGGCGCCCGGACGATCCTGATGTCGCACCTGGGGCGCCCGGACGGAAAGCGCGACCCGCGATTCTCGCTCCGTCCGGTCGCGCATCGGCTGAGCGCCCTCCTCGGACAGCCCGTCCCGCTTGCGGAGGATATCGTCGGGATGAAGGCGCTCGACTTCTCGGCCCGCCTCGAGAACGGGGGGTTCCTCCTGCTCGAGAACCTACGGTTCCACCCCGGCGAGGAGGCGAACGACCCCGCCTTCGCCGCGGAGCTCGCTCGGCTCGGCGAGCTGTTCATCGAGGACGCCTTCGGCACGGTCCACCGCGCCCATGCTTCGACGGTCGGCGTGCCGAAGCGGCTTCCCGCCTTCGCGGGGCTTCTCGTCGAGCGCGAGGTCCGGGAGCTCGGCCGTCTGGTCGGCGCCCCGGACCGTCCGTACGCGGTCGTGGTGGGCGGGGCCAAGGTCGCCGACAAGCTGCCGCTCCTGACGAGCTTCCTCGGGCGGGCCGACCGCCTCCTGATCGGGGGGGCGCTCTCGTTCCCGTTCCTCGCCGCCCGCGGCGCCTCTCTCGGCGCGACGTCGGTCGAGGGCGGGCTCGACGCGGAGGTCGCGGCGTTCTTCGAGCGGGCGACGTCGGCGGGGACCGAGGTGCTCCTCCCGACCGACCTCGTGGTCGAGCGTCCCGGCGGGGGCGCTCCGGAGACCGCGGCGGTCGGTCACGTCCCGTCGGACGGCCTCGCGCGGGACATCGGGCCGGCGACCATCGCCGCCTTCCGCGCGGCGCTGGGCGGCACCCGGACGGTGTTCTGGAACGGACCGCTCGGGCTCGCGGAGGACCCGCGGTTCGCGGCGGGGACCCGGGAGGTGCTCGCCCGGCTCGGCGAGATCCCGGGGTACCACGTCGCCGCCGGAGGGGACTCCGCCCGGGTCGCGCAGGAGCTCGGGGTCGCCTCGGGCTTTCAGTTCATCTCGACGGGCGGTGGTGCCGCGCTCGAGTTCGTTCAGGGGCTGGAGCTGCCCGGGCTCGCCGTGCTCCCCGACGCGTAGAGCCGCCCCCGAGGGGCGGTGGCGGAGAGTCGCGGTCGAGCGTCTCGGCGAGGTACCTCAGGTACCCCGGGGCGACCCGCGGGACATCGATCTCGAGGATCTCGGGCACGTCGTAGGGGTGGGTCGTTTCGAGGTAGGCGAACAGCGCCCCGACCCGCTTCGGGACGGTCTTGAACAGGACCACCGCCTCGGTCGCGGACTCGACGCTCCCTTTCCACCAGTACCGCGACGAGGCCGGGATCACCTGGGCGCATGCGACCAGGCGTCCGCGCAGCGCCCCCTCGACCCGTTCGAGCGCGACGGCCTCCGAGGGGTAGGTCGTCATGACGACCCGCAGCGGACCGACCGCCCGGACCGGGTCGAGGGGGTACGGGCTCATGCGTCCGCCACGACCGGGTCGCCGGCGGAGAAGTCGAGGGTGACGAGCCCGAGGTTCGAGAGGTCGACCACGGCGGCGCGCGCGGGCACGGGGGAGATGTTCCGCATCCGCTGGTACTCGGTCTCGGCCTGCCAGGTGGAGGCGTTCAGGAGGAGCACGCCCCGGTACCGGTCGACGCCGTAGGTGTGGGCGTGGCCCGTGACCAGGATGTCGGGGGCGGACTCGATGACGAGCCCATCCCGGGCGAGCGGGGCGAGCGGCGTGCGGTCGCCGTAGATCGGCGCAAGATGGCGCATCTGGAGCATCCGCTTCATCACCTCGGTCGGGTGCGCGTACGACGCCCCTGGGAGCGCCGGGATCAGGTCGTCGAAGCTCCGTCCGTGGTACGCCTCGACCACGACCCCGTCCAGGGCGAACGTCGACGGGTTCGAGAGGAGCCGGAGGTTCGCCGGAAGACCGCGGCTCAGGCTCGGCGGGAGGGCGGGCTGGGGCTCGGCCGGGCAGACCGCGTCGTGGTTCCCCGGCACGGCCACGACGGTGAGGCGGCTCGGCAGCTCCCCGAGCCGGCGACCGAGCTCCGCGTACTGCTCGACCACGTCCGAGATGGCGAGGTCCTTCTCCTGGCGCGGATAAATCCCGATCCCATCGACGAGGTCCCCCGCGATGACGACCGAGTCGATGGACGCCGCGAGGTCGGAGTATGCGCCCTTGCCCCGCAGGAACTCGGCAAGGTGCGCCCAGCTCTCCGCCAGGAACGACTTCGACCCGATGTGGAGGTCGGAGAGGAAGATCGCGCGGCGCGGTTCGGCCGACCGCCCGACCGGGCGGGTGGCGGGGACGTCGGGCCGCTCGACCCCGGTGGCGCGCGGGATCTTTCCGGGCTCCTTCGCGAACTCGAGGCGCACGCCGACCACCTCGTCCGAGAGGAAGGGAAGACGGGCCCCGGCGGAGTCTCGGGGCACTAGCACCTCGAGGGAGGCGCCCTCGTCGTCCAGCGTGACGATCAGGTGGCGACGCTGGGGGGTCTGCCGGACCTCGCGGACCATGCCGATCACGGAGCTTGTCCCCTCGGTGGCGCGAAGCTCCCGGATCGGGCGGAGGTTCGGCAGCTGCGGCCGGCCCCGCAGCATCTTGTGGAGCGCGTGGAAGCGGGAGTGGAACAGCGCCTGGTAGGCGATCAGCGGGGGGCCGGCGACCGCCGACTCCGAGTACCCCTCGAGGATCACGCGGAACGGCCGGGGCGGCTCGGGGGCGTCGGGGGAGCGGGGTTCGGACGTCAGGGCGGGAATCGCGACCGCGGGGAGGGCCCCGCTGCGGCGCTCGGCGAGCGCCCGTTCGACCATCTCGAGCGTGACGAACAGGCCGGACGGGCCCGCGCGGTCGATCAGTTCCTGGGAGAGGACGAGCGGCTGGTGCGTGTCGAGGAGCAGCTGGAGGGCGTCGGCCTCGACGAGCTTGTGGTGCTCTTCGAAGTACGCGACGACGTGTTCGCGAAGACCGGTCGCCAACCCCCCTCCCGTCCGGCGGGGCCGCACTCGCGGAGTCCGGCACCCGGCGACGGCGGTCGGAAACGCCGCGCCCTCTTCAACTAGCTAGGCGCGGGCGGGGGTCGGGTGGGTCCGACGCGGTCTACCGGTACGATTCCTTCGCGTACGAGGCGCCCTTCGGATACTTCTCCTTCAGGTGCGCGACGAACGCCTCGGGCGCCCGCTCGAGGTGGGCCCCGTACCAGTGGACGACGACGTCCTTGAGGACGTTGTGGAGCTCGCCGACCCGGACCGCGTCCTCCTCGGCGTCGTAAAGGACGGCCTGGCTCATCATCCGCATCCAGCCGGAGTAGCGGTGGTAGCTCTCGCCGTCGCACCACTCGAAGATCCCGCGGAGGTGGTTCTTCGCGTCCGAGCCCCGGTAGTACCAGAAGCGGAGCGTGAAGCCGACCCATCCGGCCGCCCGGTCCCCGAGCTCGATCGTCTTCACCGCGCCGAAGTCGAAGTTCTCCTTGAACGTCCACTTCGTCGGGTACTCCGCGAACGTCGCGAAGAGCGTCTGCGACGGGTCGATGGTGAGGTGGACCGAGACCTCCTCGAACTGGTTGTGGACCTCCCAGAGGTCCTGGAGGAGGCGCTTGTTCAGCTCGGCGCGGTGCGAGAGGTCCTCGCCGGTTCTCGCGCCCGCGACCCGCTGGGTCTTGACGAGCTCGTCCTTCAACGAGGAGACGAAGTCGTCGTCCGCCAGCGGCGGCTCCGCGGGCGGCGTTCCGGGCTCGGGGACATCCAGGACCTTGCGCGCTGCGCGACGAGGCATGTTGGAGAGCTCCGAGGCGGGGGACAGGTCCACCTTCTTAAGATGGTTGTGTGGCAGTGGAACGACTCTGCCGGCGGTAAACCCGCGGATTCCGCGGCGCTCAGGACTCGGCGCTCCACTTAAATACCGCGCCTTTCATTTGAGGCTCGGAAAGAACGTTCCGGTGACGGAGGGAGGTCCGCTCCCGAGGTCGCCGGAAGATCCGGAATCACGACTCATGATCCGCCCTCTCCTCTGTCGTAGGCTCCGCGCATCGTCCGGCGACGCTCGTCGAGCAGCCTAGCTCCGTTCCCGGCGGGCTCTCCCGAAGGAGAGCGCTTTCCGCCAAGGAACACACACATGACCAACGACCCCAGCGCCGCCAAATACCAGATCCGTGCCCGCATCGCCGCCGAAGGCGTCATCGACAAGCCTGACGTCGTCGGCGCCGTCTTCGGTCAGACCGAAGGACTCCTCGGGGACGAGCTCGACCTCCGCGACCTTCAGAAGTCCGGTCGAATCGGGCGCATCGAAGTCGACATCGACAGCCGCAAGGGCAAGAGCGAGGGCGAGATCATCATCCCCTCCTCGCTTGACCAGGTCGAGACCGCGATCCTCGCCTCGGGGCTCGAGACGGTCGACCGCATCGGCCCCTGCCGGGCGAAGATCGAGATCATCAGCGTCGAGGATATCCGCATCTCGAAGCGCCAGAAGGTCGTCGAGCGCGCGAAGGAGATCCTCGGGAAGCTCCAGGAGGAGTCGAAGGGCGTCGGCGTCGATCTCACCGAGGCGGTCCGCAAGGCCGTCCAGGTCGAGGAGATCACGACGTACGGCACCGAACACCTCCCCGCCGGGCCGAACATCGACCAGGCCGACGCGTTGATCGTCGTCGAGGGCCGGTCGGACGTCCTCAACCTGCTCCGCTGCGGAATCAAGAACGTCATCGCGGTCGAAGGGACGAGCGTCCCCCAGGTCGTGAAGGACCTCTCCCGCGGGAAGACCGTCACCGTCTTCACGGACGGCGACCGGGCGGGCGAGCTGATCCTGCGCGAGATGCTCCAGACGATGGACATCGACTTCGTCGCGCGGGCCCCGCGCGGAAGCGAGGTCGAGGAGCTCACGCAGAAGCAGCTCCTGAAGTGCCTGCGCAACAAGATCCCGATCAACCAGTACCTCGAGATGAGCGGGTTCGAGTCGACGGGGTCGACCCGCGAACCGCGCGAGGAACGGGGGGATGGGGGGAACCGCGGCCCGGACCGCCGGGACGACCGGGGCGGACCCCGACGGGACGACCGCGAGCGGGACCGCGCGCCGATGCCGCGCCCGGTCCCGGTCGCCGCGCCGCCCCCGCCGCCCGCTGCGCCCGCGCCCCTGACCCCGGAGCTCCAGCGGCTGTTCGACCTGTTGAACGGGGTCGAGAACACGTCGCGCTGCCTGTTCGTCGGCGAGGACGACTCCGTCCTCGGCGAGGCGCCGGTCCGCGAGATGTTCGAGGCGCTCCAGACGCTCGGCGCCGCGAAGGCGATCGTCTTCGACGGCATCGTCAGCCAGCGGCTCCTCGACGTCGCCCAGGAGAAGGGGATCGGGACCGTGGTCGGCTCCCGGCTCGGCCCGGTCGGCAAGATGCCGGAGTCGGTCCGCGTCTTCACGAAGGCGGACCTCGCCCCGGCCGCGCCGCCCCGGTAGGCGAAACCTTTCCCCGTCGCGGGGCGCGAGGGCGCGCCCCGCGACGAACCTATTACTCACTCCGGCCGTTTGAGGGGGGACGACCGTGACCGCGAGCGAGAGCGTGCGGCACCTGCCGGCTTCGCTCGACGAGATCGAGACGACCAGCGACATCCCGATCCCGACCGACCCGCTCGAGCGGGTCATCGGCCAGGAGAAGGCGGTCGAGATCGCCCGCATCGCCGCGTACCAGCGTCGCCACCTCCTCCTGGTCGGCCCGCCCGGCATCGGGAAGTCGATGACCGCGCAGGCGCTGGCGCTTCACCTGGAGCGACCCCGCACCGAGCTCCGGGTCGTCCACAACCCCGAGAACCCGGAGCGGCCGAGCATCGAGGTCGCGACTCGGGACGAGGTGCTGAAGGAGCGCGAGGCGGCCCGGTCGGTCGAGGGGGAGCTGATCCTGCCGACCGACGCGCCCGTCTCCGTCGCCGAGCGGCTCGGCTACCGCTGCCCGCGCTGCAGCTTCTACTCGACTCCGACCGAGCGGTACTGCCCGAGTTGCGGGAACGTGAAGCAGGTCGTTCCCGGCGTCTCGGGCAGCGGGAACCCGTTCCGCGACCTGGTCGGCGGGATCCTCGAACTGACGGTGAGCCCCGGCGGGAACCCCCAGGAGTCGGTCCGCACCACCCGCCTCAGGAACGGCGTGGAGGAGGTGGTCGCGTACGAGCGGGCCGGCGACCGGATCAAGGTCCTCGACCAGCGGGCGCTCGAGCGCCGCCGCACCCTCCAGCACGAGAGCCCGCGCAAGGTGCTCGTCAAGCTCGACCGCAACACCTTCGTGATGGCGACCGGCGCGAGCGAGACCGAGCTGCTCGGCGATGTCCGGCACGACCCGTACGGCGGCCACCCCCAGCTCGGAACGCTCCCGTACGAGCGGACGATCCCCGGCGCGATCCACGAGTCGCACGAGGGGGTCCTCTTCATCGACGAGCTGCCCCACCTGGGATACCTCCAACGGCACATCCTGACGGCGATGCAGGAGCGACGGTTCCCGATCTCGGGCCGGAACCCCCAGTCCGGGGGCGCGGCGGTGCGGGTCGACAACGTTCCCTGCGACTTCATCCTGGTCGCGGCCGCGAACATCCAGGACCTGCATCGGATCCTCTCCCCGCTCCGGTCGCGGATCGCCGGCTCCGGCTACGAGGTCCTGCTCGAGACCTCGATGCCCGACACGGACGCGAACCGGATGCGGCTTGCGCAGTTCTGTGCCCAGGAGATCGCGGTGGACGGGCGGATTCGCCCCGCGACCCGGGCCGCGATCGTCGAGCTGATCGCGGAGAGCCGTCGTCGGGCCGAGGTCCTGGACGGCCGGCGGAACGCGCTCACGCTCCGACTGCGCGAGCTCGGGGGCCTCATCCGGACCGCGGGCGACATCGCCGCCGTGACGGGGAGCGAGCTCCTGGATGCGGATCACGTGCGCCGGGCGCTCGAGCGGGCGCGCTCGATCGAGGAGCAGGTGCGTGAGGTCTACGGGTCGTTCCAGGGCGGCCTCCGCCAGGAGTCGACCGAGTCCCAACGGCAGTCGATGGGGTACTACAACTGGAACGACCACCCCGACCCGGGCCAGTTCCCCGGCGGCTACGGCTGAGGCGCCCGCCGAAGGGCATAAGTGCCGGTCGTCGGTGGCCGCCCGCGCTGGGCGCGTGGTCTAGTGGCTATGACGTCACCCTGACATGGTGAAGGTCGCCAGTTCGAATCTGGCCGCGCCCACTTCCTTCCCGCGACCCCCGGTACGCTCTCCACGACGGGGTGGCCCGCCCGGTCCGAGGCGCCCCGCGAGTGAGGGCCGCTCGCCTTCGGCAGCGCGGGCCCGTCGAACGGGGTCGGAAGGGG
>Ga0335073_10013366_pt1 | contig 11508 bp, 10 predicted proteins | sample Lox_Sample_22_FD_207093 | JGI IMG/M metagenome (GOLD analysis project Ga0335073, IMG submission 207093) | Soil microbial communities from Loxahatchee National Wildlife Refuge, Florida, United States - Lox_Sample_2.2 | ecosystem: Environmental > Terrestrial > Soil > Wetlands | place: USA... | reverse complement strand
AGGATGCGTCGGTTTGGTATTCGATGACATTCGACCCACAGAAGGCGGACTCGCCCGACACCTGGCACGATCTGGCGGTGAAAGTCGACAAACCGGGTGTAAAGGTGCGAACGCTGAATGGCTACTATGCGCAGCCGTGATGCTGCATGATTGACGGCCGACGCAGCGGAACCGCGGAACGCGTGGCGATCCGGCGCGCGGCGCATGCGCTTTGCGATCGGCCGGTGATCTTCGAGGATCCGCTGGCGTTGCGGATTCTCAGCGAGGAGGGCACGGCTCGGGCACGCGAGGAAGCCGCCGATCCGGAGCAACATGAGTGGATGCGCGGGCTGAGACTGTTTGTGGCGGCACGCAGCCGCTTTGCGGAAGACGAGTTGGCGCTGGCGGTCGAGCAGCGCGTGCGGCAATATGTGGTGCTTGGCGCGGGGCTGGACACTTTTGCTTATCGCAACCCGTTTGGTGAACTGCGAGTGTTCGAGGTCGATCATCCGGACACGCAGGCATGGAAGCGCGAGCGCCTGCAGCACGCGGGGATCCCGATTCCGGACTCGATGCGGTTTACCCCGGTTGATTTTGAGCGCGACACCCTGATGCATGGTCTGGAAGCTGCGGGATTTCGGCAGGACGAACCTGCGTTCTTTGCATGGCTGGGCGTGGTGCCCTATTTGTCTCGCGATGCGGCGATGGCGACGCTGCGCTTCATTGGCGGACTTCCTCGTGGGAGCGGTGTGGTTTTCGATTATGCAATTCCGCGCGAGAGCATGGGCGAAGCCGAACGGCGCGCGTTCGATGCGCTGGCGGAGCGGGTGGCGCGGGCGGGAGAGCCCTTCAGGCTCTTCTTTGACCCGGAGCCCCTGGCGGCGGAGCTGCGCGGGCTGGGGTTCACCAGAATCGAGGACATGGACGGCGCAGGAATTCGCAGGCGCTGGTTCGGTGAGGCGAGTGGTGAGCCCAGGCCGCGTGGACGGTCGGGACGGCTGTTGTGCGCGTGGGTGTGAGTGCCCGAGGCGCTGGGAAACCCCCGACGCGGAATGGCGTCGTTTTCTTACAGACATCCATTTGGAACTGCGCATCCATACGACTGCCGCTCGAAAAACGGCTCGGGACTGTCGGTCTCGATTTTCTGCCTGGTGACGTGGGAGAATAGGTGCTCATCATACTTTCCGTGCGACTTGCTCACTCCCCGGCTTTATAAGGAGTTTCCTATGCAAAGCAGCACACTCCAGGCGAACGAACCAAGAGGCGGCAGGTGTCGGCGCGAGGCGCTGCGGTACGTCAGAGTGACGATCGGGCTGCTGGCGGTGACCACACTTCTTGCTGTTGCCCAGGAGATTCCGCCCGGCGCCAATCTTCGGCCGTGGGAGCCGCCGGACGCCGTGCGCCTGCCGGACAAGAACGATCAAATGCAGATGCAGCAACAGCAGCAGGACAAGAAGCTGGCCAACTATGCAGCACTGAATCTGGAACGCCAAAAGCAAATTGCCGCAGACACCGCGAAGCTGGTGGAGCTCGCCAATGAGCTGAAGCAGGAGGTCGACAAGACCGACAAAGACACCATGTCTCTCACCGTCATCCGCAAAGCCGAGATGATCGAGAAGCTGGCCAAAGGCGTGAAGGAGAAGATGAAGCAGACCGCCCGAACCAATTGAGCCGCGGGGCCGAGCAGAAGCGAGGCTCGCGCATCGCACTTTCGCGGGCGGTGCCGAACGATCCTGCCAGGGTTACATGTTGGTGTGGCCGGCGCGCATTTCCTCGTTGAAGGTGGGGCGCGTCACGGCAAGAGCGGCCTGGAGTTTCGCGTGATAATCTTCGCCGCGGGCCAGCAGCGCAGGGGTGGCGGAAGCGTATTCGCCCTGCAGCTCTAGCACGCCCTGACCAGCGAGATCGGTTGCCATCCGCTGCAACTCAGCGGGAGTTGTATTGAGATACTGCGCATCGCGCGGGTCGGCGACCCAGATGGGCTGATTGGCACCGAGGACGCCGGAAAGCCAGTAGGTTTTGAGCGCAAGAAACTCCATGCGGCTGTGGTCGTCAGTATCCGTGAAGAAGAATTTCTTTTGCCAGCGGCTGTAATAACGGGTGGTCACCGGAACGGGCTGGCGGTTGCCGCTCTTGAGCAGCTCCAGCTGCCCGCGGTCGAGAGTCTTTCGTACGGCGTTGTAGATGAAGGTCTCCGCATAGGGCTGTTCCGGCGCGGGCACGATTTCGGCAAAGGTGACGGTCATGCTGGCGGAGACCAGCGCGTGGAGCGGGGACTGGGTTCCGTCTTCGAGGCGGACTGTGCCATGCACGATGTAAGTATCAGCACCTGAAGTGGAGCGATGGAACGGCCATCCGAACCCGGCGAAGCTGACGGGCAGCCCGGCGAGGGTGACGTAAACGTCGGGGCGCGGATTACGGAGCCGGCTGGCGGCCTCGCGCAGATGGCTGGTCATTTCCGGCAGCAACTCAGGCTTATGGAAGTCGAAGGCCTCGCTCAGCTCGAGCAGGAGCGTGCGCTCAGTGGGTGCATCAGCACTCGCGCCCAGGCGGAAACGAGTGGTGGGATGACCGTTGAAGTCCGACCCGGCGTCGACAGAAAGCACGACGAGGCCTGCCTGCTGCGCAGCGGATTGCAGGTTGGCCGAAAGAGTTGATTCGAGGCGAGTACTCATAATTGTCACCTAATTGTATCGACTGACAGGTTCACCGGAAAATCTCTAGAGAGAGCATTTCAGTTGGTGATGACACCACAGTGCCCATGCTGACGGGGAGACGCGAACGGATCATATTTCGAACCACCCAGGAACCAGCTTCGATTCGCCGTGGTGCAGAACGCAACTTTTTGGAATTCTGACCGTCTAGTTGCTAATACGTAACCTTTCGCCCGACCAGGGAGGCAGGCTGTCTGTGCAAATTGTTCGCCGCACCGCCCTTGCAGCAATCGCATCGATCGAAATGGCGGTATTGCTCGCCGCGTTAACCAAGCCAGCTTACGGATACGTGGATCCCGGATCGGGCCTGCTCGCCGTGCAAGTCGGCGGCTCGATGCTGGCCGGAGGCCTGTTTATCCTGCGCTCGAAGCTTCGGCGCCTGTTCGGCCTGACCTCGGCCAACGATAAAAGCGAAAGAGAAAAGCAGACGCCTGCTGAATCGAGCGAGTAATGGCGGCGGCCGAGCTTACACTCGGGACCTTCCGCGATCCGGCCGGCTCGCTGCGCATTGCGGGGGATCGTGTCCTGCGCGAGGTTCGCCGCGGCCACGCTGACGCGGCGATGCGGTTCCTGCAGTCACCTGCTGCTCAGGAGTGGGTCGCGCAGGGTCGACTCATCCCGACCCGGATCCTTCGTGAAGAGAGCAACACGCTGACTCTGGAGCATCCGCGCGTCTTCTTTCCTTCCTATCCGTGGGAGTGGACTCCGAGCGCGTGGGTTGCGGCGGCCGATCTGACGCTGGATCTGTGCGAGGAGCTGCTGGACCACGGGCTCATCCTCAAAGACGCGACGCCGCTGAATGTCCTCTTCCAGGGAACGCAGCCGATCCTGGTGGACGTTCTGTCGATTGAGGAGCGCGATCCTGCGAGTCCTCTATGGCTGGCCTATGCGCAGTTTGTGCGGACGTTTCTGCTGCCACTGGCAGCGTATGTCTCTTTGGGTTGGCCGCTGGCCGCGTCGATGCAGAATCGCGACGGCTACGAACCAGCCGATCTGGCGCCGCATCTGAGCCGCTGGCAGCGGTGGCGCGAACCGTTTCGCTCGCTGGTGACTCTGCCGCTGATGCTGGAAAGCAGCGGCAGTGAGAGCGCGCATAATACCAGGGTGCAGCAGCAGCCCGCAGCCGCGATGCGCCTGCTTCGCGGGAATCTGGGCCAGCTGCGCCGGCATCTGCGGCGGATTGAAAAACGCATGAGCCGGCGCCGGGTTGCTTCCCGCTGGAGCGGCTATGCGTCGAACGCGGACCATTACAGCCCCGGGGATCAGGAATCGAAGCGCAGGTTTGTTGAGGAAGCGCTGACTGCGGTTGCGCCGCGCAGCGTGCTCGACCTTGGCGCGAACAGCGGCGTGTATTCCCGTGTTGCGGCAGCGTGCGGAGCGACGGTGGTGGCGTGGGACACCGACGTGCAGGCAACAGAGGAGAATTTCAGGAAGGCGCAGCAGAGGGATCTTCAGATTGCGCCGATCCTCGCGAATCCGGCACGGCCCACACCCTCGGCTGGCTGGCGCAATTCCGAAAGCCTGTCGTTGCTGGATCGCTCGCGGGGACGCTTCGACTGCGTGATGATGCTGGGGCTGATCCATCACTTGCTGCTTTCCGAGCAGATTCCGTTGGGTGAGATTCTCGGCCTGCTCCGCGAACTCACGGCCGGGTGGGCGATTGTCGAATGGGTACCAGCGAGCGATCCGCGCTTTGCCGATCTGCTGCGCGGACGTGACGAGTTGTACCGGCATCTTGATGAAGCAGCTTTTCTCCGCGCAGCGGAACGGCATTTCACCGTAGTTATCCGCGAAGCGCTGCCGAACGGCCGCGTTCTTTTTGCACTCCAGGGAAGATAGAAGCCCGGCCCCGCATCAATAGGCGCACCGAGACAGCCAGCGTGCATCCGTCCAGCCCTTCGCCTGCTTCCAATTCGACTCCAACAGCAACAGGCACTCGCGCACGCAGCATTCGTGGGCAAGATGGTAATGAGCCAGGCTGGCACCTGTGGCTGCGTGGCGCCGGTGCCGGCATTTTGACCACGCTGCCCCTGATCATTCTGCACATCATGCCATCGCGGCAGACGCTCTATCACGAGCTGCTTCCGCTGAATTCGGTGTATCAGGGAGTGCTGATCGACTTTGTCGTCGTGGTTCTGTTCTGTTTCCTGGCGCTGCGGATCGTCGAGCGCTGGAGTGACCTCCATTGCGGTCTTGCATGGGTACTTGTGGCCGGAGTTCTCGTGGTGCGCGTCTTCCGAGGCCTTGTGGTGGCTGAGCTTGTGTCGCCAAAGGTCGCGAGCAGCGGAGGGATCTTTCTTGCTGTTGTGGTTCCGGGCGTAATTCTGTGGCTGGTGAGCCGGCTCTGGTACCGAAGGGCGGTGCGTGGAGGACGGTTCATCCTGTTGCTTCTTGGGTTCTCGATAGTTTGGCTGCTTCCCGAGCTAACGGTGATGGCGTTTCGCGCAGAGCCGCATGAGACGGCGGGATTCTCGAAGCCAATCGCACAGCCGCCACAGCGGCGGATCGTGTGGATTCTGCTCGACGAGGCGTCACAGGATCAGATTTTCGATCATCGCCAGGCTGGCGTTGACTTTCCAGATTTCGATCGGCTGGCCAACGGGGCTGTTCACTTTACGAACGTACAGCCGGCAGGTTATTTCACCGAGAAGGTGATCCCCTCATTGTTGACTGGCGACATCATCAGCGACGAGCGGAGTGATCTGGACGGTCGGCTGTTTGTGCGCACGGAGCGGAATCGCCACTGGCACGTTTATCCCGACGGGCAGACGCTGTTTGCGGATGCGAAACAGGAAGGGTGGTCGACCGCGGCGGTGGGATGGTACAACCCGTACTGCCGCACGGAGGGGGCCGAACTGGACCACTGCTACTGGACGCTGACAACGCCACTGCCGGGCCGCTACAACCCGGATCAATCGGCGATTGAAAACGCTGTTGCGCCGCTGGCTAAGTCCTTCCTTCGAGCTGTGGGCCGGCACCCTGAGGACCCTGCGCCATGGCAGATGCACACGGATGATTTCAACGTGCTCCTGCAGCACGCGCGCCGGGAAATTGCGGAGAATGGCGGATTCATCTTCATCCATCTGCCGGTGCCACATCCCGGTGGCCTCTACAACCGGCGGACACATCAGATCGGCGTAGACGGGAGTTATCTGGACAACCTGGTATTGGCGGATGAGACGCTGGGCGCGCTGCTCGAGGCCGTCGATGCGACGCCGCTGGCTGATCGGACCACGGTCATCGTGTCGTCGGACCACTCGTGGCGCGTCGGCCTGTGGCGGCCGACAACGGATTGGCGTCCTGAGGACACACAGGTTTCCGGCGGTCGCTTCGATCCACGACCGCTGCTGATGGTGCGGTTTGCGGGGGAGAGCGAGGGGATGACGATCACACGCGCGTTTCCGCTCATCGACATGCACGCGATGATCGAGGCGATGCTCGCCGGCCGCATGAACAGTGCTGCGGATCTTGAAACGTGGGCTGCGCAGCAGTAGCTAGCGGCGAGCCAGGAAGAACGATCGCACGTTGGGACGCAACAGGAGATAGAGAAAGATGACGTCGATCAGAATTCCTGAGAGGCCGTGAACAAAGTCGCGAGTGATGAGGATGCTGACCAGATCGCCCAGTGCGTTGATGCTGAAAATGGCCAGCGACAGGAGCCAGGCCCAGACACGGCGCGCGAGAAGGCCCATGCTTGCCGCGGCGGCCAGCCCGCCAATGACCAGCAGAAGCGTGGCGACGGGACGCGCCTGGGTAGCAAACGCCTCGTGCACGGGCGCATTCAGCTCCCACATGCGGTCGAGCCAGGTGCCCGGGACCAACAGCGAGAAGCTAACGACCCAGGCGGTGAACGCCGCGAGGCACTCGAGGACTGCAACGAGAATAACGGGCCAGGGCTTGCTCATCCGGCGCCTCGGTTAATGCAGGATTGCCGGCGGCGCACCGTCGGGCCGTTTCCAGTGCGCTGCCGGACGTGCGACGGCGTACATCTGCTCGGAGATCTCGTCCATCATCGCCATTCGGTCGCCGTTCTCTTCGTACAGGTCGAAGTGCGTGCGGTTTTCGCGGTAAGTAAAGTGGGCATCGGCGCCGAGCCGGCTTAGGACGGCTTCAAATTTGTGTGCGGCGCCATCGAGGTAGAAGGTGTCTGCCGTGCCAACCACGATGTGGATCTTTCCCTTCAGTGAAGGGCCGCGGGTCGCCCAGTTCGATTCGGCGATTTGCGCGAGATCGTAGTGGTCGTGCCAGTATGCGACAACCATTGGATCGATGTCGCCGGTTTCGCGGTCGAACATCTTCAGCGGTTTCCCGTCGGCTCCCCGCGGCGAGAAAACCCACTCGAAGGAAGCGATCTGGCCTCCATACGCGCCCAGCACTCGCTCCTGGCGTCCGAATTCCTCGAAGGTTGCCATCACCTGGCTGTGGTCGCGCACCAGAGGATAAGGCGTGCCGTCGGGACGGTGATAGAGGTTGGCGTGAGGCGCGTAGAGGTCGACACCGGTGAAGTCGTGGAAGTCGCTCGGGTCGGGTGAGGTAGACCAGGTTCCACCGAAGATCTGCGGATAATTTACCTGGAGTTGCAGCGTCGCCCATCCGCCGGAAGAATGGCCCTGCAGGAAGCGGCCGGAGGGCCTCGCGTCCATGCGGTACTTCGCTTCGACCCACGGAATAAATTCTGCCGTGAGCGCGTGGCCCCACGGCCCGTTGTTGACCGAGTCGGCGAATTCATGGGTGCCGGTGGGCAAAGACTCATCGAGAAAGATCCAGATCATGGGCGGCATTTTGCCCGCGTTCATCCGGGCGGTGATCATCAACGCGAATGGCCGTATCGTATTGAGCTTCGCGCCGAAGCCGTGGGTCCAGTAGACCGTGGGGTAGTGCTCTTTCGGGTGCTCGGTGTAGCCCGGCGGAAGTACGATCCATCCGCGGATGTGGGTTTCGCGGCCGGAAAATGCGGTGAGGGCGGGACTGATGAAGTCGACCTCGGAGGTCGCCTTCTCCGCCGCAGCCTGTTCATCGGGATTCAGGGGCATCGGCCGGGGGGACCGGGCCTCCATCACGTTGTTCAGCACGAAGGCCGGCTCGGCGCCCGTACCTGGAGTCCAGTCCGGCAGCGGAACCACGTCACTCTCAAGGTCGCCAGCTTCGGGGCCATCGTATGCGAAGCTGTGGTTCACATCGAGAATGGCCTGAGCCTGGTATGTTCCGGGCTTCAATGTGGAGAAAGGCGCCGGGAACGAGAGGCTGTCGACATCGATGTCGATGGACGAGCCTGGCTTGAGGTCTGATACTTCCTTTGCCGCAACGAAGGTTGCCGAGGGTTTGAATTCGTTGGCTTCAACACTCTTTGCACCGCTACCGGGCTCAAGAAAGATGAGGAGTCTGCCGGACGCGACTTGCATGCTCGGGTCGAGCGTAACGCGGAAGAAAAGGTGCGGAGTGGCGGTTTGCGCGCAGGCAATAGAAACCAGAAACGGCAGGAGAAGCAGGCGTATGACTTTCCTGAGGATCATTCCCGCGAGTCTATCAGCGGATGGAGAACGTAGGAACCGGCGAAGATTGGGAGTTACGGATGAAGGATGCGCGCCGGACCGCCATCGGGACCCTGCACTTTAATGCGCCTGGCCAACCCAAGGAACCCAAGCAGACGAATGCCCCAGTAGTTGACATCCAGTTCATACCAGGCCATGCCGTGGCTCGCGGAGACCGGATGCGCATGATGGTTGTTGTGCCAGCCTTCCCCCCCGGTGATGAGCGCGACCCACCAGTTGTTGCGGGAGTCGTCGCGGGTTTCAAAGCGGCGGGCGCCCCACAGGTGGGTGGCGGAGTTGACCAGCCAGGTGGAGTGCAGGCCGAGCGTGATCCGGAGGAAGACGCCCCATAAAAACCAGGACCACCCCCCGATGAAGAACAGCGAGATGCCGACCACAGTGATGGGAATCCAGTGCCAGCGGCTGAGCCAGACGTAGAAGGGATCGCCGGCCAGATCGGGGACGTAGCGGGTGAGTCTCGGGTTTTTGTTCCGCAAAGAGCCGTACAGGATCCAGCCCATGTGCGACCACCATTTGCCGTCACGCGGTGAGTGCGGATCGCCGGGGCGATCGGTGAGCTGGTGATGCATGCGGTGAACCGCAACCCAGTAGATGGGGCCACCCTGGAGCGCGAGAGTGGCGCACAGGGCCATGGCGTATTCGATCCATTTTGGCGTGGTGTAGCCGCGATGGGTGAGCAGGCGGTGATAGCTCATTGCTATGCCAACGTTCGAAGCGAGCACCCACAGTACCAGGAAGACAACCAGCGCGCTCCAGCTGAAGAAGAACAGCGCCACAATGGCGAGCGCATGGAAGATCGTCAGCGTGACGGCGAAGATCAGGTTCAGCTTCGCGGAGCGTGTCTGCTCCAGCGCTTCAGCGTCGGCCTGTACGGTTTCAGCGGGAATCTCAGCGAGTGTAGACATCGGCAAATAGAGCTACGGATTCACCTTAACGGCAATAAGCGCCGGAGAGTGTAACAGTTGCGTAATGTCACGGATCGACGCCCCGGATCAGGTCAGCCGTTCGAAGCCTCAGCCGTTGCTCGCATGGCTTCGGGCCGCGATCCATCGTCGAGCCGGCCAAAGATCATCTTGCCGGACGCGGTCTGCAGAACCGAGGTAACGCAAATCTCCACGGAGCGGCCGATGAGGCGCCGCGCGTGATCGACGACCACCATCGTTCCGTCGTCGAGATAGCCGACGCCCTGGTCGTATTCCTTGCCTTCCTTCATGACAACGACCCGCATTTTCTCACCGGGCAGGACGACCGGACGCAGAGAGTTTGCCAGATCGTTAATGTTGAGCACTCCGACGCCGCGCACCTGTGCAACCTTGTTCAGGTTGAAGTCGTTGGTGACGATTTTTGCCTCGGTTTGGCGGGCGAGCTCAATCAGCTTCAAATCGACTTCGCGGATGTGCTGGTAGTCCTCTTCGGCAATCTGCACGGTGATTTGCGGGTTTCCGCGCATGCGCTGCAGCACATCAAGGCCGCGCCGCCCACGCTGGCGTTTCGACGAATCGGAGGAGTCGGCAACCATCTGGAGTTCGCGGAGGACGAATTCCGGGATGATCAGGACGCCTTCGAGAAACCCGGTTTCGGCAATATCCGCGATGCGGCCGTCGATGATCGCACTGGTGTCAATGACTTTGGTATTGCGCTTGCCACCGCGCTCCCCGGCGAAGAGGCCGCCCAGGGCGGCGAGATTCAGGAGATCGCCTTTACTGGCGCCTACCACCAGGCCAACGTAGGTCATGAGCAGCAGCACACCCAGCTCGAAGAGGCTGCGTGTGTGGCCTTCCGGAAGGCTGTTGCGCAGAACCAGGGAAAAGAGGAATGCCCCGGTAATGCCGAGCAGGCTGCCAATCACGGCGCCGATCAGCCGGCGCAGGCTCAGCGCCCTGACTCGCAACTCAAAAAAGATGATGAGGGCGGAGACAGCGGCGCCCACGCCGCCCGCGATCCACGGCTGAAGGCCAAACGGGCGAAAGAACCAGCAGGCTACGGTAAAGACAAGGATGAAGAGCAGACGAAGAGCAAATAAGTCCATTCAGGCCCCCGACTACGTGCGCCGGCTACGCGGAAAAAGCGGAGGGGGATAAATTTCGATCGGCATTGCCGGGCAAAGGGGAGTATACGCAGGAGCGCCGATTGAGTCCAAGGCCACCATTTTCAGGATGGATGACACGGAAAGAGGATTGACAACGGCGTCCTGAACGGAGGATGCGCTTGCCATGACGGATGCAGCCGGTGGGGCTTAGTAGCGAGGCATGTCGGGGTCGATCTCGTTCGACCACGCGGTAATGCCACCGGCCAGGTTGTGCAGCTTTTTGAAGCCGTTCTGGGCAAGGAATTCGGCAGCGCGCTGACTGCGTCCGCCGGACTTGCACTGCACAACGATCTCGCGGGCTGTGTCGAGTTCACCGAGGCGCTGCGGCAGCTCTCCGAGCGGGATCAGGTGTCCGCCGATCTGGGCAATCTGGTACTCGTAGGGCTCGCGCACATCGAGGATAAAGACGTCTTCGCCGGCATCGAGCTTGTGCTTCAGCTCTGTCACGCTCATTTGCGGGATGCCGTTTTTCTCTGCTGCCACTTTTGCCTCCGGGACGATTCCACAGAACTGCTGGTAGTCGATCAATTGTGTCACGGTCGGGTTCTTGCCGCAGACCGGGCACTCCGGGTTCTTTCTGAGCTTCAGCTCACGAAACTTCATGTCGAGCGCGTTGACCAGCAGCAGGCGGCCGATGAGCGGCTCGCCTTTGCCGAGAATCAGCTTGATCACCTCTGTCGCCTGGATCACACCGACCAGCCCCGGCAGGATGCCGAGCACCCCGCCTTCTGCGCACGACGGAACTAGTCCCGGCGGCGGCGGCTCCGGATACAGGCAGCGATAGCACGGACCCTCTTCAGTGGCGAAGACGCTGGCCTGGCCTTCGAAGCGGAAGATCGAGCCATAGGCATTCGGCTTGCCGGTGAGGACGCAGGCGTCGTTGACGAGATAACGGGTGGGGAAATTGTCGGTGCCGTCGGCGATCACATCGTACTGGGAGATGATCTCGAGGGCATTCTGGCTGGTGAGCATCGTCTCGTGCTGGACGACGTTGAGGAAGGGGTTCAGCGCGGTCAGTTTCTCAGTCGCGGACTGAATCTTCGGGCGCCCCACGTCCTTCGTGCTGTGGATGATCTGCCGCTGCAGGTTGCTGGCGTCCACAACGTCGAAGTCAACCAGACCCAGGGTGCCGATGCCGGCTGCCGCCAGGTAGAAAGCAAGGGGCGAACCCAGG
>Ga0335073_10013365_pt1 | contig 11508 bp, 7 predicted proteins | sample Lox_Sample_22_FD_207093 | JGI IMG/M metagenome (GOLD analysis project Ga0335073, IMG submission 207093) | Soil microbial communities from Loxahatchee National Wildlife Refuge, Florida, United States - Lox_Sample_2.2 | ecosystem: Environmental > Terrestrial > Soil > Wetlands | place: USA: Florida... | reverse complement strand
CGCACATCCCGTCGACCGGCTCGCCTGGCAGCAGCGGGCCAGCTCCATCGGAGCCTGGCGGGAACTATCCGGCCACCACAACCCCGCCGACCCCATCGGCCAAGAACCCGCCACCGCCGCCCCGGACCTGCGCGCAGCCTGGCATGAGGCGCTGGCCGCCCTCGGCCCCATCGACGGCCCCGACGTCCGCGGCATGCCCGACGGGACGCTGCTGCACCTGCGCGACACCTACCCGATCGAAACCGCGTGGGCACCGCAATGGACCGGCGATGAACTACGCCAGGTCCGGCTGAGCGCCGACGAAGCCCGCCTGGCCGCCATCCGCGCTACAGCCGAAGCCGCCACCGCCCGCCGCCAGGGCCGGCACGAAACAGCCAGCCAGCAGCAGGCCTTGGGCGCCAGCTACCAGGCCATGCACGACGCCTACCGGGAACGAGAGGCCGTGTTCGCCGCAGTCATGGCCGACCGACAGCAGTGGGAGCAGGCGACCCGCCAGCAGCGGCAGCTGGCGGTTGCCGCCGACGTCGAGCTGCGGCGCCGTCACCCCGGCCAGCAATTCGAGCCGTTGCGCTCCGCCGAACCCCGGCCCGCCACGGAAGAACAGCGCAAGGAGCTGACCCTGACTGCGGGGCATGAGCTCCCGCAGCTCGGCCAGTGGATCCACAGCCTCGCGGCGCAGCACCGAGGCTTTCACGACAAGCTAGCTGAACGGCGGAGTCTGATGACCCCTGCTGAAGACCCCGACTACGAAGACCTCGGCCCGGCCTTCCCCGCCTGGGGAGCCCCGGACAGGGACGCCATCCTGCAGCCGCCCAAACCGCAGATCCAGCCGTCGCCACGGATCCTGGAACGTGCTGCGGACCGCGATCGGGACATGGAAGCCGCCGAGTGACGGACACCGCGAGCACTATGGAAAGCAGCAGGAGGTGGCGGCTATGACAGAGATCAGCATCGACGGCGCCAAGCTCACCGGCGTGCTGCGGCTAACCTGGATGTCCGATCAGCTGGCCCACGTCCTGGAACACAGCCAGACCGACGAACCAAGCGGCACCTGGACCGGCCTGGCCTGTCCCGATCACGGGCTTGCGGTCGGCGCCGACGTGGATAACGCAACCCTGCAGCGCCTGACCGCTCACGGCGATGTCGCCGACCTGATCTGGGAAGCCCCTGCCGCCCTCACCGCCGAACACGGTCAGCTCAGCCTGGCCGCCATCCAGGCCTACCAAGCAGGCAATCACGAGACCGGCGAGCGGCTCTGGCAACAGGTCCACGCTGTCTGGTCCCAGGCGTGGTCGGCGAACTACGAGACGCTCAAGCTCCTTCAGGCCGCAGGCCTGACCCGGTTCGCCGCGGTCAAGCCCCAGCGCTGGGTGATCGCCTCCTTCGAACACCACTGCGGCCCGCACGGCGTCCCACATCCCCACGTGCACAACATCGTCATCACCGCCCTGACCACCGGAGCGGCCGGAAGGCCGGCACCAGCCTGAACCCCACGGCGTACTCAGCGTCGGTTACCGTAACTGCATGCCGGGAGACGCCATTCGGTCCGCGAACGAATGAACGGCTCCCGGGACGCACTGAGGCAAGCGTGTGCTATCGCCGGGATAGACGCCGACGGCGCCCGGCTGCTGCGGCTGGGGTCCAACGCGGTCTACCGCCTGAAGGACCCGATCGTCGCCCGGGTCTCCCGCCCCGGCGCCGACATTGATCACGTCAGCCGCACTCTAGCCGTCGCTCGCTGGCTGGAATCGGCCGGCTATCCCGCCGTCCGCGCCATCGGTGTGGATCAGCCGATCGCCACCGACGGGTACATCACCACATTCTGGCAAGCCCTGTCCGAGGACGGCGACCAGTACGCGAGCACCCCCGAGATCGCGCAGATCCTCGCTACGCTGCACCAGCTCGTCCCTCCGGAAAACCTGAACCTGCCGCCACTGGCACCGTTCGCCAACGCTGCCCAGCGCATCGACGCCAACACCGGGCTGACCCCCACTGACCGCTCCTTCCTCACCACAACACTGGCCACGCTGCAGGACGCCTACGAGAACCTCGAGTTCGTCCTCCCCCAAGGAGTCATCCACGGCGACGCGAGCGTCGGCAATGTCCTTCGCGGCACCCACGGCAGTCCGGTCCTGATCGACCTCGACGGCTTCGCCATCGGCCCGCGGGAATGGGACCTCGCGCTGACCGCCATCTACTACGACAGCTTCGGCTGGCACACCCACGATGAGTACGAGGAATTCGCGCGCGTCTACGGCTTCGACATCATGCAATGGCCCGGCTACCCGGTCATGCGGTCCGTCCGCGAGTTCTTGATGGTCACCTGGGTCATCCAGAAAGCTAGCGAAAACGACCAGGCCGCAGCCGAAGCCCGCAAGCGCATCTCCGCCCTGCGCACCGGGGCAAGCCGCAAGGACTGGCAGCCGTACTAGGCCACCGCGGACGGCCTGCCGGTTCGTGACGCGATCCGCCACAGCCGCGATTCAAGAGCCCGATCATTGAACTCCCTGACCGCAGCCGTGTCCCCGACCTGTGCCAGGTGCCCGCGGAACTCCCGCAGGTAGTTAACACACCGCCCGGACCGGATCGCCTCACCCGCCGCCAGCGCCACCAGCGCCGTGCCGCACGCCTGCTCCGGCTCCCCGGCCCCCAGGTACGCATCGGCGAGCACCATCATCGCGAAGAAGTCGCTGCGGGCAAACGTCCCGTCCCCAGCCGCCCCGACACTGCGACTGGCGCACTGCGCGGCATCTGCCTCCCGGTGAAGGTCACGCAGGCAGTGCCCTAGTTCCGCGGACAGTTCCGCCTCATCGAAATACCGGATCCAGTGCGGGTCAGCTGTGGGGTTCCGCAGCTCGAACTCCCGGACGGCCTCAGCCATCGCCCGGTCACAACCCTTGGCGTCGCCGAGCCGGGCCAGCGCGCGTGCCTCCATCGTGTGAAAGTGGGCCGTCAGCGTCGCGGTGGCGATCCTGCCGGTCCCGGTCCTGGCTGCCCGCGCCAGGTTCGCCGCCTCCTCGAACCGGCCGGTATAAGTGGCCTGATGACTCATCGCATCCAGGATGCTCGCGCCCAGCAGCCGGTCACCGGCAGCGTTGGCCAGTCCCAGCGCCTGGATGAAATACCGCTGCGCATACGGACTGTGGGGTCTGGAGTCATAGGTCATCCACGCGGCGAGCAGGGTGGCCTCTGCAACCGCGGAGAACACGGCGCTCCCCACTGACTCGGGATACCGGCCGCGCAGCAGCCGCTCGCCGTCAGTACTGAGGTACTGAATCAGCGACTCGCGTGCATGCCCGCCGCCGAACCGGTCGTCAAGCTGGGCGAACAACTCTACCGTGGCGTGGAATCGCTCGACATCACCCATGCCCACCCGTACGCTGCCCAGCGAGTCCGTGCCGTCACCAGGGCCGACGACCGGACCGACTAGCCAGCGAAGCGAGGCATCATTCCACGCCGCGGGATTAATCAGCCCTCGCTCGAGGACGCCCTGGTCGGCCAGGTCAGCCCGCCACAGCACGGAGACGTTGCCGGCGGCCTGCGCTGGCGAGCCGGGATACTCCAGCCCGGCCTTGAGGTCGGGTGCCTGCCGGGAATGCGCCAGGCTGATCCGAGCATTCCCGGATGGCTCGGCAGCAAGCCCCAGCGCCCGTCGCGCCGCTGGCGGCATGCCCAGCCCGTCGGCGAAGGCCTCGAACGTAGTGGAGGCCTTCGGCGTGCGCTTGCGCCGCGCATACTCACTCAGCCGTCCCTGCAGGATGCCGGTCAGCTCCGCGATCTGCCCCTGCGTCAGGCCATGAGCGTTCAGAACCGTGATAACCGTGCCGAGATCGCGCTTCGCGCAGGCATCCAGGACGTCTTGCCGTGCGCAGGACCGCTCCACGATCCCGCGCACCTCAGACATAGCCATAGCCACGTCGCGCTTCCCGTTCGTTCGGCCCCCGCCGACAGATGAGGTAATGCGCAACACGTTGCCAGTACACAAGGTGATACGTCCCGGGCCCGGTCTCGGTTCACCACGTAAATAGCCGATTACCTGCGGTGCGGCTGATAACGGTTGCGACATCAGCCGGACGATCGCAAGGACTCTGTGGACGCCTGATATAGCGTCCTTGACCGGCGCGGAGGCAAAGTCGGCGTGTCCGCTGGTGCTCCTTCTTCGTCCTGAACGTACGGGGCCGACTCTCGCGCAAATGATCTCTACTCATCGAAACGACACCGCCGGCCCTGCTGGCCTGAGGTAAATCTGCGCGTCTCTAGCCAGCCTACGGCTGGACAACTGAGCTGACCATGATCATCAGATGGTGCGTGGGTGAAGCTCGAACTGACCATGCAAGGGATGACAAAACGGACGGTCCAGATCAGAAACAAGAAGTGAACTAAACGGACATATCGGCCGGTCCATGCAGGACCGCGGCTACGCCAAGAAACCGTCTTAGCCTCGTCGCCGTCCTGCGGACGGCCAGCTGGACCGTCGTTCCCACATCCCTTCCGCTCACCTGGCCTCGCAGCAGGTCGCCCGAGCGGCCGGCCCCCTTCCGGCCACAGAACTACACACGGCGGGGTCCGCTGGGTCGCCGCGCCTACTTGGGGCCGGCGAACCCATCCGGTACCGAGTGCAGAGCTCCGGTCCTGCGCCTTCATCCGCACGGGTCTGGTACCTGCTTCCGCTGCGGGATAAGGTGCCTCTATTACCGGGGGATCTGCCCTTCGGGAGCCCTTGGGGGGGGGCGGTGAGTTAGATGGCCGACTTCAACTTCGTGATGCTCGGGTTTCCGACGGCGGATGCGGCCGAGGACGTCGCCACCAGGCTCGGCAGGTACGCCCCCGCCGAGCGGTTCCACGTCACCCACGTCGGCCCGAAGGCCCGTGACGGATCGCGGTATGTCAAGCCGCTGGGAGCCGATCCCGAGCCGGCCGACGCGCGGCCCGGGGCGCTGATCGCTGGCATCCTCGCCGCGGGACATGCGGTCCGCCGCCCGAGTGGCTTCCGCCGGGCACCGGTCCGCTGGCATGTGGTCGAGGGCCCTGAACTGGACGACCCGTGGACTGCGTTGCCCGCGAATCTTCAATCGGCCCTGATCTTCCGGACCGCCGCGGGCCAGACCGCCGACGAACTGACCGCAGAGGTGCTGGATTCCGTTCGCTCTGTCGGCCAGGCCGAGCCGACGGTCGTGACCGGCTTCGCCCTGGACCAGCCCGCTACCGTGACGATGGGAAGCATCAACCGCGAGCTCACGTCAGTCACCGGCAGCCCGGTGGAGGTCCGGTTCGACGAAGACAGCGGAACGTTCCATGTCGTGCCGGAGCCTCGGGTGAGTAGTTCAGGCGGTAGCAGACGACCGGAACACCCGGTCCCGGCCCGGGTCGAGCGGTTCATCGAAGGCCGCAGTCAGGAACGGGTCAAGGTCGACCAACCCACCTGGATCGCGGTTCAGATCGCCGCCCAGGCCCCGAAGGGCGGCGGCGCGCTGCCCGTCGACCTGCCCGCGGGCGGGACGCGGGTGCACGCCGCGCTAATGACCTCCAGCGGCCTGCGGCTGGAGTCCGAGCCTGATCTGGAGCTGCGCGTGCCGCCGAACCGCGATTCGGGCTGGCACGCTTGGCAAGTGCGCCCGGTGCGGGCCGGTATCCACCAGGCGGTGGCCAGCTTCCACCACGACGGAGAGGTGCTGGCCGCGCTCGGCTTCACTCTCCGCGCCGGGGCGACCGCCGGAGCGGACCAGCAGTCGGCTTCGGAGCTCATCGACCTGCGGCCGCTTGACCTGCGCCAGGGCCTGCTCGTGGTGCGCCGCGGCGAAGGGGTGCTCCGGTTCATCGGACTCGACGGCGCCCGGCGCGGGGAGGGAATCACCGCTGCGGCGCAGAAGGAGCTCCAGCTGGAGCAGGTGAAATTCCTGGCCGGCCAGAAAAAACGGCTCGACGCGATCGCTCGCGCGAACCGGATGAACCGCAGCCGGGCCGCCGACGCCGATGACGTTCGCGCGATGGGCTTCGACCTGTTCGATTTCCTGCCCGGGGAGATACGGGATTTCCTCGTTTCGGGGCTGGGCCGCTGGCAGTCACTGAAGATCGAGGCCGACGACGAAACGCTCCCTTGGGAACTGCTCGCGCAGCGCCACCAGCGCACGGACACCTTTTTCGCCAACGAGCTGCCGTTTCTGCGCTGGCGGCTGGGCTTGCCCCGGCCGGGCACTGAAATTGCCTGTCAGAATGCGATCCTCATCCCCGGCCGGGAGATTGACGACGCCGGTATCGACAGCTTCGAGCAGCAGATCCAGGCGCTTCGCGGTCTGCTCGGCGCCAACGAGGACGCGGTGGTGCGGAGCCGGACCAAACTCCAGCGCCAGATCAAGGACGGCAACTTCGACCTGCTCCACTACTGCGGTCACATGTCAGCCGACGAAGGCGGCTCGCCCGCGATGCACGTCGGCAACGACGAGTTCAACGTGTCCGGGATTAGCTCGCTCAGGCCTAATACGCTGGCTCGCCGTCCGCTGGTGTTCCTCAACGCGTGCGCGACCAACAAGAAGGTTCAGCGGCTCTCAGGGCCGGGCGGATGGGTCGAGGATTTCCTCACCAAGGGCGCGGGCGCGTTCATCGGCACGAACTGGACCGTCCGTGCCTCGACCGCGGCGAGGTTCGCGGAGCATTTCTACGACGCATTGCTTGGCAGCGGCCAGAGCAACCTGGCCGCGGCATCGACGCTGGCCCGTCAGCAGACGGCCGCCGACGAGGGGGCGGACTGGGTTTCGCTCGCTTACACCGTTTACGGGCACCCCGCGGCTAGGATCCAGGCCAGGAGCTAAGGAGACGTCGATGTGCAGACGAACGACGACCGACCCGTTGCTCGCCATCGTCGCCCGGAGCGGGTACACACTGCTGCGCAATATGCGGACCGGCGTAGGCCCGCTTTCGGCCTGGGTCGACTTCTCCGGCAAAGGCCCGTTCGAGCCCGTCGGCGAGCTTGCCGAGCTAATCGAAGACGGCCTTCCGCCACGTACGCCGAGTGCCGCGGACCGGTTGGACATCGCCAGCGAACGCACCCGCGCCCTCAAGGCCGGAGTCGGCCTGACCTTCCTGCAGCCATTTTTCGCCCTCATCGGCCTGGCGGCGCTGACCAAGCTGCGAGCGCGCATCCAGGAAACGCGCGGCGCCTACGTGCGCATCAGGCTGACCGACGTGAAGGAAGTGAGCGTTTCCCTGGCAGTCCTGAGCCAGGATCTCGGCTCGAGCCAGCTCACCGCCGCCTCGGCCACGCTGCTGGCCGACGCCCGGAGACTGGCGTTCGCGTCGCACGTGATCCAGGCACAGACGGTCTCCGTCGAAGCGGTGACGAAATCTGGTACCGCCCTAGACCTCGGGGCTGGTGTCGTCGCCACCGCCGACGTCGAGGCCGGTGCCAGCTTCAACCGGACCAGCAACTCCGAGCTGACATTCACCGGCACCCACCCTCTTACCTTCGCCGTACGGCTCTACGAGCTCAATCTCGACGCGCAGCGCCGCGTCATCCGGCTTGACCGCGCACCCGGGTATCCCGTGCTCGACCAGCCTGGCAGCCCAGTCAAGCCGGCCGAGCCGCTCCTGCTGGACGGCCCCGCCGGCGACCTCATCGCGGATCTATAGGACGGTTGTCGTTTCCTAGGGGGACTGGTCCGGCTCGACCGACCCTGACGTGCTCTGGAGCGTGCCCAGTCGGCTAACGAGTCGTGTCCAGATGCTGGCCCGTCGTTGTCCGGCCCAGTTGGACACCTTCCAGCCGACGGCGGTGACCAGTACCCCAAACAGGGCCAGGCCCGCGAGCAACCCAAGCCACCAGACTGCAGCAACGGCACCTGCGATGGTCAAGCCCAGCATAATCAGCGTAAAGACGATGCAGGCGATCCGCCATCGCCAGGTCTGGACCAGCGCAGGAGGCGTCTCGTCGGCTCCATCTGGCGTGCTGACGGCAAACACTTGCCAGACCGCAGCTCGCGCCGGTGCCGTCAGCCAGCGGGCCAAGCCTTGCACCTGTCCCCTCGGCTGGGCGTCACGTCCCAGGATCACCTGGACATATGGGCGAAGCCCCGGAGGGCTGGCCATCGCGGCGACGTCAACAGAGCGCTCACCGATGTCATGTAGTGCCTGCTTACCTTCCGAGCTCTCGGCCAGAGCACCACGCATAGCGGCAAGGCTCACTGAGCGCATGTCTCGGATTCGTTGGCGGAACGCGTCTTGAGCGATTCCTTCTGCCTGGAGGACCGCAGACTGAGCCTCGGCGATCCATTCTCGCGACATGCCAAGGACCTGCCCTACGTGGGCGACGGTGTGCAGCCGACCGAGCAGCCAGTCCCAGCGCCGCCAGCTCGCATCGCCAAAGGCTCCGAAATGGGCGAGTTGGGTGCCGTACAGGATGCGATCGCCGATAGCGGCGGCAATACCGGCCTCGGGTGTCCCGTCGAGTATGGGCAGAGAAACATCCGGGCCCAGCCGGAGAAACGTGAACGGCGGCCCGAGGGTGTCGCCTCCAGGAGCGCTGAAGCACTGAATGGTCACCTCGACCGCCAGCGCAGACGCCAATATCTGCTCCATCCCGATGGGATCGCTGATTACGTCGGCGACCAGCTCGGCTGCCGCCGTGACGAGCGTCGCGAGGACGGCGGGCACGCTCAGCTCTGCGTACACCTGGCTGAGCCGCTGGGCGACTTCTACAGCGGGCAGGTCGGCGGATACGGCATCCGAGGAGAATTTGTGCCACAGTTCGCGACGCACCGCCCGGACCTGCGCCGTCATCCTGCTCAGTCCTGTCAGCGCGTCCGGTATCCGTAGCGATTCGGAATCATCGTCGAGGAGCCGCCGCAGGTACCGGAGCATTAGCAGGACGCAGCGGTGAGCGGCTTCGACGCCCCAACACCAGGGATCCAGCGTAAGTTCCTGACTGGCCAGCCGCTGAACGGGAAGTCCCAGATGCGTGAGCGCCTCGTAAACGGATAGATCGATGTCAGGATCGTCGAGGCGGGTCACGACATCCTGGGATAGGTGCGAACGGGCCCGCTGAAGCTCGGCACGCCCTACGGCCTGGCGGTAGACCGGCAGCAAGGATCGGGCGGTGGCAGCGTGGCATGACCGTACGCCTGGATCGGCCAGTGCATCGGCGAACATGGTCACGGCATGAGACCCGATGTCAGCGGACCTGGCCAGCAGCTGCTCAAGTTCGGCAATGCCCGAGCGGTAGTCAGCCTCGCGCGGATAGGAAACCGCCTTAATCACGACCTGCTGCCATGAGGGCTGCTTGCCGTCCTCGCCGGCCTCCGGCGCAGGCTCGCCGGCGGAAGGGACGACATACAACACATATCGTTTGACCTGCCCAGCTACAGGGCGCGCGGCGACCTCATCCAGCACAGGTTGGAACGGCGAATTGTTCAAGATGCCGCCGTCCATCAGCCACGCTCGCCGACTCTCCTGAGCTGGCATGATGCGCGGAGGCGTGCGGTTCAGTTCGTCCGTTTCCTGGACTGAAGCGAACGCGAGCGGGAACGATGCCGACCCGCGCGCGGCCAGGGCGACCGGTTCGCTGGAATCCAGGTCGCTCACGAGCGACCTGCTGAAGGCCTCCAACGGGACGCGGTTTGTCCTAGGCTCTTTCGGCGCGGCGTAGGACCAGTGATTGGTATCTCGCCTGAATCTGTAGAGCCTCCGGTGATCGGCAACCGTGAACGCCTGCTTTGCATCGGTGAACTGGACCAAGCCCCGGCCGGCGCTTGTCGCTGTGACAAAAAGCGTGACTGGTGATTTAGGGCCGTCACCTCGGATCTGGCTGATCAGCTTATAGGCGTGCTCAGTAAAGAAATTTCCGTCAAGTGCCGACCCAGTCCTCTCGCCCACCGGGCGAGGGATCAGGCTGCCAGACTTCAGCGCGCCGAGGGCAGCCCACTGTTCCCGCAGCCAGGGGCCTGCCGTCGCTCGGTCAGCAATTGCAGGATCGAGGCTGGCACCACGGGCGATGGCGGTGGCCAGCAAAGTGCCGTTGATGCCGCCAGCGCTGGTACCTGCGACGATGTCGATAACGATCCGCCGACCCGCGCATGCGCTCGCCCATTTCTGGAAAATTTCATCGTCGTAGCCCTGCGGAGGAATAGTGCCGCTTCCGGCTCCAGATGCAGCCCGACGCAGCAAATCCAGTTCATGGGCGACACCGCCCATCCACACCGCGAGGCTGACGCCACCATTCATCACTAAAGCGAACCGCAGTTCCTCTGGCACAGGCATAGCACGGCCCCTCCTCTAGGTTATGGTCCCATCATTCCTTCTGGTATAGCTAAAGGGCAAGCAGAGGACTTATCCTGTCCAGCGGCAGGCTGCAAGGACCAGCTAGTGTTGTGGATGGCCATGCGTTAAACCAGTTGGTTACAGCGACGCCGAAGGCGGCCTTGACGGCGAGGCATGCCCGCACGGTCTCCAGCGGGTGGCCCTAGCCCCACCTGGCACGCGGTCACTTCTCGCGAACATTCATGCCCGGCGCCAGCCGCCGAACGCGGTCAAAACTGACGAACAAACGCGGTTACTTCCCGGATCTGGCCCTTATTTCGTGATGGCATCTGTCCCTTCGGTAGCGGGCCGTTTCGCGGCTTGGGAGATCGGCTGTTTGCCGTGTGAAGCGAATGGACTCCTGGTAGTCCGGCGGTTGTCTAGGCCTGCCGTTCTTCCAGGAGTCCGTGGTGTCATTCTCGCAAGGTGACGGGTGCTTGTCATGCCCGGGAGTTGTTGAGCTGGGAATTCTCCTTCCCCACCTGGCCGGGGTGGTGGTGGAGAGGGTCGTGGCGGCGGCCGGGCTGCTGCTCGTGCTGGCCCGCGCGGCCGGTGAGTCGGCGCCGTGCACGGCGTGCGGCGCGGTGTCGGCCCGGGTGCACAGCCGTTACGCCAGGCGGCTGGCTGATGCCGCCATCGGCGGGCGCCGGGTGGTGATCCGGCTGACCGTCCGCCGGTTCTTCTGCGGCTGCGCCGGCTGCCAGCGCACGACGTTCGCCGAGCAGGTCCCGGGCCTGACCGTCCGCTACGGCCGGAAGACTCCGCTGCTGGCCGGCGTGCTGCGGGACGTCGCGGTCGCGCTGGCCGGGCGGGCCGGGTCCCGGCTGGCTGCCGCCCTGGCCGAGCCGGCCAGCCGGCAGGTGCTGCTGCGGCTGGTGATGGCCGCCCCGGACCCGGCGGCGCCCGTCCCGCGGGTGCTCGGGGTGGACGACTTCGCTATCAGGCGCGGCCACCACTACGGCACGGTCATCATCGACTGCCAGACCGGTGCGCCGCTGGACCTGCTGCAAGGCCGCGACGCCCAGCCGCTGGCGGACTGGCTGGCCGCCCATCCCGGCGTCGAGGTCATCTGCCGGGACCGTTCCGGCGCCTATGCCAAATCTCGGGAATTGCATCAGACGGGTGAGAACCTGCAGGTCGCCTGATCAACGCGGAGTCGCGGTAGCAGCGGGTCGTCGGCTGCAGGCCCTGCCTGACCTGCGTGAGTTGCGAGCCGATCCC
>Ga0335073_10013363_pt1 | contig 11510 bp, 8 predicted proteins | sample Lox_Sample_22_FD_207093 | JGI IMG/M metagenome (GOLD analysis project Ga0335073, IMG submission 207093) | Soil microbial communities from Loxahatchee National Wildlife Refuge, Florida, United States - Lox_Sample_2.2 | ecosystem: Environmental > Terrestrial > Soil > Wetlands | place: USA: Florida... | reverse complement strand
GTGGACGTCGTGGCCGACCAGCGCGGCCAGCCCACGTGGACGGCCGATGTCGCGCGGCAGGTGATCGCGCTCGTCGGGTCGGGGGCGCCGGCGGGCGTCTACCACGCGACGAGCTCGGGCGTGGCGACCTGGTTCGAGCTGGCCCGCGAGGTGTTCCTGCTGCTGGGCGCCGACCCGGACCGGGTGCGCTCCACGTCAACGAGCGCGTTCCCCCGTCCGGCGCCACGGCCGGCCTACAGCGTGCTCGGGCACGGCGCCTGGGCAGCCGCCGGCCTTGAGCCGATCGGCGACTGGCGCCTCTCGCTCCGCAAGGCCTTCCCCGCGCTCTGCGGCGCTTCCGCACCTTAGATGATCTTGGCGGTGGGAAGCGCCTGGCGGGCGTTCCATGATCTCGGGTGATTAGTAGCTCTATGGGCTATTCAGGTACCAAGATCATGGAAATCGAATACCTGAGCGAGCCCTGACTGCTACTGGTGGTGCTGGCGGGACTAGTGGGAGTGCGGGGCGCCGGGGCATCACGGGGCGCGGGGCGCGGGGTCAGGGGTTGGCGCGGGTGCGGAGGGTCGCGACGTAGGCCGTGCACGCCTGGTAGTCGGGGAGGAGGCCGGCCGCTTGCGCCTGCGCCAGTGACGGGGCCGCGGCGTCCTTGTCGGACAGGACCGGGTTCAGGTCCCCGGGCCAGGTGATGCCGATCGCCGGGTCCAGGGGGTGAACGCCGTGCTCGCGGGCTGGCGCGTACGGGGTGGAGCACAGGTAGAGCACCGTGGCCCGGTCGCTCAGCGCGACGAAGGCGTGCCCGAGACCCTCGCCGATGTAGAGCGCGTGCCTGCTCTCGTCGTCCAGCCGCACCGCCTGCCAGCGGCCGAAGCCGGGGGAGCCGACCCGCAGGTCGACGACCACGTCGATGATCGCGCCGCTGGCGCACGTGACGTACTTCGCCTGGCCCGGCGGCACGTCGGAGAAGTGAATGCCGCGGACCACCCCGCGCGCCGACACCGAGCAGTTGGCCTGGGCCAGGTCCATGCTGTGCCCGACATCCGCGCTGAATTCGGCGGCACGGAACCACTCGAGGAAGCTGCCGCGCCGGTCACCGTGGATCTGCGGGGTAAACAGCCAGGCGCCGTCGACGTCAAGGGGCTTCATGGGGCAACCGTAGACGCTGGCGGAAGCAGCCGGACCGGGATGTCGGCATACCTCGACCGCAGGTACTCGCCGAGGCCCTTGGCCTGCGGGTCGGGCCGGGTCGAGGCGGCCACGCCGAGACCGAGCAGGCCGACCACGACGAAGTTCAGCGCGTGCAGGTTCGGCAGCTCATACCGGCGCACCTCCAGGTCCGCCGCCTCGGGCAGCAGTTCCTTGAGCCTCGCGACGTCGAGGTGATCGCGCAGCCATTCATAGGCCTCCGGCCGGCGGGCCCACAGGCCGACGTTCGCGTTGCCGCCCTTGTCCCCGGACCGCGCCCCGCAGACCAGCCCCAGCGGCGCGCGGGTGGTGGGGTGGTCCAGCGCGCGGGTGGTGGGGTGACCGGGCGCGGGACTGGTGGGGTGACCGGGCGCGGGACTGGTGGGGTGGTCCGGCGCGCGGCGGGTGGGCGCGGCCGGCGTGGGTTCGTCGGCGGGGACGGCGGCGCTGGCCGTCGGCGGCGGGATGACCTGGCGGGTGCCGTCGGGCAGTACGGCGACGTGCTGGACCTCGGAGGCCGGCACGAACGTGGGCCAGTACACCCCGTACGCGGTCTCCGGCGTCGGCGGGGTCGTGGTGTGGAACCCGCCGTAGGAGGCCAGCGCCAGCTCGATCGCGGCACCGGAGAACGACCGGCCGACCTTGGCTGGATCCGGGTCCATCACCGTGATCCGCAGCTGCGCGGTCGCCTGCTCGTTGGTTGGCGCGTCGGGCTGGTCGGTGCGGATCAGCCGCACGTCGACCTCTCCGAACCGATCCTTGCCGCCGAGCAGGCCGAACAGCATGGCCTGCGCCCTGGCCGCCTTTTCCTCGATGTCCAGGCCGGTCAGCACCATCGTCATCGTGTTGCGGTAGCCGCCCAGGTAGTTCAGCGCGACCTTGAGATCCTCCGGCGGGGTGGAACCCCGGGTGCCGCTGATCCGGACCCGGTCGGGCCCGTCGGCGTCCAGCCGCATCGTGTCGAAGTGCGCGACCACATCCGGGTTCGCGTAAGCGGGCCCGGCGATCTCGTAGAGGAGCTGGGCGGTGACCGTGCCCACCGACACCAGGCCGCCGGTGCCCGGGTGCTTGGTGATCACGCTGCTGCCGTCCGGCTCTACTTCGGCGATCGGGAACCCCGGATAGCGCAGGTCGGGCAGTTCACCGGGGAACGGGTAGTTGCCGCCGGTGGCCTGCGGGCCGCACTCGATGACGTGCCCGGCCACCACGGCCCCGGCGAGCGCGTCCAGGTCTGCAGGGCCCCAGTCGTGCCAGGCCGCGGCCGGCCCGACGACCAGCGACGCGTCGGTGACCCGCGGGCAGACGACCACGTCCGCGCCGGCCCGCAGCGCGGCGGCGATTCCCCAGCCGCCGAGGTAGGCGTTCGCGGTGACCGGGGTCACGCCCGCCTTGGCCAGCGGCTCGCCGGTGTCGGCGTTCGCCAGCGCGTGGCCGGCCCCGGCGAGGTCGCCGAGCCGGCCGAGCAGGTCGTCGCCTTCGACGTGGGCGATCTTCGGTGCCAGGCCGAGCCGCGCGGCGATGTCGCGCAGCCGGTCGGCGAGCCCGGCGGGGTTCAGCCCGCCCGCGTTGACCACGATCGTGATGCCGCGGTCCAGGCAGGACCCGATGACCTGCTCGAACTGGGTCAGGAAGGTCCGGGCGTAGCCGGCACCGGGATCCTTCTGCCTGGCCTTCCACAGGATCAGCATCGTGAGCTCGGCCAGGTAGTCGCCGGTGAGGACGTCGATCGGGCCGCCCTCGACCATCTCTCGCGCCGCCGCGACCCGGTCGCCGTAGAACCCGGAGCAGTTGGCGATGCGCACCGGCCGCCGCGGTGTCGTTGTCAACGCGGTGCCGTCGTCAGTTCAGCATGCGCTGCCAGCCGTGCGGGACACGGCCGGCTGGCCCCGGCGTGGGCTGGTCGAGCGGATGGTGCTCGGGCGGGGCGAGGTCGGGCCCGGAGTAGCTCTCCTCGGTCTGGTAGCTCCAGAACCAGTCTTCGCCCGGCTCGAAGCTGCGGATGAACGGGTGGCCCGTGGCCTTTGCATGCCCTGTCGCGTGCTGCGAGGGCGAGGTGTCACAGCACCCGATGTGCCCGCACTGTGCGCACCGGCGCAGGTGCAGCCACCACCCGCCCGCAGCCTCGCATTCCACGCAGCCGGTGCCGCTCGGCGGGACGCTCGGGTCGATGCCCGGCACTTCGGTCATTGAGCCTCCTCGGGTGGCGTTGCGGAGCCGGTTTGGAGGGCGGCGTCGCGTTCTGGCCCGAAATCAGGCTCGGGCTCGGTCAGCGGGAGCCGGACCTGGAATCGGGTGTCACCGGGCACCGATTCCACGTGCAGATCCCCGTGGTGCTTGTTGACGACGATCCGCCAGGAGATGTCGAGCCCGAGCCCGGTGCCCTCGCCCACCGGCTTGGTGGTGAAAAACGGCTCGAAGATCCGGTCGCGTATGTCCTCGGGCACGCCGGGGCCGGTGTCGCCGAACTCGATGACCGCCTGGTTCCGGTCCCGGTCCCGGCTGGTGCGCACGGTGAGCGTGCCGGTTCCCTTCATCGCCGATACCGCGTTGTCGATCAGGTTCGTCCACACCTGGTTGAGCTCGCCCGCATAGGCGGGGATCGTGGGCAGCGACGTGTCGTAGTCCTTGACCACCGTGATCCCGGGCGGGATCTTGCCGCCGAGCATCATCAGCGTGCTGTCCAGCAGCTCGTGCACGTTCACGTCCTGGTGCGGGGCACGGTCCAGCTGGGAGTACTGCTTGGCCGCGCCCACGAGCGTCGAGATCCGCGTGGTGGAGTCCTCGATCTCGTTCATCAGCAGCTCGGTCTCGACCGTGTAGCCGAGCCAGCGCAGCGCGCTGTCCAGCGTTGCCGCGTCGACGGTCGCGGCCACGGTCTCGAGCCAGGCCGTATCCAAGCCGGCCTGGACGAAGATCGGGGCCAGGTCCCAGCCGCCCGAGACGTCGTGGTCGTCGAACCAGTCGGTGATCGCGTCCTCGCGGTCGGACGCCTCCAGCGGGGTCAGCGCCGGCGCCTTCGCGACCAGCTCCACCGCGCGCTCCTGGACCTGGACCAGGGTCAGCATGGTCTCCGGGGTGAACTTCCCGCCCGCGATCATCCCGAGCTTGTGCCGCATCCCCGCGACCCGCTCCCGCAGCGCCGCCGTGGCCCGCACCGCGGCGGCGGCCGGGTTGTTGAGCTCGTGCGTCAGGCCCGCGGACAGCGAGCCGAGGGCGAGCAGCCGCTCGCGCTGGCCGATCGCGTCCTGCGTCCTGCGCTGCCCGAAGAACAGCCCTTCGAGCAGGTGCACGGCCATCGGGAACCACTCGTGCATCAGCTTCGCGAAGTCCGCGGCGTCCAGCACGAAGAACTTGGACGGCTCGGGCACCCGGACCGAGTTGTTGTAGACGTGCGGGAGCTGGTCGATATACGCGTTGAACGCTCCCGAGTAGGTGCCACGACCGGACGTGCGGTTCACCTCGACGTCGTCCCCGCCGACCCGCCTGTACATCACGACGGTGCCCTCTATCAGCACGTAGAAGCAGGTCGCCGGGTCACCCTCGGCGTAGACCTGTCCGGGCGGGATCAGCTCGACGTGGCCGTGGCTGCACAGCCAGGCGAGCTGTTCGTCGGTCAGCTTCTCGAAAAGGAACAGTGTGCGCAGCTCCTCGGGGCTGCACGTCATCTCCTCGCCGTGGACGCTGCACGACAGTTCCTGCTGGGTTTGCTCGGTCACAGCTTCTCCAAATACCGATGCACGAGCATGACGGCCATGGCACCCTCGCCGACCGCCGATGCGACGCGCTTGGCCGACTCGGCGCGCGCGTCGCCGGCCACGAACACCCCGGGGACGCTCGTCTCCAGGTGGTAGGGGGCGCGGTCCAGGGCCCACCCCCTTGGTGGCTGGCCCTCGACCGACAGGTCGGGGCCGGCTATCACGAAGCCGAGCGGGTCGCGCTCAACGACGCCATCCAGCCAGTCGGTCAGCGGGGCCGCCCCGATGAACAGGAACAGCCATTGCGCATTGACCTGCTCGGTCTCGCCAGTGGAGGTGTCGCGCAGCGTCAGGCACTCCAGATGGTCGTCGCCCGCGCAGCCAGTGACCTCGGTGCAGGTGCGGACCGATATGTTCGGAATGTTGCGGATCTGCTCTACCAGGTAATAGGACATCGACCGCTCCAGCGACGATCCGCGGACCAGGATCGTCACCGACTTGGCGCCGCGGGCCAGGTACACGGCGGCCTGCCCAGCGGAGTTCGCGCCGCCGACGATGTACACGTCGTGTTCTTTGCACGCGGCGGCCTCGGTCAACGCGGAACCGTAGTAGACGCCGCGGCCGGTCATGTCGTCCAGGCCGGGCGCGGCGAGGCGGCGGTACGAGACCCCGGTCGCCAGGATGACCGTGTGCGCGTCGATGGAACTGCCGTCGGCGAACCGGACGCTGCGCGCGGAGCCGTTCACCTCGAGGCCGGTCACGTCGCGCGTGGTCAGCACCTCGGCGCCGAACTTGGCGGCCTGCCGGCGCGCCCGGTCGGTCAGCTGCGCACCGGACACGCCGTCCGGGAAGCCGAGGTAGTTCTCGATCCGCGAGCTCTGGCCCGCCTGCCCACCGGTCGCGGTGCGCTCGACCAGCACGGTGCGCAGGCCCTCGGAGGCGCCGTACACCGCGGCTCCGAGGCCGGCCGGGCCGCCGCCGATTACAATCAGGTCGTAGAAGTCCTTGGATGGCGTGGTCGCGAGCCCGACCCGGCTTGCCAGTTCGCTGTCGCTCGGCTCCACCAGCGCCTCGCCGTCCGGCGTGATCACGACTGGGAGCCTGCGCCCATCGGCCTGCGCGGCCTCGAGCAGCCGCTCGCCCTCCGGCTCGTCCGACGCGTACCACCGGTACGGCACCTGGTTGCGCGCCAGGAACTCGCGGACCTCCGACGACCGGGCCGACCACCGGTGGCCCACGATCTTGGTCTCGGGGACGCGCCGGTGGTCCGTGGCCAGCCACGCCTCCAGCAGCCCGTCGACCACCGGGTAGAGCTTCTCTTCCGGCGGGTCCCACGGCTTGAGCAGGTAGTGGTCCAGGTCGACCACGTTGATCGCGTTGATGGCGGCGTCGGTGTCGGCGTAAGCGGTCAGCAGCACCCGTTTTGCCCCGGGATAGATGTCCATCGCCCGCTCGAGGAACTCGATCCCGTTCATCTGCGGCATCCGGTAATCGGCAAGGATCACCGCGACCTGGTCGCCGCGCAGCTTCATCTGGCGCAGCGCGTCCAGCGCCGAGTCACCAGACTCCGCCCGCACGATCCGGTGCTGCTCTCCGTAGCGGCGGCGCAGGTCACGGGCGACCGCCCGGGAAACACCCGGATCGTCGTCAACCGTGACGATCGCGGTACGCGGTGTGCCGTCAGGTGTGGTCACGGACATCCCATTCCCGCCAGATTCTCAGGCTCGCCGCCAGGGCACTCCATCCCCCCATGCTAAGTACTGGGCCCCGTGGTGGCGCTAGCTCCCAGGGGGTCCTCGATCCCGCCGGGATCGACCGGCGCGCAGCACGCGCCGGCCGGCAACGGCGCCTGGCCCCCGTCCACCACGGATCCGGCCTGCGCCGCGTGGGCGCGGCGGATGCTGACGGCCAGGCCGGCCGCGGCGAGCAGGTCCAGCGCCGCGACCGCCAGGCCATAGACCTGGGCGGTGTCCCGCAGCCCGACGTGAGTCACCGCGATTCCGGCGGCGATCACCGGCAGGCTGAACGCCAGGTAGGACACGATGTAGATCGCGGTGATCAGGCCCGCGCGCCCGGCCGGAGGGGCCAGCGCGACGAGCGTCCGGAACACGCCGAGGAATGCCAGGCCGAAGCCGGTGCCGGCGAAGGCGGTGCCCACGAAGAATCCGGCCGCGCTGCCCGCGGCGATGGCCGCCACCGTCCCGCCGACGCCCACGGCGAGCAGCAGGCAGCCCACACCCATCGCGGTCGGCGGGGTCCAGCCGCGGCAGACGATCGAGGTGACCGCGCCCACCCCGGTCAGCAGGAAGATGACCGCCCCGCCGGCCACGGGGTTCGACGAGTGCAGCAGTTCCGCGGCGAGCGACGGCCCCAGCGCGAGGTAGAGCCCGCCGAGCGCCCAGCCGGCGGCGAGCGCCGGCACGCCCGCGGCGAACGCGCGCAGCGCCGGGCGGGGGATGCCCGCCTGCGGCCGGAGCGACGCCAGCGCCCCCGGCCGCAGCTGGCCGGGTTCGGCAATGGCCAGCGTGCCCGCGATGCCCGCGGCGAACGCGCCGAGCAGCAGCCAGAACACCAGGCGCATCGGGGCGGGCCCGTACCGCACGAGCAGGCTCGACCCGAGCGCCCCCGCGGCCAGGCCCAGCGTCGGGGCCGCGCTGTTGACCAGCGGGGCGAGCTGCGGGTTCTGCCGGGGGGCCAGGTCGACGAGCGCGGCGCTGATCGCGCCGGTTGCCGTGCCCGTCGCGACTCCCTGCACCACCCGCGCCGCGTAGAGCCACCCGGTCGAGTCCGCGGCTGCGAAGCAGGCCATCGCCCCGGCCTCGATGAGCAGCGCCGCCAGGATGACCGGCTTGCGGCCGAGGTGATCGGACAGGCGCCCGGCGACCAGGAACGCGCCCAGCAGCGCCACGGCGTAGACCGCGAACACCGCCGTCAGCGTGACAGCCGAGAAGTGCCAGGTGGCCTGGTACACCGGGTACAGCGGCGACGGCGCCCCGGCCGCGATCATGAGCGTCCCGAGCAGCCCCCCCATCAGCCAGAACGCGAACCCGCGCCGCAGGGTCATGACTCGGCCTCCCTTGCGCTGCGCGTATTCAGGTTGCGTGGCCCGGCCGTGCGGTAGGAGTGGGGGGTACACGAGGCCAGGCGGCAGGAGGTAGCAACATGCAGATCGGCGTGGTATTCCCGCAGACCGAGATCGGCGCCGACGTCGGTGCGGTCCGCGCCTACGCGCTCCGGGTCGCGGAACTCGGGTACCGCCACGTGCTGGCCTACGACCACGTGGTGGGCGCGGATCCCGCTGTGCACGCCCCCTGGAATGGCCCCTACGACGTGACGACCACGTTCCACGAGCCGTTCGTGCTGTTCGGCTACATGGCCGGCGTCACCGAGCTGGAGATGGTCACCGGCATCATCATCCTGCCGCAGCGGCAGACCGCGCTGGTGGCCAAGCAGGCCGCCGAGGTGGACCTGCTGACCCGCGGCCGGTTCCGGCTGGGCATCGGCCTCGGCTGGAACGCGGTGGAGTACGAGGCGCTCGGCCAGGACTTCACCAGCCGCGGCCGGCGCGTCGAGGAGCAGGTGGACCTGCTCCGGCGGCTGTGGACCGAGCCTTCCGTGACCTACCAGGGCAGCTTTGACCGCGTGACCGGCGCCGGGCTGGCGCCGCTGCCGGTGCAGCGGCCGATCCCGGTGTGGTTCGGTGCCCAGTCGCAGCGCGCCTACCGGCGTGCGGGGCGGCTCGCCGACGGCTGGTTCCCGCAGGTCCGCCCGGGCCCCGAGCTCGACGAGGCGCGCCGCGTGGTCGAGCAGGCCGCCGTCGAGGCCGGCCGGGACCCGGCGCGCCTTGGCATGGAGGGCCGGGTGAGCTGGCGCGGCGACCCCGGGAAGCTCGCCGAGCACGCCGCGAGCTGGCGCGCCGCCGGCGCCAGCCACATCTCGGTGAACACCATGGGCTCCGGCCTGGCCACGGTCGACGAGCACCTGGCCGTGCTGGAGACTGCCTCCGGGGTGCTGAAGCCCTTCGACGGCTGACGGGCGGGCCTGGGCCGGGTGCCGGCTAGGCGGTCCAGATGTCGGCGCGGCCTGCGGCCCGACCTGCGGACCCGCAGCCTGCGGGGCGACAACGCTTGGTAAACCACCACATAACAATGTGGCCGCGGGATGCTCAATCTGCGGGCACACCTGCACGCAGCACTCGTTACGGTAGGTCACCGTCACATGTGAAGACCTGACCCAGAGCTCCCCTGAATGGCGGCTAACAACCGGGCGTAGGGACCTGGCGCGATGGGAGAGTGGGGCCATGGATTCAGTCGCCGATCACCCTGCGCACTCCGGAGTGACCGTGCCGGAGCCGGCCGCATCGCGGCGGCCGGAGCCTGCGCGACGCGCCTGGGCAGGCTGGCTGGAAGCGCTCGGGGTCGCCCTGTCGCCGGTGATCGCCGCGCTCGTGCTGCGACTTCGGCTGATGGCTCCGAGCGCTCTGGCCGATCCGGCCATGCACACCACCTACATCATTGACCCGCTCGATGTGTTCAAGCGCTACGCCGCCGTCTATGCCTCGACCGCCCGGCTGCGCGAGGGTGGCCGGGTCGGCTTCCTGATACCAGCCCGGCTGGCCTATGAGGTCTTCGGCGCCGTGCCTGGATTCTTCGTGTTCCGGTACGTGCTCGCGCTGATCGCGGTCGGCCCCGTCTACCTGCTGCTGCGACGGCTCTACGGCCGCGCGGCCGGAGCGATGGGAATCCTGGTTGTGATGTCCTCGCCGGTGGTGGTCACCGCGTGGGGTACCGACTACCCGGATGGCGCGGCCCTCTCCTACGCCCTCGGGGCCATGGCCTGCCTCTCGATGCCTTGCTCGCCGCGGCGGCGGCGGGCGTGGCTCGCCGCCGCCGGGGTCCTGTTCGGGCTGGCGGTATGGTCGCACGGAGTCGCGGTGCCACTGGCAGCGGCGACGGTGGTCGGCTACACGGGTGTGCGGCTCGTGCGGGACCGGGCCGGGCTGCTCGCTGACCTGGGATTGCTCGCCGGAGCCGTCGTCGTGGTCACCGTCCTGCTGCTACCGGCCTCTGCGGCGGTGATGGGCTACTCCAACTTCATCAGCCTCACCTGGCAGGGCTTTCGGTATCTGTCACAGCCGTCCCAGACAGGGAACTGGCACTCAGCGAGTTGGCGGTGGGCACCGTATGTGACCTACCTGCTCGTCCCTCCCGCGGTGCTCGGTGGCTTCGCGGTCGCTGTCATCCGACGGGGCCGTGCCGTGCCGACCCCGGTGCTGCTGGTCGGGGTCATGGCTGCCGTGCAAATCGCGGCCTACGCGGTACTGCAGTTCGCCAGCTCCCTGCAAACTCTTGAGCAGTACTTCTTCTCCTCAACGCTGTGGTCCGGGGTGTGCCTGGCCCTCGCGATCGCCGTTGCGGAACTGGCCCGGCCGCTGTGGGATCGCCCGCTCGCCCGGTGGCTGCCCGCCGCTGTGCTGCTCGCCGTCCCGCTCGCCTACGAGGTCGGCCCTCGCGTGCCGGCGTTCGGCTGGGTGCCGTTCGGGGTCGTTCTGGCGGCAGCCGCCATCATCGCGGCCGCTGCCGCACGGCGCGGCGCCGAGTTCCGCCGGCCATCCACAGCGACGGCCACGGCCGGGCTCGCGCTGGCCGCGTTCGTCGGCGCCACCCTGGTGCTCACGGTCGCCCCCATCCCAAACCACCCGGTGCTGCCCGGCACCCTGCCTCAGAACGTCGACACTCCTCCGCCTTACGCCGCGGCGCTCGGTGGCAGCGGGACGATCTACATCGACCGCTACCGGATAGCTACCTCGTTGCCGGCGTTCGTCGGTCCGGCCGCCTATAGAGGCGAGCAGCTCTTCATGTGGTGGCCCAGGCTCGCCAACGCTTCTTACGTCGAGGACTCCGGGATGTACCACGACGGATTCAACAGCCTGGTCAGCGAGCCGCCGGACCTCACCAGGCAGGATCGCCGGCTGCTCCGGAGCCGGTGCCCAGCCGAGTTGCTGCTGTTCGCCGGCTCCGCCGCATCGTTCCCGGTGGCGCTGACCAGGCTGGCTGCCTTCCGGCCGACTCTGATGCGCACCACGGACCTGCGCGCCGGTCCTGTCTCCTTGCATGCCTGGCTCATCAGGCTCGGCGTCTGCTACCACCCGCCAGCGCATGCGGGTTAGCTTTGGACGGCAGCCCCGGCGCAGAAGCCTGTCGCGGAGGGCCCGCCATCGCGGCCGCCTGTGGCCTGGACAGGACCACGATGACCAGCCCCGACACGACCAGGAGCGAGCCCACCCAGGTCAGCAGGCTGGCGCGCTCATGCAACACGGCGAAGCCCGTGCTTGTGCAGCCGGTACTGTCCGGACGGTCCAGCGCCTCAGCGGCCCGGCTGGTGCAGGCCGAAGATCAGATTCGGGTCACCGGGCCTGAACGTGCCGGAGAACTGCGAGCTGTCGCCGATGTCCCTGGTCCGGGCCAGCAGCGACTGGCCGACGCGGAGCTGCCGCCGCTCCCACGCGGCCAGCGCCGCAGGGACGTCGCCGCCGCTCGCGGTCAGCTCCTCGGCCAGCGCCCAGGCGTCGTCCGCGGCCTTGGCCGTGCCCGCGGCCGCGTGCGGCCGCACCGCGAACGCCGCGTCGCCGAT
>Ga0335073_10013362_pt1 | contig 11511 bp, 13 predicted proteins | sample Lox_Sample_22_FD_207093 | JGI IMG/M metagenome (GOLD analysis project Ga0335073, IMG submission 207093) | Soil microbial communities from Loxahatchee National Wildlife Refuge, Florida, United States - Lox_Sample_2.2 | ecosystem: Environmental > Terrestrial > Soil > Wetlands | place: USA... | reverse complement strand
CGACTCGACCTTGCGGCGCCTCAACGAGGCCGGCGACATAGTTGTCGCGCGGCGCGTGTTGCGCACCGAGATTGCGGGACTCGAGGCGCTTGAAAGCGGGCTCGACGCCGCCTTCACGCATGCGGTCGATCTTCTGGCCGCGGCGACCGGCCGCGTCATCGTCACGGGCATGGGCAAGAGCGGCCATATCGCGCGCAAGATCGCCGCCACCTTCGCTTCGACCGGCACGCCCGCGCAATTCGTCCACCCCGCCGAGGCGAGCCACGGCGATCTCGGCATGATCGCGCACCAAGACGCGATCCTCGCGCTCAGCAATTCGGGCGACACGGCCGAGCTCGCCGACGTGCTGAGCTATGGCACGCGTTTCTCGATTCCGATGGTCGCGATGACACGGCGCGAGGCCAGCGCGCTTGCCGAAGCGGCGAACGTGATGCTGCTGCTGCCGGCCTCTGCCGAGGCGTGCCCGATGGGGCTCGCGCCCACCACCTCGACCACGATGATGCTGGCGTTGGGCGATGCGCTGGCATTGGCGCTCCTCGAGCGCCGCGGCTTTTCGGAATCGGACTTTCAGCGCCTTCATCCCGGCGGGCGGTTGGGGCGTCAACTCCTGCGCGTCGCCGACATCATGCATTCGGGCGATGCGGTGCCGCTCGTGCCGCGCGGCACAACCGTGGCCGAGGCGATCCTGGTCATGACCAAGAAGAGCTTCGGTTGCGTCGGGATCATCGATGCCGAAGGCCGGCTCGATGGGATCATCACGGACGGCGATCTGCGTCGGCACATGGGCGACGATCTGCTGCGCAGCCTCGTCGAATCGGTGATGAGCCGGCGGCCGAAGACGATCCGGGAGACCGCGCTTGCGACCGCGGCGCTCGGCCAGATGAACGCGCAGTCGATCACCAGCCTGTTCGTGCTCGACGCCGCGCGGCACCCGCACGGCATCCTCCACATTCATGACTGCCTGCGCGCGGGGGTCGCGTGAAGGCGCGCGCCGCCGAGCTGATCATCACCCCGCGCCGCCGCGCCGCGCTTGCGGGCTTTCGGCGCTACAGCCGCTTCGTGTTTCTCGCGAAGCTCGCGCTGCCGGCGATCGCGGTGGGGCTGTTGATGATGATCGCGGCATGGCCACGACTCGAGGGCGCCTTCGAGGCGGTGCACATTCCCATTCCGCTCATCGATCTCACCGACGCGAGCGACCTGCGGATGGTGAACGCGCGCTTCACCGGCATCGACCGCGAGAACCGGCCGTTCGTCGTCACCGCGGCGACCGCGCGCCAAAGGCCCAATTCCGACGGGTTTATCACCCTGGAGCGGCCGAAGGGCGATCTGACGACCCTGAGCGGAAACTGGCTCGAACTGTCGTCCGACACCGGCTTCTACGAGCAGCAGCCCGAGCGGCTCGACCTTTTCGGCAATGTCGCGTTGTTCCAAGACAAGGGCAACGAGTTCCATTCCTCGAGCGCCCATGTGGACATGGCCGCCGGGACCGCCGATGGCGACGACCCCGTGAACGGCCAAGGCCCGTTTGGCCACGTCACGGCCCAGGGATTTCGCATCCTCGACCGCGGCGACACCATCATCTTCAAGGGCCACACGCAGCTCGACATCGATCCGCGCGCGAGGACGCAGTGAAGGGAAGCGCGGTCGCGCTTGCCTTCATGGTCCTGTCGGCGCCTTTGGCAAAGGCGGCCGATGCGCCGCCGCCGCAACAACAGGGCCTCGCCGGCGCCGCCGCACAGAGCAATGGTCAGCCGATCCATATCGAGGCCGACACCGGCATCGAATGGCAGCAGCAGAACCACGTCTATATCGCCCGCGGCAACGCGACCGCGACGCGCGGGGACGATACGGTGAAGGCCGACACGCTCACCGCGTTCTACCGGCTGACCGCCAACGCCCAGACGCCGCCATCGCCTCCGCCAAGCACGAAATCAAGCGCCGAACAGCCGCTGGGCGGCGGACCGACCGAGATTTATCGGCTTGAAGCCGATGGTCACGTCATCTTTACAACGCCGACCCAGACGCTCACCGCCGATAACGCCGTCTATGATCTCGACCAGGCGTTGCTGGTGGCGACGGGCACCGACCTGAAGCTCACCACGCCGCGCGACACCATCACCGCCCGCGACAGCATGGAATGGTACGATCGCCAGCAAATGGGCGTGGCGCGCGGCAACGCGATCGCCGTAAGCGGCGACCGCCGCGTCAGCGCGGACGTGCTGACCGCGCACGTCACCAAGGACCCGACCACGGGTACGTCCCGCATCAGCCGCATCGACGCCAACGGCAATGTCGTCGTGAGCTCGCCGGACCAGATCGCACGCGGCGATGATGGCGTCTACGACCTCGCGACCGGCATCGCCACGCTCGAGGGTCACGTGAGCCTTACCCGCGGCCAGAACGAGCTGCGCGGACGCTATGCCGTCGTCGACCTCAACACCAATGTCAGCCGGCTTTTGAGCGAGCCGCCTGGAACGAAGGTGACGGGCCCGCCGCCGCGCGTCGTCGGCCTCATCGTGCCGCGTCGCAAGCCCGATCAGCCGGCCGATCAGCCGCCGCCACAACAACCCGATCAGAAGCCATAGGAACGGCAATGGCAGCCCGACCGGCCAAGCCACCAAATCGAGCCACCGAAAGCACGCCGCGGACGCCGGTGCACGGCGATGCGGCCCCCCGGCTTGTCGCCGACAACGCAAATGCGGGCCTGATCGGCCGCAATCTCGGAAAGAGCTTCCGGCGACGGCCGGTTCTGCGCGCCGTCACCATCTCGGTCCAACGCGGCGAAGCGGTCGGGCTTTTGGGTCCGAACGGCGCGGGCAAGACCACTTGCTTCTATATCATCACCGGGCTGACCCGGCCCGATTTCGGCACCGTCACGCTCGACGGCGAGGACATCACCCAGCTGCCGATGTATCGCCGCGCGCGCATGGGCATCGGCTATCTGCCGCAAGAGGCCTCGATCTTCCGTGGCCTCACGGTCGAGCAGAACATCCGCGCGGTGCTCGAAGTGTCCGAGCGCGAGCCGGAGGCGCGTCAGGCGATGATCGATTCCCTTCTCGCGGAATTCTCGATCAGCCATCTGCGGCGCGTGCCGGCTCTCGCCCTTTCCGGCGGCGAACGGCGGCGCGTCGAGATCGCCCGCGCGCTTGCCACCAAGCCGCATTTCGTCCTGCTCGACGAGCCCTTGGCAAGCATCGATCCGATCGCGGTCGGGGACATCCGCGACCTGGTGGCGCACTTGAAAGACCGCGGCATCGGCGTGTTGCTCACCGACCACAATGTGCGCGAGGCGCTGACCATCGTGAACCGGGCCTACATCCTTCACGAAGGCCAAGTGCTGATGGAAGGCGCGCCGGACGCGATCGTCAACGACGCCGATGTCCGCCGCGTCTATCTCGGCGACCGCTTCAGCCGCTAACGCTGCAAGAAAGCACCTGTGTTCGAGCCGGCGACAGCGTGCCGCATTTACTGGCCCTTAAGATTGGGTTGGTATGAAGTTTGCATGTCACCCGGCCCTGCCTTTAGACTGGTATCATGGCGCTAAGCCAGAGACTCGATCTTCGCCAGACGCAAGCGCTGGTCATGACGCCTCAGTTGCAGCAGGCCATCAAGCTGCTGCAACTGTCGAATCTCGATCTCGCGGCCTATATCGAGGGCGAGCTCGAGCAAAATCCCTTGTTGGAGCGCGATGACCGGCCCCTGGAACCGGTGGCCGAGACCCCGCCGCCCGACCCCGGCGCCGACGAGAGCCAGCTCTGGCACGAAGCGGCCGGCGGCGAAGGCGACGGAAAGCTCGATTTCGCCGGCGACCCCGAGGCCTGGAAGAGCCGCACCGCGCCGTCTGGAGACGAGCTGCCCGGCATCGATCAGACGCTCGTGCGTCCGGAAACCCTGCGCGACCATCTATTGGCCCAATTATCCGTTGAAATCCACGAGCCCGCCGACCGGGTCATCGCGGCGCATCTCATCGACCTCGTCGACGAAGCCGGGTATCTGACGGGCGAGCTCGCCTCCATCGGCGAGCTTCTGGGCTGCACGTCGGCCCGCGTCGAGGAGACCCTGAAAAGGCTGCAGCGTTTCGATCCGCCCGGCGTCTTCGCGCGCAACCTCGCCGAATGCCTGGAGCTCCAGCTGAGGGAGCGCAACCGCTTCGATCCGGCGATGCAGCGCCTTATCGCCAATTTGCCGCTTCTTGCGAGCCGCGACGCGGCACAGCTCATGCGCATCTGCGGCGTCGACGCCGAGGATCTCTTGCTTATGGTGGCGGAGATCAAGGCGCTCGATCCCAAGCCCGGCCTCATCTTCGACCCCGCGACACCGCAGCCCGTGGTGCCGGACATCTTTCTGCGCGCGCAGCCCGATGGGACCTGGGCGATCGAACTCAACAACGACACGCTTCCCCGCGTCCTCGTCAACAACCGCTATTACACCGAGGTGTCGGGCGCCGCGCGGCGCAAGGAAGAACGCGACTATCTCGCCGAGCGCTATCAGTCGGCCAACTGGCTCGTGAAGGCGCTGCATCAGCGCGCGACCACGATCCTCAAGGTCGCCCGCGAGATCGTGCATCAGCAGGAGGGTTTTCTGCGTCATGGCGTGCAGCATCTGCGTCCGCTGGTGCTGCGCGACATCGCGCAAGAGATCAGCATGCACGAGAGCACGGTCAGTCGCGTCACCTCGAACAAGTACATGCTGACGCCGCGCGGCATCTACGAGCTCAAATATTTCTTCACCTCGGCGATCGCCGCCGCGTCGGGCGGTGAATCGCTCTCGGCCGAGACGGTCCGCTTCCGCATCAAGGCGCTCATCGACGCCGAGGCCGACGAGGTTCTGTCCGACGACCGCATCGTCGCGATCCTCGTCAAGGACGGCGTCGATATCGCCCGGCGCACCGTCGCAAAATATCGCGAAGCGATGCACATACCGTCGTCGGTCCAACGTCGGCGTGACAAGTCGATGCGCATGAAGGCTGGGCTTCTTGACTCGGCCGGAGCGCGTCCTTAATTATTCCTCTCGCGCGTGCAGCCGGCGGCCGCGATCAGAACGAGCCGTACGGTGGAGGCAGATCATCCATGCAGATGCCCGTCATGGATAAGCGGCCGGTTGTGAGGACCTTGTCGCGATGATGGATATCGCCGAGCTGATAACGCCGCAAAGTGTCTTGCCGACCTTGAAGTCCGCCGGCAAGCGGCAGCTGCTTCAGGAGCTGTCAAAGCGCGCAGCCCAGCTTACATCGGTCGACGAGAAGATCATCTTCGATTCGCTCATGGAGCGTGAACGGCTTGGCAGCACCGGTATCGGCGCCGGGACCGCGGTCCCGCACGGGCGCGTTCCGGGCATCGCGCGCATCGTCGGTCTCTTTGCCCGGTTGGAAAAGCCGATCCCGTTCGAGTCGGTGGATGATAAGCCGGTCGATCTCGTCTTCGTGCTGCTGACGCCGGTGTCGGCCGGCGCCGAGCATTTGACGGCGCTCGCGCGCGTGTCGCGGATATTCCGCGACCGCGTCATCTGCCAGAAGCTGCGCGGCACCACCGCCGCCGACGCGCTCTATGCGCTTCTCACGGACCGCACCGCAAGCCACGCGGCCTAAATCCTATCGCCATCGGATCGTCGCGGGTTCCGCTCAGTGCACGCTGAGCGGCTCGATCTCGTTCTGCAGCAAGGCCGCAGCAGCGGTCGCGAAATCCGGCATCGTCGCCATCTTGGTGCCGTCGGCGGCAAAGACCGCGTAGAGCACCACGCCATTGTCGACGACGCGCTTCACATAGGCGACCTCGTCGACGCCGAGATGCGCGAAGTCTCGCGGCGAGAGCGCGTGCACCCGTTCGAGCATGATCATGGCGTCACATCCTTCCCGTTGCGACCCGTGCGTCCGCGGATGGCGATCTTTCGCACTTCGCCATCGATCGCGCGGCGTACCAGGTCGATGTCCAAAAGCCCATTCTCGAGCGAAGCGCCCGCCACCTCGATGCCGTCGGCGAGCACGAATGCCCGTTGAAACTGTCGCGCGGCGATCCCGCGATGGAGATAGACCCGGTCCTTCTCCTCGGCCTGTCGGCCCCGGATGATGAGCTGATTGCCCTCGATCTGGACCGAAAGGTCGTCCATGGTGAACCCGGCGACGGCGAGCGTGATACGCAGCCTGCCCTCGCCGGTCTGCTCGACATTGTAAGGCGGGTAGCCGTCGGCGGTGGCTTTGCTCACCTGATCGAGCGAGCGCTCGAACTGATCGAAGCCAAGGAGCAGCGGGGAGTTGAAGAGCGACAAACGGGGCATCGAACCTCCTCGATGAGCGAGGCGACCGGGCGGGCCCCTGGCAAGGGCACCCTTCTCAGCGCGGGCGATCCAAAGGCATCGCCCAAGATCAACATGGGGACGCCCGTCCGGAGGATCAAGATCGGCCTCTTGACGGCCGTCCCGCCACAGCCCCTAGTCTTGACCCATGAGCATCAGGGGCAAGGCCTATATCGCCGGCGTTTACGAGCACCCGACGCGCGAAGCAAAGGACAGCTCGCTCGCGCAGCTTCACGCCGAAGGAGCCAAAGGGGCGCTCGAGGATGCGGGGCTCGGCCTTGCCGACGTCGACGGATATTTCTGCGCCGGCGACGGGGCGGGCGCGCTTTCCATGGTAAACTATCTCGGCCTCAAGCCGCGTCACATTGATTCGACCGATTGCGGCGGCTCGTCCTACATCCTTCATGTCGGCCACGCGGCGGAGGCGATCGCCGCCGGCAAGTGCTCCGTAGCGCTCATCACGCTTGCGGGGCGCCCGCGCTCCGACCCCGCCTTCGCGGCGGCGATGCGCGCCAACAACGCCGCCTCTCCCGAATATCCGTTCGAGCACCCCTACGCCCCCACCACCGTCACGATGTACGCGATGACGGCGATGCGGCACATGCACGAATACGGCACCACGTCCGAGCAGCTCGCCTGGGTCAAGGTCGCGGCCTCGCATCACGCGCAGTGGAACGAGAACGCGATGCTGAAAGAGGTGGTGACGGTCGCCGATGTCCTCGGCTCGCCGATGATCGCCGATCCGCTGCACCGCCTCGATTGCTGCGTCATCACCGATGGCGGCGGCGCGATCGTGGTCTGCGCGCCGGAAGTCGCGCGGTCGCTGAAGCGACCGCTCGTCAAGCTGTTGGGCGCCGGCGAGGCGCCGAAGCATCAGGATGGCGGACGGATCGATCTGACCTACAGCGCGGCGCGATGGTCGGGTGCCGCGGCTTTCGCCGAGGCGGGGGTGACGCCCGCGGACATGCGCTATGCCTCGATCTATGACAGCTTCACCATCACGGTGGTGATGCAGCTCGAGGATCTGGGCTTTTGCGAGAAGGGCAAAGGCGGTCGTTTCGTCGCCGACGGCAACCTCATCTCGGGCGTGGGCAGACTGCCGTTCAACACGGATGGCGGCGGTCTCTGCAACAACCACCCGGCGAACCGCGGCGGCCTGACCAAAGTGATCGAGGCGGTGCGGCAACTGCGGGGCGAAGCGCACCCCAAGGTGCAGGTCCCGAATTGCGGGCTCGCAATTGCGAGCGGCATCGGCGGCTCGCTCGCCACCCGCCACGGCAGCGCCACCATCATCCTCGAGCGGGAGTGAGGCCATGGCGGGCGAAGAGCGGCGCATCCCGGCGCCCCGGTCAGACCCGGAACTGAAGCCCTTTTGGGATGCGGCGAAGGAAGGCAGGCTTCTCGTCAAACGCTGCCGCGCGTGCGGCGCGGCGCATTATTTCCCGCGCGCCCTTTGCCCCTTCTGCATGAGCGCCGATACGGAATGGCAGACGGCTTCGGGCCGGGGGATCATCTATTCCTATTCGGTCGCACGGCGCGGCGGGCCCGCCTACGCGATCGCCTACGTGAGACTCGACGAAGGCGTCACCATCATGACCAACATTGTCGATTGCGATCTCGATTCGATCGCCATCGGCGCCGCCGTGCGGGTCATCTTCAAACCCAGCGACGGCGGCCCACCTGTGCCGATGTTCACTCCCGCTTGAGGCGCGGACGCGCCTCTTAGAGCGCGCTTGCGACGCTGTTGAAGGTCGTATTGAGATTGGTTCCGACCAAGGTCACGGCGGCGATGATCGCGACCGAGATCAGGGCGGCGATCAGACCATACTCGATGGCGGTGGCGCCGCGATCGTCGCGAAGCAGGTGCAGGACTTTGGTAAACATGGCTAATCTCCGGGTGTCGTTATCCGCGAAGATTGGTAGTCCCTCGCGAATGAACGAAACCTCACCAAAGCCTTGCATTCGACATTATCGAGATTGCGGGTTATTCGCGCGGCTTAACCCGTAACCGCGATGCCCTGGATCTCGATCAACAGCTCGGGCCGCGCAAGCGCCGTTACGGTGATGAGCGCGCTGCCGGGAAAATCATCACCGAATATCTCGCGTCGCAACTCGGTGAGCCGCGTGCCAAGCCGGACGTCGGTGATGAAGACGGTCATCGTGACCATGTCCTTGAGCGTGGCACCCGCCTCCTCGAGCGTCTTGCCCAGCCGCGCGAAGGTCTCGCGCACCTGACCGTCGAAGTCGCCGGCGAGCGAGCGGCCCGAGGCGTCCTCGCCCCCGGTCTGGCCGGCGAGCCAGATGATGCGGCCGCCTTCGGTGATGACGGCCTGCGAATAAGACCGGGTCTGGGCCTGGTCCCGTTTCACGAAGCTCCTTTTATGGGTGCGCGCCATGGTTGTCTCCCGATTGGACCTTATGCGCGACAGCATGTCCGGTCGCGACCATTCTGTCCATCGCGCGAAGACGGTGCCCGAGAGTACGATCGCGCGCCATGGAGAAAGCACCTGCCTTGTCGCTGCTCGTGCGCATTCCGGCCGCCGCGATTGCGCTGGGCCTCGCGGGAGCCGGATGTCACGCCGAGCCGATCGCACGGGCGCTCATCGTCGCAGGACTTCTCCTTTATGGCGGGATACTGTGGCGATGGCCGATCGCGTGGCTCGTGGCGGTGCCGGCGCTTGTAGCGTCGCTCGATCTCGCCTTCTGGACCGGGCGGCTTACGATCGAGGAGCCGGATCTCGTCGTGCTCGTCACCATCGCGGTGCTCGCGCTGCGCGCGCCGCCGACGCGACGCGATTTTACGGTGCGCAGCGTCGGCGGGACGGCGATCGCACTGGCAACGCTCGCGACATCGCTCGGCCTCGTGCGCGGTCTTCTTGTGCCGGGACCCGCGGGCGGGTCCAGCATGATCGAACTCGAGCCGGCCGATGCGATAAGGGTCGCCAAGGGTTTCTTCGCTGCCTTGGCGCTGCTGCCATTTCTGCGCAACGCCTGGCGCACGCAGGAAAGGGCACCGGTCCTGTTTGGGGCGGGCATGGCCGCAGGGCTCGCCATCGTTGCGGCGGCCGCGATCCACGAGCGTTTCGTCTTCACCGGCCTTTGGAATTTCACCGCCCCCTATCGCATCGTCGCGACGTTCTCCGACATGCATCTGGGCGGCGGCTATCTCGGCGCCTATGTCGTGCTGGCCTTGCCGTTCGTGTTCCGGCTGATGTCGTCGCGGGCGGCGGTCGCCATGACCTGCCTCTTCGCCGTCGCGGCGGGCGGGCTTTATACGCTGGTGGTCACCTTTGCGCGCGGCGCCTATGGCAGCGCGATAGTGTCGAATGCCGTGCTGCTGCTCGGCTGGCTCCGGTCGGATCGGAAAGCGCCGCGCGGCGCCACCACACTGGTGCTGCCGGCGGCGCTGCTATGCGTCGTGGGCGGCGCCATCGCCTACTCCGCGACCACGACGCCCGTAATGGAATTCCGTCTCGCCCTTGCCGCGCGGGACCTCGACGAACGGCTGGCGCTGTGGTCGGAAGGGCTGGGCCTGCGGGGCCGAGGGGTTGGAACCACGCTGTTCGGGACCGGGCTCGGCACCTATGCCCGTACCGTGCTGGCGCGGGAGCCGAGCAGCGACGCGCCCGGGAACTTCGTGCTCCGGTCCGAAGACGGGCGGCATTTCCTCGCGCTCGAAGGAGGGCTTCCGCTTTATGTCGGGCAACGCGTCGATGTCGGACCCGATGCGACCTATCGCCTGTCGTTCGCGCTGCGCGCCGCCGGCGACTATGGGCCCATCGTGGCCTCTTTGTGCGAAAAGGTGCTGCTCTATTCCACCCACTGCCAATCGGCCGAGGCGTGGCCGCGCCGCGATGGCGCATGGGTTGATTACAGCGCCGAGCTTTTAAGCGATGGTATCGGCAGCGGCTCGCGCTTTCGCGCGTTGCGGCGGCCGGTCGAGCTTGCCCTGTTCGTGCGCAGGCCCGGCAGCATCGTCGACGTCACCAATGTGCGCCTTCGCGATGGGGCGGCTCGCAACCTCATCGCCAACGGCGATTTCTCGCAGGGCATGGCGCATTGGTTCTACACCGACGATGTGCACACGGTGTGGCGCATCGAGAACCAGTACCTGATGAGCGTGTTCGAGGAAGGGGCCGTGGGGCTTGCCGCGCTATTGTTTCTCGTGGGCACGGCGCTTTGGCGCAGCCTTGGCGCGATTCGGGCAGGCGCGGCAATGGCGCCAGCCTATGCGGCGTCGCTCGTCGCGTTCCTAGCGAGCTCGCTGTTCGATTGCCCGCTCGAGGTACCGCGACTGGCGACGCTCGTCTATCTCATCGCGTTCGTGGCGATCACCGCCGGCGAGGCGCCGCTCAGACCCGTCTCTGGCCCGCAAACACCAGACCGCCGCCAACAATGATGACGATCACCGAGACATAGGTCGGGATGGTGTAGTCCGTTTCCTTGTCCGCGGTCGCCGTTATCGGGCCGATCTTTGCAACCTGCTCGGTGTGATGGATGGGGATGTAGTGAAACACCAGCCCAGCGATCCCCGCGAGGATCAGGACGACTCCCAGGATCACAAGCACACGCATGGCGCCTCGCTCCTCTTGTCAGGGATGACCGGACTCAGAATGCGAACCCCGCCGCACCCGGCGAAAGCTGAACACCGCATCGTAGGGTTTCCAAGATGAAATAGCGCGTCATCTGAACGATGTCAGAACGCCAATAAAGCTGCTGCAGCCCATTGGTGAGGAAGTCGCGTTCGGCGGTCGCATAGCAATAGGTCTCGACATAGCGTTGCGCGGGATTCGCGGGATCGAACGAATCGCGCCAGCCAATGACCCAACCCGCATGTTCGGCGCCACGCTGCCACCGCTCGAGCCGGGCCTGCAACCCCGTCGCGTCGAGCGCATTCGACGCGGGGACGCGATAGACCACGACCAGCCGCCAGACATTGAGCTGAAGCTGCATCAGGAGCTCGTCGCCGAAGGCCCGTACGACATAATGACAATCGGGCGCGCCCCGAACATGCCTGAGCTCCACCTTGGAACAAGCGGCCTCTTCCATCGATTGCCGAACGGCACCGACATTGAAGCGCGGCAGACGGTATTCAACGGTCTTCAGCGCCTCAGCCATCTGTTGGGTCAGAAACGCTTCCGTCTGCTCTTGTGCCTGATCGATGACTGATTGCATGGAATCGTGGGTGACACGGGGGGGCGGGTGGCGGATCGTGGGCAC
>Ga0335073_10013359_pt1 | contig 11513 bp, 7 predicted proteins | sample Lox_Sample_22_FD_207093 | JGI IMG/M metagenome (GOLD analysis project Ga0335073, IMG submission 207093) | Soil microbial communities from Loxahatchee National Wildlife Refuge, Florida, United States - Lox_Sample_2.2 | ecosystem: Environmental > Terrestrial > Soil > Wetlands | place: USA: Florida... | reverse complement strand
GCGAATATCAGCCCCGAGGCGATTGTGCGGCTGGCGCCCGATTTGTTGCGCGTCTTGAAGCCGGGTGGCGTGCTGCTGGCCAGCGGGTTCGAGGCGCAGGAATTGGAAGGGGTGAAGCGTGCGCTGCCCGAGGCGAAGGAAACGCGCACGCTCGAGAACTGGGCGCTGGTTGCCGTGGAGCGGCGCGGCTAGCGGCCGAAGGCGATTCGCCGCGCGCGGCGGAAAACGGCGCGCAGCATTTTTTCGGTTAGCTTGCCCGTGGACGTGTTCTGCTGGCTGGGATGGTAGGAACTGATCAGGACCGGTTGCCCGGGGGCGGTGGTGAATTGGCGGTCGTGTCCGAACGTGAAAGCCGCGCGGCTAGGGATCAGGCCTCGTAGTTTCAGCAGGTCGAGATAGGTATCGAAGGCGATTTTGCCGAGCGCTACGACTGCGCGCAGGTCGGCGAGCAGATCGAGTTCGCGGTTCAGGTATCCGCGGCAGTTGCGGATTTCTTGTGGGAGCGGCTTGTTACCGGGCGGGGCGCAGCGGATGGCTGCGGACACATAAGCGCCGTGTAATTCAAGGCCATCGCTGCGCGAGACGCTCTGCGGCTGGTTGGCAAAACCAGTCTGGTATAGGGCTCGGTAGAGCCAATCGCCGGAACGGTCGCCGGTAAACATGCGGCCGGTACGATTGCCCCCATGGGCGGCGGGAGCGAGTCCGATGATGAGGACGCGGGCTTGCGGATCGCCGAAAGAAGGGAGGGGCAGACCCCAGTAATTCCAGTCGCGGTAAGCGCGGCGTTTTTCGGCGGCGATTTTCAGACAATATTCGCGTAACCGCGGACACCGCGTGCACTGCACAATGTGCTCTTGTAGCGCTTCGAGATTTGTAAAAGTTACCAATTCTGCTGTTGAGTTAAGCATCAGGATGTTAATATGAGCTTAAAGTGGTTGACGGGCCCTATGGTTTCGTGGACAATCGAAGCTTCCGGCTGCTCCGGCCGGATGGTGCCCGCCACTTTGGCACGGCTACTTCAGCTACTATTCTGCCCCTGCGAACAACTCTTTATATGAATAGTATCTTTTTCCTTCCGGTTCGCCGAATCTTTTCAATTGCTATTTTATTATGTTTGATTTCCACGTTGAGTTTTGCGACCACCCGGGTGCGCCGCAGAAGGCACGTGGTGCATGTAGCCAAGCCCGCGGCGGTGCGGGTGTCTACCACGACGCACGTGGCTGCCATGCCGCTGGTAGCGCGTACGACGCGTCCGGCGCGCCCCGCGGCGCCGATTATTCAGGGCGGCCCTTGGAATAAGCCGACTTTCGCTGATTCGACGGACGGCGACAACGTGGATGGGGAAGACTTGACCATCCGCCGGGCGGCGGTGGACGCGCTCGGGCCGTACAACGGTTCGGTAGTGGTGGTGGACCCGATGACTGGCCGAATCCTGACCATGGTCAACCAGCGGATCGCGTTGGGCAGCGGATTTCAGCCTTGTTCGACGGTGAAACTTTCGGTAGCGCTGGCGGGACTGGAGGAAAAGGCGATCGATCCCAACGCAAAGATCCGGTTGGGCGGAATGCGGATGGATATGACGTACGCGTTGGCGCATTCGAACAATCTGTATTTCGCGACGTTGGGTGAGAAGCTGGGATACGCGACGGTGGCGCGGTATGCCCATCTTTTCGGGTATGGGGAGAGAGCCGGGTGGGATATTGCGGGCGAGCAGTCGGGATATTATCCGCCAGCGCCTCCCAAAAACGGCGGAGTGGGGATGCTCACCAGCTTCGGCGAAGAGATCAAACAGACACCGCTGGAACTCGCGGGCCTGATGAGCGCGATTGCCAACGGCGGCACGTTGTACTACCTGCAATACCCGAGAACCTTCGAAGAAGCGCAGCATTTTGTGCCGAAGGTGAAGCGGCAACTGAACATCGGACCGCTGATTCCGGAGATCGAACCGGGGATGCGCGGCGCGGTGGAATTCGGCACGGCGCACCGGGCCAGGGAAGACGGGCCGATTGCCGGAAAGACCGGGACGTGCAGCAACGATCACACACACCTGGGGTGGTTCGGGTCGTTCAACCAGGTAGGGACGCACAAGCTGGTGACGGTGGTGCTGCTGACGGGCGGGCGTCCGGCGATTGGGCCGTTGGCGGCGGGCATCGCAGGCGATTTCTACAGACGGCTGAACGAGGAGAATTATTTCGGGCCGAACGGCAGAGTGACGGCGGCCACCTTGCTCACGCAGCACATTTGCTGCACGAAATAACAAAACCAGGGGCTAGGAGCCAGAGGCTGGGGAAAGCGAGCTCGCTTCGCTCATGCTCCCGAAAAATCCCGCATCTCCGCGAACAAGGAGACGACCGGATTTACCCGAACAAGCGAGCAAACTGGGCGCGGAGGTCGGCGGGGCGGTCCTGGACGGCGGCTTCCACGGCGCGGCGGATTTCCGGAGTGTCGCGGTGGATCGCCAGCGCATCAAGTGCCGCAACGGCTTCGTGTAAACGGGCGGTTTTCACCGTGCCGAGCAGCAGGTCGAGCGCATCGGGCTCACGCGAGAGGCTTAGCGCGCGGAATAGGATTTCGCGGAATCCGAGGTCGTGGGTGGTTTCGAGCGCCCGCTTCAGTTCCTGTACGGCGGCCGGCACGCGGGACGAACCGAGAGCCAGTGCAGCTTCATCGCGCGGCCCAGGTTTACGGGAGTACAGAAAGGCTGCGAGAAAGGGAACGGCCGCGGCGCCTTCGAGGTGTAGCAGTCCATCGAAAACCTGAGCGAGCACATCCGGTTCTTCATCGCCGATGCGGGCTTTGAGGCGCAGAAGGAGCGCCGGCTCGTCACCTTCCATCGCAACCAGTGCGCGGGCCGCTTCGACGCGCACCACGGGTTCCGCTTCGGCCAGGGCATCCACAAGACAGCGTAAGATTTCCACGCGATCCAGGTCGGTGCAGGCGATCAGTGCCAGCAGGCAGGCGCCGCGCAGGGGTTGCGCGGTATCGGATTCGCCGTTCCACACGGGTTCCATTTGCACGTGGCGCGCGCCGCGCAGGTAGGGAGCAGATTCGTTATAGTCGAGGTCGCGCAGGGTGTTGGCGATGGCGATTTTTCCCCAACATTGCGGGTCGCGCTCGACGGGCTTTTCGAAGAGGCGGTCGAAGGCGCGGAGCAGGTCGGGGATGAGTTCGCGGAACTGGCGCTCGGCGGCGACTTTTGCGGCTTTGGCAGCCACCAGGCTGACGCGATCGGCCAAGGCTTTGCGCAGGGCGGGCAGAGCCTGGTCCGGAGGAGCGGTGCGCAGCGTGCCTAGCTGCTCGATCTCCACGTCAATTTTGCGGGGCACGAATCCAGCATAGCGGTGGCGCATCCAAGTTACATACCCTCGGCTGGTGGGAATAGGATTGATGCGAAAGGAGATTGCATGAAACGATCGGCGAGCGCCGAATGGCACGGAGATTTGAAATACGGCAATGGCACGGTTTCCACTACCAGCGGCGTGCTGGCGGAGGCACCGTATTCTTTCAAGACGCGGTTTGAAGAGGGCAAGGGGACGAACCCGGAAGAACTGCTGGCCGCGGCGCACGCCGGCTGCTTTTCGATGGCGCTTTCGGCGCAACTGGCGCAGGCCAACCTGACGGCGGAGAGCATAAACACCATCTGCACCATCACGCTGGAAAAAGGCGAGGGCGGATTCGCGATTACGGAGAGCCACCTGGATTTGAGGGCGTGTGTGCCGGGAGCCAGCCGGGAGGCTTTTGACCGGGCGGTGGATGCGGCGAAGTCGGGCTGCCCGGTTTCGAAGCTGTACAACACGCACATCACGCTGGCGTCGAAACTAGAGGGGTAAGGCAGCCCGCCTCCGGAGGCCTTCTCCACAGTGCCGCAGCGCACCACGGAACAGTAGTTGCATTCGCGTAGCCGATGGCGTCACGAATCGCACTCTTGGGGTGCATCTTATGTTTGTGGACGCCGGCCAGCCAGGGCGCCGATCTCGCGCCTCCCGCTTCGTACGAGGGCCGCACGATCACCGCTGTGAAGTTTGAGCCCGCGGTGCAGCCGCTGGCTGCCGCGGAGCTGAATCGTCTGCACCTGTTTGAAACCGGCGCGCCGCTGCGCCTAAGCGCGGTGCGCGATGCCATCCAGCGGCTCTACAGCACAGGCGCATATTCCGATATCGAAGTGGGCACGGAGCCTGCGCCGAAAGGCGTTGTGGTGGTGGTGCGTACGACCGAGCAGTGGTTCGTGGGGCCGGTGGATGTCAAGGGGAACCTGAACAGTCCGCCGAACCGCGGGCAGTTGGCAAATGCCACGCAACTTCAATTAGGCGCACCGTTCGACGACAGCGAGTTGCAGACAGCGGCAAAGGGGATCCGCACGATGCTTCAGCGCAACGGGCTTTACTTTGCATCGGTCGAACCAAGGATCCACCGCGACGACGAGCACCAGGAAGTGGAACTGACGTTCACCGTGAATTCCGGGAAGCGGGCGCGGCTCACGCTGCCGACAGTGAACGGCGACACGAAGATTCCCGCCGCCGTGCTGGCGCAGGCGGCTAAATACAAAGGTTGGTTCCGCTGGAAGCCGGCCACTGAAGGCAACGTGCAGAGTGGGCTGCGCAATGTCCGCAAGAAGTACAGTAAGCAGGACCGCCTCACCGCCGCGGTGACGCTTGAACGTACCGAGTACCTGGCGCCACAGAACCGCGTGAAAGCGATTCTGCAGGCGAATGGTGGCCCGAAGGTAAAGTTTCAGACGACCGGGGCGAAGGTATCGAACGGCAAGCTGCACCGGTACGTGCCGGTGTTCGACCAGGGAATGCTGTACCGCGACCTGCTGGTAGCAGGTGCGCGCAACCTGCGGGATTATTTTCAGAGCGAGGGCTATTTCGATGCCGAAGTGGAGTTTCGCGAAAGCCGGCCGAGCCCCGACCTCGAAGAGATTACGTACACCGTGGGCTTGGGGCAGCGGCAGAAGCTGGTGAAGGTTTCGGTGGTGGGAAACCAATACTTCAGCACGGCAGACCTGCGCGCGCTGATGTTCCTGCACCCGGCGGGCTTTGTCCGGTTGCGTCACGGACGGTACAGTGCGGATTTCGCGGCGCACGATGAAAACGCAATCGTGGCGCTTTACCAGGCCAACGGATTCAGCGATGCGAAGGTGACCACCACAGTGGCCACCAGTTACCTGGGGAAGAGAGGCAACGTAGCAGTGACCCTGCACGTGGATGAGGGGCCGCAATACACGGTTTCCAAACTAGATGTGGAGGGGATCACGCTTGCCAAACGGCAGAAGGTTGTCAGCCGGCTGGCGGAAACGCAGGGCCAGCCTTACAGCGCCAGCAATGTGGCGTTGGACCGCGATGCCATCCTGGAGTTCTACCAGGGGTCGGGGTACCTGAATGCGGATTTCACCTGGCAGAAGACGCCAGGACCGGGGCCGCACCAGGTGGCGCTGAAATACACCATAACGGAGGGGCGGCCGAACTACATCAAGGGGATCGTGATTTACGGGCTGAGCACCACGCGACGCAGCCTGGTGGACTCAGAGATCCAGATGAAGACCGGCGACCCGATCTCGTGGACGGAGATGGGGAACACGCAGCGGCGCCTCTACAACCTGGGGGTGTTCGACAAGGCTGACATGGCGGTGCAGAATCCGGATGGCGATACGCAAGAGAAATACGTCCTGTACCACGTGACAGAAGGGCACCTCTACAATCTGGCGCTGGGCTTCGGACTGGAGGCGGCGAACATCGGCGGCAGCCAGACCAGCCTCGCGAATCCGGCGGGGACAGCGGGCGTGTCGCCGCGCGTTGACTTTGATCTGAGCCGGTTGAACCTGTGGGGCCTGGGGCACTCCGTGAATTTCAAGAGCCGGTATTCCACGCTGGACCGCCGCGCCTCGCTGGAGTATTTGTGGCCACGGTTCCAGAATGTGGACGGCCGAAACGTCTCGGTTTCGTTCCTCTATGACAATACCCGCGATGTGCTGACGTACACGGCGACAAGGTACGTGGCCACCGCGCAGATCTCGCAACGGTTTTCGAAGTCGCTGACCGGAATCTTCCGCTACCAGTGGACGGATGACCAGGTGAGACAAAGCACGCTGAAGATCAGCCCGGAGCTGATTCCCCTGTACGCGCAAACGGCGCATGTGGGAATGTTTGCAACCAACTGGGTGCAGGACCGCCGCAACGACCCGGTGAACGCGACACGGGGGTACTACAACAGCCTGGATTTTGGCGTGGCAGATCACGCTTTCGGAGGGACCGTTAACTTTACGCGGTTGCTGCTGCGCAGCTCGGAGTACAAAACGGTTTTCGTGCACGATGTGATCGCCACCAATACGGAGTTCGGCTGGATTCAACCGTTCAACATCACGCCGGGGGTGAGCGAACAGAATTACATGCCGCTGCCGGAACGATTTTACGGCGGGGGTGACAACTCGAATCGCGGCTTTCCGTATTACCAGGCAGGCCCGCGCGACCCGAACACCGGGTTCCCGATCGGCGGCAACGCGCTGCTGTTCAACCAGACGGAGTTCCGCTTTCCGTTTATCGGCGAAAACATCGACGGGGTGATTTTCCATGATATGGGGAACGTGTACTCGACGGTGAGCGACATATCGTTCCGGGTGCACCAGGATAACCTGCAGGATTTCAACTACATGGTGCACGCGGTGGGGTTCGGGATCCGGTACCGGACGCCACTGGGTCCGCTGGCGCTGGACTTGGCGTATAGCATCAATCCGCCGAAATTTTTCGGCTTCAACGGGACGTATCAGGAGTTGTTGAGTGCGGGCGTGAATCCGTGCTCGGGCCCGGAAGGGTTCCGCTGTTCAGTGCAGCAGGTGAGTCATTTTCAGTTTTTCTTTTCGATTGGGCAGGCGTTTTGAGGTGAAAGACAAAAACGAGGGGTCTGCGCGCGCGATTTTCCTGGCCGTGCTGCTTACAGTGGCCGCCAGCGGCGCCGTTGTGGACCGCATCGCCGTCATCGTCGGTACTAAGGTCATCACGGAAAGCCAGGTGCTTCAGGAATTGCGCCTGACGGAGTTTTTGAACCAGGCGCCGCTCGATTTGGGGCCGGCGAAGAAGCGGGAAGAAGCGGAGAGAATGGTGGATCAGCAACTCATCCGGAATGAGATCACGACCTCACAGTTTCCCATGCCGGCGGCAGAGAGTGCCGATACCATGCTGGCGGATTTCCGCCGCGACCATTTTGTGAGCAATGCCGCGTTCCGGGCGGCGCTGACGCGGTATGGGGTGACGGAAGCGGAAGTGAAGGAGCGGCTGCTGTGGCAGCTTGCGGTCATCCAGTTTACGGATCAGCGGTTCCGGCCGGAGCTTGCGCTGACCACTCCGCCGGCGAACACCCAGAGCGCCGATCGCGTGAAGCCGGGAACGGAGACGCCGGCGGGGCCGAGTGTGGATCAGCTTCTGGAACAGTGGCTGAAGCAGGCGCGCAGCAACACGCGGGTGATTTTCAAGCAGGAGGCATTTGAATGACGCGGCGGCGGAAAATCGAGGTCGCCGCAGGCGTGCTGGCCGGGCTGCTGGTGCTGTTCGCGATCGGGCTCTGGATCACCGTCCGCAGCGCGTGGTTCCACAATTTCGTGCGGCAGAAAGTGGTGTCGTCGGTGGAACAATCGACGGGCGGCCGGGCTTCGGTCGGCCCGATGGAATTCGACTGGGGACATCTGCACGCTACGCTGCATGATTTTGTGATTCATGGGTTGGAGCCGGCGAGCGCGCCGCCGCTGTTTCAAGCCCGGGAGATTCAGGTATCGTTGCGGCCGGCTTCGCCGGCGAATGGCTGGGTGGGGATTTCGAGCCTGGTGGTGGATGCGCCGCGAATCAACCTGATTGTGTATGCGGATGGGAAGACCAATATACCGCCGCCGCAGGTGCCTTCGAATCCGCAGAGCGGGCTGAAGAAGATTGTGGATCTCGCGGTGGGGCACTTCGAGGTACGGAACGGCGCGTTTACGGTGGCGGACGTGAAGTCGGAGTTCAACGCGTCGGGCGACAATTTGAGGGCGGAACTGGCGTACAACAGCGCTCATCCGGGGTACAGCGGCGAGTTGGATGTGGCGCCGCTCCATTTCCAGATTGACAAGCGGCCCCGGCTGGATTTGACCGTGAATCTGCCGGTGAAAATCGAAAGCAGCAGCATCACGGTGCAAAAAGCGAACATCCGCACGCCGCATTCGAACCTTGTGCTTTCGGGCGATGTGGCGAATCTGGCGGCGCCGCGGGGCACGGTGCATCTGACGGGCTACATAGGTTTGGCCGATTTGCCGAGCGTGATCACGCTCCCGCCGAACATGCAGCTTCGCGGCGCGCCGAACGCGATTCAGGCAAATGTGAGGGCGACGATCACGCCGGGTCACATCGACGTCCAAGGCGCGCGGCTCGATCTGGGCAAGAGCAACCTGACGGCTTCGGGCGATTTGACGGACCCGCTGCAGTTTCATCTGGCGCTCGCGCTGGGGGAATTGGGGCGGATGCTGCGGCTTGCGATGCAGCCGCTGGGCACGCTGGAGGTTGGTGGCAATCTGACACTGGTGAACGGGAAGTATCGGATCGTGGGGAATGTGACCGGGCGCGACCTGAGTTTCCGGCAGGGAACGACCCGGTTGACCGGGATCGGAGTGGCGAGCAGTTTGACCGCGGTGCCGAACCGGATTATGCTCGGCGGGCTGCGGCTGACCATGATGGGCGGGGGCTTCGCGGGATCGGCGGACATTCGGAATTTCGCCCAATTCCTGGTGGATGGACGGCTGCAGGGTTTCCGGATCGAGACGCTGGCGCGCATGTTCTTGCATCGGCAGGTGGGCTACGCGGGCGCGGTTTCGGGGCCGCTGCAGGTCGCCGGCAACTTGAAAAAGCTGGCGGACGTGGATGTGCGGGCGAACCTGTCGATCGCGCCGGTGCCCGGCGCGGCGGGCGAGATTCCGGTTTCGGGACGCGTGGATCTGGCGTACAACGGTGCGGCGGATACGGTGCTGCTGAACCGGTCGTACCTGCTGCTGCCACACTCGCGCCTGGATGTTTCCGGGTCGTTGAACCGGCAGATTGCGGTGCGGTTGACGACGCGCAGTTTCGCGGATTTCAGCCCGGTGACGAGCGTTCCGGTGGTGCTGGCGGCGAACGGGTCGGCGGTGGTGAATGCGACGGTGACCGGGCGGCTTTCGGCGCCGCGGATCGACGGGCAACTCAATATGACGAACTTCGCCGTGGACGGGCGGCCGTTCACGGCGTTGGCCGCCAATGTGGCCGCTTCGTCTTCGGGCGTGACGCTGACGAATGCAACGCTGACGCGCGGCACCCTACAGGCGCAATTTTCGGCTGCGTTGGGGCTGCGCGACTGGAAAACGGAGCCTTATGAGCCGCTGCGGGCAGATGCAGTGGTGCGGCACGCGGACGTTCGCGATTTGCTGGCCATTGCCGGACAAGGCGGCTTGCCGGTGACGGGCGAACTGGCGGCGGACGCGCACGTGACCGGGACGCAGGGCAGCCCGCAGGGGAATGCGGATCTGACGGTAGTCAACGGTTCCATTGAAGGAGAGCGGTTCGACCAGGCGGTGGCGCGGGTGGCGATGACGGATCGCGCGATTGATCTTTCCACGCTGCAGTTGACCGCCGGCGCGGCGCGAGTCGAGGCCAGCGGCAGCTATGTCCACCCGGTGAACGATCTGGCGCATGGTGTAGTGACGGCGCAGGTGCACAGTACCGATATTCAATTGGCGCAGCTTAAGACGGTGAGCGGGGCGGCTTCGAGCCTGAGTGGAGTGGTATCGCTGAACGGGAACGGTTCGGCTGAGCTGGCGCCTGGGCCTGCGGGTGAGCGGTTCGACATGCGCAGCCTGAATGCGAATCTGGCCGCGCGGCAGCTTGCCATGAATCGCCAGAAGTTGGGGGATGTGACGGCGACGGCGGCATCATCAGGCACGGCGATTGTGTACAACGTGAATTCGAATTTCGCCGGAGCGGCGATTCGGGTGAACGGGCAGACGGCGATGGCGGGAGACCACGCGACCACGGCGCGGGCGGTGGTTTCGAACCTGCCAGTGAGCCGGGTCTTGGCGCTCGCGGGGCACGGAGACATTCCGGTGAGCGGCACGGCGGCGCTGAACGCACAAGCGGCCGTGGCGTTTCCGAATTCGCAGGTCGCGATCCGGTCGATTAACGGCAGTATGAGCCTGACAGGATTGAAGGCCAACGGACGGGACTTGGGCGCGGTGACGGCTTCGGCCGTGACCAGCGGCAGCCAGATGAACTTTCGGCTGGTCTCGAATGTGGCGGAGGCGGATGTACGAGCAAACGGCACGATCCAACTGGCGGGCGACTATCCGGTAGCGGCGAATGTGAGTTTCACCAATGTGACGTATGCCGGTTTGCAGCCGCTGCTCGGCGGCGAACCGCTGCCGCTCCAGGCGGAACTGGACGGCTCGGCGCGAATCTCTGGACCGGTGACGCAGCCGGCGGCACTCACGGGCGCGATTGACGTGACGAAGTTAGAAGTGAATGCGTCGGCGCCGGCAGTGGCAGGAAAGGCGCGCACGACATTCGCGCTGCGGAACGCGGCCAATATCGAGGTGGCGCTCGACCGGGGCATCCTGACGGTGCGGAACTTCCGGCTGACGGGCACCGACACCAGCTTAACGGTGACAGGAACGGCGGCGATTACCGGCGCGGGGGCGGTGAATTTGCACGTCGACGGGAACGTGAGGCTCGCAATTTTGCAGGCGTTCGATCCGGATATTTATTCCTCGGGACGCGTCACGCTGGATGCGGCGGTGACGGGAACGATGGCAAAGCCCTCCGTGAACGGGAGGGCGGAACTCGCGAATGCGGCGGTCAACCTGAGCACGTTGCCGCTCGGGATTGCGAACGCAAACGGCATCATCGGATTCAGCGGGAACGTAGCCGTGGCGCAGAACATTACGGCCGAAAGCGGCGGGGGAAAGGTGACGCTGGCGGGTTTTGTGCAGTACGGTGGGCCACAACTGCGGGTGCAGGTGCAGGCCACCGCCAACGGCGTGCACGTCGATTATCCGCAGAACATCACGACGCAATTCAACGCGCGGCTGACGTTGGCGGGGAACACGCGGGCCAGCCTGCTTTCGGGCACAGTGACGGTTACGGACGTGGCGCTGCGCTCACAGGCGGACGTGGGATCGATATTGACGTCGCTCACCGCAGGGCCATCTACTCCAACACCGGCCCCCAGCGGGCCGAGTACGGGTTTTCTGGGCGGAATCCGGTTCGATGTTCGCATCCAGACCGCGCCGGGGGCGCAGTTCCGCAGTTCGCTGACACAGAATCTGCAGGCGGATGCGAACCTGACGCTGCGCGGGTCGGTAGACCAACCGGGAATGCTGGGACGGGTGACGGTGACCGAGGGGAACGTGGTGTTCTTCGGGAACAAGTACGCCATCGATGAAGGGAACATCACGTTCACGAATCCGCACAGGATCAATCCGCAGGTGAATCTTTCCCTACAAACCACTGTGACGGGAGTCAATGTGG
>Ga0335073_10013358_pt1 | contig 11513 bp, 6 predicted proteins | sample Lox_Sample_22_FD_207093 | JGI IMG/M metagenome (GOLD analysis project Ga0335073, IMG submission 207093) | Soil microbial communities from Loxahatchee National Wildlife Refuge, Florida, United States - Lox_Sample_2.2 | ecosystem: Environmental > Terrestrial > Soil > Wetlands | place: USA: Florida... | reverse complement strand
CGGCGCTTTTTCTCGCGCCGGGACGGGTGAATCTGATTGGGGAGCACACCGATTACGCCGGTGGCTTCGTGATGCCGGCAGCAATCGACTTCGGCACGCTGGTGGGGATTTCGCCGCGGGACGATGGGCGGGTTGTCGTGTGGTCGGAGAATTTTCGGGAAGAAGTGGGGCACCGGCTGGAGGCACTTCCGGCGAAGGGGCATGAACACTGGTCGGCTTATCCGCTGGGGGTGGTTTGGGTGCTGGGCCAGGCTGGGTACGCGATGGGTCCGTGCAGCCTGAGCATCGATGGAGATGTGCCGCTGGGCGCGGGGCTGAGCTCGTCGGCGTCGATTGAGGTAGCGACGGCGCTGGCGGTGCTGAGCCAGGTGAGCCGGCCAGCTCCGGCGGGTGAGGAGATCGCGAAGCTGTGCCAGCGGGCGGAGAACGTTTACGTCGGGGCGTCGTGCGGGATCATGGACCAGTTCATCGCGTGCAACGGCGCGGAGGACCACGCGCTGCTGCTGGACTGCCGGTCGCTGGAGTATCGGCTGGCGCCGATTCCGAAGCACGTCAGCCTGGTGATTGCCAACACGATGGTGAAGCACTCGATTGCGGGCGGGGAGTACACGACGCGGCGGGCGGAGGTGGAGGAAGGCACGGAGATTCTGCGGGGGCACCGGCCGGAGATCGAGCTGTTGCGCGATGCAACCCTCGACGATCTGGAGCGCTGGGGCGATGAGATGCCGGAGAATGTTCTGCGCCGGTGCCGGCATGTGATCACGGAGAACCTGCGAACCGTGGCAGCGGCGGATGCACTGGAGGCCGGCAACCTGAAGCGTCTGGGAGATCTGATGGCCGCGGCGCATGCCAGCTATCGGGATGACTTTGAGGCGAGCTGCGAGGAGGCCGACATCATGGTGGCCGCGGCGAATCGCCTGCCGGGATTGATCGGGGCGCGGCTGACCGGAGGCGGGTTCGGCGGATGCACGGTGAATCTGGTGGAGTCGGAGAAAGCGGCGGAGTTCGCGGCGCAGCTGGGCGAGGACTATCGGGCCGCGACGGGGATTGTTGCGGAGATCTACCAGTGCCATGCTTCGGCCGGGGCGCATCCTCTTAAAGAGGAGGAAGTATGACGGTCAGAGAGTTCTACCTGAAGCGGCGGCAGATCGAGCAGCCGGTTTTTCTGAAGGTGCTGCGGGCGCTGCCGGAGGACAAGATGCAGTACAAGCCGCACGAGCGGTCGCCTTCGGCCGAGCAGCTGGTGTGGACGCTGACTTCGGAGCTGCATGCGGGACTGGAGGCGGTGAAGGAGGGACGCGCGGAGTGGAAGACAGAGCCGGCCCCATCGCTGGACAGGATGTTGTCGATGTTCGAGGCCTCGTACCCTGAGCTGACGGACCGGGTCGAGGCGATGGACGAGGCGGCGTGGGATCGCAAGGCGCAGTTCTATTACCAGGGAAAGATGGTCTCCGAACAGCCGGTGAGCGAATTTTTGTGGACGATTTTCTTTGATGCGATCCATCATCGCGGGCAGCTGACGACGTATTTGCGGCCGATGGGGAGCAGGGTTCCGGCGATTTACGGGCCATCGGGGGACGAACGGCCGTAGGAACGGACATTGATCGCGTGAAAGGATTCCACAGAAGGGTCATACCCGCACTTTTCGCGCCGATGTAACAATCACAGGGACTCGCCCAGGCAGCAGCGGAGCGGCGGAAGTTGTCATATTCTGTTGAGACGGGCGCCTGGACTGGGCCGGAGAATAAGTTTTCACGATGCGTTTGATCACTCGTTCGCAGTTTTCTTCCCCGGAGGAGCCAGGCGAGGGCGGCATGGTCGCCTATTTCTCGATGGAAATTGCCGTTGTGCCGGAGTTTCCGACCTACAGCGGCGGACTGGGCGTGCTGGCCGGCGATACGCTGCGGGCGGCGGCGGATATGGGGCTGCCCCTGGCGGCGGTGACGCTGGCGCACCGGAAGGGCTATTTCCAGCAGCATCTGGGTGCCGGCGGCATACAGACGGAAGAGCCGCAACCCTGGAGTCCGGAGACGGTGCTGGCCGGGGAAGACCCGGTGGTGACGGTGACGATCGAAGGGCGGCCGGTGGCGGTGCGCGCCTGGCGGTATGAGCTGGAAGGCGTGACCGGGCACCGCATTCCAATTTATTTTCTCGACACCAATCTGGAGCAGAACGACCCGCGGGATCGAACGCTGACCGACACGCTGTATGGCGGCGATGCGGATTACCGGCTGCGCCAGGAAGCGATTCTGGGCATCGGCGGAGCGCGGATGCTGCGCGCGCTGGAGTACGAGCCGTCGGTGTACCACATGAACGAGGGACATGCGGCGCTGCTGACGGTTCCGATTCTGGAGCAGGAGCTGCACGGCGCGGGGCTGCAGACGGCGACCGAGCGGGACGTGGAGGCGGTGCGCCGCCGCTGCGTCTTCACGACGCATACGCCGGTTCCGGCCGGGCACGACCGTTTCTCCGGCGAGCAGGCTTATCGGATTCTGGGCGCGGAGCGGGCGGGAATGCTGGAGCGTTTTGGCTGCTTCCACGACGGATTGCTGAACCTGACCTACGTGGCGCTGCGCTTTTCGCGCTTCGTGAACGGGGTGGCGATGCAGCATGGCAAGGTATCGCGGCAGATGTTCCCCGATTACACGATCGATGCAATCACCAACGGGGTGCATGCGGGCACGTGGACGGCGCCGGCGGTGCAGGCGATCTTCGACCGGCATCTGCCGCGGTGGCGGCAGGACAACGTGACGCTGCGGTATGCCATCGACATTCCGGAAAACGAGATCGTCGAGGCGCACGCGGCGTCGAAGCAGTTGCTCCTGGATACGGTGCGGGAACGCGCGGGCGTGGAGCTGCGGCCCGACATCTTCACGATTGGATTTGCCCGGCGGGCGGCGACCTACAAGCGCGCGGACTTTCTGTTCACCGATCCTGAGCGTCTGCGCCGCATCGCCGAGCAGCAGGGCGGCATGCAGATTGTCTACGCGGGCAAGGCGCATCCTGCCGATGAGCCGGGCAAGGCGAAGATCCGGAGGGTCATCGAGCTGTCGCGCGAACTGCGCGAGAGCGCCCTGCAGATCGTTTACCTCGAGAATTACGAGTGGAGGCTGGGTGCGCTGCTGACCGGCGGCGTGGATCTCTGGCTAAATACGCCGCGGCGTCCGTATGAGGCGTCGGGGACCAGCGGCATGAAGGCGGCGCTGAACGGGATTCCAAGCCTGAGCGTGCTGGACGGCTGGTGGATCGAGGGGTGGATCGAAGGCGTGACCGGGTGGGCGATCGACGACCACGACGAGGAATCGGGCGAAGCCGATTCGCTGTACACCCATCTGGAGCAGCTGATTCTGCCCATGTTTTACAAGGACCCGGGGCAGTGGCGGCGGGTGATGCGCTCGACGATCGCGCTGAACGGGTCGTTCTTCAATACGCAGCGGATGCTGGAGCAGTACGTGATCAACGCGTATTTTCCCGAGCGCCGCGTGGAGAAGAAGGCAGAATCCAGGGAAGCTGATCTGGAAAAGAGCCTGGCGCAGTAACAGCGGCGCCGCGGAGCGCGCGGAGCAGCGTCTGTAAGGGACGTATCGGGCCAGATACCCGCGGGCAGAAGCGGGGAATCCCGATGCTATACTTGCGCTGAATTTCCGCGAACGTTCTCGTCCGGAAGGGAGCGCAGCCCGGCGGTTCGAGGGCCTGGGTGAGGGTTCCCCAATCCTGCAGCCGGAGTCATGGGAGAAGCTTCCTTGAGTCAGGTGATCCCGCAGCCGCCGACGTCCGGAGTGTCGCGTCGCCCCCTGTGCGTGGACCTGGACGGAACGCTGGTGAAGAGCGACACCCTGATGGATTCGCTGCTGGTGCTGGCGCGGAGCCAGCCGCTGGCGCTGCTCGGGTTCCCCCTGTGGCTGATGCGGGGCAAGGCGGCCGTCAAGGAGGAAGTCGGACGGCGGGTTTTGCTGGATGTCCATCACCTGCCGTACAACCGCGCCCTGATGGAGTATCTGGAAAGCGAGCGCGGCGAGGGACGGCGGCTGTATCTGGCGACGGGCGCGGATCGGCAGGTGGCGGAGCGGATCGCCGAGTACCTTGGCATCTTCGACGGCGTGCTGGCCAGCGACGGGCAAACCAATCTGACGGCGGGGAACAAGCTGCAGGGCCTGCGGCAGACCTTCGGAGACGAGGGCTACGACTACATCGGCAACGGACGGCCGGATGTGCCGCTGCTGCAGCATGCGGGTACGGCGATGCTGGCCAATCCGGCGGCGGGACTGCGGGCGCGGCTGCGGATGCAGGGCATCGCGGTGGAGCGGGAGTTCCAGGAGCGAACCGCACCGCTGCGGGCAATCCGGAAGGCGGTTCGGCTGCACCAGTGGGCGAAGAACGTGCTGATCTTCGTTCCGCTGCTTCTGGCGCACAATCTGCGGGTGAATGTTCTGCTGGAGGCGCTGCTTGCGTTCTTCAGCTTCAGCCTGTGCGCTTCGGCAACGTATATCGCCAACGATCTGCTGGATATTGAGGCGGACCGGCGGCATCCGGCAAAGCGGCTGCGGCCGTTTGCCGCGGGGGACCTCTCGGTGAAGACCGGGGTCGCGCTGAGCGCGGCGCTTCTGGCGGGGGCTCTGGCGATTGCGATCGGGCTGCTGTCGTGGGGGTTTTTAGGGTGGCTGCTCGCTTATCTGGTGACCACGCTGTCGTATTCGCTTTACTTCAAGCGAGTGGTGCTGGTGGATGTGATCCTGCTGTCGGGGCTGTACACGCTGCGGCTGCTGGCGGGCTCGGCGGCGACGCGGGTGCCGATTTCGCCGTGGTTGGGCGCCTTCGCCCTGTTCCTGTTCCTGAGCCTGGCGATGGTGAAGCGCTTCAGCGAGTTGCAGAACACGCGGGCGCGGGGCCAGACGCTGGCCAACGGGCGCGGCTATCTGCTGGTGGACATCGAGCAGATGCGCAGCTTTGGAACTGCCAGCGCCTATGCTTCGGTGGTGGTGTTTTCGTTTTATATCGGCGCGCATGAGGTCACCGCTCTGTATCGGCACGCAAGCCGGCTGTGGCTGATGACGCCCCTGATGATTCTGTGGCTGAGCCGGGTGTGGCTGCTGGCTTCGCGCGGAGAGCTGAACGAGGACCCGGTGATCTTCGCGCTGACCGACCGCATGAGCCTGCTGACCGGCCTTGCGTTGGCTGTGATTGCAGCGTTTGCCGTTTTTTAGCAACAGGAAGTGAGACCTCATGGGCAGTTCCGGTATGAATTCCAAACAGGCTCCGCAGTTTGAATCCTGGGGCCGATATCCAAAAATGCAGGCCGATGTGGTTCCTCTGCACTGGACCACGGATTTTCCGCTGCCCCAGGCGCCAGCGACCAAAGTGCTGCCGGTAGGTCTGGGACGGAGCTACGGCGACGTGTGCCTGCTGGAACACGGTACGCTGCTGCAGACTTCGGGGATGGACCGGCTTCTGCACTTCGACGCGGCCACGGGCGTGCTGCGCTGCGAGACGGGTGTATCGCTGCGGCAGATCCTCGATTTTGCCGTGCCGCGTGGGTTTTTTCTGCCGGTGACGCCGGGTACGAAGTACGTGACGGTGGGCGGGGCGATCGCCAACGACATTCATGGCAAAAACCACCATGTGGCGGGGTCCTTTGGGCGGCATGTGCTGCGGTTTGAGCTGGTGCGGTCGGACGGATCGCGGTTTGTGTGCAGCCCGGTGGAGAATCCGGAGTGGTTCGCGGCAACGATTGGGGGCATGGGGCTCACGGGGCTGATGACGTGGGCAGAGATTCGCCTGCGGCCGATCGTGTCGCGGAAGATTGCGTATCGAGGGGAGAAATTTCACGGCATCGACGAGTTCTTCGCGCTGTCGCAGGCGGCGACCAGCGAATATACGGTGGCGTGGATCGACTGCGTGTCGACGGGGCGGAACTTCGCGCGCGGCATTTTTATGCAGGGCGATCACGCGCAGGAGCCGGGGCCGCTGACGAAGAGCCGGGAACCAAAGCTGGTGTTTCCCATGGAACTGCCGTCGATTGCTCTGAACCGCTGGTCGATGGCGGCGTTCAACAGCCTGTACTTCCACAAGCAGGCAGGCAAACAGAAGATGGCGCAGGTGGATTACGAGCCCTTCTTCTATCCGCTGGACGCAGTCCTCCACTGGAATCGGATGTACGGGCGGCATGGATTACTGCAGTTCCAGAACGTGATTCCCCCGGCGAGCGGGCGGGAAGGGATGATCGAGATCCTGAAAGCGATCACAAAGTCGGGGCTGGCCTCTTTTCTGGCAGTGATCAAGTTTTTCGGCGAAGTGCCGTCGGTGGGGATGATGTCGTTTCCAGCGCCGGGAGTGATGCTGGCGCTGGATTTCCCCATCAGGAAGGAAGTTAGCTTCGACCTGATGGAGCGGCTGGCGAAGATCACGCTCGAGCATGGGGGGCGGATGTACTCGGCCAAGGATGCGCGGATGACCGCGGAGCAGTTCCAGGCGTTCTACCCGCAGTGGCGGGAGTTTGCGCGGTATGTCGACCCGGGGTTCGATTCGGCATTCTGGCAAAGGGTGACGGGACGGAGACCGCTCGATGGTTAAGGCTTCGGCGGCGTCGCGGCGAGTTCTGGCTCTGGGGGCGACATCGGCTATTGCGGAAGCGACGCTGCGGCTGATGGCCGAGGAGGGCGCGAGCTTTTTTCTGGTGGCGCGGAATGCAGCGAAGCTGTCCGCGGTGTCGGCGGACCTGCTGACGCGGGGGGCTGCATCGGTGGTCGGACAGGTCGCCGATCTGGACGACACGGACGGGCATCCGGCGCTGCTGTCGCGGGCTGTGACGGCACTAGGCGGGATCGATGTGGCGCTGATCGCGCACGGGGTGCTTGGGGATCAGCCGCTGTCGGAGCGGGATTATGGCGCGGCGGAAGCAGTGCTGAGGACGAATTTTCTGTCCGCGGTGTCGCTGGTGACGTGGCTGGCGAATTATTTCGAGGCGGAGCGGCGGGGGACGATTGCGGTGATCTCGTCGGTGGCGGGCGATCGCGGGCGCAGGAGCAATTACGTCTATGGCGCTTCAAAGGGCGGGCTGAATGTGTTTCTGGACGGGGTCCGCAACCGCATCGATCGGGCCGGCGTGCAGGTGCTGACGATCAAGCCGGGATTTGTGGCCACGCCGATGACCGCGCATCTGGCGAAGAACGCGCTGTTCGCGCAGCCGGCGGAGGTGGCGCGGTGCATTCTGAAGGCGATCGATCGCCGCAGGGACGTGGCCTATGCGCCACCGTTCTGGGGAATGGTTATGCTGGTAGTGCGGAATATTCCGGGGCGGATCTTCAAGAAGCTGAACCTTTAGTGGGCGAGGCCGGAGGGGCGAAAGTGAATCGCGCCGCGGGCTTCAAACATCTGGTTCAGGGGGATTGAGGCGGCTGTTTCGGAAGACTTTTTCGCCGGCAAAACCGTCTTCCAAGTCATAAGCCTGAATCGGCGCAATTCCTCCCAAACAGGCCAAGGATGGATACTGTAGGAAACCGCATTCGTGTCTCTGCAACTAACTTTTTCCCGGAATCTCAGCTATGCCGATAAAAGCGATCCGGCCGTCACCAGGGCGGCGAAGCGCAGGAGAGACTGACGCGCTATGTGGATAGTCCGCCTCGCGCTGCGACGGCCCTACACGTTCGCCGTTCTGGCACTCCTGCTGATGATTCTGGGACCGCTGGCCATTCTGACCATGCCGGTGGACATCTTTCCCAACATCGACATTCCCGTGGTGGCGATGATCTGGCAGTACACCGGATTCTCGCCCGAGCAGATGGCGAACCGCATTGTGACGCTCAGCGAGAGGTCGCTGACCACGACGGTCAACGACATCGAGCACATCGAATCGATGTCGGTGAACGGGCGCTCGATCATCAAGATTTACTTCAACCCCGGGGTGAACATCGGCGATGCGGTGGCGCAGGTGACGGCCATCGCGCAGACGCAGATCCACCAGTTGCCCCAGGGCACCACGCCGCCTCTGATCATCCAGTACAACGCGTCGAGCGTGCCGATTATTCAGCTGGGGCTTTCCGGGCAGGGGCTGACGGAAGCGCAGCTCAATGACTACGGTCTGAACTTTATTCGCACGCAGCTGGTCACGGTGCCAGGAGCCGGTGTTCCCTACCCGTACGGCGGCAAGCAGCGGCAGGTGCAGGTCGACCTGAACGTGCCGGCGCTGCAGGCCAAAGGGCTTTCTCCCGCCGACGTCGTCAACACGATCGCGGCGCAGAATCTGATTTTGCCTTCCGGCACGATGAAGATAGGCCCGTTCGAATACCAGCTGGAGACGAATGCGTCGCCGCTGACGATCGAGGAGCTGAACAATCTGCCCATTCGCCAGGCGAACGGGGCCATGGTCTACATCCGCGATGTGGCGCACGTGGAGTTTGGGTCTCCGCCGCAGACGAACATCGTGCGCGTAGACGGGCAGCGGGCCTCACTGTTGTCGGTCATCAAGACGGGAAATGCGTCGACGCTGGACATTATCAAGGGCGTGCTGGCCAGGGTCGCATCGCTGAGGTCGCAGCTGCCGCCGCAGCTGAAGATTACGCCGCTGTCCGACCAGTCGATTTTCGTGAAGGCGTCGATCGACGATGTGGTGCAGGAAGCGATCATCGCCGCGGTGCTGACGGCACTGATGATCCTGATTTTTCTGGGCAGCTGGCGAAGCACTCTGATTATCGCGGTGTCGATCCCGCTCTCAATTCTGACGTCGCTGCTGGTCCTGCGGGGGCTGGGCGAGACGATCAACATCATGACGCTGGGCGGTCTGGCGCTGGCGGTGGGCATCCTGGTGGACGATGGCACCGTGGAGATCGAGAACATCAACCGCAACCTGGAGCAGGGCAAGGCGATCGAGCAGGCGATTCTGGACGGCGCGGCTCAGATCGCGGTTCCGGCGCTGGTGGCCACGATTTCCATCTGCATTGTGTTCGTGCCCATGTTCTTTCTGGGCGGCGTGGCGCGGTACCTGTTTGTGCCGCTGGCCGAGGCGGTGGTGTTCGCCATGCTCGCGTCGTATCTGCTGTCGCGCACCGTGGTGCCGACGATGGCGCGCTACCTGCTGCACGAGCACGATCCGCTGGAGGGGGAGCGGAAGCTGCAAAGCCGGAACCCGTTCACGCGGTTCCAGTTGGCCTTCGAGCATCGCTTCGAGAAGATCCGCCGTGGCTACCACAGCATTCTGGAGCTGTGCATTCAGCATGCCGCCTTGTTCATGGTGCTGTTTTTCGTTTTCACCATGGGGTCGGCGGCAGTGCTGTACCCGTTCCTGGGTGAGGATTTCTTTCCCTCCGTGGACAGCGGGCAGTTCAAGCTGCACGTGCGGGCGCGCACGGGAACGCGCATCGAGGACATGGCGGAGCTGTGCGATCGCATCGACGGTACGATTCGCCAGACGATTCCAAAGGACGAGCTGGTGACGATTATCGACAACATCGGCCTGCCCTACTCGGGAATCAATACGACGTACTCGAATTCAGCGCCGATTGGACCGGCGGATGCGGACATCCAGGTCTCGCTGACCGAGCACCATCGGCCGACGGATGAGTACGTGGCAAAGCTGCGGGAGGAGCTGCCGCGGGAGTTTCCGGGAGTGGAGTTCTTCACCCTGCCGGTGGACATGGTGACCCAGATTCTGAACTTCGGCCTTCCGTCGCCGATTGACGTGCAGATTGTGGGGCCGAATCTGGAGGCGAACCGGCTGGTGGCCAACCGTCTGCTGAACGAAATCAAATATGTGCCCGGGACGTCGGGGCTCCGCATCCAGCAGCCGTTCGACAATCCCAAGCTGACGATTGACGTGAATCGCAGCCTGGCGGAGACCACGAATCTGCAGGAGCGGGATGTGGCCCAGAGCCTTCTGGTGGCCAGCAGCGGCAGCTTTCAAACGTCACCTACGTTTTATCTGGACCCGCGGAACGGCGTCGAGTACGACATTGTCGCGCAATCGGAGCAATACAATCTGGACACAATGCAGGACCTGCGAAACATACCCGTGACCTCGGGGAGTGGCGCGGGAGGGCTGCCTCCAAACACCTCTTCGTACGGCGCGGGAACGCCGCCGGGGGCGGCCGGGCCGGTGGGGGGCGAACCGATCCAGATTCTGGGCAATGTGGCGTCGGTGGTGCCTGGTGCAGAGATGGGGATGGTGACGCACTACAACATCACCCCGGTGCTGGATATTTACGGCAATGTGACGGGAACAGATCTGGCCAGCGTGAGCAAAAAGATCCAGAAGATCGTGGATCGGGAGAGCAAGCATCTGCCGCGGGGATCGCGGCTGGTGATCCGCGGCCAGGTGCAGACGATGACCACCGCCTTCCGGGGCCTGTTGCTGGGGCTGCTGGGCTCGATCGTGCTGGTCTACCTGCTGATCGTGATCAATTTCCAGTCGTGGCTGGATCCCTTCATCATCGTGACGGCGCTGCCGGCTGCGGTCTCCGGCATTGTCTGGATCCTGTTCCTGACCCACACGCGGCTCAGCGTTCCGGCGCTTACCGGGGCCATCATGTGCATGGGGGTGGCGACGTCGAACTCCATTCTGGTGGTCAGCTTTGCGCGCGAGCAGCTGGAGGTGACGGTGGGCGACGCCCCGCAGTCGGCGCTGAACGCGGGCTATGTGCGATTCCGGCCGGTGCTGATGACGGCGCTGGCCATGATCATCGGCATGGTGCCGATGTCGCTGGGCCTGGGGTCGGGTGGCGAGCAGAACGCGCCTCTGGGGCGCGCGGTGATCGGCGGACTGCTGTTCGCCACAGTCTCAACGCTGTTCTTTGTGCCGACCGTCTTCAGCGTGATGCACGGACGGCTGGAGCGGCGGCGCCAGGAGCGCGAAGCGAAGCGTCACGGACACCACGCTGTGGTGAGGAGTGAAGCATGAATGAAAGCGAGCGGAATGCGAAAGAGAGCGCAGAGCGGCCGGCGCTGACCGGGCGCGGGGCGCTGATCCTGCTGGCGGTGCTGCTGGTAATCGCGGTGGTGGCTGCCGTGGCCGGCATCGCGCCGCGTCTGCGCGCGGAGAAGCAGCTGGCGCAGCGGACGAACGATCTGGCGCTGGCCGATGTTGTGGTGGCGAAGCCCGAGCTGGGTGAGCCAAGCCAGGAGATCGTGCTGCCGGGCAACATGTTCGCCTACGTGGATTCGCCGATCTACGCGCGGACGGACGGCTACCTGGAGAAGTGGTACTTCGATATCGGCGCGCACGTGCGCAGGGGGCAGCTGCTGGCCACGATTGCCAGCCCCGAAGTGGATCAGCAGCTGGCCCAGGCAAAGGCCGATCTGCTGACTGCGGAGGCGAACGCACACTACGCGAAGCAGCAGGCGCAGCGGTATACCGATCTTCTGGCCCAGAACGCGGTGGCGAAACAGGACACAGAGAATTTCGTAACCCAGCAGGCTTCCACGAACACCCAGGTACGCTCCGCGCAGGCAAATGTGGATCGACTCGAGCAAATGGTGGGATTCGAGAAGATCTACGCTCCGTTCACCGGGGTGGTGACGGCACG
>Ga0335073_10013356_pt1 | contig 11516 bp, 14 predicted proteins | sample Lox_Sample_22_FD_207093 | JGI IMG/M metagenome (GOLD analysis project Ga0335073, IMG submission 207093) | Soil microbial communities from Loxahatchee National Wildlife Refuge, Florida, United States - Lox_Sample_2.2 | ecosystem: Environmental > Terrestrial > Soil > Wetlands | place: USA... | reverse complement strand
CAGGATAGTATTGCTTCTACTACGAAATCCAAGAAAGTTAAACGAAGAGCACCGGATCCGTCTATCCTCTTACGAACCATTTGTTTACCTCATCCATTATTTCAGGAGAGCGTTGAGGGTACACGGTTGTGTGTCTATGTCAATCCGTACGTTAAAGCGTCTCCTGTATTTTCTGGAGGACTAGCAAGGATCTCCATTTTGCCGTCACCTTCAAAGCCGGCTCCACAGGAGAAGAAAGATGAGAATTCCAATCATACAGAAACGGGGTTTACTATCGCAAAGCATGTCGTCGCGAAGGTACAAACATGGGATGATGCTCCCGAGGACCATGTTGCGATAAGTCCGGTCTTGGCAGCAACCTTGGGAATAAATGGACTTGGAGATATTGCAAGGTACACTCCCTTCCCTTTTATATTAAGCACAGGCTTGTCACTGCTGGTTCACCTGTAAAGAAGCCTCCTTCGAAAATGATCTTTCACCCATTTACAACATCTCAAGTCGATAAATCACACGCCCTGCGACTAGGCGGAGATAAAGCCAAACAAAAAGAAGAATCCGCAGCCAAAGAAAAAGAAATTTCAGCCGCTCTGCAAGAATCTCTCAAACATATATTTTCAAGTCCCATTACCGAAGGAATGCGAGCCTATCAAGATGCTGATACTTCGAAACCATCTGGAATAATCTCTTTCTCAGGACATATGGGAGAATGGTTTCAGCCTCGAAATATAAATGACCATACCATCTCCCTTGGTTCTGAGGTCCCCGATTCGTCACCGAAAAGTTCCCTGTCAGCAACTCCCTCAAGGAAAATAGTCTCAATTGATAAACTTCTCGCAAAAGCCGAAAAGACACTACGTCGAAATGGCAGTGTTCTTATCTGCGGTGGACGCGGAGCCGGGAAAACAGCCATCCTAAACGACCTCTCGACACGAATGTCCCGCCACCTTACATACACCGTCCACACCTCATGCGGATCAATCGCCGATAGCTCTCTCTCCGTAATCAAAGAGACACTTCAGAAGTGGTTTGTCGAAGCGACGTTTCATGCGCCTAGTATGATCCTGCTCGATGACTTGGAACGACTTGTCCCTGCAGAATTGGAACATGCCGATTCGTCACGGTCGAGACAGATTGCGGAGGTGTTTTTGCATATCGCACGGCCGGCATTATACAGACATCGAATTACGCTCTTGGCGACGGCGCCATCCACTGAGAGTCTGCATTCGGTGTTAACGAATGGGTTCATCTTCCGCGAGACGATATCCTTGAAAGCGCCAGATAAAGAAGCTCGAAGAATCCTCTTAGAAACTGCCATGCAAGAAATGGAGGGATTCAAAGTTAGTGAAGGACTCGATAGTCTTGAAATCGCAAGTATGACCGATGGATATTTACCAGGTGACTTGCACGCGTTGATAGAACGAGCAAGACAAGAAGCCATCGTGAGATCCATGGCTCTTGACGAATCAGCGAGGACGGAAATTGCTGTTTCAACGGAGGATTTCGAAAGTGCTGTCAAGGGATATGTCCCAGCTAGTCTACGCGGTGTGAAATTACAAAAGTCAACCGTGGATTGGAATGATATCGGTGGCCTTGATGCCACGAGACGGGTTTTGTTGGAGACGTTGGAATGGCCAATTAAATATGCTCCGATATTTCAACATAGTAAACTTCGATTACGGTCTGGATTGCTCTTGTATGGATATCCAGGATGCGGGAAGACGTTGTTGGCGAGTGCTGTTGCTGCTCAGTTTGGGATGAATTTTATCTCGGTGAAGGGGCCGGAATTGCTCAATAAGTACATCGGAGCTAGTGAACAGAGTGTACGGGAATTATTCGAGAGAGCACAATCTGCTCGACCTTGCGTATTATTCTTTGACGAGTTCGAGAGTATTGCGCCAAAGCGGTAAATTCTGAGATGGAATTGTGAGCTAATCTGAATAGTGGCCATGACTCCACTGGAGTTACAGATCGTGTTGTGAATCAGATGCTCACGCAATTGGACGGTGCAGAAGGTCTGGAAGGTGTATATGTTTTAGCAGCCACTTCGCGACCGGACCTTGTCGACCCTGCTTTACTCCGTCCAGGCCGTCTTGATAAGTCACTCCTATGCGATATCCCAACATACGATGAAAGGGTATCAATACTAGAAGCTTTAGCCAGAAAACTCGAGCTCGCCGCAGACGTCGATCTTCATGTGCTTGCAATACGAACACTGAATTATACAGGCGCAGATTTACAGGCGATGTTGTACAACGCTCATCTTGAAGCCGTGCATGATGTTATCTCTGAACAAAACGAGAAGCCTGTCAATGGCGATAATGATGTCCCACAACGATCATTTACGAAATTCAAACTCGGCAAAAAGAAAGCAAACGGAAGTGCTAGGGAATCCCTGGCAGATAGGGCAAGAACTAAGGCTAAGGTTGATCAATGATGAAAGAAGCGCTAATAAGCAGATCGATTCGTTACTTGGTGAGGATACGAGGAAAGTTTCGCCGGATGTTGATCACAAGGCACCTGAAGTGGTCATTCGGCAGATCAATATAGATCATTCATTAGAATCTACAAAGCCAAGCATTTCGGATATGGAGAGGAATAGACTTGTAGGAATTTACTACAAGTTTCAGCATGGAAGGAGCGGTGAGATGCCGAATGGGATGGCTCCAGACGCAATTTCTAGTAGGACATCACTCATGTAAATTAAGAACAGACATTGTAATAGAGATATCCATGGTTGCATCATATTGATAACATTTTCAGGTTATGCAGGCTATGAGATATCAATATTTACGATCTTGGGTGGATCTAGCGGTCGGTCGTTCTTCCTTCGAGGTACATTTTCTATCTGATGAACGACATCCAGTCCAGCGTGAGCGCGTCCAAAGACCGTATGTTTGCCGTCAAGCCATGGCGTTGGCTCTGTCGTGATGAAGAATTGAGATCCGTTTGTGTTTGGACCCGCGTTAGCCATACTTAACGTGTACTTGGTGTGTTTTAGATCCGATATTTCGTCTTCGAATTTCTTGCCCCAGATACTTTCTCCTCCAGTTCCATCTCCTGATGGATCGCCACCTTGAATCATAAATCTAAGATCAGTACAGTTCCAGTGATTTGAGTACTTCGGTATTACACGATGAAATATCGTTCCGTCATAATATCCGTTCTTGGCATGGGTACAGAAGTTCTCCACTGCCTTTGGCGCGGCATTTGGGAACAATTTGAGGAAAATATCTCCTAACGTTGTATGTATTACAGCACTCGTTCCAGTCACGGTCGCCTTCACCTCCTGAGCAGCAGCACGATCATCTCTCGTCGGTTTCTCATTATATACATCTCTATCTCCCTTGGATTGACTATGTCAGTGCCATCTTAATGAGGATGTACTCTTCCGCATAACTTGAAAACATGAAGAATCTCGTCTTTCGAAACGCGGTGGCAAATATGATTGGATCAATCGCCTCTGACTCGGCTAATAAAGGATTATCCGACGCTGCCATCGTTAAATTGGTAACCTCCTTCCGCTTTGGTGCGCCTTGATATAATGCCAGGTTCGTAAATCGATGAGCCTCGTCTTTACCGAGTAATCGCACCATTCTATTTGTGACGGTATTCACGATTTTAATCCCTGCTAAGGTTGCGTAGACGATAAAATGCCCTGACTCGTCGAAGAGGACATTAATCGTTGGTAGTAATGCGGTCGTCTTTTCGATTTCCCTATCTGCGGCGAGACGGGCGCCAAATGTCATGGCATCTAGATGAAACGGCGATTCAGGATCTTGTTGGTGTTCTGTGATTGAAGCAATGCTTTCATCATACTTGCGTAGGCATTTGCCTCCACGGAAAGAGAATATTCGTATCTGTCGATCTGGGAATGATTGTGTGGCGAATTTCTCGCCGTCTTTGGAGAATGTGATTGCCGAGGGAATGGATTTAGACTTTTTGAAGTCGTAGAGATCGGTTTGGGATTTATATTCGAAGACATCGTGTGGCTTTTGGTAATCGCCTGTGGGTTGCCAGTATTCCATCATTCCTCCGGTGTCAGCGCTGACGACGCAGTTGTACACGGGGTTGTACGACATGATATGGACTGGTCGGGAGTGGAGCTTTTCGATCGTGTGCAGAGGGGTACCGTCTCCTCGGGTGTTGTATATGTGTATGTTCGACAAATCGGCATCAGAGCTAGTAATGAGCGCTATTTCGAAGAGCATCTTACATGGCTAACAGAGGGATCATGGCACTTTTCTTATGCACGAAGCAGACGGATTTCGGAACGTAAGGTAGCTCCATCATGTTAAATAGGTCTACGATTAGTCTGTGACACTCAATTGTATACCGAAATTTATAACGTCGAAGATCTTGACCGACTTGTCATTGCTGGCGCTGGCGAACATAGTGCCGTCTGCGCTCGCAGAGACACAAGATACAGGCCCGAGATGTCCTCTGTATTGCTTCACAAACTCAATTCCTACAGCTTGTTTCTTCCAGAACTTGACGACGCCATCGACAGATGTGGTGATCACAAAGTCTGTAGAGGGCGTGACTATGACGAAAGACAGGGCATCTCGATGCATGTATGATTTCATATAACGGGGAATTGAGGGCAGACGATCTAAATATGATTGTTCGTGGGGTAAGACTTCCGTTAGCTATACACTTACACTTTGCAGACATTTTCTCTTCTTCTTTGGTGTGTCTCCGACCGACATTGGGCCAACATCATCGTCATCTACAAAGTCAGAAACTGCGAATTGCAATCAGTGTATGTACCATCGACGTCCACAGATCCGGCGCCGCCTCTAGCAATGTCCTCGAGTTCTCTGTTCCTCTTCCGCCTCGCTCTACCCTCGGCTATAGAGCTTCCATTCACTTCGTCGTCTGCCATTTCGTCTCTCCGCTGACTTTCTACGTTGAGTATTGACTTGACTTTCGTCCTGCAGATCGGAGTTGCTTCGCTGTACTCGGCTTTATGAGATCCCCGTCATTTTTGCGGGATTATTTCACACAAGCGTTGTGGTTATTGCATAAGCTTAGCACAAGTCTTGATCGGAAGAATGTCCAATTCCGGCCTGGGCCGCCAGGTAAATAGGGCCAAACCCGTAAACTACCAGATTCTGTAATTTTGATCACATGCGGTCTTCAGTTGGCCCAAGCGGTTCTTAACCGACTTCCAAGCGAGGGACGTAACGTTGGAAGCAAACTAAGAATGGCATCACGACCAGGTCCGTCTCCTCTGTCAGATCAACAAATACAATCAGTTGTATCCAAATTAGTTCAGTTTTATGTCCGGAATCGAAAATTCATTTCAAGAGCGGGATGGTTGATATTCCTGGTAACACTGGGGAATAGAGTCCGGGTCGCTGTCAATGATCAGAAAAAGCCGAGGCCTGCAATAGATCAAAATGCTTCTAAGAAGCGGAAGGCGGGGGTATTTCCTCGGAGGTCCTGTATTTATTGACATAGATTAATCGTGCCTTCTTCGAGAGATTAAGACGGCTGCTTAAAATCGTCATTCCTGGGGTTCGATCGAAAGAGTTCTGGCTTCTTATGTCTCACTCTGGATTTCTCGTCTTCAGAACATTAGTTTCTCTTTACGTCGCGGACCTCGATGGCCGACTCGTCTCCGCTATGGTCAAGGGTAAAGCCCGCGAATTTGCGATCGGAATCGTCTGGTGGATGGCAGTCGCCGTTCCAGCAACTTACACCAACTCCATGCTCTCCTTCCTCCAATCGAAATTAGCTTGTGCATACAGAACACGTCTGACGACACATATACATAAACAATATTTATCAGATAATACATTTTATACCTTGGGCAATTTAGACGATCGGATAAAGAATGCGGATCAACTTGTCACCGTTGATGTTGCGAAATTCTCAGATGCCTTGGCTGAATTATATGGAAATTTGGCTAAGCCTGTCTTGGATATGATTATTTATAATTGGAAACTCTCTCGAAATGTTGGAGGGGAGGGATTATTTGTCATGACTTTGTTGGTTCAATTGACGGCGAATGTAATGCGTGCATTGACTCCACCGTTTGGATATTATCTTGCTACCGAAGGCAAGTTGGAGGGACAATTCCGTTTTGCACATTCGCGATTGATTGAGAACGCAGAGGAGATTGCGTTTTATTCTGGTCATTTCTGGGAAAAGGTCGTTTTGGATCGAGAATATTTTGCATTAATTAAACACATCAACCGCATTCTTCGAAGGCGACTCATTCACGGAACAATGGAAGACTTTGTGGTATGCTCTTTACTTCTACATCTCATTGACAAAGATCAAATACGTTTGGGGAGCATTGGGTCTCCTGCTCTGCGCAGTACCTGTCTTCTTTAAAGTCCCAGGAGTTGGAGACTCGTCTCTCGGAAGTCGCACTCAAAGTATTTAGTCTCCTTTCCGTATCTGATGTAGGCTTCGTCACCAACAGGCGTCTCTTACTATCTTCTTCCGATGCCTTTGGTAGATTAATGTATTCTTACAAAGAAGTTTCCGAACTCGCTGGCTACACTCAACGAGTCGCTGATCTGTTAACTGTCATGGATGACATTAAACATGGCCATTACGAGAAACAACTCGTCTCATCTGCCGATACTGCTGAGAATGCCGCTATTCTCAAGGGACGTGGAAAAATTGAGGATTCTGAGGAAGGAAATGTGGAATTCTTTGACGTGCCGATTGTGAGTCCGAATGGGGATGTCTTGATGAAGAAGATTACGTTCGCAGTGAAACCAGGGGAACATTTACTTATCGTTGGACCGAATGGCAGTGGAAAATCAAGTTTGTTTAGGATATTAGGTGGATTGTGGCCGGTTTATGGTATGTTTATCATGAGATCTCACTCAGATTAGGTGGGAGCGTGAAGAAGCCCCGTGAGATCTTTTACATTCCACAAAGGCCGTATCTCAGTCTTGGAACATTAAGGGATCAGATAATTTATCCTCACAATCGGGCAGATATGGCAGCCAAAGGTGCGACAGATGATACACTTCAAGAGATCCTCGAAGAAGTTGGTCTACCGACCTTGGTTGAACGGGAAGGCGGCTGGGACGCGGAGCGAGAATGGCGCGACGCTCTCTCTGGAGGTGACAAACAGCGCATCGCAATGGCACGATTATTCTATCATTCACCGAAATATGCCATCCTCGACGAATGCACGAGTGCGTTAAGTTTGGATGTCGAGCAGAAGCTATACTCTCATGCGAAGGAGTTGGGAATAACATTACTGACAGTGTCGCATAGGTATCTGTGCTCTATTTCACTTGCTTATATCAGAACATCATTATGGCAGTTTCATGACTTTTTGTTGCAATTTGATGGGCAAGGAGGGTACATATTTACAAAGTTCAATGCCGAGGAACGATTGAAATTGGAGGAGGAGAAGCAGGCGTTAGATATCCAATTAAGAAGAATTCCTGAGATTGAGGCACGGTTAAAGGCGTTGAAGGAATCTATTGCATGATAGATAGAGGTCAAAGTAGGTAGTATATATAATCTGGTCATTTCATGCTAAGAGAGCCATCACGTGAAGCCGCCACGTGCCTGAGCCTTTTACCACGTCGTCTTGAAATTCATTTGACGGCTCAGGGGCCACGCGTTTGACGATGACATCGTCAGTGAACATGGCGATGCTGATATTCCTTGCACTCATAATCGTCGCATGCGTTGGCATTGCCATAGTACTCATCTTCCATGATAATTGCGCTGAATTTTTAGCTTCTTTTGCTACTGCAATACTTCTACATACCTCCTCGAAAGCCTTTCTCTTCAGAATTGAATTATGCTACTCCAAATTCTCGCAAACCTGTGTCTCTACTAGCGACCCTGTCATCTCCTGCGGATGTGACCATGTCAGTAGTAGTGCCGGCATATAACGAAGAAAATCGAATCAAAGTTATGCTCGCCGAGACAGTAAATTACCTCGACAAGACGTATCTCGGCAATGACTGGGAAATTCTAGTCGTGGACGATGGAAGCACAGATAATACAACGAATGTCGTTCTAGATTGGGCTTCCGAATTTCAAGATGCAGGGGCATTTGATGATGGACAGGTCCGTGTATGTCGATTAGAGAAGAATAGAGGCAAAGGAGGAGCAGTTTCTCATGTATTCACCCATTCTCAATAGGAACTAACTTTAGGGAATGCAACATGCTCGTGGACGATATGTGATCTTTGCAGATGCCGACGGGGCAAGTAAATTCGAGGATTTGGCGATTTTGGAAACTGAATTGAAACGGATTGAAAAGGACGGATTGGGCGTTGCAGTTGGGTCGCGAGCACATATGGTTCACTCTGCTGCTGTCGTTCAGGTATGCTTGCCTCACGACTCTGCTCATTAAAGCGCTCGTTCATTCGCAATTTCACTATGTATGCGTTTCATACATTTCTACATTTCATTGGCATTCGATCTATTAAGGATACTCAATGCGGGTTTAAATTATTCACTCGTCGAGCTTGTGCGATGATTTTCCCATCCATGCATGTCGAACGATGGGCCTTCGACGTCGAATGTCTTTACTTGGCTGAACGACAAGGGGTACCGATGGTTGAAGTCCCGGTGACGTGGCATGAAGTAATGCTCTCCCTAGACCGATCTAACGCAGGTACCTGGTTCAAAATTATCGCTTGCACGCGATAGTTTAGTGATTGCACTTGATTTAATCCACTTTCGATTGAATTATACCCTTGGCATTTGGAAGACTGGCGGTTTGAAAGAAGAATGAAGGCATTGTTTTGCATAGCTTAGAACTTTTTCGTATGAAATGGAAGATACCACTACTTTCTTCTCATCTTTACTAAGAAAACAAAAAGTCTACTATATACTCTGACTTGAAATTTCCTTAGTTCAAGAAACGCTTTAGTATCTGTCATAAATATGTCCAAGTCAACTGTGAATAATTATCATACACCCCGAGGAAAAGAACCATTACCCAAAACTCCAACGTATAAAACGACCGCAGTCCATAGAGAATACCACAACAAATAATACATACACCTCCACATATTAAAACCTTGAGACGAAACATAGTTTCAAGCAAGGGAAAGATCCCAACCCATCTCCTCCATGACATCTTCCCATTGCACACTCCCGTTCCTCTTCGTAGCCTCCCACGTCTCCAGCATCACTTTCTTCGCCCTCTGGACATTCCCAATCCCAATCTTCTCCATCTCCGTCATCCGATACTCCGCATACTCCCTACTCTCACCCGTCGCTTCAACGCCAGCGCTGAACAAAGGATACAACAAAGAAATCTCAGGACCACTTCCAACAGGAACCTGTTGAATCGCAGTAAATACTTGATCGACAGTACTTCGAACCTGTACGGATGTCATATTCCGCAATCGTCGTTCGATATGTAGTCGAGCCGCGGCGTGGAATGCTTTATTGCAGGCCCGCAGTTGGAGTTCGAGGTCCGCGTCGATGTCAGGCGGGAAATTGATCGTGTCGAGCTCGGCGGTGCTGAGATCGTATTCCAATTTCATTATGTTCGCGATGAATTCGGGATCTTCGGTGAGATCGATGTCGTTCCTAAAGGCCATGCGTTTCTCATGTGCGAGTTTACCGATGCGCAATAAGATGGGAAGGAGCGTTGCCGTGAAACCGGTAAAGGTATCGAATTTCGTCAAGCCGAGGGAATCGTGGTCCTTGGTATCGGTGACATCCTCGATCAATGACACCGCAGAATCGTAATTGTGTTCCTTGAGAGTCAGGCCACTCGCGCCGGCGATGACATCAAGATACGCAAACCATTTAAACAAGAATGTACGGATACTACTCTCGTGTAATGCTCTTGGCGCCGTTCGTCGACGATGTAGAATAATCTCCCTGGCACCATCAAGATGCATCCTCCAATGTTGCACGTCGGCGGAGATAATATTATACGACGACAATGCAATAGCGGTAGCCAAGGTCGTATCGTGAGATGCCTCTGTTGGATTATCGAGTGCTTTTCGTAAGCCGCTGAGGGTAGTTTGGAGTAAATTCGAAATGAGATATTTGGGTGGTTGTTCGCCTTTGAGGCCTGCGCGGTGCGCTGCACTGGATGCGAGTAGCGCGGCGAGGAGGTGTTGTGCTGACGGATGCAACGCCATTTGCGCCAATATGGTTCTGAAGGGGTTCTTTTGATCGTCATAAGGTACGAGAACGTGACATGTCTGATGGATAAAGTGATGGTATAAATGACGAAATGCGGGGTTACTCTCTAACAAAGGAGATGTGACCGGTTGGAGAGGCTGAGGGATGGTGATGTTTGCGTTGATAAAGGTCATTTGTGGGTTAATAAATTCGGGTTCTGCTTGGTTTGAAAAGATGACTTGAGACTGAGATGGACGTGTTGGGATTAAATCTCTCACGATCGTTCCGACTGATTCCTCCTCTTCGTCCACCGCTTCTTCTTCCGATTCGACTTTGATGAAGATATCTGTCGTCTGGGGAGAAAAAGTCGGTGGTGCAAGGAGCATCGGATCGACGTTGCCCATGAGCGGTACTTGTTGTGCGTATGGAATAGGTGACAAGAGCTGTTGGATGCTACAGTCAAATGTCCGATACGGCCTTGCGCCAAATTGCACTGGCTCAGTAACATAAGCCGGTTGATGCGTGTAGTGGCGGAAATTCTCTGGATTAAGGGTTGTGGGAGGAGAATTGCAGGGATCAAAATTGCCATCTGAAATGAGAACGGAATGTCAGGAAAGCATACTTCTGTTGCTTGTGGGAGGTTTGATGGGCTGTTCCAATTGGATGGAGAAGGTCGATTGAATACTGTCTTGTCGTGATTTGACTTGTTTGCCTCCCCATGTGAGTTTGATGGAATAGTCACAGACGAATCCTTTTGCATGACAATGACTACAAATCGGCCTAATCGCGATAGTTAGCTAACCTCCCAACAACTAAAGGGGAGCGATATACTTGAGTTCATCGCACTAGAGCATTAGCGATTATCGATAAATGGAACATACCTTAATCTTTCGTCGTTTACAATTGTGACAGCCTATAAAGAGATGAGCCTTGAATCGCGCAAGACGATATATACCATGACGACTGCGTCGTTTTATTTCCCTTTTTTGGTCAGAAGCAGTAGCGGCTTTCGGCATCTTGGAGAGCAGTCCAGTCTAATAAAGAGACTATTTAAACGAGTATCCGTGATGTGGAGAAGCGGGATCTGCGATGTCTGGTGTATAAGATGTGAGGTTGTCGCAAATGTAGCGAAAGGGCGGAAAGAGATGATGGGGACGGAACTAGCTTTATCGCGGGGTATAAATAATTGATCGCTTTTCACAGTCACACGGGCAACAAACTCATGACCTGCTTAGGTCCGCCAAACAGAGTAACAATAAAATCGTTTGAGAAACGCCTCAAAATACGAAATATTGTTTGAAGAAGGTTGGCAGTCTTAAATAGAGTTTGCGAAGGATTGTTGTCTTTTAGGCAGGCGAGGGAAGAGGGGGATCGTCGTCGTCTTATTATATTTTTGAAGTTTGTTCTCTTTTGTCTTTGGGTTCGGAATTCGTCTCTCC
>Ga0335073_10013355_pt1 | contig 11516 bp, 7 predicted proteins | sample Lox_Sample_22_FD_207093 | JGI IMG/M metagenome (GOLD analysis project Ga0335073, IMG submission 207093) | Soil microbial communities from Loxahatchee National Wildlife Refuge, Florida, United States - Lox_Sample_2.2 | ecosystem: Environmental > Terrestrial > Soil > Wetlands | place: USA: Florida... | reverse complement strand
GGCCGCGAAACTCTGGAACGACTCCTGCATCGACGCCACCATGCCGCGCAGATCGGTGCTGACCCCCTCGGGCAGCCTGGCGTTCCGCAGCAGCTTGCGAATCTGGCCGGCCACGCCGCCGAGCGCCTCGCCGGACGGCGTGACATAGACGTCGATGACGCGCTGGATCTGGTAATGATCCACCTCCGTGGGCGTGGTGATGTGCGTCAGCTTGACCACCGTGTCCAGCGTGGTGGCTTGCGGCGAGGTGGGCGACCGCAGCGGGATGTTCCGCAAATCCACGAAGTCATGGATAGCCGGACGCCCGTCCTCGTAATACTGAACGGTCAGGAAATAATCGTTGCCGGTCTTGCGGTCCAGCCAGTAATTGGGAGCGATCATCAGATTGCTGTTCAGCGCCGTGATGACGTTCCGCACGACGTCTTGCGGCGTCAACCCGAGTTCGGCGGTGTGAATGCGGTCGACGTCCAGCCGTACGGCCGGGTAGTCCTGGTCCTGCGGGATGTAGGCCTCGCTGACGCCGCCGAGTCCGCGAATCCGCGCCCGCAGATCCTGCGCCACCTGGTATGCCTGGTTGAGATCGTCCGAGGAGATCTGCAAATCGATGGGCGCCGGCATTCCCATATTGAGCACGGCGTCCACCATGGAGCCGCTGCTGAAGAATGTCCGCAGATTGGGATACTCCGCGGCGATCCGCCGGCGGATACGATCCATATACTCGAAGCTGCTGACGGAATGCGAGGGTTTGAGCGCCACCTGAATGGTGGCCGTATATTCGCCCGCATTGGTCGTATACAGCGACGAAAAGCCGGGATCGAGCCCAACGGTCGATACCACCATGTGGAAGTCGGCCTCTGGGATCGCCTTGCGGATCAGATCTTCAATCCGCGCGACATACTGCTCGGTCACCTCAATCCGGCTCCCGGTGGGCGCCTTCAGGTTGATGGAGAATTGGCCGGCATCGGTGCGCGGAAAGAATGCCACTCCCACCAGCGGATAAATCGCCAGGCTGGCGGCGAACGCCAGCAGCAGGACTGCCACCGTCAGGCCCGGGCGGCGAATCGCCCGCCGCACCGTCCGTTCGTAGGTGTCCAGGAGGCTACCGAACCGGCGGTCGAATGCCTCGTGAAATCTCTGTCCCAGCGAGCGGCGCGCACGACGATCCTCCGATTCGCTATGCGCCGGGGTCCGCAGATACCGCGCGCAAAATAGCGGAACCACCGTCATGGCGACCACGTACGACGCAAACAAGCTGATGACCACCGCCATCGCCAGGGCGCTGAACAGAAATTTACTCACGCCATAAAGGAACGTGACCGGGAAGAACACCACGACGGCGGTCAGCGTGGCCGCCAGCACCGCCAGGTTCACTTCCGTGCCGCCATCTTCCGCCGCTCGTTCCGGCGGCGATCCGGCCTCCAGATGGCGGTAGATATTCTCCAGCGAGATCACGGAATTGTCGATGATCCGCGAGAAGGCCAGCGCCAGGCCGCCCAGGATCATGGTGTTCACCGTGCTGCCGAAAAGAAACAGCACGATGAATGTCGCCAGCGCGGATAGCGGAATGGAGAGAAACACCGCCAGTGTGGCGCGCAGGCTCGACAGGAAGATCAGGATCATCAGGCTGGTGAGCAGCAGGCCGATCAGGCCCTCGTGAAACAGCGTCTTGATGGCCTCGCGAACGTAAGCCGATTGATCGAACGCCACCGCCGCCTTCAGGCTTTTCGGCAATCCCTTCAGCTTTCCCAGCAATGCGCGCACGCCGTCCACTACCTGAATGGTGTTGGTGTTCCCGCCCTGCTTCATGATAGGCAGATAGCTGCTCCGCTGGCTGTTCACGCGCACCAGGTTGTATTGAATCTGGTGAGCATCCTCCGCCTGGCCCACGTCTCCGACGGAAACCCAGCGGTCGCCCACGGTTTTCAGCGGCACCGAATTGAGGTCGGTAACCTTATCGACCAACGAGTTGGAGTAGACGTAGTAATCGAACGGTCCCACTTTGACATCGCCGGCGGGAAGAATCAGGTTGTTCTTGTTGACGGCATCCACCACGTCCATCAGGCTCAGCCCACGCGAGAGCAGCTTATATGGATCGACATATACCATCGCCTGGCGGTATTTCCCACCGAATGGCGGCGGCACTTCGGCGCCCTTCACCACGGCGATTTGATCCCGAATCTGAAACTGTCCGTAATCGCGAAGCTGTGTCTCGGTGAGGCCTTGGCCGCTCAAGGTTACCAGGCAAACCGGAAGGCTGGAAGCGTCGAACTTCAACACCACCGGCGGAAGCGTGCCCGGCGGAAGGCGGCGCAAATCCGCCAGGGCCAGGTTGGACAGCGCCGTCATATCGGCGTCCGGATCGGTCCCCGGCTGGAAATAGACTTTGATGATGCTCACGCCCGGCAGCGATCGCGATTCCATGTGGTCCATTCCCGCCACCAGCGTGAAGAATCGCTCGAAACGGTTGGTGATATCGGTCTCGATATCCTGCGGCGGCATGCCGGAATAGAACGTCGCCACGTCCACCACCGGTATGTTGATGGGCGGGAAAAGGTCTATCGGCATCCGGGCAAAGGTGACCGCGCCGATCAGCAGCAGAACCAGGCAGACCACCACGATCAGGTACGGATGTTGAATCGCGAACCGGGACATACGGGACCCTCCGTGCCGCGGCGGCGGTTTGACGACTGGCGGAACGCCGTCACTGGCTGGTGTTGTACTGAATGAGCTGTACTTCCTTGGGGCGAACCGTTTCGCCCTGTTTCAAACTTGCCCGGTCGCCTGTGGCCACCATCTCGCCCGCTTTCAAACCAGAGAGGATCTCGACGTCGTTGGGTGTCTCCGTGCCGATCGTGAGGTTGCGAATCTCGATCCGGTTGTCGGGGCCGACCACCCAGACCGTACTCTGCCCGTTGTTGGTTACCACCGCCTGCGGCGGCACGGTGAGGGCATTGGCGATCCGTGTGATGGTCAGCGTGGCTTCGGCATACATTCCCGGCATCAGGACTCCACCCGTGTTCGGAACGTCCACTTCCGTGTGCATGGTGCGCGTGTCGGCGTCCACGTCCACCGAGAAACGCTTCACCTGGCCTGGCAGCGCCCGGTTCAGCGCCGGCACGCGGACGTCCACCTTGTCCCCGACGTGTATCGACTCGACATAGGTCTCGGGAACCGGGATCACCAGCCGGAACAGATCGTCTTCCGAGAGCTGCACCAGCGGCAGCGCCTGGGTGGAATTGATGCCGGATTGCATCAGCGTTCCATAATTCGCGTAGCGTTTGGTCACCACGCCGGAAAAGGGCGCCACGATTTTCGCATAGTCGTAAAGCACCTGGTCGTGACGCTGCCGCGCCTGCGCGCGCATCAGTTCGCTGCGGGCCGATTCGAGAATATTCTGCGCCGCGGCCGCTTGCGCGCCGGCGGCCAGGTCCTTACTTCTCCAGTCGTCCACCTCCTGCTGCGCTACCAGGCCGGGTTGGCTCTTCGCCACCGCATCCAGCCGGCTGAATTGCAGATGGACATCTTTCTGCTGAGCTTCCACCTGAGAGACGTTGTTCTGCATCCGGCCCACCTGGTCGGTCGCGGCCCGGATGGCGGCCTGGTCTTCATCCAACTGCACCTGCAGCTCCGGGATTTCCAGCACCGCCATCACCTGGCCGGCCTGCACGTGTGTACCGTAATCCACGTACAGCTTTTGGACGAATCCAGACTCTTTGGCATACACATCGATCTGCTGGAACGGGACCAGCTCGGAGGAAACAACCAGATTCTGCTGGACGCTTTTGCGGACCGCTCTCACGACGCCGATTTCGGGTGCGTCCGAACCGGGCGCCACGCTTTTGGCCACCGCCGTCCGCCCGCCGCAAGATACCAGCAGGGGACCGGCGGCCACGACGGCCGTCGCAATACAGAGCGGTCTCCTGAGCGCCGCCGAAGACATAGTTGAAGCGGCCGGGGAACGGCGCTAATCGCCGTCCAGTCGGACTTCTACGCCGCCACCTGGTATTCGTTGCAATTTCTTTTCCAGGCGATCCACGGTGAAATCGGGCGATTCGCACAGCCGCCGTAGATGCTGCTCTTCCTTGAGGATCTGCGCCGCCATCCCCGGAATTTCCGGAGCAATCGGAAGCGGTATGATCTGCACACCGTGCAAATCGCCGTGCAATAAATCTCCCGGGGCGACTTTCAATCCTCCAACCTCCACCGCATCCCCGAAATGCGCAATGTGCGCGTACATGTGCGTGACCGAGACACTGCCGGCAAACAAGGGAAACTGCATGGCCTCGATCTCCGGCAGATCCCGCACCGATCCGTTGGTGACGTATCCCACGCAATGCATCGCTCGGCTGATGCGCGCATGCATCTCGCCGACGAGCGCGCCCGCGCCGGGACGGTCGTCGGCGTCCTCCACCACTAACACGCGCGGCTCCGGAATGGATGCCACGTACCGCCACCAGGCCATATTCTCGTGATACGCCCGCCCATATGCCGGCTGCGTGGTAGAAAGCATACGGCCGGTCACCGCATATCCCAACATCGGCGGCAGGTTCTTAAACATACAGTGAATCTCGCGGCCCGAGATGGAGCCTTCGTTACGAACCCGCCCGTGGAGCCGCTCGATGGCGTTCGAGACCAGGCATGTGCCCAATCGCCCAATCTGGTCAAAACTCTCTTTGGATAAGAACTGAATCGCTGTCATCACCTCACCCCCTCTAACTATTTGGATGTGACGCCGTGACGAAATGGATACAGGCTGTGTGACGGCTCTAACGATTGTTTTTCGCTGTCCAGCCACTTCATTTGGGATTGGTCGTACCGTGTGCCGGCTATCGTGGCTCCGATGTCGGCCACCCGCGACAAATCATCCGCGGACAATTCCAGTCGAAGAGCCGCCAGCGTATCGGCAAGCTGCCGGCGGGTCCGCGCGCCCATCAACGGGACAATGTCGCTGCCGCGGTTGAGCACCCACGCGATGGCGAGCTGCGCGGGAGTCGCGCCGCGTTCCGCGGCCATGGCGGTCAATGCCTCGATTGCTTGCCGGTTTTGTGCGGCATTCTCTCCACGGAACCGCGGAAACAGAGTGCGAAAATCGCCGGCGGCTTGTGGACGCGAACCGGCGAGAAGCCCGCGAGAGAGAACGCCGTAAGCGGTCACCGCAATGCCGAGTTCGCGCAGAACCGGAAGAATCGCGCGCTCGATCCCGCGCGTGGCGATGGCATACTCGATCTGCAGATCGCAAATCGGATGGGTGGCTTGCGCGCGGCGAACGGTGTCGGCGCCCGCTTCGGAGAGTCCGATGTAGCGCACATAACCGGCCTTGACCATGTCGGAAATCGCGCCGACGGTCTCTTCGATGGGCACTTCGGGATCCGGCCGGGCGATGCGGTAAATATCGATATGATCGGTACGAAGACGCTGCAGGCTATACGCCAGAAAATTTTTCACGGCGCGCGGTCGGCCGTCGGATCCGCCCCATTGTCCATCGGGAGAGCGCAGCGCCCCGAATTTCACCGAGAGCAGCACCTGGTTGCGGCGGCCGTCGAGCGCTCGTCCGAGGAGCATTTCGTTGTGGCCCATGCCGTAGAAATCGCCCGTATCCAGCAGATTGACGCCGGCGTCGATGGCGGCATGGATGGTCGCAATACTTTCGTTCTCGTCGGCGGCCCCGTACACGCCGCTCATGCCCATGCAGCCGAGCGCGATCCGGGAAACTATCGGTCCAGCCTTGCCAAGTGGGACCTGGGGAATCGGCATCACTTCGACCACGGCGGTACGATGCCGTTCATGCGGGCATAGGCAATCGCCTGCCCCAGATGTTCGCCGATATGCACGTCCAGGAAGGTCAGCACGCCGCGCCGCGTGGTGGCGGTTCCAAAGAAATCCGCATCCCGCGCCAGTGCTTGCGCCCGCAAGCCCTCGAATGCGGACTTTACCGCCGCGAAGCTGTCCGTCAGCGCCTGAATCACCTGATCCTTGGTGAGCGGTTCGGCCTCCTTCTTTTGTTGTTCGGCGACAAGCTTGGTGACCTCCTCCTGTTTCGCGCCGCCGGAAATCGTGAGCAGCAGCCGGTTGCCATAGGCGATATGCAGGAACACTTCGCGGAACGATCGCACGCCGGGGCCCGGACGCCAGGAATATTTCTCTTCGGGAAGGGCTTTCGCCAGAGCCAGCACCTGATCCTGTTCCTCCGTGAACGGCAGCAGCAGGTCGGCCGCCGCCGGTTTCGCCTCGGGCGCAGGCTTCACGCCGAGCAATTCCAGATCGAAAATCAGCTCCGATTTCGGGGGGATGCTGCCGCGCTGTGTTTCGCCGTATGCGAGCTGGTACGGAATAAAAAGCCGCCGCTTGCCGCCTACCTTCATGCCTTCGAAGCCGATGTCGTACCCGGCGATCACCTCGCGACGGCCCTGCGTGAACGTGAAGGGCTCGCCGCGGTCCACCGAAGAATCGAACTTGGTGCCGTCGCGCAGCCAGCCGGTGTAATGCAGCGTGTACTGCGCGCCTGGAGTGGCCGGAGCGCCATCGCCGATTTTGACATCGATCCAGTGAATGCCGGGCCCGGTGACGACGTCGCCGGTCACCTTCGGCACCATGTCCGGCATCTTCGCGTCAAACGTCGTTTGTGCGCTGCCGGAGATGGCCGCCAGAAAAATAACGGTCGTGATTCGCATCATATGGATCCAAGTTTCTTCCGCGCGAACGGGCGCGCGAACGCCGCCGGTGGATTGTGCCCCATCACTTTCGACGCCTTGGTGTAAAACTCCTTGGCTTTATCCTTATCGCCGAGCTTCTCATACGTCATGCCAATGAGGCACTGAATGAAGGCGTCGTTCTGGTTGGCCTTCTGCAACTCCTCGAGCGCGCCCTTGTAATTGCCCAGGTAATAATCGACGTACCCGGTCAGATACGGATAGAATTGCGCCTGCTGGCCGCTCAACGTGGGGTCGGCATCGAGAATCGCTTTCGCCGCTCCGACGTGTTTCGCGGCTTCGGCCGAATTGCTGCGGCGCGCGGCCAGCCGCGCCAGCGCATGTTCCAGGCGGAACTCCCACAGGTGCTTCCGATCGGGCGTCGCATCCGGCTGCTTCAGCCCCAAATCGTGGCCGGTTTTGTACCACTTTTCGGCGTCATCCAGCTTGCCGGCGTCGATGCAGACCCGCGCGGCTTCGTCGGCGATTTCCCCCTGGTTATAGAAATCGCCGGTGCTGACGAAGTAATCGAGCACCTTCTGTTCGTACTTGATGGTGTTGGCGCAATCGCCGTCAAACGCATAGGAAAGCGCCATCGACCGCTCGGCGTTGGCTTTGGCCTGCGGCGTCGACGCGGTTTCAATGGCTTTCTCAAAATACTTCTTCGCCTCGGCCGTGCGGCCCATCAAGTCGAGCACGATGCCGGCGCCGCAGTTGGGAGCCGACGCCTGCGGATCGGCCGCGATGTCCTTTTGGAAGGTGGTCAGAGCTTCGTCGAGATTGCCGGAACGCGCCTGCTGAGCGCCGGCGCCGGTCATTCCGCAGCCTTGTGCGTGGCTCACGCCCGCCGCAACAAACAGGGTCGCGAAGGTAACAAACAGGGTACAGGATGCTGCGCGCATGACCCGGATTATCTCACGGCCAGCCCGCGGCGCGGGCACTCACGCCAATGCGCTCTTTGTACTGCCGGTGTCCTCAAAACGCCGAGATGAGTCTCGGCGCTGCAAGCAGGAGTGGTTGCGCCACGGCCACCTCCCCTGCCTACGGACGCGCCTCGAAGACCAGGTTGAACGGCGTTTGGGCGGCCCGCCGGAAGCGGGTGAACCCGCCCTCGGTGACCACCTTGCGGATGCGTTCCTCGCCAGCCTGCGCTCCCAGGGCCGCGCCCACTTCCTGCGCCAGCGACGCCGGCGTGCACAGCATCGTCGACGCGGAATAGTAGATGCGGCCCACTGGGTTGTGATTCTGTTCCGGCTGATCGTTGGCGAACGGCTCCACGATCATCCAGGTGCCATCGGGCTTCAGACTGCTAAGCGCGTGGCGCGCGGCGCCCACCGGATCGCCCATGTCGTGCAGGCAATCGAAGAAGGCGATCAGGTCGTAGCCGCCGTTGGCCGGGTAGCTCTTGGCGCTGGCAACCTCGAAAGTGATCTGGTCTTGCAGGCCATCGCGTCCGGCCACGTGACGGGCATATTCGATCGATCCGCTGTGATAATCGAAGGCGTAGAAGCGCGATTTGGGAAACGCCCGCGCCAGCAGCATGGTCGACGCGCCGTGGCCGCAACCAACATCGGCCACCGCCGCCCCCGACCTCAGCTTCTGCTCGACGCCCTCCAGCGCCGGAACCCAACTCGGCAGCAGGTTGGCCTCGTAATTCGGGCGGAAAAACCGTTCGGTGCCGAAAAACAGGTTGGCATCGTGCTCGTGCCAGCCCACGCCTTCGCCGGTGCGAAAGGCCTGCGTGATCTTTGGTTCGTCCTTTACACAGGCTGAGATGATGTGAAAGGCGCCCGGAATGTCCATCTTGGTAAGAGCGAATGCCTGCTCGGCCGGCAATTCATACGTCCGCGCGTCCGCATCGTAGGTCACGTAGCCGCTGGCGGCATTGGCATTGAGCCATTCGCGAACATAGCGCTCGGCGGTCGCGGTTTTGGCGGCCAGGTCCGCGGGCGTCATCGGACCGCCGCCGGCCATGGCGCGGTAGAGCCCCAATTTGTCTCCAATCAGAATCAGCGAAGCATGCAGCGCGGCACCCATATCCGCCACTACCTGCCCCATAAACGCGTTCAGTTTCGACTCGTCGAACGACGGAGCCGCGGTCGTTGATGCCATACCATCCCTCCAGGGTGCCCGAATTGGACACAGTGGAGCCATGGTACGCAATCCGGTGCGCGGCTTTCAACCCAAAATCGTCCTGCGGCTCCGTATCTTTAAAAATGCGGTATATTTGGGCGCACGGCGCCGGATTGTCGGGCATTGCCGCCCCCCTGGCAAGCCCTGCTAATAATAGGAAAGGACTGGCGTCCTAACGATTATGAAGGCTACGATCTGCTTCAGCGCGACTTTTCTTCTGATTTTCGCCGAGGTTTCGCCCGCCGCGACCTCCCAGCTTGCCAACCTGGTGATGCCCGACGCCACGGTCATCGCCGATGTTAATGTGACCAGCGCCAAGGCTTCGCCATTCGGCCAGTATGTGAATGGCCTGGTGGCGCCCAAGGAACAACAGCAATTGCAGCAATTCGCTGCTATGACGGGTTTCGATCCGCGCACCGATCTCAGCGAAGTCATGGTGGCGACCGGGGCCACCGGATCGAAGACCGGACTGCTGCTCGCCACCGGCGCCTTCAACATCACCGCCATCGCCAATGCCGCCACTTCGGCGGGGGCGGCATCGCCCGTCTATCACGGCGTGACCATCTATTCCGACCCGAAGCACCCGGAAGTGGCCTTCGCGCTGCTCGATTCATCCACCCTTCTCGCCGGCGATCTGGCGAGCGTGAAGGGCGCGATCGATCGCGAATCGTCCGGACCGCATCTGCCGGCGTCGATCCTGAACCAGATCGCGCAGCTCGCGGGTTCCGAGGATGCCTGGGTGCTGACGACGGTGCCGGTCTCGACGCTGGCGCCGCCCTCCAACGCGCCCGCTATCAACGGGCTGAATTTCCAGGCGCTGCAAAAGGTCCAGCAAGTGTCGGCCGGCGTGAAACTGGCCGACCCGGTAGTGGTCAGCGCGCAAGCGCAGCTCGATACCGCCCAGGACGCGGCCACGCTGGCCGGAATGGTTCAACTGCTGGCCAACATGGCCCAGATGCAGGCGCAGAAGAACCCCGAAGTGGCCGCACTGGCAAAAGGAGTCACGGTTTCCGCCTCGGGTACCACGGTGAACCTGTCGTTCAGCGTCGCCGAAGCGCAGATTCAACAACTGGTGCAGAACCACGACCAGAAGGCCAACGTGCAGGTGGCGCCTAAGAAGTAGGTCTTGGGAAGTAAGCTCGGTGGCAGACGACAAAAGACGATCGTCTGCCCCACGTTTCACCTCAAACTGCCGGACAGAGATCCTTGTAGAACGCGCACCGCCTGCAGTGTTGGCCCTCGCGCAGCGGGAATTCCAGCCGCTCCTGCGCTTCCACCAATTCCCTCACGATCTGCTCCGGCGAATCGATGAGCGAGGGCGACAAATCCACCTCCACCAGCGAATTCGGCTTGAGGAAATGCAGATAGGCGCGATCGGGCGCGCGCCCGGCCACGCGCTCCACGGCCAGCGCGTAGAGACGGATCTGCAAGCTGTAATCCATTGCGCGCTCCGCCGCGTCTCCGGCCGCCACGTCGTCGGTCTTGTAGTCGACGATCACCAGCTCGCCGCCTTCCTCGAACCAGAGATCGATTTGCCCTCGAAGCACCAGGTCGTCCAAGGCCATCCGGAAATCGAACTCGCGTTCCACTCGGGTGGCCCGCTCCGCCCGGCGGCCCAGCGGGCCCTTGCGAAACGCTTCGGCCAGGCGGACGGCTTGCGGATCCGGGTCGGGAGGCGTCAGCCCGGCCAGGAGTTGGTGGACCTGCGTTCCAAGCTCATTGGCCGCCAGGGAGCCGCCGGATTCGGCGGAAGCCTTCCGAGCCTTGCCTTCGAATCCCAGGTAGTGGCGCAGGTAATAAAACCGGGGACAGTTGGCGAAGGCGGTCAGAGCCGTGACCGTGGCGTTGCCATCGTGCTGCCCGGCCGGTTGGGGTCGCGACAGGATCTCGGGCAGCGGGTTTTCCCGGCTCGCGGTAAGCGCCGGGATCAGTCCCGCCGCGGCTGGCATGAGTGTCTGCGCCACATGGACCCGCAAACTCCATGGTTCGCCATGCGGCGAGACGCGGTCGAGGATCTGCTCGCCGGGTTCGAGGGTAATCCCGAGTTTCTGCGCCACCAGGGCGGCCCACTTGGCCGGCTTCTTGCCCAAGGTGGAAAAACTCAGAACCAGGTGATGCTCCGCCCGCGTCATGGCGACGTACAGCAGGCGATTGCCTTCCTGCTCCTCGCGCTGTTTCAGTTCCTCCCGGATGGCCCGGTGGAACAAGTCGTCCTTTTCCTCGCGCACAGCGGGATTTCGCCAGCTCGCACCGAGTCCGATTCGCGGGGAGAACGCCACCACCGGCGGCTTTCCCTCGACCCCCTTCTGCAGCGCCGCCAGGAAAACGATGGGAAATTCCAGGCCCTTGGCGGAATGGACGGTCATCACCTGCACGGAGTCGGAAGAGTCGTCGGGGGCGGCGTCCTGCTCGGCGCGGTTGCTCGCGCGCAGCAGTTCCAGGTCGCGCAGAAAACCGTCGAGCGACGCGCGTCCGGCGGCTGACCGCGCCTGCGCCAGAAACTTGTCGATGTTGGCCGCCTCGCGGCTGCCGGGCACGGCAGGATAACCGAATTCGTCCATGGCGTCGACCAGCAGCCGGTCGAACGACACATACTCGCGGCGCCGCCGCCATTGGCGCAAACGGTCGCGGAAGCGGCGCAGCTTTTCGCGATCGTCCGCGTCAAGTTCGTTTTCGCCCGCGCGATCGAACTGC
>Ga0335073_10013354_pt1 | contig 11516 bp, 10 predicted proteins | sample Lox_Sample_22_FD_207093 | JGI IMG/M metagenome (GOLD analysis project Ga0335073, IMG submission 207093) | Soil microbial communities from Loxahatchee National Wildlife Refuge, Florida, United States - Lox_Sample_2.2 | ecosystem: Environmental > Terrestrial > Soil > Wetlands | place: USA... | reverse complement strand
CCGCCGCTCTGTTGCTCGCTTGTATTGCCGCGCCCGCGGTATCGTTCGCGCAATGGCAGCCCCATTCAGGTTACGGTCCTGGCTACGGTTACGGACCGCAAGGGACAACCGCGGCGCTGAGCAGCTCGCAGAAGAGCAACCTCATTGGCCAGCTCGAGAAGGCCAAGGAACGCGACGAGATCGACTTCCGCAACTCACCGGGACACTGGCAAGGCCGTGACTACCAGGCTCATATCCGGGAGATAACCGGCATGATCAATGGCCTACGCAGCGGCATGAACTACCCGATGGGCGAGGTGCAACAGGCGATGAGCGCGGGTGGGCGTTATTATCATTAAGGCGCGGCGCGAGTATAACTTGCGCCTGATTTGAAGGCGCTTGCGTTAATCGAGACTCCGGGTCACGTCAGCTCGCGCTATCGTATCGAGGCGTTCGCGCCTGCGCTTCGCGCGGGCGGATGCGACTTGAGCGTCGAGGCGATACCGCGCGGTCCGATCGAGCGGATGCGCCTGTTCGGAATCGTGCCGGGTTTCGACGCGGTAATCCTGCAGCGCCGCCTGCTCCCCGGATATCAACTTAAAGTCCTGCGCTCGCGCTCGAAGCGGCTCATCTTCGATTTCGACGACGCCGTGTTCTGCAACGATTCGTACAGTGCAAAGGGGATCGCCTCACGCAAAAAAGAGAGGCGTTTCGCAAATGCCGTCGCGGCGGCCGATGCGGTAATCGCGGGTAACGATTTTCTGAAAGAGCAGGCGATCGCAAGCGGGGGGCGGCGCGACGCGGTCCGCGTGATTCCGACATGTCTCGATCCGGCGCACTACCAGCTCGCGAATCCTCGCGAACGCGAGAACCTCGAGCTCGTATGGATCGGATCGTCGAGCACGCTCCAGGGTATCGAGCAGAAGCGCGCGCTGTTCGAGGCGATCGGCGCGCGCTTTCCGAAGCTCAGCTTGAAACTGATTTGCGATCGCTTCCCGGACTTTGAGCGCCCACCGCTCATTCGCAAGACTTGGAGTCTCGAAACCGAAGCCGGCGATCTTGCGGCGAGCGATATTGGCGTGAGCTGGATCCCTGACGATCGATGGAGCCGGGGTAAGTGCGGATTCAAGATCCTACAGTACTACGCCGTGGGTCTGCCGGTGATCGCAAATCGCGTCGGCGTTCATCCGATGATGGTGAAGCCGGGTATCACCGGAATTCTCGCCGACACGACCGATCAATGGATCGATGCAATCGCACGCCTGGACGATCCCGAGGTTCGCCAGCGCATGGGCCGCGTCGCGCGCGAATTCGTGGAACGTGATTTCTCGATCGCGGCTCACGCCGACCAGTTCGTCAGCGTGATCGTCGGTCGCTGACGCGACGAATTATTTGCCCATCGCCAGTTCGTGCAGCGCCTTTGCGCATTCGACCGGCGCCGTGAACATCACTTCATGACCACAGTTGATGAACTTGAGCGTCGGGTTGCACAGGCGGCTCGTGAAATGCGGATGCCATTCCTTGCCGCCGTCGATCGGCGTCGCGTCGCGCTCGCATACGATGTAGCCCGACGGAATTCCCGTCGCGAAGTATGCGTTCATCGGCACGATGCCGGTCATTGGCCCGATTGGTTGCGGGCTCAGCGCGCTCAGCACGAATTTTCGCACCGCCGGATCCATGTCGTTGGCGAGTCCTTTCAGGAAATCGTCGCCCATCGCAGCGATCGGCGTCGATCGCTCAGGAAGTTGCGCCGCTCCTTGAACTATCGCGGACTGCGGATCAACGAACGGCTGGCCGTCGAGCGCGACGATCGCCGTCACCCATACGACCTGTTTTATGCGCTTGGGAATCTTCACGGCGACGCCAGGAATCGTCAAACCGCCGAGGCTGTGCCCTGCAATCACGACGTCAGTGAGGTTGCGTTTCTCGATAAAGTCGACGACCGAGTTCACGTAGCTGTCGAGCGTGACCTCGGCGCGATTGGCGTAGTTCATCCCGTGTCCCGGCAGATCGACCGCATAAGCGCGATCGCCCAGTTGCTCGAGCTGATTGATAACCGCGGCCCAGCACCACGCGCCATGCCATGCGCCGTGAACAAGTACGAATGTCTCCGCCATCGTCGATTCCTCCGGTTGTCCTCAATAACCACATCGCAAATCGGCGCGCAAATCGCGAGACTCAACCGACGCGGCGTCGGCAAGGGACCCGCTCAAGTAAATCATTTGACAATCAAACAATTCGTTTGATAGCTCCAAAGTATAAGGGCTTCTTCATCTACGACGCTCCAGGAGGTGTCTGATGGGCGCGGTGCATATCAAGGACGAGGAACGAATCGGCTCCGATGCGCGGATCAAATTGCAGCCTTCCGGCTATCTGCAGAAGCTATACGAGACTGGTACGCCCGACCTCGCCTGGATGAACAACATGGGCGAGTGGGGCATGCGTGCGAAGCCCGGCAATCTCGGCCTGCGCCTCAAGGACATCGAGATCGGCAGCTATGGCGTCGTTCCCGAGCACGGCTCAGAGCATCGCTCGATGGCGCCGCGCGGCGCGGTGATTCCCGAGGGACTCCCGTCGCTCGGCTTCACCCTCAACGAAAAGGCCGAAGTGTGGGCCGAGAACGCGGCGGAGCTTTACGAAGAAGCCGTCGCACGGCAGTGGAGCTCGGCGCGCGATATCCCATGGTCGGAGCTCAAGCCGCTGCCCGACGATCTCGAGCGCGCGATGTGCCAGCTCTGCACCTTCCTGACCGAAGTTGAATTCATCGCGGCCGACGCGCCGACGCGATGGATGAGCCACATGAACCAGGATTTCTTCGAAGTGAAGATGTTCCTCGCGACGCAGGCGATGGACGAGGCGCGCCATACCGACGTGTTCCGCAAGCGCGCGCTCGCCAACGGCGGTGGCCTTGGAACCGCGAGCCCGCTCAGCGAGCTCTCGCTCAAGCGCATCTTCGATGCTCCCAGCTTCTCGGCGCAGACCGGCCGCCTGCATCTCCTTGGCGAGGGCTTCGTGCTCACGATGTTCCGCCAAGGCGAGTTCATCGCGCCGAGCCGCGTTGACCAGGAGATCTTCCGCCGCTGCATGCAGGATGAATCGCGTCACGTCGGCTACGGTACGATGCATCTGCGGGCGCAGCTCAAGGCGAATCCCGCGGTTGCCGAGGAGATCCACGAGCAGCTCGACGATGCGGAAAAGATACTGCTCGAGACCTTTAGCGTGCCCGAGCTCGTCGAGCCGATGGCGATTCTGATGGGCGGCGGCGTCAAGAATTTCGACAAGGGCATGGAGCTGCAGGGGCAGCTCTGGCGCAAGATCATTCACGAGTATCTGCAGCGCTGCGATTCAGCCGGACTCGATCGGCGCCCGCGATGCATCCTGCCGACGGACTTTTCGAAGTTGGTTGAAGTAAAACAAGATGCCGTCGTTTCCTGAGCCAGGTTGGTTTCTCGCCCTGGGCCGTTTGATGGAGGCCCAGGGCGCTTTGTTTCAGCGCCTCGGCTACGCCGAGACGCGCTTCGTCATTCGCGTGATGCCCGATGAATCGGGCAACGGCGGCGAGACGCTGGTCGGAGTCGCGATCGACGGCTATCGCGTTCTGGAAGCGCAGATAGTCACTGACCTCGAAGCATTCGACCCCGACTTCGTAATCTGCGCAAAGCGCTCAGTATGGAATAGGATGCTGAGCGAGATCACCGAATCGGGCCGCCCGTCGCTACGCCACACGCTAAGCTCGCTCGCCCTGGTAGGCGAAGAAATGTGGCTCGAATCGACCGACCAACTAAGAGAAGACAAGTTCTACCGCTACAACCAAACCCTCCAGGAATTACTAAACCTCGCTGCGCAACTTCACTAGTATTTCCATGGAACTAGTATCTTCTCGGACTATCCTATTCTGATCCCTCTCCTGATGTTTCTGGTCCCCTCTCCTTATCCCAGGAGAGGGCAAGGGAGAGGTTCAACGTATCGAATTCAACTAACGCCTTGCTCTTTTGCCCAGCGATCCTCAGAAACTCAGTTGTGAAATGGCACATATTTCCTGACTACCAGATTGTAACCTCTCCATGGACCTTTCCTAGGATAAGGAGAGGGGGTTACGGAATTATCAGTTCACAGAAAGATTCTGTCGCAGGAATGCGCGGGCGCGGAACAGTTTTGATTTTACTGAACTGACTGTGGTTCCGGTTACAGTGGCTAATTCCTCGTACGACAGATCGCGATCCAGCAGCATCAGGATCAGTTCGCGTTGCGAATCCGGCATCTTATCGACGACGGCTTTGAATTCGTCGAGTTTTGCATCGATTTCCGAAGCCGTCAGCGGAAAGTCTTCATGCTTGCGCTCGATCGGAATGAAGATGCGACGGAGCCTCTCGCGGCGTGCCGATTCCAGGCAGGCGTTGCGCGCGATCTGAAATAACCACGACTCGAATGATTCCGGTTCCTTCAGACTCGAGATCCCGGTCATCACGCTGACTAAAATACTGTGGCAAATGTCCTCGGTCGCGTCGCCTCGATCGCGAACACGAACGAAACGCATCAGCCGATCTCGGTAGCGAATGACTATTTCCTCGATTGCCTCATGCGATCCTGCCTGGGCGCGGCTGATAAGCGCGCCCAGGCTCGAATCGCGCAGTCCGATAGTCACCAAGTGAACCCCGAAGTCACTCAGAGCGTGTTGAGGAAGCTCACCAGGTTCTGCTGCTGTTGCGTCGACAACGCCTCGAAGGCCCGTGCGGCGGCTTTGCCCTGTCCGTCGTGAAGACTGATCGCGGTCGGAATATCGCCCGCGCGTCCATCGTGTAAGAACTGAGATTTGCCGCGAATTCCCCAAAGCGGAGCGGTGCGCATCAGCGTAGGACCGGCTGCGCCTGATGTAATACCGTCGCCGAGCGAGCCCATGTCGTGCAAGAGGAAATCCGAATAGGGATGGAAAGTCTGGTTGGCGAGCGTCTTGTTAAGCGACGAGCTAATCGCGATTCCGCCAGTCGAAGGGGGAATGAAATTCGCGGGATTGGAGGCCGTCGTGAGGTTTGCGACATGGCATCCCGCGCATCCTAGTTTGTTGAATAGCGCCGAGCCGGTGTTCGCCGCCGTGGTCTGCGTGAGTTCCGGTGGAGGCGCGAGTGCTCGCATGAAGTCCGCGAAGCGATCGATATCGGCGCGTCCATCAGGATCGATCGTGTCCTCGGGTTCCTGGTTGGATGGCGTTTCAAGTTGGATTCCGAATGCTGTGAGGTTTGCAGCGCATTCGCTGACTTCTTGCTGATTGTCAGGATTCGTGATGCCCATCTCGTTTAGATACGCATCGCCAGCGAAGCCGCGCAGCATGGCGTGATCGTCCTTCCATCCGAAGCGCCCGACGTGCGCGGTGTTCAGGAAATTTTCAGTGACGTATTTGACCGTGCCCTGAATCGGGTTCGGCTCATTTTTGGCGAGTTGGACGAAAGTCGAATCGGCGACGGCTTCGACCAGACCATCGCCGAACACCTGCACTGCGGCGCGGCCGACGATGCAATTTTCTCCGCCTTGGTAGTTGGCGCTTGTGGTGTCGCAGGTCGGCAGCCCCGCTTGGAATGTAGTGCGTTGCGCCTCGAGTTGCTGGCACGCGCTCAGTTGGCATCCGGGCGCAGTTATCTGGCATCCGAGCGGCTCGGCTTCGACGCCCTCTGCGAAGATCGTGTTCGAGCCCTGCGTCTCCGGTCCATTACGAAGGAAATTATCGACCGCGAAAATATGTACCGGACCCGGCTGCGTGTTATTGCGCACGCGAATCTCATTGATGGTGAGGCCCCCGCCGCCGATCGCCGGTTGCGAATGGCACCCCGCGCATGAGATCCCATTCATCACCGGCCCCACCTGCGGCAGCGACTCGACTTCCTTAAAGTTGAGTTGTCCGGTCGCAAATATGTTCAGATCCGATTGGTTGCTCGCGACACCTGGCAGCGGCGCGCCAAAGCCATCGAGATTAACCGGCACATTCATCGGTTGCTGCGACGCCTGCTTGTTGGCAGGTCCCGCGAGCGCTTTACCGGCTGCAAATGTGATGGAAATCAAAAGAACGGAAGACAGACACGAAACCACCCTCGGAATGAACCGAGTAACCCACGCTCTCCGCATGACAATCTCCCCCAATACCGCGCCGAGTCTCGATTCGGTTCGAGAAGCGGCGCGACCCCGTTCAAACAATGCCGACTCGCTTACAATTCGGCCAATCTCAGAACCCGAGCCTGATCCCAAGGGAGGCCCTTATACTGAGGAGGATAAATGAGGTCAACGGAAGTTGCGTTCCTGAAACAACTTTTCTGTATCGTGCACTAACGCGATTAAGTGAATAGGTATTTATTACTACAGTAATAAATTATATGTCGTGAAATCTGCGAACAGACGCTATTGCGACAATAGAGCAGGTCAATAGTACAATTCGCCGCAGAGGTTCCCCAACTACCGCGTCGTCTTAAGACCTGATCAGGAGAGCTTTGTAAAACTACATTTTCGCTCCCCCCGGAATTCTTCCCCTTGACCAGAGGGAGGTCGGCGCCGCATCGCGGCGCCGGGTGAGGGTCGCCTGGATCTTTCTCTGAGCATGTGAAACCCAGATCCAGAATACCCTCAACCCAGCCTTCTCCCTGGTCAGGGAGAGGGATTACAGCGAAGGCGAAAAAAATAAGCTCGCCCGTTTTTGGCGGGCGAGCTTAACGATCGAGCTAAAGAGGTCGAGCGTTACGATTGAACCGGAGTTACCTGCTGGCCGTCGCGCAGATTCGGTGGCGGTACGACGATCACCATCTCGCCGCCGCTCAGGCCGGATTTTACTTCGACGCCATCCTGGAATTCGCGGCCGGTGGTGACTGTGGTCTTAATCGCCGCGCCATTATGCACTACCCAGACCGCGTTGGGATTGCCGTCCGAGAGGAGCGCCTTTTTCGGTACGAGTACCAGAGGCGTTTCCTGGGTCTGCGGTGTGCTCGCGAGGAAGGTCACTTTCGCGCTCATCTCGGGTTTGATGATTGCGAGATCCGGATCGATGATGTGCACTGCAACCTTGACCGTTCCCTTCTGGCGATCGGCTTCGGGATACAATTTCACGACCTGCGCCGCGAATGGCTTGTCCGGATATGCGTCGAGAATAACCTCGGCCGGCTCGCCCATCGTGACCTTGGCGATATCGCTTTCGTTGATATCGACTTCGGCGCGCATGTCGTCGGTGTTGGCGAGCTGCACGATGTCCGACGTGCCACCGCCAGCCTGGATATCGCCACCGTAGTTAATCGTGTCGCCAACTTCGCGATACTTGGTAAGCACGATTCCGTTGAGCGGGGATCGAATTACGCAGAGATCAACATAGTATTTGGCGTAGTCGATCGCATTGTTGGCATGATTGAGCGTCGCCTGCGCCACTGCCAGTTGATTCTCGGCGTCGTCAAGCTCGTCTTTGGTCGCGACTTTCTGTGTGTAGAGATCGCGATAGCGTCTTGCCCGCACCTGTTTCAGAACCAGATTGGCCTGCGCCAGTTCTTTGTCGGATCGCGCCTGGCGTAGATTAGCCTGATAGTCACGATCGTCGATCCTGGCGAGCAAGTCGCCGACGTGAACGATTTTTCCCTCTTCGATCGGCTCCTGCACAATTTGGCCCTGAATCTTGGTGCCGATAACGATGTATTTGTCCTTGGTGACGATATAGCCCGAGCCGGTGAGTAATACTCCCGGCTGACCCGATTGCTTGAATGTCACGACCGCAGTCTGCACCTCGGGCGGACGGCCGAGCGTGCGCTGATAGACGACGAATCCGATCACCCCGACGACTATCAGAGCCGCTGCCCCTATCACATAGGGCAGAAGCCGGCTCGGCGGCACGGCTTTCGGCGCGCGCGAGATTCTGAGCGATTCCAGCTCACGGATATTGGGGCTGCGCGGGGGATCTGCTGCCACGTCATACGCTCCTGAGCGCGTCGACGACGCGCATCTTCATGGCCTGACGGGCGGGCAACCATCCACCGAACACGCCCATCACGGCGGCGAAGACAACTGCCTCGGTCATTATACGCGGCGTTACACGGAAGCTGAACGCCAGGGTTGAGAATGTGATGAAGTTGCCGAACGTGGTTGACAACCCGTTAATCGGCAGCGCCAGCACGATTCCGAGCGCGCCTGCCGCCAGCGCCAGCATCAACGCCTCGGTCAGGAACGACGTCATTACAGCCGCAGGCGAAAAACCGAGCGCGCGCAAAGTTCCGATCTCGGTGGTGCGCGTGGAGACCGCAGCATACATCGTATTCATCGCGCCGAAGATCGCGCCGACTGCCATGACGATGGCGACGACCATCCCCAGCACGCGCATCTGGTTCGCGACGACCGCCTGGTCCTTGTAGTACTCCTGCTCGGATTCAGCCTGCAGGTTGATCTGCGGATCGTCGGCGATGCGGCGAATCAGCGCATCCTGGTCGGCGCCCGGCTGCAGCTTGAGGCGCACGTCGGCGTAATATGCGCCGCGCTGCGTGTCGTCCTGGACATTATGGATGTCGCCCCAGACTTCGGACTCGAACGAGCTGCCCGCGGCGTCGAAGATTCCGACGACTTTCCAGTTGCCGCGCCCGAGATGAAGCGTCGAGCCGATCGCGCAGTTCTCGTAGCGCCCGACGAGCCCCTTGCCGACGATTACTTCGTTGACCGCGGGGTTGAACATGCGGCCCTCGACGATATGAACCTTGTCGTGAACCTCGAGCGCGACCGGCAGCACGCCACGCATGACGATATTGTCGCTTCCGCCGCCGATCCTCTGCATCAGCATCTGCACCGGCAGCTCAGGCGAAGCGAGCGGAGCGCCATCCTTGTCGCGGCGAATCTGCGGCAGGAACTTCATCGCGTCGAACTGCGGAAGCTGGATCGAGGAGTAGGTCTCGGTCGTCGCGCCGCGCCGGATGACGATAAGATTGTCAGGCGAGCCGGTGTCGGAGATTGCGGAGTTGAGTCCCGCCACCATCGCCATGACCATCACGAACACCGCGACCACCAGCGCGATTCCACCACCAGTCATCAGGGTCGAGACGCGGCGCACCAGCAGGCTGCGCAGGTTGTATTTCAGCGGCACTGCCATATCAGGCAACCGTCCTCAGGGTATCGACGATGTTGCGGCGGGAGGCAGAGAGCGCCGGAAACAGCGCGCTCAGGATCCCGATTATCGCCGCGATGATCAGAGTTTCGATCAGTATCGAAGGCGGCATCTGGATCGCGCTGAGTGCGCCCATCGCGGGCGCCCCTACCGAGAAAACTTTGAGCACCACGAAGGCGGCGCCGCACCCGATGATTCCGCCGATGAGGCCGATCACGAGCGACTCGCTCAGCAGGAGTGAGAGGATCGTGCTCGAAGTGAAGCCGATCGAGCGCATCACCGCGATTTCACCGCGGCGCTCGCGAATCGACATCGCAGCGGTGTTCGCGGCAACCATGCCGATCGTCACGACCACGATGAAGCCCAGGATCTCGGCCAAGCGGAAGAACAGCCGGTAGCCATTCAGGAACTGTCCGACGAACGCCGATTCAGTCTCGGTCTGCGTCTCGGCGGAAGAATTGGCGAAGCCTTCATCGAGTGTGGCGATCACCGTCGGCACGTTCTCGGACTTGTCGACGCGCACCCAGAAGTTATCGACGAAACCAGGGCGGCCTTCGGATTCTTCCAGATAGTCGCGGCGGAAGATCAGGAAGTTGGGCGGCGCCTTGCCCTGCAGCTCGCCGACGATATTGAGCGTGACGTTGAAGCGGTAGATCGTGCCGCGGAGCTGAATCTGTTGTCCGACGTGCAATCCGAAGCGTTTCATCGTACCCGAGCCGACCAGGCACGCCGTGCGCAGCGAACGGAACTGCTCCCACTGATCGTGCGTGACGCCCCAGTCGGGCCACATTGCCTCGGCACTATCCGGATCAACCGCGAGATTGGGAAACTGATCGGACATCTCGTGGTAGATCCCGCCGAACCAGCTCTCGGGAACTACCGCGACGACATGCCTGGTGGTCTGGATGCGCTGCTTGTAGGCCTCGGGCATGCTGTAGGTGAGGCCGGCCTTGTTGTGGCAGGACACGCGCACCGAAGAGGCCGTGTCGCTCAGAATCTGATTGGCGACGGTCGGCAGGCTGACCAGTGCCGAGAAAATAAACAGCGAGACAGCAATCGACAACACGGTAAGGATCGTGCGCCGCTTGCTGCGCGTCAGATTCTTCAGCACCAGCATCGCGTACTTCATCACGCGAACTCCATCCGCTCAGGCCGTGGCTCCCGCGGCTTCGGCCGGAGTGCCGCCGCCCTTGCCCGGCTCGACGCCTGCGAGAATGCCCTTGTCCAGGCGATAAACGGTATCGACGTAGCGCTCGGCACGCGGGTCGTGCGTGACCATCACGATCGTTTTGTGAAACTGGCGGTTAAGCTCGACCAGCAGCGACAGGATGTCTTCGGCCGACTTGGCGTCGAGGTCGCCGGTCGGCTCGTCAGCGACGACGATCGTCGGGTCGGTAACGATCGCGCGCGCGATCGCGACGCGCTGCTCCTGTCCGCCCGAGAGCTGACGCGGATAGTGATCCATGCGATCGGCGAGACCGACGACCTTGAGCGCGGTCTCAACGTGCTCGCGCCGCTCGGCCTTGCTCAGATGCGTCAGCAGCAGCGGCAGCTCGACATTTTCGAACGCGGTGAGCACCGGAATCAGATTGTAGAATTGAAATACCAATCCGATATGACGCGCGCGCCACGCGGCGAGATCGCGCTCCTTCATGCCGGTGATCTCTTCGCCTCCGACCGCGACGCGGCCCGAGGTCGGATGGTCGATGCCGGCGACGAGGTTCAGCATCGTGGTCTTGCCCGAGCCCGAAGGCCCCATGATCGCGACGAAGCGGCCCTCCGGAATCTGGATCGTAACGTCGTCGAGGGCGCGTACTTCAAACTCATCGCGCTTGTAGGTGCGAATCACGTGCTCGAGATCGACAGCGAACTTGGTATCCATCAGTCCCTCCCCATCTACGATCTACTTCGCGATTGCCGCGCGCGGAGTGCGTCCCGCCTGCGGCTTCTTCGCGAATGACCGGATTTCGTTTTGCAATTCCGTTGCCAGCCGCGTCAGCACGCGAGCCTTGGCTTCGAGCACGGCCTGGCCGAGCTCGACGACGATGCGGCGAAACGGGCTCGCCTTCTCGCGGCGCATCTTGGTGACGAGCGCGCGCAGGTTCGATGCGTGGACCGTCTCCTCGCGAATCGTGTTGTTGATATGACTGAGCGCGGCGGCCGGATCGTTGTTGGCGAAATACACTTTGATCTGCATCTCGTCGAAAACGAAAACCGGCTCGGCCGGCTGACGCAGCATCCGCTTGAACCAGGTTCTGCCCTCGGGACTGATCGAGTAAACCTTGCGCGTGCGGTGTCCGTGTTTTTCGTTGCGCACCGTGACGAGCCCCTCGCGCGCGAGCTTCTTCAGCGCGGGATAAATCGAGCCGTCACTGACGCGATAGAAGAAGCCGATCGGATCGAGGAAGCGACGACGCAAGTCGTAGCC
>Ga0335073_10013353_pt1 | contig 11516 bp, 10 predicted proteins | sample Lox_Sample_22_FD_207093 | JGI IMG/M metagenome (GOLD analysis project Ga0335073, IMG submission 207093) | Soil microbial communities from Loxahatchee National Wildlife Refuge, Florida, United States - Lox_Sample_2.2 | ecosystem: Environmental > Terrestrial > Soil > Wetlands | place: USA... | reverse complement strand
GCGCAGTCCCGGTGACATGCCCTGCCCGGCCACCCTCAGCCCGATGTCGCGGGGAGCGAGCCCGTGCCCGCACCGATCGCAGTGATACCAGGCCCGGCGCAGCCTGACCGGCCCGAGCACCGTGTCCACCGTCTTGTCCCGGTAGCCGGCGAACCGCGCCTGGTGGCCGGCGCCGCAGCCCGCCCGCGGGCCGGCGTAGCCGGCGTCAGCGGCCAGCAGGTCTTCCAGCACGCGGCCGCCCAGCCGGATCAGCCCGGCGCGGATCACCTTCTCGGCAGCCTCCAGCCCGGTGCCGCCCGCCAGCGACGCCGCCGCCGCGGCGGCCAGCCTGGTTACCTCCGCGGCGGCGTCGGCCGCGAGCGCCGCAGCGAGCTCCTGGCCCAGCCGCCCCTTTTTTGCCCCTCGCTGTCCTGGGCCAGCCCGCCGGGCACCGCTAGCGGCGCGCGGGCGTCGCAGATCGCCTCGTTCACCGCCTCGATCTGACCGGTCAGCTCCCGGAACCGCGCCCACTCGCCGGCCTCGCGCTGCGCCTTGTCCAGCTCCGGTCCCGGCCGCGGGTGCGTGGTCACCGTCTTGCCGCCCTCCCACCGGGCCCAGTTCCACTGCGGCCCGTGAGCCCGCTCGCCCGGCCGCGAGCACCGGCAGTTCGCCTTGCCGCACCTGCGGAACACCGCGCTCAGCGTGCCCCGCCGGAAGTCCCCGACCCCGGCCAGCTCGGCATACAACCGCGCCCGTTCCGCCTCCAGCGCCGCCAGATCCGGTTCGCCAGCCACCGCGCCTCCTCTGAGAAATAAGCTATCTCAGAGTGACCTCGCGAGCAGCCGCGATCAACGACCCCTACGTTCGTGTCTCACACCCCCAGGCTGGGGCGCCTGGAACTGCACCCTGGAACGGCCTCAGGCTGCTGGCACTCCAATGCGGCGCGCGAAGTCTCGCAGCCCGGGCAGGGTGCGGCGGTCGGCGCGTAGCAGGTCCTCGGTTATGCGGTGGACCGGCGGGCGGTAGCGGACCTCGGCGGGCGCGGCACGCTCTGCGGCCAGCAGGGCTCGGTAGCAGGGCTCGGGTTTGTTCCATTGGTGGAAGGAACGGGCGACGTCGATCCAATAGCGGCCCCTGCGCTCAGCCGTGGGGATCGCAGCCGGGCGCACGGTTCTCGCGTGCTCGATCGCGGTTCCGCTGTCGCCCAAGACCTGGGCAATGCTGATCTGGTGGAGCGTCACGTTCGCGGGGCCGAACGCGGTGAACCGGTAGTTGGCATCTTGGCCAAGCCGCGTGGCGGCGGCTTTCGCCTCATCGATGAGCTCGCTGGCCGCGAGCCGGTCGCCGTCGACGGCAGCGGTGTAGGCGGCGACTTCGAGGAGAGTGCCATACATCGACAGTTGGTCAGGGCTGACTCGCCCGGCAGGCTGGATATCGTGTGCGGCTGACAGCAGCATCTCGCGCGCCTTCGCGCGCCGGCCGATCCGGCGCAGGACCGTCGCGACAGCGCGGCACGCGTCGGCGGTTGTGAGCGGGTCATCGCCGACCTGGGCGGCTTGCAGCGCCCGGTCGGCGAGCGTCAGCGCGAGCGGGTCATCATTGAGCTTGACCATGAAGTTCGCGGCCGTAACGTAGGCGTCGGCAAGCAAGCTGCTCGCGGCGCCCTCGCGACCAGTGACTTCCCCGCGGGTCGCGACCGCGGTGCTGATTAATCCCGGCAGGCCCGCAGCCAGGCGATCGTAGCGGGCGACCTGGAAGTCGCAGCGAGCAGCTCGAATCGCTCCACGCAGCGTGGCGATCGGGACGGGGCCGCCGGTTGCACCGCTGTACAGCAGGTCTTCTAGGCCCGCGGGCGAACCAGCCGTCACCTGTGCCCGGCCGACCGCAGACCACGCGAGCGCGGCGCCGCCCGCAAGTCCGGCGGCGCCTGCCAGTAGTTCGCGGCGTCGCACTGGGTCGTCACCGTCCTTCCGCTGGACGTCACGGCCCACCTTAGGCCCGCAGCGATGCGCGACGAGGCTTTCTTCCAGTCCGGCGTGTCGCGTGGCTAATCCGAGGTTCGGCGAAAGAAGACCGAACACCTCATGCGGGATCGCCAGCGCGTTGGCGAATCGCCGCAATAATTCGACGTCAGTGAGGGGTTGGACGCCGCGTTCGTACCGAGAGATCTGCGAGGCAGAGTATCCACAACGATGACCGAGTTCAGCCAGAGTAAGACGTGCCCTCAGCCGCGCGGCGCGCACGATAGCGCCCGCGCCTTCACTCTGGGGAGCCATTGCCCCCGTCTTCACGGGCGTCCGGTGACGTTGGGAATTCATATCGTCTCCGTGCAAGCGTGCCCGGTTCAACGATAACCCGGACTAACGCCGCATGCATGTCCGCTTGCACGATATGCAAAACGTTGTCGAGCTCCGGCAGCAACTCTTCCATGAGCTCCCGGTCGGGTGCTTGCTGGAGGCAACCACACCGGACGGAGGACATGGTGAACAAACAGGCATTCACACGAGGCGTCGAGTTAACTGCGGCCGAACTCACGACGCGCGGATTGCTGCAAGTCGACGAGGGAGCGTACATCAGCCCGCATGTGCTGTTGGTTCCGGCTGACGCTCAGGGGACGGTACGTCCGATACGTATCGGCCGCGGTGGCCAGGTCGGGGCCTATGCGGTCATCTACGGCGGCACCACTATCGGCGAAGACTCCCAGATAGAGGAACACACCCTGGTCGGCAAACCTGAGCAGGGGTATGCGGTCGGCCATGTCTACCCCGGAGCCGGTTCGAACACGATCATCGGCCGGGGCGCGGTTGTGCGTGCTGGAGCCGTTGTCTACGCCGGAACCGAGATCGGAGATGACACGGTCATCGGTCATCATACGTTGCTGCGCTCGTTCATCACCGTCGGGGCGGGCACTCAGCTCGGTCATCATCTGACCGTGGAGCGGTCGAGCGCTCTCGGCGCCAGGGTGCGGTGCTCACCCGGCGGCCACATCACCAGCTCGTGCGTGCTGGCGGACCGGGTGTTCCTTGGAGCCGGAGTACGGACCGTCAACGACCGTGAGCTGATATGGGGCGACCCTGACCGTGTCCCGGAGCTGGTGCCGCCGCGGTTCGATCGCGGCGCACGGGTGGGTTCTGGATCGGTCATCCTCGCCGGCGTCACGATCGGCGCCGAGGCGCTGGTAGGCGCGGGGTCGGTGGTGACCCGCGACGTCCCACCAGGCGCGGTTGCTTACGGAGTCCCAGCGCGCGTGCGCCACAGGAACGGACCTGGGGTGTTCGCGCCATGACTACGGCTGCAGGTGGCGCCGTCAGATGGCTGACGCCACTGCTGCCAGGCATCGCCGAACTCACCGAGTTCGATGTCCGGCGGCTGGGATGGTTTGAGGAGGCGCTGCACAGCCTGCTGGCGAAGCACCCATGCGGGCCTGGCGCAGAGCCACGGCTGCGCAGCCAGCGGCTAGGCTGCCTTCGCCGCGAACTGGCCGAGATGGGATACCTGGGCTGGGCTGTGCCCGCGAGCGACGGCGGCAGCGGCGGGCCAGCGCTGGTCCAGACGCTGATGCAATTCATCTGCGGCTATCACGACACGGATCTGCGCGACTCGACCGGCCTGAGTCACGGCCGCCTGATCGCTCGCCACGCCGCCGTGCCCGTCCGCGACCAGTGGCTGCCCAGGCTGCTCACCGGAGCCATCCCAGGAATAGCGATCACCGAGCCGCAGGGCGGCAGCCAAGTCCACGCCACCGCAACGGCCGCTCTCGCGCACCGGGACGGAACGTGGACGGTGACCGGCACCAAGACCTGCATCAGCCGCCTCGACGAAGCCACTGTCTTCATCGTGTTCTTCAAGGACCCGGCCGGAGGCTTGACGGCTGGAGTCATCGACGCTGGCGCGGCCGGGCTCTGCCGCCTCCGGATGACCCCCGCAGGCCTGTCGGGATGGAGTTGGGGCGCCCTCGAGTTGCAAGACGTACGGCTGAACCCTTCCGACGTGCTCGGGCGCCCGGGTGACGGGATGGCCCTGCTGCGCGAGCACTTCGCGTACTACCGGCCGCTGGTCGCCGCGACAGCCCTCGGAGGCGCCGCTGCCGTCCACGACCACGTGATCGCGCACCTGTGCGCTCGGCGGAAGGCACGCGTCATCGCCGACCTGCGCGACAACGCCTTGATCGCCCTTGGCCGGGCATACGCCCAGATCAACACCGCTCTGCTAGGAGCCGTCACTGCTTTCCGGCTAGCCAACTGCGGCGATCAGCAGGCCGAGATGTGGGGCTGCGCCTTGAAGGCGCACGCCGCTGACGTCGCCCACACCGTCGCTTCCGACCTCGCGCTGCTGGCCGGAGCAGCCGAGTTCACGATTACTTCGCGGCTTGTGAAGATCGAGCGTGATCTGCGCGCGCTGCTATATGCCGACGGGATCCACGACAGCCTGTTCCGCGCCGCTGGACGGGCGCTGACTACCAGCCACCTTCTAGCACCCGACCAGATTCCCGTACCACGAATGGCATACCCGGCACCCGATCTGCTTCAGGCATCACCTCGGGACGCACAGTAAGCGGTGGCGCCTTGGGGGCCTAACCGACCACGCATCCGCCTTCGAGCGAGACCACCGTCCCAGCTGCCTTAGCTTCCAGGCACGCCGCGATCCGGCGACCAACCAATGGCGTAGCCCGCGCGGCCACCTCGGCCGCGGCCACGAACGCGAACCCGGCGAGCTCATCTTCGGGCAGCGTGATCGCCTCGATATCTTCGGGCCCGAGCATCCCGCCGTCGTACACCACCACGAGGCCCTCGGGGCGTCGCGATCGCGATGGCACCCAGTCCACTGCCAGAACCCGCCCAGGCGGCCGGTCCAGCCCAAGTTCCTCAGCTACCTCCCGGCGGCACGCCGCGTAGGGAGACTCCTCTGCCTCCACAGCCCCACCCGGCAGGTCCCAGGTGTCCCGGTATACCGGATCCACCAGCAGGATCCGGTTCGCGCTGTCAACGAACAACGCGCCCGCCGCCATGCGCTTGCGCGGCAAAGACCGGACATAATCATCGGCCGGCACCATCCCCGTTACGCCAGAACTCACGCGGGTGACGCTACCCCCGGGAGCTACTATCCGCAGCGCAATCGCCCGGCCGCCACTACGCGTGGGTGGCGCACCTTGATGCCGAGAGACTGACAGTCTGGGTTCGCAGCCCAGCTGCGACTTGTGTGCTCCTGGTACTCCTCGTGCGCGTCCATAACATTGGAGCGGGCTGGCAGCTGCTCGCCAGGACAAAGCTGGATTCTTGACCGAGATTCCGATGTCCAAGTGGCGGGTCATCGGGCTGGCTGCACGGCTTAACGGGCACACTCCGACCGTGCGACGGTCACGAGTTGTGCTTCTAAGGCGCCGAGTCACCGATGAGGCTAAGCCCGCGAGGATTTGGCGAGGACGGGCTCACGAGGTGAAGGGGGCTTCCGGCGTGGCGCAGACGTCGTACCGCGATACTGGCTATACGCTGACGCATCTGATTGAGGACATCAAGCTCGGCAATATAGCCCTACCGGATATCCAGCGGCCTTTCGTATGGTCGGCGGCCAAGACCCGGGACCTGTTCGATTCAATGTATCGGGGTTATCCGGTCGGGACTCTTATGTTCTGGGAGACCGGGGCCGAGGTCGGCATACGGCAGGTCGGCTTGGAAACCAGCGATCGCATACCAAAGCTCCTCATCGTGGATGGGCAACAGCGGCTTACGTCGTTGTTTGCCGTTCTCACGGGCGCGCCGATTATTACTAAGACGTTCGAGGAGCGCCGGATTCGGATCGGTTTCCGGCCGTCCGATGAGGTGTTTGAGGTCACTGATGCCGCGATTGAACGGGATCCGGAGTTCGTTCCTGACATCACTGCGCTGTGGGAGGACGGCTATAAGTCAACGGTCCGCAAGTTCCTGCACCGCCTTGCCGACAGCCGGGGTGCCACAGTAGACGACGTGGAGCAGGACCTTCTTGAAGAGCGCATTGACCGAGTGCGTGATCTTCGGGACTTCCGGTTCCAGGTCATCGAGCTGGGTACTGGTGCGGACAAGGAGCAGGTGGCGGACATCTTTGTGCGCATTAACTCCGAGGGCGTACAGCTGAATCAGGCCGACTTCATCATGACCTTGATGTCGGTACATTGGGAGAAGGGACGTCGTGAACTGGAGCAATTCAGCCATGATGCCGTTGACCCGAAGGCGCTCGGTACTTCGCCGAGGAATCCGTTCATCGACCCAAGCCTCGATCAACTACTGCGCGTCGGTGTCGGCCTGGCATTCAGGCGTGGGCGGCTTCAGCACGTTTACAGCCTTCTGCGCGGTAAGGATCTTGATACGGGGCACTTTAGCCCTGCACGCAGGGACGCTCAGTTTGAGTGTCTGAGGCAAGCGCAAGAGCACGTGTTGGATCTGTCGAATTGGCATGAGTTTCTCAAGTGTCTGACAGCCGCGGGATTCCGGAGCAGGCGCATGATCACGTCCGAGAACGCCCTGATCTTCACTTATATCCTCTGGCTTATCGGGCGCCGTGATTTCGGCCTGGACGTCCGAGTAATGCGGGGTCATCGGCAGATGGTTCTTCATGGCCCACGCTACCGGACGCTATACCACGTCGCCGGAAAGCCAGCTTGAGGCAGACCTGACCCGACTGAGCAGCCAGGATGTATCTGACGGCCAAGCCTTTTGCGCCGACCTTGACCGTATTGTGCGGGCCAACTTCACCGGCGATTACTGGGAGATCACGCTTCCCAACCGCCTCGATACTTCCTCATCCAGGTCCCCAGCGTTGTCCGCTTACTGGGCTGCGCTGAATCTCCTGAATGCCGAGCTGCTGTTCAGCGACCTGCGGGTTAGCGATCTGCTTGACCCGCATACCGCAGCGCCACGGTCCGTGGAACGGCATCCATCATCTTTTCCCCAAGGCGTTCCTGGCATCGCGGCAGGTCACCAACACTCGGCAGGTGAACGCCATCGCCAACATGGCATTCGTCGACTGGCCCGACAACGTCAGCATCGGCTCAGACGATCCGCGCGCCTACTGGCCGGTGATGACCGAGAAACTGGGCGATGACCGTATCAAGCGACAAGCGTGCTGGCACGCCCTTCCCACCGGCTGGGAACAGCTCGATTACCCGACCTTCCTCGAGCGCAGGAGGCAGCTCATCGCGCGGGTCACAAGAGACGGGTTCTCCACACTGTGGGGCCAAAAGCCGCCCGTCCAGCAAGCATCCGTTGCCGACATGGTCGCAGCAGGCGAGTCTCAGATACTGGAGTTCAAGTCAAGCGCCCGCTGGAACCTTCGATCCGCCTCCGTGGACCGGAAGATAGAGCACGTCATCGTCAAGACCGTTTGCGCCTTCCTCAACGCCGAAGGCGGGACCCTCTTGATCGGTGTCGATGACGCAGGCAGCGCCGTCGGGTTGAGTAATGACTTCAAAACCCTGGGGGCCCAAAGGCACCAGGGACGGGTACGAGCTCTACCTCAGGCAGCTCATCGACAACGGCCTGTCAACTCACACGGCCGGGCTGCTCAAAATCCGCTTCGAGACCTTCCAGGGGTCAAGAGGTGTGCGTCGTGTCCATCGCAGCATCAGGTCGACCCGTATTCGCTCGCCCAGCAGAGGGCGGCCGTGACCCGTCTGAGTTCTGGGTGCGAATAGGCAACGCCTCGAAAGCTCTGCATGGAGACGACATGATCGACTACCAAGATCACCACTGGTAGCGGCGTTGACCGCGATGCGCTGAGACCGAAGCGGAATCAGCGGGTGGGACCGCGTGGGCGCGGCGAGCTAGGTCTGCGTGGGGCGCGAAGACCGGGCTGTGCTGGGACTTGTGCTACTGGCATCGCGGGATCCCGCTGAGACGAGGCTGGCGGGGAGGGGAATTCGAGGTGCATCCGCTCCCCTGGCGTGCGGGCCCGGGCAGGTGCGGTCGGGGGCCAAATGGCGTACGCGGCTCCTGCTGCGCGCAGGTGTTCGGCCGCGTGGCGAGCGCTGGCGGCCTGGGCGGCCCGTTGCTGAACGTCTCGCAGGTGGGCGACGGCCTCGGCGAGCGCGGCAAGCCGGGTGACCAGGGTCACGATCGCCAGCGTGTTGTCGTTGCTGACGGTGGTGGATGCAGCTAGCAGGCGCGCGGCCCGGCGCAGGCGATTGCCTGCTGGGGTGGGGCCGGGAATCCGGCCGTACGGGGCGCGGGCGGCACGGTCGTAGCTGTCGGCGGCCTGGCGGAGTATCCGGCTGCCGAGAGCGGCAGCGGCGGCGTGCATCGTGTCCGCAGCGGCCCAGGCGGCGTCGGCCGCGGCGGCCGGGCTTGTGGCGGTGTGGGAACGGATCTGCGAGGACGCGTCGTGTGCGGTCTGCGCGGCGTGATCCCAGAGCGCGTTCCGTTCCTGGGCTGTGAATGTCTCCTCGGGTGTGACGCGCGCGGGTTCCCAGCGGCGGCGCAGCTTGGGCAGGGTCAGGTCGGCGGCGAGCTTGCCGCCGCCGAACCACACCGGTGCGCCGTCCTTGGCGGCGTCGCCGGGCAGCGCGACGGCGTATCCGGTGACCTCGGTGGGGTTGCGCGTGCTCAGCCGCTTGCGGATTAGCATCCCGGCATTGTTGAGGCGGGCGAAGAACTCCTGTTCGCTGGATGCTCCGGCGGCGGCGGTGTTGACCGCGCGCTTGAGGGTGACCCGCGGCGTTTCCCGCCATCCGCGGCGGCGGGTCTTCTCGTTCTCGGCTCGGGTCGGACGGCGGGCCGCGGTCCGGTCGGCGGGGGCCGTGCGGCGGAGGCCGTAGCGTTCTTCGGCGGCGCGGCAGGCCTCGCGGACTCGGTAGCGTTCGTTCGAGAGCCGGGGCTTGCCGCCGTCCTGGCGGGCCAGCATCGCGACGATATGGATGTGGTGATTGCCGTGGCGGACGGCGACCCAGCGGACGGCATCGTCGTCTTGGCCGTGGGGCGCGAGGCCGGTTCGGTGCATGATGTCGGCGGCGATGTGCGCCCAGTCGTCGTCGGACAGGGTGTTGTCTTCCGGGGCGGCGCGAACCGCGCAGTGCCAGACGGGGCGGTCGAAGCCGCGCGGGCCGAGTGCGGCGTGCGGTTGCTGGAGCAGGCCGCAGAGTTTGCGGAAGTCGCGGTGGCCGTCCGGGTGCAGCGGTGGTTCGAGTTCGGCTGGGTGGCGCCATCCGGCGACCAGGTGCGGATCGGTGTGTTCTTCGCGGCGGCCAGGGCCGAACAGGTAGTAGATCAGCCCGGCGACTCGGTGACCGCGTGGGTCGCTGATCTTCCCGATCACCGGAGCCTGCGGCGAATCTCTTCGGCCGCCGCGTCCAGCCGTTCCGCGCGGCGCAGGCAGGCTGCCGCGTACGGGAGCAGGTCTCCAGAACGCTGCCCGGTGGCGTGCAGCTTCGCCACCGCCTGGTTCAGGTTTGCGCCGACCCGCCTTACCAAGACCGCCGCGCGTATGAACTCGGCCAGAGACTCGCGGAGTGGGCTATCAGCCGAGCACGTCACGCCCCGAGCAACAGATAGCGCCGCCTCCGCCGCATACGCGCCTCTGGCCAGTCCTGCCCGTGCAGCCGCCGCGTTTAGATCATTGAATTCCTCATCGGTCAGGGAGAACTCGACCCGTCGGCACCGCTTGGTCGACTTACGGGCCCGGCGGCCGGGCGGCACCCTGCTCGCACGTCTCCCATCGTCAGGCCTCGTCATTCCCTGCGTCTCCTGCTGCCGCTTAGCCTTGTTCATTCACGCGGGTTGGGCTGGCGCGGCGCGCCTGACGTAGAAAAGTGCTCCTGAGCTGGGACGGTAGGGGTGTTGAAGTCTCTACTCGCACCAGTTTTAGGAGCACTCTGAAGGTGAACGTTACCGCGTGGGCCAATGGCCTGGAAGTCACCGGCAGCGGAACCGGGATCGTGTCGCATGCCGGGCTCGGGCTGGTGCGTCGCCTGGCGGACAAGACGGGCCTGACCAGGGGCCTGTCGCAGGCGCTGTTCAGCGGCCGGCTGGTCCATCATGACCGGGGCCGGGTACTGGCCGACATCTCGTGCGCGATTGCGGACGGTGCCCGCGCGATCAGTGATTTCCGGGTGCTGGCCGACCAGGCGGAGGTGTTCGGGCAGGTCGCGTCGGTGCCGACGGCGTACCGGACGCTGGAGGAGATCACCAAGGGTGGCAGCAGGATGGAGAAGAAGCTGACCGCTGCCGTCAGCGCCGCGCGCCGGTATGCGTGGACGCAGGTCGTGGCGCGGCACGGCAAGCTGCCCGGAGTGGGGGTCGCGGACAAGACCCTGCAGGGCGTGACGTGCATCCGGCTGGATGCGACCGTTACCCCCGCTCATTCGGAGAAAGAGCTGGCTGAGGGGAATTTCAAAGGCTTCGGCCATCACCCTTTGCTGTCGTTTTGTGACAACACGGGCGGGGAGCCGCTGGCGTGGATGCTGCGCAAGGGCTCGGCGGGCAGTAACACAGCCGCTGATCACATCGCCCTGGTGGACGCGTCGGTCGCGGCGTTGCCGCCGGCGTGGCGGCGGAACCTGCTGGTGACTGTGGACGGGGCTGGGTTCTCGCACAAGCTGCTGGAGCACCTGGACAAGCTGGCGTCCCGCCGCGGGCACACGCTGATCTACTCGTGCGGGTGGGAACTCGATCAGCGGGAGAAAGCCGCCATCCGGCTGGTCCCCGGGCACGCGTGGCAGATCGCCATCGATCACCGCGGCGAGGTCCGCGAGCGCCGCGCCGATGATGCCTGCGGCAACCCTGAATGCGGGCACCGCGCCTGCTGGATCGAACAAGCGCACGTCACCGAGCTGACCGGGCTGCTGCGCGGCAGCCCGGGCGGGGACCAGCTGGAAGGCTGGCCCGCCTCGATGCGGATCTTCGCCCGCCGCGAGCGGCCCCACCCCGGCGCCAAGCTCTCGCTTTTCGAGCATGAGGACGGCTACCGGTACCAGCTGTGGGTCACCAACCTGCCGGCCACCACGAAGGGCTGGCGCGGCAAGACCGCCTACATCGACGCCGGCCACCGCGTCCATGCCCGGGTCGAGGACTGCATCCGCACAGGCAAGGACACCGGGATCGGCCGGTTCCCCTCCCACAGCTACGCCTTCAACCAGGCCTGGCTGACCGCAGCCATGATCGCGCAGATCCTGCTCGCCTGGCTCAAGCTCCTCGCCCTCGACGGCGACCTGGCCAAGGCCGAGCCCAAGACGCTGCGCTACCGCGTCCTGAACGCCGCCGCCCGCCTGGTCCGCGGCGGGCGGCAGCGCCGCTGGAAACTCGCCGCGAACTGGCCCTGGACCGAGGCGATCACCCGGGCCTGGCGGCGCATCTGCGCGCTGCCCGACACCAGCTGACCAGCACCAACCCGTCCCTGCGACCCGTTGTGGGAAAACCCTGGGCTCGTGGAACCCACGGCACCCGGCCCGCCAGCCGGGCCACTGTCATACCCAGACGACCAAAACCGCCGCTGCCGCCGCACTCCAGGGCGCGTACCGCGGCAGCCAGCAACCCCCGTGAATGATCAGGGCTAGTGTCAACGGAATCGAAAGC
>Ga0335073_10013352_pt1 | contig 11516 bp, 12 predicted proteins | sample Lox_Sample_22_FD_207093 | JGI IMG/M metagenome (GOLD analysis project Ga0335073, IMG submission 207093) | Soil microbial communities from Loxahatchee National Wildlife Refuge, Florida, United States - Lox_Sample_2.2 | ecosystem: Environmental > Terrestrial > Soil > Wetlands | place: USA... | reverse complement strand
GCGCACGATGATGTACGCCACCGCGCTGGGCGGCCAGGTGCACCTGCTGGTGCCGGCCGGGATCTCGGTCCAGATGCACGGGATGCCCGGCCTGGCCGCGCTGGCCGGCGGGCCCGATCAGCCCGATGAGCGCGGCAGGCCAGCCGAGCGGGGCAGGCCGGCCGAGCGCGGCCGGCCGGCGCCGCCACCGCCGGCCGGGGCGCCGGTGATCGAGCTGCACACGCTCACCGTGCTCGGCCGGGTCCACGTGCGCACGCCGCGGCCGCGCCGCGGCGGGTTCTTCCGGTGGGCCCGCTAGGCCTGAAGCCGGGACAGGCCTCAGTCCGCCGAGTCGAAGTTCACCGAGCTGTACGCGCGCAGCTTCCATAGCTGGTGCTCACTGTGAATGTTGCGGATGGTGCCGGACCGGGCCCGCATCACCAGGGAATGGGTGAGCGCGCCGCCGCCCCGGTAGCGCACCCCGGCCATCAGCTCGCCGTCGGTGATCCCGGTCGCAGCGAAGAACGCGTCCTCCGAGGTGACCAGGTCATCCGTGGTCAGCACGTGGCTGAGGTCGTGGCCGGCGGCCAGCGCGCGGTCCCGCTCGGCCTCGTCACGCGGTGCCAGCCGGCCCTGGATGACCCCGCCCAGGCACTTGATCGCGCACGCGGAGATGATGCCCTCCGGGGTGCCGCCCACCCCGAGCAGCAGGTCGATCCCAGTGCCCTCGCGCGCGGCCATGATCGCGCCGGCCACGTCGCCGTCGGTGATCAGCTTGATCCGGGCGCCGGCCGCCCGGACGTCGGCGATGAGCTGCTGGTGCCGTGGCCGGTCCAGGATGACCACCGTGACGTCGTGCGGCGAGCAGCCCTTGGCCCGGGCCACCGCACGGATGTTGTCCCTGGGGGTGGCCTCGATGTCCACCACGTCGGCCGCGGACGGGCCGGTGACCAGCTTGGACATGTAGAACACGGCCGACGGGTCGTACATCGAGCCGCGCGCGCTGACCGCGATGACGGAAATGGCATTCGGCATGCCGTTGGCCGTCAGCCGGGTGCCGTCGATCGGGTCCACGGCCACGTCGCACAGCGGCCCGCTGCGGTCGCCGACCTGCTCGCCGTTGTACAGCATCGGCGCGTGGTCCTTCTCGCCTTCGCCGATCACCACCACGCCGTTCATCGACACCGTGTTGATCAGCGTCCGCATCGCGTGCACGGCGGCGCCATCCGCGCCGTTCTTGTCCCCCCGGCCGACCCACCGGGCGGCCGCCATCGCGCCGGCCTCGGTGACCCGGGCCAGTTCCAGGGCCAGGTTCCGGTCGGGCGCGCTGCGGCCCGGCTCCGCCGGGATGGGCACCTCCGAAGCGTCGAGCTCATCGCAGGGGACCGGGTTGGCCGGGACGCCGGTCCCGCGGAGCGTAGCGCCGTTCTCGGTCATCGCAGAGACCGCCTTCCCTGTGTGGCCGTTGCGCGATTGTGCGTGCTCGCGCGTCTCGTGCCTCAATGTAGTCAACCCCATCGCTCCGTCACCAGCGCGCGCGGGCGGCAGTCAGGCCCTACGACCCTAGTGCGCGGCGATTTCACCGGCCTACAGTGCGGAAAGCGGGAGCAATGCCAAACCCGGGGGGATCTCGATGTTGATGCGGCTGGCTATCCGGTTCGCCTGCTCACTGATCGGTATCGCGGCCGGGCTGCTGATCTGCGGCGGCGTCCTGACCCAGTTCCATATCTCCGCGGTCGCCGTCGTCGAGGCCACGCTGCTGTTCTGGGTCATCCACATGATCGTCCAGCTCATCGCGCTGCGGGTGCTGGTCCGTGAGCCGTCAGTCGCGCTGGCCGGCCTGCTCGCCCTGGCCTCGACGATCATCTCCCTGATCATCGTGGCCGCGATCATCCCCGGGCTGACCATTCACCGGTTCTACACCTACGCCCTGGCCACCATCATCATCTGGATCACCACCGCCCTGGCCGACATGATCGGCCGCCGGATCGTGCGGAAGCGGCGGGCGGAGCGGAGAGAGGCCGAGACCGTCCGCTGAGACGGCCGGCGTAGCCTTGTCGCCGAGGGCGATTTCATCCTGACGCCGGACGTGGGGAGCGCTGCGTAGGCGGTGACAGGCTCATGACAACAGACATTCCGCAGCCTGCCGTGCGGTCCGCGGACCGTGGTGCGGCTACCCGGGCCGCCCTGCTGGGCGCCGCCCGCGAAGTGTTCACCTCGGTGGGTTACGCGCAGGCCGGGGTGACCGAGATCGTCGCCCGGGCCAACGCCAGCGTGGGCAGCCTCTACCATCACTTCACCGGTAAAGCCGATCTGTACGTCACCCTGTTCGAGGATTTCCACGAGAACCAGGCGCGGCGGGCCCGGCACGCGGTCCGGGAGGCCCGGGCCGCCCAGGAGGCGCACGGGGACAGTGCCGAGCCCCGCCAGCTGTTCGTCGCGGCGGCCCGGGCCTACCTGGACGGCTGCGTGCAGCAGCGGGAGCTGTCCCGGCTGTTCGTCTGCGGCGACGCGCCGCCCGGCTTCGACCTGATCATGCGGCAGCGGCTGCGGGACTGGGCCGACCGGAACGCCGACTTCTTCGCCCGCGGCACCGACCCGCTGGACGAGGCGCTGGCCGTGGTGATGACCGGGGCCCTCATGCTGGCCGTGGCCGAGGTGTCGCTGGGCGAGGACGCCGGGCACGCCCGGCGGCTGGCCGACGGCGTGCTCTCGGTAATGTCCTCGATCAGCGTGGCGCCGCAGCCCTGAGCCGGGGCGGTCAGCCCCCGGCGGCGTCCGGCGGGCGGGCGGTGGCCGCCGCTTCCAGCCGGGCCCGGGCGCCCTCCAGCCACTGCTCACAGACCGCGGCCAGCCGCTCGCCGCGCTCCCACAGGCCGAGGGACTGCTCCAGGGTCAGGCCGCCCGCCTCCAGTTGGCGCACCACCTCGGTGAGCTGATCCCGGGCCTGCTCGTAGCTGAGCGCGGCAGACCCGTCCGCCGCTGCATCAGCCGCCGGGGCAGGCTTGGTGCGGGATTCCTTGGGGCTCACGGCAGCAACGTAGCCGGCCCGTGGCCGGTGCGGCCCAGCCGGCGGTGCACGACCTGGCGGGCCAGGTCCAGGACGGCGGGGTCGTCGTGCAGCACGAAGTTGGTGTCAGCGGCCAGGATGATCCCGTTCAGCTCAAAGGCGAGCAGGCTGGGATCTTCGTCTGCGGCCAGTTCGTTCTGCTTGATGGCGGTGGCGGCGAAACCGCGGAGCAGGTCCACGAACCCGCCCTGGAACGCGGCGACCGCCTCCTTGACCGGGCCCGGGCGGGTGCCCATCTCCAGCGCCGCCCCGGCGAAGAAACACCCGCCCGGGAAGGTGTGGCGCTGCAGGTGGTCGAAGAACGCCTCGCACACCGCGGTCAGCTGGGCCAGGCCGGCCGGGGCGGCGAGAGCAGGCTGTACCACTTCGTCAGCGAAGATCCGCCCGGCTTCTTCCACGGTGGCCAGCTGCAGTTCCTGTTTGGAGCCGAAGTGCGCGTACAGGCCGCTCTTGCTCATGCCGATCGCAGCGGCCAGGTTCCCGATCGACAGGCCCTCCAGCCCGTCCACCGTGGCCAGCGACGCCGCGGCGCGCAAGATCGCGCTGCGGGTGCGTTCGCCGTCGGCACGCACCCGCCGCCCCGGGGGGGTGCTCGAGCTGGCGGTCTGGTTCATCGTCTTGACAACATAGCACGACCGGTCGTACTTTCGCGTAATACGAACGGTCGTGCTAACTAGCTGGAGAGCCCACGGTTGAGGGCCTCCGCCGCGGTTGCACCGATCCGAAAGTGGGGGAAGACATGACCGGCAAAGCAGTGATCAGTCTCAGCACCGGGCTGGAGGACCCAGAGAAGGTGACCGTGGCCTTCCTGGTCGCGGTGGGCGCCGCCGAATCAGGCCGGCCAACGCTGATGTTCCAGGCCAAGGAAGCCGTCCGGCTGGCGCTGAATGGCGTCGGCACGGGCGTCGCCTGCGCGGGCTGCCCGCCATTGCCCGACCTGCTGGCCCGGTACGACAAAGCTGGCGGCCAGTTCATGGTGTGCCCGGTCTGCTTCAACGCCAAGCAACTCGACAAGGGCGAGCTGCTGCCCAACGCGGAACTGGCCGGCAGCGTCCAACTGTGGGAATGGATCGGGGACGAAGGAGCGACAACCTTCAGTTACTGAAGCCCGGCCCAGATTATCGGCGGCTGGCGCGGCATCCGCGCTAAGAAACAGGCCTGAGGTGGTGCGCCAGCGGCGGGCCGGTGGGGGTTACGGCCACGCTGGCTGACAGCGCGTTATGGACGGCGGCGGCCACCGTGTGGGCGTAGAGCCGGGCGCCGGATGGCTGCGGGTGCACCTCGTCCGGCCAGAGCAGGCTGGTGCGGTGCTCGATGGTGGCGAACCAGTTGGCCAGGAACACGTTGGGGATCCGGTTCGCAGCCGTGTCGATGAGCCGGTTGTCCGCGGCCTCCCAGGACCGTGCCTCGTACGTGTTCACCAGGACCAGCTCACGGCTGGGCCCGATGATGGCCAGCAGTTGGTGCAGCTGGGCGGCGGTGAACGAGCCGTTGGTGCCGAGCGCGAACACCAGCACGTGGCGCAGCCGGCCCGTCCGGGCCAGCTGCTGGACGAGGCCGAGCCCGGCGCTGACCTGGCGGTCAACCTGGGCGTCGACGGAGATGCCGTGGAGGGCGTTCTGCAGCTCGGGCGCGGATGCCAGCATCACGGAGTCGCCGATCGCGGTGACCTGGCCGCCGGGGACCCGGGCCGAGGCCAAGGCGGCCGGGGACGCGCCCGGAGCCGGCGTTCCGGGGGCCGGCGTTCCGCGGGCCGGCGTTCCGGCGTCCGATGATCCTGGGGCCGGCGTGGCCGTAGCTGGGACGGTAGCCGCGGCCCGGGCGGCGGGCGGCTGGGCCAGATCGTGCTGGGTGACCCGGACGCCCTGGCTGATCTGCTCGGCCAGCCCGGACGAAGAGCGTGCGTGCAGCACCCCGTAGCCCGCGGTGAACGTCACCGCGGCCGCCGCCAGCACGCCGACCGCCGGGAAGATCTGGGCCGGCGCCCGGTGCACCACCCGCACGGACCTGGTCAGCGCGTGCAGCCGGGAGCGCGCGGTGGCGCGGAACCCATCCTGGATGATCGGCTGCTCGATCCACCGCCATGACACGGCGGCCAGCCCGACGGCCAGGGCGGCTTCGGCGGCCCAGATCAGCGGGCCGGGACGGGACCGGGACCGGGCCAGGAACGCCGTGCTCAGCGCGATGACCGGCCAGTGCCAGAGGTAGATCCCGTAGGACCGGACCCCGATCCAGCGCAGCGGCGGCAGGCCGAGCACCCAGCTGACCAGGCCCGGGCTGGCGGCGGCCAGCACCACCGCCCCGGCGGCCAGTGCGGCGATGAGCAGCCCGGCCGGGTACAGCGCCTGGTCGTCGCCCCGGTAATGACCCATCGCCCAGCCCAGCAGGGCCAGCCCGGCCAGCCCCAGGCCATCGGCCACCCGTGCCTTGTCCGCGGTCAGCGCGCGCAGCCGCTGCAGCGGCCAGCTGAGCGCCAGCGCCGCGCCGACGAGCAGCGCGGACGAGTGTGTGTCGGTGCCGTAGTAGACCCGGGACGGGTCCGCGCCGGGCAGGTAGATCGCCGTCATGGCCAGGGCGGACAGGGCCGCGCACAGCCAGGCGGCGCTGGCCCGGATCCGGCTGCTGCGGCACCGGCTCACCAGCACGACCAGCAGTAGCGGCCAGACCAGGTAGAACTGCTCCTCGATGGCCAGTGACCACAGGTGCTGCAGCGGCGGTGGCGGCCCGAACTGGGTGAAGTACGACTGGTGCTGCAGCGCCTGCCACCAGTTGCTGGAGTAGGTGACCGCGGCCAGCAGGGCGGGCCGCAGCGCGGCCAGCTGGCTGGGCTCGATGATGGCGGTGGCCGCCGTCACCACCACCAGCATGGTGGCCAGGGCGGGCAGCAGCCGGCGGGCCCGGCGGGCCCAGAAGGTGCCCAGCCGGAGCCGGCCGTGCTGGTGCCACTGCGCGACGAGCAGATCCGTGATGAGGTACCCGCTCAGCACGAAAAAGACATCTACCCCGAGAAATCCGCCCGGAAGCACGGACAACTGCTCATGAAAGGCGATAACGGCGATAACGGCGAGCGCCCGCACCCCATCGAGCCCGGGCAGCCGCGTTGCCGCAGACTTGACCCGCGTGCCGTTACTGGCCTGTTCTGTCACCATTGCGCTGTTCCCCCCCGGCTAGCCGCAATGATCAAATCTTCGCCACTGCGCAGCGGGAAGAAACGCCGAGGTAGGTAATGGGCAGGAACAGATTTGTCAGGCGTCCCGTGTGCTACCCTGCCCCGCCGCCGGCTGATTGGCCGCTTCCGCTACCGCGGTCAGCTGATCCTCGGCCAGCCGGATGGTGATCCGCTCGCCCGGTGCCACCTGGGCCGCGGACCGGACCACGGTGCCATCGGCCTGCTGCACGATGGCGTAGCCGCGGCGCAGCGTGGCCGCGGGTGACAGGGCCAGCAGCCTGGCCCGGGTGTGCGCCAGGCCGTCGTCGGCCCGGTCCAGCATGGCTTCCAGCCGGCGGCGGCCGCGTTCGGCCAGGGCGGAGACGTCTTCCTGGCGGCGCTGCACCTCGCGCGCCGGAGCGGCCAGCGCGGGCCGGGACCTGGTGCTGGCCAGCCAGCTCAGCTCCCGGTCCAGCCGGCCAGCCAGGCAGCGCCGGGCCCGGCTACGCAACTGGCCGATCAGCGCGAGCTGCTCGGCCACGTCGGGGACGACCCGCCGGGCCGCGTCGGTGGGAGTGGATGCGCGGGCGTCCGCGACCAGGTCGAGCAGCGGCGAGTCCTGCTCATGCCCGATCGCGCTGACCACCGGCGTGTGCACCTCGGCCACCGCCCTGATCAGCGTCTCGTCGGAGAAGGGCAGCAGGTCCTCGATCGACCCGCCGCCCCGCGCGATGATGATGACGGCCACGTCCGGATCCGCGTCCAGCCGGTGCAGGGCGTCCACCACTTCCGGCACCGCGTAAGGTCCCTGAACGGCGACCTGTTCGACCCGGAATCGCACCGCGGGCCAGCGGCGGGCCGAGTTGCGCAGTACATCCCGTTCCGCCGCGGAATCACGCCCGCAAATCAGGCCAATGGTGCCGGGCAGGAACGGCAGCGGGCGTTTGCGTTCCGGCGCGAACAGCCCTTCCGCGGCCAGGGCGCGGCGCAGCCGCTCCAGCCGGGCCAGCAATTCCCCGATGCCGACGGCGCGGATTTCCACCGCGGCCAGCGAGAACGCGCCGCGGTTGGTATTGAAGTCGGGTTTGGCCCAGATGACGACCCGGGCGCCTTCACCCGGCGGCGGATCGGTCGCGTCCAGCACGGCCCGCGGGCAGATCACCCGGACCGAAACCGCCGCCACCGGGTCGCGGAGGGTCAGGAACACGGTGCCGCCACGCCTGGTCAGCTCGGCGATCTGACCCTCCACCCAGACCCGGCCGAGACGGCTGATCCACTCGCCGGTCAGCCGGAGGATGGTCCGGACCGGGACCGGCGCGTCCGCGGATGTGTCCAGCGCCATGATGGCGGGCCAGGTCGGGGGCGGCTAGCGGTCAGCCGCCCTGCTCCAGCTTGGCGATGCGCCGTTCGAACATGGTGACCACGTCGGCCCGGTTCTGGTGGGCCTTCTCGTAGTCCAGCAGCGCCCGCACCTGGGTCACGTCCAGCACCCGCAGCCGGGCCCGGAGCGAGGCCACGGTGAGCTGGTCATAGCCGACCACCGGGAGCGCCACCTCGGCCGCCTCGGCAGGCTCGGCGGGCTCGGCGGTGGGGGTCACCTCGGTGGGCGCGGGCGCCGCGGCGAGGATGGGCTCGGCTGGCACCGGCTTCGCGGGCGCGGGCTTGGCCACCTCAGCGGGGGTGGGCACGGCGGGTTCGGCCGGAGTCGGTATGGCCAGGTCCGCGGGCTCCGGCTCGGCAACCTCCGCGGGCTCCGGCTCGGCAACCTCCGCGGCCGCCGGCTCGGCCGGAGCCGTCTCGGCGGCCGCTGGCTCGGCCGGCGCCGCGGCGTCCGGCGGCGGGCTCGCGGACGTGCTCAGGTCCGGGTCACCGTCGTGCAGCAGCCGGACGTTGCCCGTCTTGTCCAGGCTGCGCCACCGCGACTCGGCCGGGTCGGTCACTTCCGGCGGGGTCACCGACGAACCCGCCGGGGTAGCCCTGGCCGGCCCGGCCGCGGCCGGGGGAGCGGCCGCCGGGGGCGCCGCGGGCTCGGGCGAGGGGACGGCGGGCGGCTGGGCCGGCTCGTCCGGTGGCGTGGCAAGCTGCGTCCTGACTTTGTCCGCGGCGAGCAGCAACTGGCCGACACCGGCGAACACCGCCCGCAGCGCCTGCCCGGGGAGTTCCTTGATGCGGTCACTGACCTGGGGCAACGGCATGATGATCGATCTCCTACGCTGAGTTCCCGGCGTACCGGGCTCGGTTGTGCCCGGCGCGCCCGGCTCCATTGGCCTGCGGGCAGCTGTGCAGGCGTGCCGGGTGTTCCGCCCGGCCGCGTCGGTACAGGCTCGTGACAGGCACAGTCGTACCAGATCTGGCCTGGCCCTGCTATGCGAGCGCGGGACGCTTACCCTTTCTGAGCACCAGCCCCCGGGCCGGATGAGGTGCCCGGCTCGGCCGGGCACCCCGGGCTCGGCAGCTGGCACCCCGGGCTCATCTACCATAGGGGACATGCCCGTGACTACCCGACGAGTACTGCTCGCCAAGCCCCGCGGTTACTGCGCAGGCGTTGACCGGGCCGTGCAGGCAGTCGAGATGGCCCTTGAGCGCTACGGAGCTCCCGTCTACGTGCGCAGGCAGATCGTGCACAATACGCACGTAGTCCGGGAACTGGAAGCGCGCGGCGCGATCTTCGTGGCAGAGACGGACAGCGTGCCGGAGGGGGCCATTGTGGTTTTCTCCGCGCACGGCGTCTCACCGGCCGTCCGCGAGGAAGCGCAGCGCCGTGGCCTGCGGACCATCGATGCGACCTGTCCGCTGGTCACCAAGGTGCACAACGAGGCCAGGCGCTTCGCCGCCCAGGACTACGACATCCTGCTCATCGGGCACCGCAGTCACGAGGAAGTCGAAGGCACCACCGGCGACCCGGCCAAGGTGGCCTGGCTGTCCCAGACCACGCTGTCCGTGGACGAGACCATCCAGACCGTGGCCGCGCTGCGGGAACGGTTCCCGCAGCTGATCGACCCGCCCAGCGATGACATCTGCTACGCCACGCAGAACCGGCAGGCTGCGGTCAAGCAGATCGCCAAGGAGGCGGACCTGGTCATCGTGGTCGGCTCGGACAACTCGTCCAACTCGGTCCGGCTGGTCGAGGTGGCCGTGGAGGCCGGTGCCCGGGCCGCCTACCTGGTCGACGACGCCTCGAACATCCATGAGCAGTGGCTGGATGGTGCCAGCACGGTCGGCGTGACCAGCGGCGCCTCGGTTCCCGAGGTGCTGGTCAACGGGGTGCTGGCCCGGCTGGCCGAGTTGGGTTACGGCACCGTGGAAGAGGTCGAGGCGGTCGAGGAGCGGCTGGTGTTCCAGCTGCCCCCGGAACTGCGCCGGACCGCCCGCTGACCGACGCGGCTCAGCCCTGACGGCTCAGCGGTAACGCTTGCCGGCGGGCTGATACCCGCCCACGGTGGCGGTGCTGTCCGCCCCTGCGCTGTCCGCCTCCACGGCACCGGCCGGCCGCCGCCGGGCCAGCTCTGGGTGCAGGTCCCGGCGCAGTTCGGCGACGCAGCGCGGCAGGCCGCGGAACCACGTGATGATCAGGGACAGCACGACCCCGATGAACAGCCAGGGCGCGACGTTGGCCAGCGTCAGCGCGGCGCCCTCCACCGTGGACAGCAGTTCGTTGCCTGCCGCGGTGATCGCCTTGACGCAGATCACCACGATGAAGAACAGCAACGGCGGGCTGACCGCGACGGTCAGCAGGTCGCGCTGCTTGGTGTACCAGGCAGCCGCGGCGCTGCCGACCAGGAAGCTCGCGTCGGCCAGCGGGCTCCACTGCAGCCAGTCGGCGGCCAGCACGCCGATGAAGAACACCAGCAGCATGCCCGCGATGGCGCCACGCCCGGTGAGCCGTGGCCCGTGCCGATGATCAGCGGGCCCGCCGCGGGCCCGGTCCGGCGGTGCCTCGCTGCCCGGTGGATCACCGGCCATCAGATCCGGGTCCGGGCCGGCCGTCGCGGTCCAGCCGGCCGCGGAGTCAGCGCCGGTCCCGGGTGGGTCGGGCGTCGCCCAGGAGGATCGGGGCTGGGCCGGAGTCCAGGATGCTTCGTGCCATGGCTGAGACACCCCGCCCTCCTCCCCGCTCGGCGCCGGACCGGGATACAGCGCCCCGGCCACGCTACCGGGCGTCCGGGGGATAGCGCGGAAGACACGCCAACGCGGGCCATCCCTGATTCAGGCGGCCGGCTCAATCTGCGGGGCCAGCCGGTTGAGCAGCCAGTTCGCCACCGCGATCAGGAGCCAGAAGTAGGTCGCGAGGTTGGTGGAGTAGAACGCGATGGGGATGGACACCAGGAACACGATCGGGGCCACCAGCAACCGCAGCGCTACGGTCTTCCGGACCGCCGGTGGGGTCCGGTCGGTCAGCAGGTGGTTGCTGCTCGCGTACAGCCAGATGGCCAGCTCGGCCAGGCCGGCCGCGGCAATACACCCTGCGTAGAAGACGGTGGGTGCCCACGGCGACGGCCCGCTGGTGTGCTCGAAGAGCAACCCGGTCGGGAACGGCAGGAACGCGATGAGGCCGAGGAACAGCAGGTTGAGGGCGATCAGGCGGCGGTCGAACGCTCCGATGTACCGGCTGATCGAGTGGTGGCCCATCCAGAACACCCCGATCACCACGAAACTGATCGCAAAGCTGAGGATGTTCTCCTTGGCGCTGACGATCTCCTTCGCTGGGTTCTGCGTGAGACCCGGGACGCGGATGTCGAGCACCAGCAGCGTGATGGCGATGGCGAAGATGGCATCGCTGAAGAACAGGACCCGGTCGTACTCCAGGTGACCTGCCCTGGACAGCGGGTCGATCCGGGGCGGCGACTTGGCGGGCGGCTCGCTGCGCTCGTTGTCAGATGACACCCGGCCATTATCCGGTGATCTCGGTCCGCTCCGGCATGGTTAGGGTGCTCGCGCTTTCGCCGGCCAGCTCCGGGGCGGACAATGCCCGGGTGGTCGCCTCGACCAGGCCGGGCGGGTCGAGGTCGGCGTCCACGACGCCGAGCTGGTTCAGCCGCCGCGCGCTGACCAGCACCTTCGACTCCAGTCCGCTGACCGCCTGGTTGTACGCGGTGACCGCGTTGGTCAGCGCCCGGCCCACCTTGTCTACCTGGCCGCCCAGCCGCCCGATCCGTTCGTAGAGCTCGCGGCCCAGGTCGAACACGGCCCGCGCGTTCTCCGAGAGGGCGGCCTGCTGCCAGGCGTACTGGGCCGTGCGCAGCAGGCTGACCAGGGTGGTCGGCGTGGCGATGTGCACCTTCCGGGACACCGCGTACTCCAGCAGGCCCGCGTCGTAGT
>Ga0335073_10013351_pt1 | contig 11517 bp, 12 predicted proteins | sample Lox_Sample_22_FD_207093 | JGI IMG/M metagenome (GOLD analysis project Ga0335073, IMG submission 207093) | Soil microbial communities from Loxahatchee National Wildlife Refuge, Florida, United States - Lox_Sample_2.2 | ecosystem: Environmental > Terrestrial > Soil > Wetlands | place: USA... | reverse complement strand
GCTTGTGCTGCAGCGGCAGCGGCAGCAGCTTGTGTTGCGGCTTGAGATGTAAGCTCAGCATCTTGTAGTGCCGCGGCGTCCTGGAGTTGTTGTAATGCGTCATGTTCGACATCCGAGTGAATTACTTGAGCACCACCTAGGCTGGGATCGATCGGGTTTCCAGGCGGAGTATAGCCTAGGCTAGGTCGCGAGCCGTCTGGGTTCAAAGTTACTGGTGGATAGTTCGAATATGCTGACACTTCTGATTCCGATGGGGGAGGATACTGCGACATCGTGTACTCTGCAGTGGAGCTTTATCCCTGTCAGATAGACTTTGCTTCTTGAGAGTACGTATTGGCGGCTCTTGCGGACTGGATTTGAGCACTACTCGCGTAGTAAACAAGCAAACCAGACGCCCACACGGTAGTTGCTTAACTTAAGGACACTAGCAACGAAGCAACTGGGCGATAACTGGAAAGGTATTCTCCAGACGCGAGGGAGAGAGAATCGCGTTCGATGAGAGCTTGGCCACGTGACAGTTATTTGGGAAGGAGAAAATAAAATATTTGCTCCTCGGAGGTCGAAATCAGATGCGAAGTACCCGGACTGTGATGTTTCGACGTTACTTCGGCAGTTCTTGCAAAGAGTCGAACGTTTTCGCAAGGCTACTTAGTCAAAGGTCCATTACGAGACTAAAGGAGCATTCCACAGGTGAAATCGAGATAAAGGAGAAAGTAAGTCAAACGTTATTCGGGCACTGAAGACAGGTGAAGATGACAATGCAATGGGCGTGCCTTCCAGGAAAAAATCTCAATTTCAGTCACGTGTGGCCGCCAAGCGACTCGCCATGACTTGAAGCAACACTCCATGGGCATACTAATACGCGCAATGATGGCAGTCTGCCGTAGTCTTTATTCTTTTGCTGTTTAAGAAGGCTAAAGACAATGCGTTTCCGAGGCGACGTCAAAGGTCGGCTTAACCTCTGCTTTACAGCGGCTCAACCTCGGTTCTCGAATGAAACTGCAAGCAATGGCAAGCAGACGGGATGATTTGAGAAGATTGCTCTTGTATTCATACAAGCCATTCGAGTTCCCTAATGTACATATCTAGGGGGATTCAAACACCATGCGCCGAGTCTTATGCTTGCTCGCCGCAAGGAGCATGATTTCCAATTCGCTTCCATCGCGAACATCGTAGAACCCTATTCCAGAATCACAGGTACTTCTTCGGCCGCGAATCAATTCTCCGCCGGTAAATAACATAGCTTGCGAATAATCCAATCTGTGTGGCAATAATGAGGAAGAAGAAGAAGCGATAACGCCCGCTGCCGTCGATAACTGAGCGCAATTAGTTATCATCTCATCACATACGGAAACTGACAACTTACTACTCGTAGCAATTGTAGCATGGCCCTCTTTCATAATATTGTGCAACTGATTCAAGGTCTCCCGATAGTCCTTGCTCTGAACATCATTCCTGATGTCTTTCACCATCCGCTCCATTTCACCGAGGACGCGTCGTGAAGCTTCGGCATGATCGTGTGCCGGTGATAGCCAATGCATAATCTCATCGTACTGGGCTTGCTGCTCACTTCGCAATGTCGAAAGATCTTGATACAATACGTCAAGTGCATGGCTGAGCATTGATATGCGATCGTGTAGATCTTGGAATCTCGTCTCGTCCGTTTTGTACGTTGAAGCTGGCTGATCTTTTATGTGCTCTTGTTCGGAAATCCAATACCAGTTCTGCCTATTTGGGGTTTCTTCCGGGTGAGTTGAGTAAGGACGACGGTGAGGATCGCGAACACCCTCGTTGGTCCGAGTAGCCTTCGAGGATACAATGAAGCCCTTCGTCTCGAAAGAATCTGGATTCTCGGCAGAGGCCGCTGTGATTCCAAAGTAGTAGCCCGATGGAAGTTTAATCTGATCATATGTAAGCATACGGTTTTGGAAGTCGGCTAAAGTGCTTACTCTGTCTGTTGTAAAGCAGGGCTTGTGGTCCACTGTGACTTCGAAGGATGTTGGAGTTTGTTTCATGCCAATGTGAGCGAATCGACCAAGATTGCGATAAGAGAAATCACAGTGGCCAAAGGCCAGTCGGTCAACACCATGGTGGTGCTTCATGGAAATGGTACCATCATTCAGAAAACCTCGCACGCTACCGCCTCGTCCACCGTATTGGCTTATTACGACAGCCAGACCGTCAAACTTGCCAACTGTGTAGATGCTGGATAAGTCCACTTGATTGCTACCGTCTTTTGCGTACCACAGTTGAAGGTTGCCGCTGCCTCTCTCTTGGCCAGTGGCTCTGAATTCGAATTCAGCATTCCAATCATCGTTGTTCTCAGGACGCTCTGCCCACATGGCAGCCCGACGATTACCAGGGGAAGGAGGAGTAAGCATGATTCGATCAGAAAAGACGTCTGGTGAATGGCCATTTTCCCCGGACAGTTTCCAGCCAGTGATATGACTGTGGTCTTGACTCCAAATCTCGTTTTGATGACCGAAGCTTTGGTCTTCTTGGACACGTGAACCTTCTTTGACCCATTCCCAGTCGCTATTCGAATCCGCAAAAACGGTGCCGGCGAGCAGACAGAAAAGTATTGGGGGCAATGAACGCATTTTGGGAAAGGAGGGGATTGCGATTCGCAAGACTACGGAAGAGACTGCGCTGTTGGATTTAAATAAAGGCTTGGAGGAACGACTGTGAAGAACCGAAAAGTCTAAAGAGAATTAGCAAAATCAAGCCATGTGAAACTTCTGCCATACCTGGAGTTGTTCAACTTTAGAATAAATCAATATACATTGGAAAGCAGCTCTACGTAGAATCGGATTGCGACCACGACCACAATGGCGCAACGATGTGAGCTTTATACGATGAAAGTCATCCGTATAGGTTTGCCCTGAAGAGCAGTCCAAGGCCAAACCTCAAAGCTTATGTATATTTTGAAGAAAAAGAGTCGAAGACCATAAATCCAAGTCGACAGCTGTCCGTAAATCGGTTCGGCCTCTGATTCTTGGCCCCCGGACGCGATGGGTCCGTGCTCCGGCTGAGTGCTGTTAAGAGAACCACCTTGTTCGGAGCTGTGTTGCAGGTGAAGATTTAACGTCCTCTTAATCAAAGATGCAATTGGCAAGTACCGTTGCCTCAGATTATCAAGAATAGCCACAAGCGTGAAGTATCGCTTGCACATGATTTTTTCAGCTTCTTTCAACTGCATAGGAACTACAATAGTGTACGAACAACCTGGATCTCTGGAGCCAAATTCTCGACGGCAGCGAATAGTCTAAGCACTGAATTGGCATTTCAAAAGAAATATTCAACTAGTCCCTGGCTTGAACGCGGCCGCAATGCAAGTTTGACCTCTTGCGTGAACTACCTGATCTTGAGATGTTTCTTCGCCTTCTTTTGATGGTGGCCAGCGTGCTTCATAGCGAAGATTTCGACCGTCCACGATCATAACCAAGTCGAAAGACACAGCCCAGTAAGGGACATCTGAGCCCCTGTTTGTACTGAACACCGACGGCAGCTCTGGTTGGATAAGACCCTGAGCTCGGAGGAACGTCATGTCTGCCTCAATGGTCCCAGCAAGCTCTGCACCTATAATAACAACCAATTAGTACCTGAAATCCGAGTACAGTTGATTTGGTATGTGCTCTCTCACCATTGTTCATTGCATGACCTTTCCTGTAGTGATCTTCATGAAAATCGTCGGAAACATAGAGCTCTTCCTTGCAAATGAGTTTTCGCCTATGGATGGCGAAGGTGTGCTTCACAGTGATCTTGAATTCCTCATTCGCTGATAATTTGTCGTCCTTGGGTAACATAATGTCAGCATAAGCTTCCTCAAGCTAAGGACTTGTCTGCAACGCAGCAGATATAGTGGGTTGTGCGAACCTTTTTGATCAGCCATCGAATGGTTTTGTCAACATATCTTTCGCCATCAGCCTTGTCGATCGTGCACCTAACGCCCCTGTGAGCGTCAAATACATCCGGCTCGTAAGGTTCTGTTAGTAAGAAGCCGTAGCTGCACGAAGTAACCCGGCTTGGGCCATCCGCTTTGTTGTATGCTCTGAGAACAGCTCCTCGTGCTACCGCGGTTGAACTATATCGGCTAGAGTCACTATAGGATTCAATCTAATCTTTAGCGTTTGATGAGGGTCCTTACGAGATGAGAGGAGTAAGGAAATCGATGTGTCGTCCTCGGAAATTTGTTTCGGCGCTAACAATGCTTCTTAGGTGACTTCTCAGAGAAGGTGATTGACCAAAACCACCTATGAGCAAGACTTTCTTTCAGACGGTCAGTGACAAATGCTGGTTTGATCGAAAAGAATTCGGTCTGTTTGGGGCCACTGTGAATACTGCAGCGGAAATTCTTACCTCGACTGTATTTCCCTTGGCTTTTGCCATTTCAAGCTGCTCCCTGAGGACGGCTGCTGCACCGTCTAATGACTCTTCGAACACCCACTTCATTTCTTTCCTAGACTCATATCAGCTAGATCAAGCATCGCTCTCTGAGGTAATACCTAGATAATTCGAGACCATTCTGATAGAATCGTTTCTTGGAGTTGGGTAGTAGGTCGTCGATCCAAACAGTTTCAACGTCATTACTTTTCTTAGTAACATCGATAATTCTCTTTCCCACGTTCTCAAAATCCATAACTTTTCCTTCAACAATACTCTGTATTGACTTCCCATTCTTTTCGAGGTAACCTTCATGTTTCAGCTTCTTTTTCAGAAGCTTTGCGAATCTCTCATTGATATAGCTGGCACCACAAAGCTTGGCTAGGTACGGTCAGAATCGACGAGATTAAAGTGAAATAAATGTACATACTGCTTGGGACAACTACTTCAGCGGACAGTCTCAGTGGCAATGAATTTGTGACTTCGTAGGTAGCGCCATCAACAGTACCACCACCAGCGTCAAGAATGACGATCGTTTCACCGGGCTGTCGAAATTCGCTGGTCAGGGTGGGAGTCCAGATAATGGCTAGAAAGAAGACTCACATTAATGTCGTTGTTGTGCTCAGCCAGAACACAAGCAGCTGCAGCTTCTGGCTCAGAGACGATGAACAAATTGCTGAGGCTCTCGTTTTCCAGTCCTCCTAAACCAGACCTTTGAACCGCGGCTGCCATTGCTCTTTGCATGATACGACAAGCCTTAGAAGGCCAGATGGCCGGAACACAAAGGACGAACTCGATCGGCATGCCGCCATTGAAGCTAGTGGAACTCTCTAGCTGCCGCTTTGTGTGTGTGAAGAGCTCTGTTAAGTAGTCGCTGATTATGTCTGTGTTCTCCTGTATCAGCTTTGACCTTTTCAGATTGCCGAGTATCGGTTTGAGCTCATCGCGGATATCGTTAGTCTTTGAATTCTTCTCATCGAGCATCAACTTGAATCTAGCAACCCGTTTGGTTCCATCTTTCTCGATGTCAATCCGTCGAAACTCTTTTTGAACACCATAACCCCAAATCAGGTTTTCAGGGTTACGGCGCTCTCGATCTCTCTCGAGCGGCTCAGTCTCATCCTCGCTCTCATTCTCAGACAGAGATTTTGGAATACCATCACTTGAATCAGAGTCTGAGGGGTCCCCGTTTTCCGGCTGCTCCACAGCCGACGTTGTTCCTATTTTGCCCGTTCGTCTTTTACCAGACTGTGTTTTGATATGATACCAGAGCTCGGTGGGGACATCTTGTCTGGGCTCCCACGCAAAGGTAATTTGTTGACCCGGCCGATCATCCGGATAATTTGTGATGCATTTCACGTTGTTTAGACCAAAAAGGATCTCCGGTATAGCTTCGTTCAGCTTGGAATACGCTACAGACGAGAAGGTTGTCCCAAAGTCGACGGCAATGATCAAGCGGTCTGATGATTCTTCGGTTGTCATTTCCACGTCTTCGCTGGAATTGGGTTGTCCCAAAAGCGGACCACCGTCGATGCTTGTGAATCTCGGAAACGAGCTCTGAGCAACGTTCGCCATTTGAATATGGTTCAATATCTGGCGTGTGCAGAGTACTTAGGGTATGGAATAGGAATGATACCACAAGCAAAATAAAGCAGCAAGTGGAATCTCGGCAGGAGCGTTAGATTGCCTCTGACAGACAAGGCCGAATTTAATGCAAGTTACTTCTCTCTATTATGTCCTGGTCAGAACCCTGTCGAGCTGCCGATTGTAAGTTGCTTTTGGCCTCCAATCGATAGGTAGGCGTTACATTCTCCCTGCACTGTAGGCGTTCAAGGCTGAAACGACATCCTGTCGTGTTTACAACACTTTGCGATCGCTACGCGGTTAGCCTCCTCCGTCGCGAGCTCTTGCCCGTTCCCCCGCGGCGCATCATTGGATCGGCCACTACCATTTAACAGGCAGCAGCTCGACACTGCAACGGTTCTCCAGCCACATTGCGTACGCTTCTTACATGGGAAGTCACAAGGCGTATCGACTGGACTGGTCGTTGCGGCACAGCGTTTGGAGGCCCGCGCTTGCATTGAAAACTACTTTGGCGACAGGCGCCATCATTTAGGCTGTGCAGAGATGGGTCTACAGCTCCTTTGTGTTCGCATGGAATATGGTCTGCTTGAATACGAACGGTAGAAGTCTGTTCTCCACTCAAATGAAACTCGTCAATGGGCTGTGCTGGTGACTTCTCCAATCCATCCTCAGAAACGAAGAGAGCGATATATTCTACGTCATTACCTTAGTTCTCTCTTTGCACTTTGCCAACATATCATCTCTCTGCCGTCAATTACTTGCATAGCATTCAGTTCTCTATAAGTCCATACCACGGTTCCTTCACGCCGGCCACGCGCCCACTGTATTCACAAGATTCACAATGCGTCGCAGACTGGCCGATCCGCATAAACTGCGCTCAAGACCAAAATGGAGTTCAGATGAAGAGGTAGAGTTATGGGCGGAACTAGATAAGCTCCTGCTTCACCAAATCGGAAAATTGTCACCAACCATTATTTGGGAGAAACTGAAGGTAGCTCTCAGGAAGCGCAAACCCAAACAGATCGAAGGCAAGCTCTACGCAATGTGGAGAAAGCACACGGGCTCGGATTCAAGAGAGCTATTTCTTCAGGATGTCTGCACGATCGGAAGCAAATCTTTGACGAAACTTGATGAAAGTACCAGGCTCAAGATTCAAGCTAAGCTAGAGGCCATGCACGAGGCGGAATTATATTCGCCACGGAAGACTCGGAGCATTTCTGCGAACTCCCGCGTTGAGCCCATTCTCTTTTTGCGAGATCAGACTATCGCAAGTGGCCATGGCAGATCTGGCAAAAGAGCTTCAACGGAGCAGGTTGAGACGCCAACACGCCACACGTCGGACTCAAACAAACAGCCGATGATCAAGGTATGTGGGATCAGAAGAGATTCTGGAACCCGGCTTGAGAAATCTGTGCTAATAGGAGACGCCCTCAACAGACTGATCCGACGTACGAGGTTGTCCCAGCCCAACATAAACACCATTCTCGACTCTGCAATCTTCGTTCGGACACCAGCGTCGCGGACACCGAGGATTGTATTGACGTTCGGCAATCCTTTGAAACTTGCAGTGAAGGGATTCCTATTGAGGACCCAGAGAATGCCAGCCAGGCATTTTTCTACGCCAATGAACCCCGAAACCCGTCAAGTATTGAATACGATAATCCAGCACCCCTAGAGCAATTCCTCGAAGAGCCTATACTCGATCATACTTATGAGACATTGAGGGACCTGCTCAGCGACAATGCATATTTCCGCAAAGAATTGGCGACCTTGAAGAAACAGCGTCAAATTGTCGACAAAGTAGAACGTTACATCGAAGGAGTGTACCACGCCGCAAATGGAAAGCTTGATGTTGAAACTGCAATCGAAAGACTAAAGAAACAACAAACTCTGATCATCCAACTTCAGAGCGAGCAAAAGAACAATAATTTATTTCTCCAGAAATATCTCCATTTAAAACGGGAGGATCATGTCACTATAAGTTTCGAAAAGATAAAGAGTAACCTTGGTCTCATGCAGCGTGAGCTCGACTCTTTGTCCATCATGGACGAATTCCAATACCCTCGCGAGTATCCTCAATCCTCAGCGTCCACGGCCGAACTCCTAAGCACAGTTATGGGCACGGTTGAACTACTTTCGGTACATGATCATGACACTAATAGTTCTGAAGATCGGGTACCAATACATTCGGTGATCCAGTATATCACTGGTACTGCTATTTGCGAATGGGTTTTCCATGCGGAGCTTCGTTGCACGGCTATGATGAGCGTACCTCTTCTGGACAAATACAGACATCATTTGGGCACATATTGTAAGAAAAGCTCTAATGAAGTCGTCTTCAACGTAATATTGAAAGTTGACAATGCTCAGGTGGCGAAGTGGCCCTACGAAACATCGACTTTGCTGCCCATCAGTCAGTCATAGATGGTGGTGATGATGATGGTGATGGCGGTGGCTATTTCCAAAAGATCTTTCTTCCTCGAGCAGCTACGAAATTGGCAGACCGTCTCCTTGACGTACTTCAGTCGTTTATCAAACACGACAAGCATAGACCAAGGCATCGGAGAACACGTCGAATCAAGCCTCATTTTGAGTCGATCTTCCAGTACGCCTTGGCCGCGAAAAGTCAGGCGATGATTGGCAAGGACATATTCGAGACTATATGGCCAGACCACGGTTCCGCTTTCGATAGCAAATGCATGAGGGTAAAGGCAATGAAAAGGGATAGGTGTGGTCGAGATAATTCTGAAAGCCTACCCGTAATAGTAAAGCTACCTCTTGTACCGGGAATTCGAGTTTACCGCTACGACAGGAAGCTAGTCGATTACTGCAGCTTCACAAATGGTAGTGAGAAAGACCTGGGAAACCCTGATACTCTTTGGGAAGCACTAGTCACTGTCGAAAGATAGATCTTGAATACGAAGAATACCATTTTTCAATTGTTCATTTATGCAGCAGCTCTAAACTTTCTCATTGGAATGACCATACACCTCAGTTGACCCCACGATTTATTTAAATCTATCACTCATATCTATCACTTCTTAATTAGGTGAGAAATAGGGGTGCCTAAAGTTTAGCGAGCCCCTACTAATTTTCGCTACATATCCCACTAATTCTAGGTGGTTATCCACTAATTTCAAGTACCTAGTTATCCGCGAATTTCAAGTTATTTTCCACTAATCTCAAGTGGCTTTCAACTACCGGTAGGTGACGTTACTTTTAAGTGATATTTCACGCACTTTAAGTGATATTTCACGAATTTTAGGTAGCTATCCGCATATTTTTAGGTGATTTTCCCTTGAAGTAAAGACGTCTTAATATATTTCTAATATATTCAAAGTTTAGTGGGTAACCGCCTAGAATTAGTGCGTCACTACCTAAAATTAGTGGGTATCCAGTAAATATTAGTGGGTGCCACTAATTTTAATCTACCGGTCTTGGCAAGCCACGCCTGCCAAGCCTGATGGATTTGCGCATGAGTGATAGATTTAAATACCGTAAATCGCGTAGTCAGATGAGCTGTACACTCCATTGGAACTGGTTTTTGGGATTAATCAGGTTTGAAGTGCGCTGTGACCTCACGTAAGGAAGAAAACTCCATACCGGTTTCAGAGTGCTGCCTGTTATTTAATCATACTCCCTGTATGGCTGAAATCGAAAGAAGCTGAGTTTCGGTACTCCGTAGACGGAGCTAATTAGTAACGACATGGCACTCACACATGGATCGTGCGCGCTGCGGACGAGCAAGGCTCAGGCAGGGAGTAGAAAAGCAATAAATACCTAGATAGTTCAGACGTAAGTTGGCTGCGGCACGGTAGCCTGGTCTGAAGCTACTTTGTCTCAAGTCGAATCTAAGCCGCTCAAAACTCGAAAGCTTTCCTTCTGCGTTGGGCGCAAGCTCTGTGTCAACCAACTCTCGCTGTCTGCCATTTGTGACTGTCTGAGTCACTGCCAATCATGGGGCCGAAAAAGGCAAAACGCAGTAGAGAGGAAATGATAGACTGGAGGGAGGAATTTCAGGTCACGTTCGAAGGTCCAAAGCGTCCGAAATACTGGCCCGCGAAATACCAGCACCATTTCCATGTCATCAGGGACATTTGGGCAACAAGATACGACGATTATAAGACAAGAACTGATATTGATCAGCGCATTCTTAAAGACCAAACGAGGCGGGTAAAGCGCATGTGCGAAAATGCCCGCCGTTTACGGAGCGATATCAACATCAATGAGAATACTTGGAGGTCCACGGTGGAGGATATAGTCTTCGATAGGTTTGGTGAAGAGGTTCTCTGGTTAGTCAGTCCGATAGCTGGTTTGAACGTCTTGAACTTACTCTAACCATTCCTTTTCTTTCAAGTTCAACACGCAGCTGCAGTGGGGAACGGTGGCACTCAGACTACCATGCCAATCCCTGTGATAATGACGAAAAGGAAAGACTGAACAGAAAGAGAGAGCGTCGCAGGGAGTGCAAATGCCACCTTGGTGGAGAGTCTGGTGACCATTCCGTTGAAGACAGGTTAGACTTCTACTGCTGTTGTGTGAATGCGATCGGCTGGCTAATTTCATCTCAAAGCGACGACGAGGGTGGAACCCGTATTTTCACTACCAACGTAGATACCGCAGTATCCACTGACCCCAATGATAACGCCATCACAACTTTGCCTCTCCCAAAGCGTCCGGACCGAGTGGTAGGATTATACAAAACCAATCGATTTCAGGCCATCATTAACTCTTGTTCACCAAATCTCAAACATTCTCCCGTTGAGGGACGAAGGCAGCTTATCTACCCTTTCATCGTTGTTGAAGCGAAACGAGAGAAAGATGCTCCTGGTTTCAGAGCTGTAGAAGAGCAGACTGCTTTTTTCGTTCGACGATTTTTAAAAGTTCAAGACGATCTCCGAATAGCTCGAGGCGGCAATATCGATCCATTGGTATGGTTTTTTGCTTCTCAAGGAGAAGAATGGCGACTCTACGGAGGCATTCTAGACGATGATAGAGTGGTAATATTCTGCTTATCCTACGCAGCGCGCAGTTACCATGCCGCATTTACAAGTATTGATACTGACAGAGACTACGCAGCGCATATTCGACCTTTGGCACGGCACAGTAGAGTCATACGATGGAGCGCTGCAACTTCTCCAGATCAGTGATTTCATCTGGACTTGGGCTCGTGATGTCTATCGCCCCCAAGTGCGACGATCTTTGCGTGGACACACCTCAACCCTGCGCCAAAATTCTCCAACCTCGACCGCTCCCTTCTCGTTCTCGCGCTCGCAGTCGGTTTTCTCGCAGTCAAGTTTGCAAGAACTATCCAATACTCTGCAGGACACCGTCGAGGAAGATGTTCCAATGGCTTCGGAGGGTGAGAGCCAAGACCATCAGAATGTCCAGCATACGAGCTCTCATCCGTTCTTCCAATGGGCAAATAGCCTTAGCCCCTCTGCGCCCTGGACTAACCAAGCGTGCATTAGGCATTCTGATATTGTGACACTTTCGTTCCGAGTTCTACTCATGCCCGAAAGTGATGGGGCGTTTCGCGATCTCATTTGT
>Ga0335073_10013350_pt1 | contig 11517 bp, 12 predicted proteins | sample Lox_Sample_22_FD_207093 | JGI IMG/M metagenome (GOLD analysis project Ga0335073, IMG submission 207093) | Soil microbial communities from Loxahatchee National Wildlife Refuge, Florida, United States - Lox_Sample_2.2 | ecosystem: Environmental > Terrestrial > Soil > Wetlands | place: USA... | reverse complement strand
TCAGATGCACCAGGACTTGAGCGTAGTGCATTTTGCCTGCCAAAACTCCGAAATGATCAACACCAAGGTTCCGCTCTGCGATGGGTATCGCTTCTTTCATCATTTTAGCAGCCTCGCTATGTTGTCCCATTGCAGACATCACCCGCCCAAGGTTGCATATCGCGAGCAATGTGTACGGTTGCTCTTCACCCAGCGATTTCTTCCGCTGATCCCGTACAAATGTCATCATCTCATGGCACTCTTGATAGTAGGTTTCGCCGAGTCGCATCAGGGCCATCGCGTAATCCTCCTGGCATATCAAGGTTTCGAAATGTGATTCACCGTGTACCTTCTTCAATCCCTCCCAGGCATCCCGATGGTGTTCGGAGGCAGTTTTGAAGTCCATGTAGCGAAGAAAGATGCGACCCATGTTATTCAGTGCTTTGAGTGTCTTTTCATGGTTTCTGCCATAGACTTTGGTCATTCCCTCAACAGCCCTTTGATGAAGTTCCAGGGATTCTGACCAGCGGCCGTGGAAACACAAACTAGATGCTAATAAATCCGCCATTGTGAGCGTCATGGGGTCGTTTTCCCCCAACGACTTTAAGCAAATTCCGTAAAGTTGTCGTTGTAATTGAGTAGCCTTACTTGTTTCGGATAGCTCCCAGAGAGTACCAGCGACAGCAAGCGTTATTCGAATCGACAACGGATGCTCCTCACCCAAATAGCCAACAGCAAACGCCCGGACCTTTGTTTGAAGCTCCAGAGCATCTTTAAACAAGCCGCATTCGGAGAATACTCGACTGAAACGGACCATTTCAAGGGCTTCACGCCTTCCGAATGTCGAACGGAGCAGGGGCCATAACCGTGTTCGCCGAGACGAATTCGCTTCGAGATTCGATCTGATCAGTTCTTGGCAACTTCTTGCGTACCTCATGTGTGGAAGTAGGTCTCGTCTCATGTACCTTTCTTTTTCGGTGTCGCCCAATGGGGGAATCGTAATGCTTCGAGATATGACGGTCAAAGCAACTTGACACCAGAGTGCTTGCTGTGCAGTTGACAAATCTGGTCTTTCCCTGATCCACTGATGGATTAGCGGATGCATCGAGTATCTGCCCTCGAGCCTGTCGAGATTGTTGACGAGTGACCTTGATTCAAGAATTGCCAGTGCTGCCCGAGTCCTATCACGGACTTCTTCTTCCAATTTTGACATTGTGAGCTTGTACGGGTTCTTCAAAGCGGATGGGAGAGCTGGAGGAGTATCAAAATACCGAACACAGCGCAACGCGAGTTCCGCGGTCCAGCTAGACCAGCTCTTTCGTTTCACTAAAGACAACCTCCTCTTCAGTTCTTCCTCTTCTTGTGCTTGTTTGTTTAGGTCCTCTGTTTCTTTGATAGTGTTTGTGGCAGCGTAGATGAACACATCTAGCCGGATGTTCTGGAAGTGAAAGTATGAAATGACTTGAAGTAGTTCAACCGCGTCCTGAAAGCCTTGCTCCTCGGAAGATTCCAATGATTGATAGAGGATTTCGTAGCTAGAAAAGACGTTCAGATCTCTAGCATATCTGTCTTGGTTGAGCGTAGTGTTTGAAGAAGACGGAGACCTCGAGGAGCTTTCAGATCTTCTACGCAGCCTTCCGCGACGGATTCGTTCATTTTCACGATTGTAGTAGCCTAGGTAGTCTCCCCATCCACAGACGCCACTCAAGATAGCTGTTGCAGCGCCAACAAGAGCCAATGGTAGGAATCCCAAAGCCTTGCAGATGCCACCTGCGGCATCCACAACTGTTTTGGGCCATGGAGTTGGTTCCTTTGCCGCCTTGAGAATGAGTTGATTTGCTTCTTGCGTTTCCATAGGAAGGAGCTCCAGATATCCTTCACCAGCGGTACCGTAAGACTTGTGTGCCGGGTTGCGTGATGTAACCAGAATGGAGCCTTTCGAGCCGGCCGGGAGCAGGCTTTCCAGTTGAAGTTCGTCGGCGTCTACATTATCGACAACCAGGAGCCACGGAAGTGCACGAGTTGTCAACCAATTTTTGGCTGCGTTCTCGTTCGGTTCGACGCCTGCTAGCTTTGCAATTTCAACGTAAGATGCGAATGCATTTTCTCGGGAGCTTCCATCAACAAAGAAAACTCCCCAATAATTTTGTCTGGTATCCTCTGCGAACTTGATGGCAAATTCTGTCTTCCCGGAACCACCAAGTCCAAAGATTACGAACGTTTTCTGGCTCGGTGAACTAGTTTGTGAAAATGCCGATTTCAGCTTTGCCACCTCCTTCGCTCTTCCAGTGTAATATTTCTTGGCCGATCGTGGGAGCAGAAAATGCCGGTTCAAGGTTTGTGGCACTCGCATCGATATTTCGTTGGCACTTTCAAGTACTGACCCAAGCTACGCTGAGATTAGCATCGGTTATTATGTGCAGAATAGGCTCTTACCCATTTCCGAAACTGCGGACTGACGCTTTGCCGCTTTTGATTGAGGTGAGCGAGCTGATATTGAAGCGTGGATGCAAGTGACCGCACTCCACTGAGCATATATCCGTCTTCGTCGAGATCATTCTTCTGGTGTACAAGGTTTATGGCTGATAACAAGAGTTGGAGCGCCTCTGTTTGAAGTCTCATAGTGTGTAGCGATTCCCCGAACCAATCCTGATTGCCGAGCGCAACTTTCGCTGGTGAATAGGGATTGGAAGCCTTTTCTGTAATCAGGTCCAGTAGAGCAGATTGGAGTGTGTCGATAGAATCGGTACATTCTTCTACTGTCGTGGTCACTGTGCTGGTTAGCCGCTGGAGCTGAATGATATCCCCTTCCGACAGAGCCCGAGGGTAGAAAGGTTGTCTTCTTATGCTAGTGGCAGTATCATCTAGAGAGCTGGTGATTGCAATGAGATCTTTGATCTGCTCAACAAATTCCGTGGTCTTGGAATCTGGTGGTTGCTCGCCTGCTAGCTTTTCAATCGAACTCAGCACATTATCAAGACGCTGAAGCAATGCTGAAGTCCTAAATGAAGCCTGGATGAGATTTGACATGTCCAGAACGGCGACATCCCTGGATGGTTTGGGAGAGTTGAGATTCCGACTCCGAGAAGGCTGGCTGAAGAGCAACTGAACGCCCCAGATGTATAATTGACTGGGATCTTTTCATCAGCAGATACACACCGGAAGTTTTGATCGTTGGGCTCAAGTTTAGACCTTGAGCGATTCGCTAGATGCGAAATATACGGAAAGTGTAGTTGAAGTGATGGTGAACCACTGAAGTGTGAGGTGCCGCAAAAAAAGCACTTTTACGCGCCCATGAAAGCAGTGCCACCGAGCGACAAGTGAGAGACGTTCTTCTCTCTTGTGCCTTCCATCGCCCAAAGAAGCTGATGCCGCCCGCAACTTGACATATTTCGAGCCTTTATATACCTCGTCGCCGCACAGTTCCAGTACCCGAGCATCGCATACACCCATCAAAGGCAAATAGCGTATTGGCCCGATTGGAGATTTTCCTTCCCGACATCCATTTTCTCCTCGAATTGTTCTCCTTGACCGACGGCTCGGCCCATCTGCAACCCGCGTCTATTCTTGGCTCTTCATGGCGCGCAGCACCAGTAAGTCTTTCAATGTTGTTGTTGGAATTCTTTCTTGAGTACATATCACATTTATAGGTATTGCGCTCGGCATATTGGCTCTACTCTTTGGCATTTATATCTTTTCCGACCGACGGCGCCAAAAGAAAGTAAGGGATTCCCAAAACCCATTCTGCGAAGTTAACGTCGCTAACCAATTTCTGCTATACAGTTAGAGAGTGCCATTGCAAAGCAGAATGGATGTGAGCTAGTCGTCCCTAAGATTCCATACAAATGGCCTCTTGCCTTAGACCTTCTCAAGGTCCAGTACGACGCGCTCTTCAGTGGACATACCCTTGAGGCATTGACGGACTACATTACAATCGCTGGTACTGTTCGGCTGGAGTTATGGGGTGTCACTGGGTTTATCACTACAGATCCAGAGAATGTTGAGACTATCCTCTCGACTCGATTCGAAGACTACGGTTTGGGTTCGCGCCCGTTGGCAAGCGTACCACTACTCGGAGAAGGCATATTTGGCCAAGACGGTCCGGCATGGAAGCGGTCTCGCGAGCTTATTCGACATCAGTTCGTGCGTATACAGAAGCAGAATTTGGACGTGTTTACTCCCCATGTCGACGAACTAGTCTCAAATCTACGACGCAAGGCAGAGTCAGGGAACGTCGTTAATCTGAAGCCGATGTTCTTCGACTTCACACTTGGGGCGACCACAAAGTTACTGTTCGGCGAGCCCCATAGCAGCTTATCAGTGGAGGATAGAGATGAATTCCAGAAGAGCTTCGACTATGCCGCTCTTGGGGTGGGCATTCGGGTAAGGATGGCTGACCTTGCGCCGCTATACAACCCCAAGAAATTTAGGGATGCCTGCAGAACTGTGAGAAATTGGGCAACTTTTTTCGCTCAGAAGGCACTCAAGTACAAGGACGAATTTGGGGAAGAAGAAGCCGCTTCCAAGTACCCCTTCATCATCGATCTTTGGAAGGATATGAGAGACGAGTCTCTTGTAAGAGACCAGCTACTACATGTCTTAATTGCAGGTCGCGATTCCACAGCCGCATTACTCAGCTGGACATTGTAAGTTTCATGTCTGAATCACCGAAACCGAATAGCAAGGCTAACTGCATTCGATTGTTAGTTTCCACCTGGTTCGCAATCAGGATGTCCTGGAAAAGCTTAAAAAAGAAGTATCGGTCGTGCCTGAAACCGAGGAAATAACAAGAACGCAAATTCAAAATCTTCTCTACCTTCGATGTTGCCTGAATGAAAGTCAGTTAACTCTATCATCAAGCCACATTGCATCACGTTTCTAAATTCGTTTAGCCTTACGACTCTACCCTCAACTAGCGCTTAACTTTCGATTTGCCAATAAGCCTACAATACTTCCACGAGGCGGTGGTGCCGACGGATTGTCTCCGGTTCTTATTCCAAAGGGGAACGGTGTAGGATGGTCTTCGTATCATATGCATAGGAGTGAGGCAATATATGGACCAGATGCGAAGATTTATCTACCAGAACGGTGGGAATCTGGGGAACTGATCAAGAAGGTTGGATTGGGTGCCGGATTTGTCGACTTCAACGGTGGGCCAAGAGTTTGCCTGGGAAGTATGTCCTCAGACTGGATGAGCGTGACTGTTTTGGACAGGCTTGCTAATGACGGATAGAGAATTTTGCGCTCATGGAGGCAAGCTACGCGATAGTACGTATCCTTCAGGCGTTTCCAAACCTCACGCTCCCTCCGGGAGTACCAAACGAACCAGTAGGAGCAGAAAAGCAAAGCTTCACCATCATTTTGTCTCCACTTGAAGGTGTGGATGTTCTTTTAGCTTGACAAGAGAACGATAGCAATTGAATTCTAGGTGCGTACTCTAAGGACTTCGAATTGTCGCAGTTACCTATCTCTCTACCGTTCACCGAAGCGGAAGCGATTAGGGAGGGTGTTGGCAGACAACTCAGGCTTGAAGCCATTCGGAGAAAAACAACACAACGCCTTCACCGGGTTGCTCCTAATCCAGCGGTGGCTGCCACCCTCGTGTTTGTTCTTTTCTCTCCGCCCCCTCGGCTTGCTGGACGCCTCCCGATATCCGACGTTGAACTTACGATCGATTTACTTCTGACTGATCGTTACTTCCACCTCTTGAAATTCGCATTGGAGTATTTCCAATCATGTCTCACTGTAAAGTCGTACTATGGTAAATTGTATCTGTGGGAAATACTATTCATGAGCTTACGCCTTACAGCTCAACCAGTGGATGGATCCTGGACCATACAAAGAAGCAAGAGGCCCCGATCTCTGGAACAGGGGAGGCAGGCTCAAGTACATCCGTTGGTCCAGAGCCTGCGAAGCTGAGAAAGTCAAAGAAGCGGCAAGTTTTGCCACCATGTGCAACTCCGTTGTCAGCCGAGGACCTGGAGCGTACGGACCGGAGCCGTAAAGCCACTCCTAAACAAATCGAGCAGAGTGAACGGAAGACAGTTTCAAGTACCCTACAGGATCCACTTCCCCTTCCACCTCCTCAAAACCGCATTTCCTCCAGTGAGGGAGAAAAGCGATTGACGAAGCTTGAACAGCCTGGCTCAGACCCAGCACATGCTTACCAGCCGGGCGACTCGAACGCCTCGCCAGACGAGCAATTTCCGCAACCAACGACGTTGCCGACCTATCCTGTCATTCAGGCGGTATCCCCACGATCTACCCTTAAACCAAGTGACAACTCTACGATCATTCCTAATTCGACACGGGGTTCCGACTTGACTTGCATGCAAGAAACCTTCCAAGCTCCTCCTCCTTGACAAATCTTCGGCTTTGATGCTCTGCAATCCTCTTCTGCTTTAGATGGACTTGATTTGCCAAAGAACAACGTTCCACAGCTGCAATCGATCCCGGAACCTGATCCCTTGTTGAATCAGGTCCTCTTCGGACCGCATAGAGGTGCGGATGGCTCAACAGTTGGGATTATCAATATGCCGCCAGCGTGCAGAGGACTTCGTGAGCCAAATCTAATTGTAAACCGCGGCCAATGGAGCTCTTCTATGCGCCATCGAATGCCGTCTTCCACGGCTCAACCAAGAGGTTTCTTTAATTGAGAATCACACAGAGGGTAGTTAATGCAATGGTCTATCGGCTCTACTTCAAAATCTCTTCATTGAATGTGTTATTGTTGAGCAATGGGTCTCTGAAATGTGCACAGTGTAGTCGTGAATTGGTTCCATTTTCGGAAGTATGTGTACTCATAAGTACGCAGAGCGTGACCAGATATACGCGCAGATTTCAGCAGGGGTACGATAATTCAAGTAGGGGGGTCGTGCGAATATCAGCGGCCTTAATTAAACCAGACGAACCGTATTGCTTCTTGTCAAACAAGGCTCAAGGCTTCTGTTCTCCTTGGCACCGGGGCATTCTCGGCCTATCGCTGCTCGAGTCCGCGGTATGTAACCGCTTTCGTTTTGCCCAAATCCGACCCGAAATTCACTCAGCCATTCTCAACCTTAATTAACATTCAACCTTACCTGCCTCCGCTTGCTCATCGGTATTCTTGTCATTCAACAGGTTCCATCACTCTGCTGTCGCACTCGGTGCCTTCGAGCCTCCCACTGAGCATCATGAGAGGATCGTACAGGGGCTACTGGGATCCTCAGACATCGACTGTCGATTGGTGTGAATCAAATTACACAGTCACAAAATATTGCGCTGAGGCCTTCAATGCATCCACAAATATCATCTTCTTCTATCTGGGAGTTAAAGGAATTGCACTGTACCGACATGATCCGATTCTTCTCATCAGCTATATCGGCTACTTGACCGTGGGCCTTGGGAGCTTCCTTTTCCATGCCACACTGAAATGTGAGTTGGACCTCATTCCCACGACTTGACACTGAATTTCGTAGATTCGATGCAGCTTCTGGACGAGCTCCCTATGATATGGACGGCCTCTATCTTGCTCTACGCCTCGCTTTCTCGATCTGTGGCCCATCCTGCTGGTTTCTCCATTGGACTTACAGTGGCCACAGTCGGCATTACCGTATTCTACCTATATATTGCGAATCCGGAAATCCTCTTCGTCAGTTTCGGGATCCTCCTTGTTGCAGTATTGATCGTGAATCTGCTGAAGATACCAAGCAAGAGTTCGGATAATGAGATTGTTTCAAAAATGACACGGATTGGGGTTCCAATGTTAGTCTTTGGTTTCGTATGTTGGATGGTAGATCGGCATTTTTGCGACACACTACGGGCCTGGCGTGAAGCCATTGGCCAACCATGGGCTACTTTACTAGAATTACATGGCTGGTGGTAAGTCTTAATAATAGAGTGAGTCGTACAAGGCTAACTTACAGCAGGCATTTGGCAATGGGTAATTGTTGTCACTACGCCATCCTCTGGGTTGTCAGGCTGGAAAATGGTGACAAGTACAAGATGACGTGGAAGATATTTCCTTGGCTTGAACGAGTTGAGGTGAAACAAGAATAGCTGGATCTCGAATGTGGCTAGATGCCGAGATGAGAATAGATATTTCAATCTCAACATAGCCAGCGTTCACGTTCTAATTGATGCAGTGATTGCCTGAAGCGTAGCAAAGTCCAAATCTACGTACACTGCACCAGAGCCTTCACTTCCATCTGCATTGTCGCCACCACTTCCACATAACTGATCCTCAGCCCAGCTGTCGGTCCCGGGAGTGTCTTTCTCATTACTCACGTCCACCACATCCGCTCTTCCCACCAATGAGAATGATGAAGTTGAACATCCCATGTTGTCTTCGGTTGCCATATGCTCGATGTGGCAAGGCCGCATGATAAGAGCGGCATCACAATTCCAAAATTGTACGACAACATCGCCTATTTGTGCAGCTGGAGGAGCCAGCCCAATTAGATGGCCTGTTCCCAGGAATATCCTCGGACCATTGGATCTAGGAAGAAGAATGCTTTTAGAATTGAGAGCAAGCTTCGATTCGGATGCGGTTTGCTGGCGTTTGGCGGATAGGCGCCACGCAGATACGTGGGGGCTGTCAATATCTCGAATTCTTTCCATGTCCTTGTTGGAGTATTGCCATACTTTATCAATGTAGCGGTCATTCAGCTCATGCAATCTTTCCAAGTCAGCATGCTGGGTGTAGTAGTTCTCCCATTCGCTAAACCAGTCTTGCGTGGCTTGAAATGATCCGATAAAGGAGCAGTAATCCGGTCCAAGATGCAGCAATTTCCCGCTTATGAACCCAATGGCCCTAATTTGAGGTGGCGGCAGTTCTGCATAACTCTTCTAGCAATATCAGCTCGGTGTTCAAGACTCTCGAGGAAAATCGGAAACGCATACGGACACATATTGCATTGGCGGCATGTCACTCTCTACAGTTTGATCAAGAGCCGCTTGTATGACGCCGGCGGTTCGTACGATACTGATTCGCCGTTCCTGATCTTGGAATGCTTGGTTTCTACCGAGTTTGTTCTTCAACTGACGACTCTTGGCTCGGAAAAACACAAATTTGACAACCTCGACCCAAAGCTCGTACAATGAGCTATTATAGTCGACCCTTAGCACGCCTCTACCTCTAGTTAGCTTCACAATGGCTTCTTGTTGCAGGTCTATTGAATCAAGATAGAGTTCTTTTGGATCTGGTATGGATTTTGAGCCAGATATTGGGTGAACGTCATAAGCCATACCCAGCAAAGCGTAGATTCGATCCATCACTTTCCCGCATGACTGTGTTCTAAAGGCCTCAATCAGGGATTCCAAGCTGTTCATGAGAGAATACCTCCTCTTCCTACAGTCAAGCAGCCTGAGCATTGCCCGAAACTTGGCGTAGCTCTCAGATGGTATCTCTGGCTCAGCCTCTGAAGCTGCTTGCAATTCTCTTAGCGTTTTGCAATTCACGAAGCTGTCAAATGTCCACACATCAGGTCCGTAGATGAATATCAGATCTCGCGCCAGGCAGACTTCTGGCACAATCCACAATCGAGTCCAGTACGTACTTGTGGCAATGCGAGCGATAGCCTCGAGTTCCGGGTCCCTAGACATGATCGAAGTCTTTTCTTGTGCTAATGCTGCACCCAAATGTCTCGATTGTCCCATTTTCCAGACGCTGGACATGTGATGAAACATGTCAATGTGACTTTTAAACTCCTTTGGTCCTAACCAAGATACGACCGTCTGTGCCCGAGAGTAGATGAATGACATAAGCGAGATCTGGGAGCTGACTTCCATTTTGTCTTTTTGATTGATGCATATCGCATCTACCCACAGCGCCAAAGTATGTGTCGGAGATCTCAAGTGAAGCAATACGAGGTAGAGATTATGCTGGATTGCCATTGCCCTATCGTTCATGTTTATTGACAGCCGTGTGGGCTCCGGCGCGTCTGGTGAGCTCGTAGCATTCTTAAGGGAGTTGGCTGAAGTATAGGGTGCAGCCCGAGCTTGGTACGGAGTCTCTGCATCGAATGCCTCTTTCGGTGCAGTAGGAAGAAGCGTGCCGTCTGGGAAAGGTATTCCCCACGTATAGGACAATGCAGCATACCTCGGTTTGTTCACGAAAGCGACGGCAGTGAGGGTACAGCATATAGGATCGTGAAAGTCCCCAGGGCTTATCGTCACGATCCTAATTGCGTCTTCATCTTTCGGGAGCCGGGGATACGAGAAGGCATCATCTACGCATTTACGGTTACTGTTCGACGATGACATTATAATGGAGAATTGACTAGGGTTCGCTATATTCCGGCTAATTTGAACCTTATTAAAAGATAATAACTAAGAGAGAATTAGACTACGGTATCTCTTTTCGTTCAAGGGTGGAGAGCCGCATACCTCGCAAAGCACGTAAATAGTGCACAGTGCTGCTTACTCAGTCCGTTCAAGGATGTACGTGAGTCGTGCCGGCGAAAGATGATATAGTGGTATAGAAATATGATGTGGAATTAGAAGTGTAGGACTGTCGTCGCAATTCAGAATTAGTCTTATGCTTGGGACCAGCCACAACTTCACAGCGGGCGCAGACAGCAAACGAAGTGGTACTAGGCAGGGGCCTGGTAAAATTAGGCCACGCACACCTGGTACTAATTTGCTATTATGTTAGGGAAGGTGGTGCCATCTCAGGAAGTTGGCACCACCCTAACAAAGTTGATACGTAGTACGTACCGACATCAGTTGATGGCGCTAAAAGTTGCTAGGGAGAGCGACGCCGTCGACACCGCCTAAAGCGGCGTCGAACCCCGCCGAATCGGGCGGCAGAAACCGCAACACTCAGCTTTATCGTGTTATCTTATCGCTTCTTACACCTATAGAAGGGGCTAACCAGAGGTACCTAGTCGAACTAGGATACTAAGAAGCCATCAAAGAAATGCGTGGTGGAGCAAGCAACCCAGTCATGCAGGACTGTACTCGTAACCGCGACCTTGACCAGATTCGAGATAAATTATCTTAAGTAACAGCCTCCATCCCCATGTGGTGGAAATCCCTCCATGCCTGAACTACTTCAACTGATCATGATCCCATATCTTGCTACGTTAAAAGGAGCCACTGGTTTTCTTTTCGGCGTTAGTTTCACACATAACGGAGCAACTCTATCAAACCGACATCATGAACGTCCGTAGCAATACACTAGAAGTCCGCGCCCAAGACCCCGAAACCAAGGTGAAAATGCCAGTGACCCGACCAAAGACAAAACCTGTGGGTGGAGAAGGCGATTCATATACATCGCAGCCAGCGGAGATCCCCGGTTTGGCAACGCCGGTTTTGGGTGAAGAGCCAGCATCCCCCGAGATTTACGCCAAACACCTCAGCATTCTGCGGGATATCATCAGGGTTGATCACTTTGGCAACGAAATGAGCCCGCTCATTGTCGACGCTTGGATCAAAGGCCTGCACCCGGGCGCCCCTTTACCAACCAATATCAAAGGCTTCTACCAGGGCAGCCTGCGGGCTTCGATGTCCATCGAATTGGCACGAGGATCTCTGAAGTTCATCATGCACGAGACCACT
>Ga0335073_10013349_pt1 | contig 11518 bp, 10 predicted proteins | sample Lox_Sample_22_FD_207093 | JGI IMG/M metagenome (GOLD analysis project Ga0335073, IMG submission 207093) | Soil microbial communities from Loxahatchee National Wildlife Refuge, Florida, United States - Lox_Sample_2.2 | ecosystem: Environmental > Terrestrial > Soil > Wetlands | place: USA... | reverse complement strand
CAGCCCATCAGGGACAGCCCGTACGGCCGCATCGGCGTGGTCGCCGACAACCAGGGCGCCATCTTCTCGGTCATCACCAGCCCGCAGCCCCCCGCCTAGCTGATCCCCCTCAGCCCACCGGCGGGGTGCCGTGGGTGTGGAAGGACTCGATCGTCTTCAGGCCCCACGCCTGGCCCTTGGCCCGTTCGGCCTCGGTCCAGGTGATCGTGCGCCAGTCCGGGGCCAGCACCAGCCGGGCGACCGGGTTGCACAGCTCGATCCGGTTGCCCCCGGGCTCGTAGACGTACAGGAAGAACGTCTGCTGGATGGCGTGCTTGTGCGGGCCGGTCTCGATGAACACGCCGTGGTCCAGGCAGATGTCCGCGGCGCGCAGGATGTCCTCGCGCGTGTCGGGCGCGAACGCGACGTGATGCAGCCGCCCCATCGTGCCCGTCCAGTCGCGCGTGTACACCAGGTCGTAGCCCTTGTTGGTGAAGTGCAGCCACTGCGCGGAGATCGTGCCGTCGTCCAGCATGATCTGCTCGGTGACCCGGCCGCCGAGCACGTCGCGGACGAACTCGCCGCTGGGCGGCACGTCCCGGGCCAGGTAGTTGACGTGGTCCAGCCGCCGGACGCAGACGCCGCGCCCCGGGTAGGCCTGCGCCTGGTTCTTCAGCGACGGCTTCAGCTCGTCGGGCGCCGCGTACCACTGGGTCTCCCAGTACAGCTCCATCTCGTGCCCGTCCGGATCGCGGAACAGGTACGTCGGGCCGATCCCCGGGTCGCCGTCCTTCCAGCCCGTGCCGAGCCCGGCCGCCTCGATGGCCGCCACCCGGGCCTCCAGGGCGGCCTGGCTCGAGGCCCGCAGCGCGACCCGGCGGATGCCCGAGGTCTCGTGCGCGGTGAGCTTGACCGTGTGGTGCTCGTAGTCGTCCCAGGTGCGCAGGTAGACCGAGTTGCCCTCGCGGCAGGTCTCGGTCATGCCGAGCACGTCCACGAAGAACCACAGGCTCTCGCACATCTTGGGTGTCAGCAGCTCGATGTGCCCCAGGTGCGCGACGTCGTGCAGCGGCGGCCGTGTCGCCGCCGCCCCGGAGACCGCCGCCCCGGAGACCGCTGCCGTCCCGGAGACCGCTGCCGCCCCGGAGACCACTGCCCCAGAATTTGTCACCGAGACCTCCGTGGGAAGACGGTGCCGTCGAAGAGCTTGCGCGCGGTGCGCACCACGCCCGAGCGGATCACCGTGGGTGGCTGGCTCGCCTGGTCGATCTCGACCTCGACCTCGACGTGCCCGGTGGGGTGCTCGATGTCGAACCGCGTCTGCCCCGGCTTGATGACGGCCAGGTCGCGGCCTGCCGCGCCGTCGAGCAGCAACGCGGTCACCACGCTGACACCGCCGAGCACCCCGATCGAGTCGTGCACCCGCACCGGGATGAAGGTCCGGGTGCAGATCGTCCCGCCGTCCGCCGGGGCGGCGACGAGCGAGATCTTCGGCACGGTGGCCGCGGACACGTCGCCCAGGCCCATCAGCCGCCCGGCGGCGAGCCGCAGCGCCCGCACCCGGCGGGCCAGGCCGGCGTCCGCCTCGAGCTCGGCGACGGTCTCGTGCCCGGTGCGGCCGAACTCAGCCGCGGCCACCACCACCACCGGCATGCCGTTGTCGATGCAGGTGACGGTGACGCCCTCGATGACGTCGCAGACGTGGCCGGTGGGCAGCAGCGCACCGGTGGCCGAGCCCTCGGTCCCGGCGAAGTCGAGCACCACGGCCGCGGCCGTCCCCGGCACCCCGGCGATCGCGGTGTCGCCGTCGTAGTCCACCACGCCGTACGCGCCGGGGAAGGTGGCGGTGGCCACGCTGGCCGAGTTGACCATGTGGATCCGGACCGGCGAGGCCGCGGCCAGCCCGCGCTCGACCGCGAACGGGCCGACCCCGGCCAGCAGGTTGCCGCAGTTCTGCCGGTCGGACACCATGGCCTGGTCCACGCCGACCTGCAGGAACAGGTAATCGACGTCCGCGTCGGCCCGGACCGAGCGGGAGACCACCGCGACCTTGGAGGTCAGCGGGTGCGCCCCGCCGATCCCGTCGATCTGCCGGGGATCCGGGCTCCCCATGATCCGCAGCAGCAGGTCGTCCCGTACCGCCGGATCGCCGGGCAGGTCCTCGGCCAGGAAGTACGCCCCCTTCGACGTCCCGCCGCGCATCAGCATGCACCGCACCCCGCCGTCCGGGCCCGCAAGTCCCATAAGTCACCACCGGCCGCAAAGCCGTCGGCGTGGTCGACGTACTGCACGCCGCGGGCGGCGAGCTTGCCGCGCAGGCCGTAGAGGTCCAGGCCGAGCTGGCCGTCGGCCAGCGCCGCTCTGGACTGCTCCTCCCGGGCCACCCGGGCCCGCGCGGCGGCCAGCGCCTGGCTGACGTCGGCGCGCGGCACGCACACCACGCCGTCGTCGTCGGCGATGATCGCGTCGCCGGGCCGGACGATCTGGCCGCCGATCGAGACGGGCACGTTGACCGCTCCCGCCGTCTCCTTGACCGTGCCCTGGGCGCTGACCGCCGCCGACCAGACGCCGAAGCCCATGGCCCGCAGCTCGGCCAGATCCCGGACCCCGGCCTCGATGACCAGGCCGCGGACCCCGCGGGCGGCCAGCGAGGTCGCCAGCAGCTCGCCGAACATCCCGTCGGTGCACGGCGACGCGGTCGTCACCACCAGCAGGTCCCCGGCCTGGCACTGCTCCACCGCCGCGTGGATCATGAGGTTGTCGCCGGGCCAGCACAGCGCGGTGACCGCGGTCCCGCCGATCCGCCGCCCGTCCTGGATGGGGCGCAGGCCCGGCCCGAGGTACCCGGCCCGGCCGATCGCCTCGTGCACGGTGGCCACGCCGAACCCGGCCAGCTCGTCCACGACGCCCAGGTCCGCGCGCGGCACTCCGGTGACGATCACGGTGCGCATCAGCTCAGCCTGTCCGTGACCTGCGGGAACACCCGCATGTAGGCCTCGCCCAGGGTGGCGTTCGGCAGGCCCAGGTTCGGCCCGGCGTTGCGCCGCAGCTGGGTGCCGCGCCGTCGGGCCAGGTCGGTGTAGTACTCCCACAGGTGCTGCTGGGCGCCCATGCACTCCATGGCCTTGCGCTTGGCCTCGAAGACCGGCGTGATGTCCAGCAGCACCTCGGGCTTGAAGCCGCACATCTCCGGCTGATGCGGCTCGAACAGGAAGACCGGCGGCGCGCCGATCGGCTCGCCAGGCGCCGGGTAGCCGATCGCCTGGGCCAGCACCCGGGCCCGCAGCGCCATCTGCCCGGCCGCCGGGTGATCGCCGTTGTACGGGTCGGCGAGCGGGTGGGTGAGCACCACCGACGGGCTGACCTCCCGGTACACCCGGACGATCCGGTCGACCAGCTCGTCGGACTCGCGCAGCGGGTAGTCTCCGGCGTCGAGGAACTCGATCTCGGCCCCGAGCGCGGCCGCGGCGCTTTCCGCCTCGCCCCGGCGCAGCGCCTTGATCTCCTCCAGCGTCTTGCCCGCCCGCCAGGCGCTGGCCGACTCGCCCCGCTCCCCGTAGGTCAGGCAGAGCACCTTGACGCGGTCGCCGCGCGCTGCGGCCAGCGCCACCGCGCCGCCCGCCCGCCAGACGAAATCGGCGGCGTGTGCGCTGACCACCAGCATGGACTCGCTCACCGGACCTCCTCCTCGGTCTGGCGCAGGGCCGCGATGACGCTGCGCAGGTGGCGCCGGGCGGCCTCCTCCGCCTCCGCGGGGCGGCCCGCGGTGATCGCGGCGATGATCGCCAGGTGCTCGGGCAGCGACGCCTGCGGGCGTCCCGGCCGCAGTGACAGCTGGAACTGGTGGCGGACCAGCTGCCCGTTGAGCCGCTCGAGCAGGTCGGCCGCCACCGCCTGGCCGGAAACCTCCCGCACCAGCCGGTGCAGCTCGTGGTTGAGCGCCGAGTACTTCAGCGGCTCGCCGTCCGCGACGCTGCGCTCCATCTGATCGCCGATCGCGCGCAGCCGCGCGGCCTGGGCCGCGGTGACCCGCTCGGCCGCCTTGGCCGCGCACAGGCCCTCCAGCGTCATCCGGCACTCGGTGATCGCGACGGCCTCCGCCAGGGTGACCACCCGCACCCGCGCACCGCGGTTCGGTATCCGCTCGACCAGCCCCTCGGCCGTCAGGTCGAACAGCGCCGCCCGGACGCTGGCCCGCGTCACCCGGAGCACCCCGGCCAGTTCCTCCTCGACCAGGCGCTGTCCCGGGGCCATGTCCCCGGCCAGGATGGCCTGCCGCAGCCGCTCGCCGGCCAGCCGCCGCCCCGCCGCCCCCGCTGCCGGTGCCGGTGCCGGTGCCGCCGCGGGGGCTGGCCCCCGCGTCCCGTCTCTCGCCGTACGCACGTAGCGAAGCCTAAAAATGTCCAACAAAATTGTCAACAATACGGCTCAGCCGCCGGCCGCCCGCCTGGACCTGCTCGAACCGCTGACCGCCGTGCCAGAGCCCGCCCCGGGCGATGGATCCGCCCGAGAATTACGCCGAACCAAGACGGCTCACCTGGCCCAGGAACACTGGCAGCCCCGTGGCGGTGTCGATGATCGCGAACAGGAACGGTCGGTCCACGATCATCGTCACCGGCGGCGTGCCGAACGCGGCCAGCGCGGTCGCCACCACCGCGGTGGCCGCGGCCGCCTCGGTGCCGTGCTCGTCGACGTCGATATACGCCTTGTGCGCGACCGCGCCGATGCGCAGCGGCCCGGCGTCGGTGATGCCGCCGAAGTCCGCGTGGTCGCCGAACGCCGCGGCCACGCCCAGCTGCCGCAGGGCCGGGATGAGGTTGAACGCCGACTCTCGCCGGAACCTGGGCAGCGACAGCGCGACCCGCTGCCTGGCCGTCCCGGCCAGCAGGCCGCCCAGGCCGGCCGCGGCGACCTTCGGCCGCAGCGCCGCCAGCGGGCCGTCGGGCAGCACCACCGCCATAGCCAGGCCGATGTCCCGGTAGGGCAGCAGCACGGCCTGGTACCCGTCGCCGCGCAGGTAGGGCCGCGACGCGGTCCGGCGCATCATCGGCACGGTCCGGGCCGGGCGGCCGGGGCCGTCCGGGTAGAACGGCGCGCCGGAGGTCGCGCCCGGCGGGAACGGGTCGGCCCAGGCCGCCTTGAGGTACACCGCGCTGGCCAGCACCAGCCTGGTCAGCGTGGTGACGGCGTCGGGGGGCAGCAAGCCGGTGATCTTGCCCTCGGTCTGGCCGGCGATCACCCGGTTGATCTCGGCCCGGGCCGCCCCGGGGGCCGCGGCGAAGTCGGCGCTGGCCAAGGTGGCCGCGGCGTGGCTCAGCCGGCTGGTGAACTCGGCCCGCACCGGCAGCCCGGACTGGACCCAGACCGTGTTCGGCGCCCGGAAGATCGCGGGCTCCCCGCCGGGCCTGCCGTTACCGGGCCCGCCGTCCCGCCAGGGCGAGGTGAGGTACAGCCCGCTGGCCGCTACGTCCTGCGGCCGCGGCGATCCGTCCAGGTGCAGGGCCCGGGCCAGTTCGGCCGCCGTCTGGCCGCGCGCCCCGGCCAGCGCCATCCGCAGCGCGCTCGCCACGTTGGCCGGCGAGAAGACCAGGTCGGCGGCGTCTTCGGCCAGCAGCTGGAACATGTCCGCGCCGAACGCGGCGTCGGCCGCCACGGCGGCCTGCGCCCTGGTCAGCGCCACTGATTCGTCCCGCACCGTCCCTACCTACCCCCGCGAAATGAAACCATGGCCGCCATGGCCTGGTTCATCACCGGAACAGTCGGGGAATTTCTCGCCGCCGCCGGGGAGTTCCTGCGCGCCGACCCCGTGCGCAATTCCGTGGTGCTGACCGTGACCGAGAGCCTCCGGCTCAGCCCGCCCCCGCCGGTGCCGCCCGCCGACCCGGACCGGGAAGAGCCCTGGTTCGGCTGGTGGAGACCGCCGGTCGGCCAGGCCGCCCGGGGCTCCCAGGGTCCGGCCGGTGCCGTGTTCCTGCACACGCCGGGGTTCCCCGTGTTCGTCTCGCCCACCACCCCCCGGGCGGCCGCCGAACTCGCCCGCGATCTCGCCGCGGCCGGGCGCCGGATCTCCGGCGTCAGCGCCGACCGCCAGGCGGCTGACGCGTTCGCCGCCGCCTGGCAGGCCCGCACCGGGCAGAGCGCGGTGGTGTACCGCCGGATGCGCCTGTTCCGGCTCGGCGAGCTGGCCTGGCCCCGGCCCGACCTCGAAACCCCCGAGGGGACGGCCCGGCTGGCGGTGCCACCGGACGCCGGCCTGGTGACCGGGTGGTTCGACGCGTTCACCCGCGAGGCCGGCGACCCGCCGAGGCAGGACCACCGGGCCGCCGTCGGCGAGCGCCTGGGCTACGGCGGGATCACCCTGTGGGAGGCCGGCGGCGTCCCGGTCTCGCTCGCCGCCCTGACCCGCACGGTCGCCGGGATGGTGCGCGTCGGGCCGGTCTACACGCCCCCGGCGCTGCGCGGGCGCGGCTACGCGGGTGCCGCCACCGCGGCCGCCAGCCAGGCGGCGCTGGACGCCGGCGTCCGGGACGTGGTCCTCTACACCGACCTGGCCAACGCCACCAGCAACGCCCTGTACCAGCGCCTGGGCTACCTCCCGGTGGAGGATCGGGTGATCTTGTCCTTCGAGCCGGGACCGCACGGGTTAGGCTTCACTGGTGAGCGGACTTGAGGACTTCGCCCGGCTGGTCGACGGCGATCACGGCCTGTGCGTGGTGTCCACGCTGCGGCCGGACGGGACGATCCAGTCGTCGGTGGCGAACGCGGGCGTGCTGCCGCATCCCGTCACCGGGGCCCAGGTCGTCGGCCTGGTCAGCCGCGGTGACGCGCGCCGGCTGGCCAACCTGCGGGCCCGGCCGCGGGCCACGGTGGTCATCCGGTCGGGCTGGCAGTGGGCCGCCGCCGAAGGGCCAGTCGAGCTGGCCGGACCCGACGACCCGATGCCCGGGGTCGACGCCGAGCGGCTGCGCCTGCTGCTGCGCGAGATCTTCACCGCGGCGGGCGGGACGCACGATGACTTCGCCACGTACGACCGCGTGATGGCGCAGGAGCGCCGGGTCGCCGTGCTGCTGACCCCGGCCCGCATCTCGCCCCGCGGCGGCTGAGCCCGCCCTGTATCTGGCCGGCTTGCCCGCGCAAGCCGGCCGTCACCAGCACATGCCGCCCCGGCAGCCGCTCAGGCCAGGATCTTGGCCTTCTGGCTCTCGAACTCCTGGGGCGTGATGACGCCGCGGTCGCGCAGCTCGGCCAGCTTGGTCAGCTGGTCGGCCGTGTTGTTCTGCGAGCCCGCGGCGTCCTGGACGTAGGCACGGAACGCCTGGTCCTGCTGCTGCGCCTCCTGCACCGCCCGCTCGTGCATCTTGCCGCCCCGGGCGATCAGGTAGACCAGGACGCCGATCAGCGGGATGAACAGCACGAATATGAACCACAGCGCCTTCGCCCAGCCCGAGAGGTCACGGCTGCGGAAGATGTCGATGAAGACGTAGATCAGGACCCAGATCCACAGAACCCAGATGAAGATCTCGAAGATCGTCCAGAACGCGCCGAGCAGCGGATAGGAGTAGGAACTGGCGAGAGGCATGATGTCTCCGTGAGTGGGGAATGGCACTGTTAAGCGCCAGATCATATAGCCAGACGGGGCCGGACGCCCGCACCGGCCGGGCCGGGCGGCGCCGGGCCGGTGCGAGCGATGGCCAGTCCATGGCCGAGATCGTCACACGCGGCCCGGCCCCGGCGCCTCCTCCTGGCAGGGTGAGCCCAGCCCGCCAGGAGGACCCCGGCGTTCCTAGCCCGAGACGGTGGTACTCACCCCCGCCTCGCGCAGCCAGTCCCCGGTCGTGGCGGTAGCGTGCACCACGGCGCTGGCGTTCGGCGCGTAGCTCGGCGGCGTCACCACGAACGTGACCGCCGGGGTCTGGCCCGGCCGCACGGAGACGAACACCGTCGGCCCGGTCGGCCGCGCCGTCCAGCCCTGGGGGAGCTGCAGGGCCAGGCGGAGGTTGAACAGCGTCGCGGTGCCTCCCGCCGTCAGCGCCACCCGCACCGCGGCGGCCCGGCCCGGCTGCATGGCCGAAGGCGCGCTGACCGTCACCTGGCGGGGCCCCGCCGTCGTGACCATGGTGAACGAGCCCCGCAGCGGCAGCCCGGACAGCGCCGAGGAGTCGCCCACGTACACCTGGTACGTGCCGGCCGTCTGCGTCCAGCCGTTCGCCGTGTCGTCCCACCAGGACATGGCCTGCGGGGTCACCGCGAACGAGACTCGCGCCGAAGCCCCCGGGGCCAGGTCCACCCGCTGGAACCCGGCCAGCTGCCGCGGCGGCTCACCTGAGGCGGACGGGTCGGTCAGGTACAGCTGGGCGACCTCGGACCCGGCCCGCTTCCCGGTGTTCGTCACCACCGCCGACACCCGCACGTCCCCGGTGCCGTCGGTCAGCCCCGGGCTCACCGACAGGTGGCTGAACGCGAACTGCGTGTAGGACAGCCCGTACCCGAACGGGAACAGCGGCGTGATGTCCTTGTCGTCGTACCAGCGGTAGCCCACGTCCACGCCCTCGGAGTACTGCACCGTGGTGCCGTTGCCGGGGAACTGGGCGGTGGTGGAGGCCGGCACCTGGCTCAGCGAGGCCGGGAACGTCACCGGCAGGTGCCCGCCGGGATCGGTCTGGCCGAACAGCACGCTGGCCAGCGAGGTGCCGCTGGTCTGGCCCGGGTACCACGCGTCCAGCACGCCCGCCACCGACGACAGCCATGGCATCGCGACCGGCGCGCCCGCGTTGATGACCACCACCGTGTGCGGGTTCGCCGCCGCCACCGCGGAGATCAGCTCGTCCTGCGCGGACGGCAGGTTCAGCGACAGCCGGTCGGTCGCCTCGGACTCGGTGTCGTCGTTGACCACGACCACCGCGACCGACGCCGACTTGGCCGCCGCCGCTGCGGCGTTGATGCCGGGCGCCAGCGCCGACGGCGTCCCCCACAGCAGCTGCGAGGAGTCGCCGCTGATCGACAGGGTGTACGTCTGGCCCTTGGTCAGGCTGACCGCGACGGAGTAGGTGTGCACCGGCGGCGTGGAGGGGTTGTCGATGATCTGCTTGCCGTCCAGCGACAGGTACGTCGAGGTGTAGCAGCCGCACGGGTTGGTGATGGCCAGCACGTAGGTGCCGGTCTCCGGCGCGGTGAGCGTGCCCGTGTAACTGCCGCCGAACGGCGTGGGCGCGTAGGCCGGCGACAGGTCGCTGGACGGGATGGACGGCAGCGCGGTGTCGACGGGCAGGCCCTGGGAGTAGGCCACGCTCGTGCCGCTCCCCGCGGCCGCCTTGATGCCGGCCAGCGGGCTGACCGTACCCGAGGGGATCACGTAGGCGCTGCCGCCGCCCGCGTAGACCGGCGAGGCGTCCGCCGCCGGTCCGACGACGGCGATGGAGCCGCCGGACGATGAAAGCGGCAGCACGCCGCCGTCGTTCTTGAGCAGCGTGGTCCCGGCCTCGGCGACGTCCGTGGCCAGCGCGACGTGCGCCGGGGTGGTCACCGTGTCCGTCGGCGAGCCGGTGCGCGGCTGGCTGAACAGGTTGAACCGGAACATCTCGGTGAAGACCCGCTGCACCATCGTGTTCAGCGCGCTCAGCGGGATGGTCCCGTTCTGGACGTCGGTCTCAAGCGCCGTCCCGTAATAGGTGTTGAACGGCTGCTCCTGATCGGTGCCCTGCACCGCGCCCTGCGTGGAGTGCAGCGCCCCGTAGTCCGACATCACGAAGCCGGGGAAGTTCCACTCGTCCCGCAGCACGGTGTTGTTCAGGTAGGAGTTGTTGCAGCTGAAGTTGCCGTTCACCATCGAGTACGCGCACATGACCGAGGCCGCGTTGGCCTGGGTCACCGCCGCGTAGAACGACGGCATGTAGATCTCGTGCAGCGCCCGGTTGTCGACGATCACGTTGTCGGCGGGCGTGTTCCTGTACGTCTCCTGGTTGTAGGCGTCGAAGTGCTTGACCTGCGACTCCACGCCCCGGCTCTGCACCCCGTCGATCTCGGGCACGTCGAGCGAGGCGTTCAGGAACGGGTCCTCGCTCAGCGCCTCGAACGACCGGCCCCAGCGCGGGTCCCGGTCGATGTTCACCGTCGGCCCGAGGTTCGCGCTCGCTCCCTTGCCGTACTCCTCGGCGCCGATCACCTGGCCGTACTGCTGCGCCAGGGACGGGTCCCAGGTCGCCGCCAGCGATACGCCGGCCGGCAGCTGGGTGACCCCGGTCAGCCCGTCGGCGACCCCGGCCGGGCCGTCTTCCAGGCCCACCGCGGGGATGCACAGCGCCGGGATGGCCGGCGTGTAGAACACGTAGGGGTTGGTGGTGCCGTGGCCTTCCACCATGGTGATCTTGTCATCCAGGGTCATCTGGCTCATCAGCTGGGCGACCCGCTGCGAGATGGGGGCCTTGGAGGTCACCCACGGGCAGGACGCGCTCGCGTCCCGGTTCGCGGTGACCGAGGCCTGGCTGGCGGCCGCGGTGGCCGGCACGGCAAGCAGCGCGGCCACCGCCGCCGCCAGGACCAGCCGTCCCTTCCGTTGTCTTGACAAGAACTGGCAAACTTGAGCAACACTGATCACGTTGTCCTCCAGGTCGGACGTCGACCCCCCCAAATAGACCACGTAACCCGACAAGATCTAACACATCACCCACCGGTACGGAAAGACCACTCAGGGCTTTTAAGGGCTTTTTAAGGCGCAGTCCGGGGACGCAGCGGCGCTGGCACAATAGTTCCGGTGACGCAGAGCCAATCAGTGGGCCAATCAGTGGACCAGCGGATCGCCGGCGAGCTCGGCGTGGCCGTCCGCCAGGTCAGCGCCGCGGTAGAACTGCTCGACGGCGGTGCCACCGTGCCGTTCATCGCCAGGTACCGCAAGGAAGCCACCGGCGCACTCGACGACGCGCAGCTCCGCACGCTCGAGGAACGGCTGCGCTACCTGCGTGAGCTCGACGAGCGCCGGGAGGCGATCCTCAAGGAGATTTCCTCCCAGGGCAAGCTGACCGGCGAGCTCGAGCAGCAGATCCGCGCCGCCGACTCCAAGGCCCGGCTGGAAGATCTCTACCTGCCCTACAAGCCCAAGCGCCGCACCAAGGCGCAGATCGCCCGCGAGGCCGGCCTGGAGCCGCTGGCCGACCTGCTGCTCGGCGACCCCACCCGGGATCCGCAGGCCGAGGCCGTGGGCTTCGTCGACCCGGACCGGGGCGTGGCCGACGCCGGCGCCGCCCTCGAGGGCGCCCGCGCCATCTTGGTCGAGCGGTTCGCCGAGGACGCCGACCTGCTCGGCGAGCTGCGTGAGTCGATGGCTGCCCGCGGCTCGCTGACCTCGAAGGTCCGCGAGGGCCGGGAGCGCGACGGCGCCAAGTTCGCCGACTACTTCGAGTTCAGCGAGCCGTTCGCCCGGCTGCCCTCGCACCGCGTCCTGGCCCTGTTCCGCGGCGAGAAGGAGGAGATCCTCGACCTCACCCTGGAACCAGGCGCCGAGGACGCGGAGTTCGAGCAGCGCATCGCCGGGCGGTTCGGCATC
>Ga0335073_10013348_pt1 | contig 11518 bp, 8 predicted proteins | sample Lox_Sample_22_FD_207093 | JGI IMG/M metagenome (GOLD analysis project Ga0335073, IMG submission 207093) | Soil microbial communities from Loxahatchee National Wildlife Refuge, Florida, United States - Lox_Sample_2.2 | ecosystem: Environmental > Terrestrial > Soil > Wetlands | place: USA: Florida... | reverse complement strand
GTTGCCCGTGGCGAGCAGCAGCCGAACGACGGCGTCGTGCCCCATCCTGACGGCCCACCAGAGCGGCGTCGAGCCGCTGCTGTCCCTGCGGTCGACTTCGACGTTGCCCGTGGCGAGCAGCAGCCGAACGACGGCGTCGTGCCCCATCCTGGCGGCCCACGAGAGCGGCGTGAAGCCGCTGCTGTCCCTGCGGTCGACTTCGACGTTGCCCGTGGCGAGCAGCAGCCGAACGACGGCGTCGTGCCCCATCCTGGCGGCCCACCAGAGCGGCGTCGAGCCGCTGCTGTCCCTGCGGTCGACTTCGACGTTGCCCGTGGCGAGCAGCAGCCGAACGAAGGCGTCGCGCCCCATCCTGGCGGCCCACAAGAGCGGCGTCGAGCCGCTGAATTCCCTGCAGTCGGCTTCAACGTTGGCCTCGAGCAGCAGCTGGACGATGGTGTCGTGCCTATTCTGGGCGGCCCACCATAGTGGTGATCGATTTTCGTTATCCTTCAAGTTGACTTCGGCCTTGGCCTCGAGCAGTAGCTTGACGATCCTCTTGTCCCCTGTCGCGGCGGCAAATGACAGTGGTGTCCTCCCATGACTATTTCTGATGTTGATTTGTGCTTTATGTTGACTCACAATGGTTTTGACAACTTCGAATTTGCCTCCGGCATTTGCATCATGGAGTGGTAAGTTGCCGTCGAGATCTTGTGCATTGACGTCACACCCACGCTTCAGGAGAAAGGGGATTATAGATGCATGGCCATTTCTTGAAGCCAGATGAAGAGCTGTTTTTCCAGATTCAGTTCGGTATACCGCGATTTTGACATTGGATGGTAGACGTTGCAGTGACTTTAAATTCCCCGTTTCAACGATCGTGAGCCATTTAACTTTCTCTGCTTCCGTCTCCTGTGATAGAAACGATTGGTTATCCTCTGTAGATTTGTATAGATCAGGATGGAACTTTCGTATATGTCGTTGTAAATTATCGTTGCGTCTTGTTCCACGGAATCGAGAGCAGTGTTTTGGGCACTTCAACATTGGACTCAAACTTAGGTGCGTTCGCAAATGGCGATCAAGATCATTTCGAAAACTGAAAGCTTTTGGGCAAGTTGAACACCTATGCAACTTCTCGTGCCTTTTTTTATGTTGACTATTCTGAGTTAATTTCTCCTGTCTTAAATATATATTGGTTATTCTTACTTGGCCAGCTTTAGGCTATTAAAAGACCTTACGCAGCCGGAGTGGTCGCATTTGTGTGGATTCTCTCGTGGAGGTAGTTGTTCTCTAGCTTCAACGGCATTCATTGCGGTTAATGCGTTCCATATATCTACAAGTGATTTAAAAGGTAAATATAGATATTTTTACTGGTTATGAGATGTTGTCCCAATCCTCAGATTATTGTGTAGTTTTGATGGCAAAGAAGTGCGGTGAATGCTGAGCTGGTGTGGTGGGCGCTCAGCCTGCAGGGCGACTGGCGGGCACGGAGCCAGCGCATCCTATAAGTCTTCGTCCGGCCACCTGCCCGAATTTCTTTTCTCTTTAGATTTTAACGCTTTACATCAGCTTTATCATCACGTTGTTTGTCATTCTACTCTCGTTCCTTCAAAATAGTTTCCACTCTTCTGAAAATCCTGGCAGTTCACAACATCGAGGTGCATTTCGAGCAGCAGCTTCCGACCTTACCAGAGTCGATATCAGTCCTCATCCCATGCCGACGCTGGCGCCATTGCTTCCGAGCATAACACTTTCATCTTCAGAGTCCAACGCCGGAACGAATGTGATGTGAGTTTTTTTTTTAAGCTTACTAATGGGATACGCCTCTCAAGCAGACATTCTGCAGCGTTTTGGACGAAAAATGACGTGGCCTGCCGTTGGCAGCCTTACTATCATTCCGGAGCTGGCACAGAGGGCGAGGCCGGCCACTGGCCCCCTCTGCATTACACCCAAACTGGCACGGAGGGCGAGGCCAGCCATTGGACGCCTCACCATGACTGCCAAGCTGGCACAGAGGGCGAAGCTAGTCATTGGCTGCAATGCCATCAAGAGGTGCAAGAATTGATGCAAGGTAACATTGACAATTCAATGCTTCCCAACGACCAGGGGAAAGCCGAGTGGGAAAATGTTTTGGGCCAAGCCGCTGCAACTGTTGATACAACCCTGGATGGAACGAACTGGGGATTTCTTCCTGCACGATCAAATGAACGACCTCAGCCATTTTCCTTCGCAGAGAACTCCATTGGCCCCGGTCTACAGCCTTCTGGTCATCTGTTGCCTACATTTGGAGAGGAATTACAACTTCCAACTGCATTCCGGCCATCGCATCAAATTTTGGGAGATTCTCCCTGGATCGACCCTACTACGATCGGAAGCTACAATGCCTCGGATCTTACCGCAACGTTTTCCGTTCCTTTCCGGGAGTCGCAGGCTCAAAATCTTGTGATAAATGGCTTCTCTCCGGATCTTGACGCCGTCGAGGCGCGTAGCGCGAATACCGCTGTTCCTGTTGGACCAAGTTCACTTGCCATTAATCTTTCTATCCCGCGACGGACTTCAAATGAATGCTTGCCATGCGCCATGTCGTTCACTCGACACTCCGACCTCACTCGACATATAGTAACGCAGCATACAGATCGCAGGCCATGCGACTTTTGTGGTAAACTGATGGCTGTTCGTCCAGACAAATATAAGGACCATCTGAAGAAATGGCATAAAATGAATCCCGATGTTGCAAGCAAATACTGCAATGAGTGGCAATGACTGGGCAAAATATTCAAATTATTTCATGAGATCGGAGTCCCTGTCACTCATTTCTTCGCTTTTATGATATTAAATACAGGTATACATTCGTTGGGAATCAAATGAATTGTTATCCATAATGCACGTCATCCATAACTTCTAATCATCGCGAAGTTCACCTCGTTGGTAATAGCTAGATAAAATGCCTACTTGGCTTGGAAATTAAGTCCATGCCTGCATACCTTATGCATCGTTACCATGCATGGTTGGTCCATAGTGAGAGATGATGCATTTACAACGTCTTACCAAAACAATAACATCTCAGCTGGAAAGCGTAGAGAATAGGGAAATGGAATGCGAAGGAGAAATGAGACCATTTCCTGAGAGCCTATACGGTTGGTGTAGGAATAGGCTCCTGGAAGCCAGAATTGGCAACGTAATGATCATGTGAAGGAGTGGTGATGGTACATGTGCGGTAGGCTGGGTTAAGATGAGACGTGGAAACATAGCAGAAATTTACTGTCGATTTGCGGTAGACAGCCGATATGGTCGTTGTCCGGGTTGAAAGCGCGCGTATGATGTCAATTCAGAAGTTCTATTCGTAACTGTGGTATGGCGCCTTTGCGGGACTCCGTCGATATCGTCTGTGAAGAGCCTGATAAATATTCGGCTAGGGGATAAGAGCCCTGTATTGCTCATTCTCAGAAGTGGGCGACCAGCAAAATGGGTGAGAAGTGTGCGACGTGATGTCCAAACTAGCTGCAAGCGCTGGTATGCTTCTCCTCTACTCTTTATCTTGAAAGCATCTTAATGAGAGGACAACTTGCGTCTTCTTAGGATATACACGGCAAAAACAGAACTACGATTTCGTAGTTACGGGTGCTATGTAGGATGAAAGACAGAGAGTGCTAACCGCTCGACAATTGACAGGCGTAACCATACGGCTCTAGAGTTCCCATGAGTCAGCTACAGAAGTGTGTTCTTCCAGAAAGCCTCAACTAGCACCGAACTCTGGTGACTTAAGACAAGGTACAAGGCAGGCCCCGGTGAGCTCGGCATCAGAACCGGTACAACAACTGTCAGGGATAGGCTTCCGTCAGTGAGGTCTCGTTTCTGTTTGAAACGTTAGCAAGTGTACTATATCCATTTTGCCTTTTTATATCGCTTTGGTCATTCCAAATCTCTTTCGAATATATCAGCAGCACCTATCAGATACAGAATCAGTCAAGCCGAAGCTTCGTAATGCAATGCATGTCAACCAAAGCAACTTTAACGTAATAAATATATCGTGGACAAGGCGGGGCAAACCATGGAGAAGAAGTGAGCATTACAAGAGCTGCGCAGACGAAACATAGCGTAACATAGCCAAGAAGCTTAAAGGCATTACTATTGTAGCCCAAACAGCTTCGATTGCTTTCATTAGACGTTGGATTTGGATGGATGCCAGCAGCAGCTTGATTGACTAGCGGTCGAATTGCCCAGTACGGTAGAACTAAGGTACTCTACAAGAGTGGACACTACACATAAAACGCTGGTATGAAAAGGTGCGATGCCTCGACGTTGGATACAACGTTGACAGCATTTCGGTGACGGATTCGATTGGCTTGGGTGGGTTAGAAGGATCCCAGGGTCTTGTCGGCTGTCACAGATAGAGCATTCCCACCACGATTTGTGGGAAATGCATGTAAAGCTGTGGGGACCGTTTTGATGGTCTGGTACACGGCTTGCGGGGAAAAGCTTGAGCTGCTTTGTATGACTGTAAGCAAAAGAATTGGGAGCGTTTCGATGGGCACGATTTGCGAAACACAAGGAACGCTGCAGCCAAAATTGAATGCAAAAGGCTCAGCCCTGCGTGAATGTACTGTTTGGCCGGAGTTCGGTAGAGGGATGTACGACGCCGTGTGGCTTGCAACGGACAGGTGGCTTTCGGGACCATGGCCGAAAAAGGGTGTGCTGGAAGCTGGTCCGCGAGACCGTTGCATGCCCTAGAGAGAAAAAGAAGTGGTCAATCCTGAGACGGTGCACGAGTCGCGTCGGTAATGTGTTTTCGAAGAAGAAAAAGGAGTTCGCTGGGATAGAGGGACGGGACAGAGCAACAAGTGCCTAGCATGGACCGGGGATGCCCCTGGAGTAGGTAGGTGGCTTGCGGCGCAAAGAACGAACTACGCCTGCTGAGGTTAGTTTGATGCGGCGGGCACGCTGTGCTATCAGGGCATCAGACGGCTTCAGTAATGGCTTCGAGGGGATCTCGAGCCGGTTGGCAGGGAGGTGTTGCGGAGAAATTTCCCAACCAAAGAGGATTAGATCGGTGCTTAACATTGTGACTGCGTGCCATGAGGAAGCGTCGAGATGGTCTGCTATTTAGAGATAGAAAAGAGCTAACATGAAGCGTGACCGAACCTAAGTGAAGAAATTGGAACGGCGGTTTTGAGGGTCTTCCAAGTGAAATGGACATTGGCTGGCGCAAATGCTAGCAACAACTCTAAACAGTTTTGTAAGTCGACGGGTGAAGGAGAGAAGAAGGGATTTGCGTTTGACCGAAGGAACAAGGCCAAATAGACTTTTGATCAGAATGAATACAAAGGGAGAGAGGGATTGACATATGAATATTGCGGCAAAGATGCGGCGTCGAGTCCCTAATATCATCCATGCACACAGGGGGTTCGGTTGGGAGTGGAAGGCATGGGAAAGAATTGAGGGCGTGAATGAAGATATACGAGTGACTGAGTCGAATGCAAAGGTGATGCGAAGTTGATTGGTTTATTATCTCCGCAATCTGGATGGTTTCTAAGGTATGTAATTGAACGGATGATTGCGTTGTGTGATTGTGGTAAGGCATGATCAACGTCGTATCGAAAGGCACTGGTATTTGGCTCGTGCCTTGCATATTTGAAGTCGTCGTAGCGAACCAGCCAACTTCTAGGCGCAGCAGCCCCCAGTAGCCCGTGCCAGCCGGACGCCCACCAGCGCCAGCCATCAGCACGTCGGGCCCAAACCTGCACCAAGAGCCCACGGTCGCGGCCAATGCTGGCCCGCCATTCCGCCGGGAACCTGCAGCAACGCCAACTCACACAAGGTCGACTGTCGATAAAACACGCTTTCCGCACGCTGCAGACTCGGCGAACGGAACGGAACTGAGCTCGAGCTGTCCGCAAGCCGCAAACAAGCAAGCCAGCAGAGTGCGCACGAGAGAAGAGGACATCAGTGCGTTGAGCGCTCTGTCTTTTTCTTCTCTCTTGCGTCGCACCTTGCACCCAGACTCACTCCGTACCCACAAGGCCCCCCCTCTCTCCACCACTCACACCACGCTCCAAGCTCCACTCCCCTGTGCACATCATCTACGTCGCTTCTGCTCTTAGGAGCCAAGACGATTTGAACCTTCTTCCAAACCTTCGGACCTTTATCCATCCTTCACAACTCCCCTTTTGCCTTGTACTCTTCCCTGTTCGTGTTTCTCCCACCACGTCCAGGACCATCAAACTCACGTCCAGCATCCCCCTGCTACCACCCTTTCCTCTGGCCTCACCAAGGGCTTTCCTCCCGCACGCAACCGTTGGAAGACATCGTTTTGCATGGCTTCTCGGGGTTGCTACCGCTTGCCTACGTTTTAACTCACCCTCACCCCGGCTCTCCGGCCAGTGCTCGAGTCTCTTTCCAAACATTTGACTCTGGTCCGAACCCGATTCATATTGATCGTCTTTCGCAGAAGTCGCCATCCTGCGTTTGAGTTCACCAACAATGGCGACAATCACCACCACCACCATCCCACGACCTCCAAACGGCCCTCTTCCTTCTTTACCGGTTGCCAAGACTCGCAATTCCTCTGTCAGCGGACCCAGCAGTCCATCTCTCTCACGCAGGGGTTCGGGTAGTTCACTTCTCCCTGGACCGCTGACTTCGACGCGTTCAACGTCATCTGCACTACCATCGCGCTTGTCCTCAGGCCAGTCGAAGCCGCAGAATACTTCGGTATCAGGCTTACCTGCACCTAAACCCGCTAATGGCATTTCACCAGCCACGAACCCGGCGAGGGCATTGAGGAAGACTATCAGCATCGGATCCTTCCCGCAACCCCCTAACAGCCTTCCTACACCCAAGATGAACAGTCAAAGTTCAAGTCCTGCTTCTGTCACTGCGTCACCGATAGATTCGGGAGCATCGCCACGAATGTCCTCTGGCGGCCGAAGCGCTTCTCGCGACAGCACACAAAGAAGGGTGCCGGTACGACAAGGAAGTCGCATTAGCTCGTCAAGATCATACTCGAACACTCCTAGTCTTCTCAACGGTGACGGTAGTAAAGCTGTTTCCCTTCTCAGTATCCCATCTCCTCCCGAGAGTCGAACCTCTTCCGCGCAAGGCTCCTATGCGACCGGAGCTACTGAATTCGAGGAAGATAGTGAGGAACCACGAGGCAGATCGGAAGAGAAATCCACACTGGAGAAAAGAATGTCGGCCAAGGAAAACAACAAAGGCAACGTCATTGTGAGCGTTCGTGTACGACCCGACCAAGCAGGAGAAAATCACAAAAGCGATCTGGAATGGATGGTAGATGGCAGACGCTCACTTGTCTCCTACCGAGGCCGTGAAGGCGGGGAATATGTTTACGGTCAGCGACGAATTGATTATAAGTCTCAACCTGTGCTAACTTGCTATCTAGATAATGTCTTCACCGTTCACGATCATAACTCAAAAGTCTACGATTCTGCAGCGAAACGTCTCGTACGGCGTGTCATGGAAGGTTACCATGGAACTGTTTTCGCATACGGAATGACAGGAACCGGCAAAACCTTCTCCATGCAAGGAACGGCGACTTCTCCTGGTGTTATCCCACTGGCCATCACCGACATTTTCTCTTATATTCGCGAAACTCCTCACCGCGAATTCCTTCTTCGAGTCTCCTACCTTGAAATCTATAACGAAAAGATCCATGACCTCCTCTCACCTCCAGCCATCGGTGTCAATGGCAAACCAGTCGAGCAAGAAGAGATTAAACTCCGAGAAGACAGCAAACGAGGCGTATATGCCACTCCACTTAAGGAAGAAATCGTGCAGAGTCCTACTCAATTGCTGCGAGTGATTGCTCGTGGAGACAACGCGCGTCGAGTCGCATCTACTCAGTACAACAACCGCTCTTCAAGATCCCACGCCGTCGTCCAGATCGTTGTTGAATCCCGTGAACGGGCTCCAGTGCCAAGTGGTCCCGAAGCAAAGAGGCAAGGGATGCCACCTGGAGGTGTTAGGGTATCAACGCTGAGCTTAATTGATCTTGCTGGTAGTGAAAGGGCTGCCGAGAGCAAAGAACGACGGACTGAAGGTGCACACATCAATAAATCTTTGCTCACTCTTGGTACGGTAATTTCAAAACTGTCTGGAGATAAGGACAAAGACGGCAAGGATAATAAGACTCCCGAGAAAGTGCTGTCAAAGGATAATCCGAACCATCTGCCATACCGAGACAGCAAACTTACAAGGTTACTACAACCAGCACTGCAAGGTAACAGTTTGATTAGTATTTTGTGTACAATTCAAATCGGTAGTGCTGGATCGGTTGCAACCGCGCAGAATCATACTATGGAAACACTGAACACTCTCAAGTTTGCCAGCAGAGCAAAGAACAACATTGTCAGTCACGCGAAGAAGGCAGAGGAAGCGTTCGCTGGAGACGCTGGCAGCCGAGCACTGCTAGATCGGTACCGAGTGGAAATTCAAGAATTGCGACGGCAGCTCGAGTCAAAGGACAAAGTAACTCAAAAGGAGAAGGATGAAGAGGAAGATCGGCAAGACCGGGAAGCTTTGAAGCGTGAGGAAAGGGAGCGGGAACAAGAAGATGCAAAACGGCACGAAGAACAGATGCTCGAGATGCAACTTGCAAGGACAGCTCTGAAGGAACGCATCGAGCATCTCAACCGATTGATCTTGTCGAGTAAGAGTTTAGGCGTGAATGCTGGGCGCAGTTTCAGTAGTTTATCCATGCAGCGAGGTCGAGAATCCATGGCAACGAATGGTGATGGCATCTCGACACTTCGCTCAGCCCGCAGTTCGACTGCTACTCTCGACGCCACGACACCCACACTCGCAGTTAACCGCAGTTCTTCCGGCAGCCTAACACCTTCATTCCGAGCATCCACGGCCACCGCGGCAACAGCAATCATCAACGAGCTCGACGGCGCCGAGCACTCCGACGACGGCGAAGACTCGCTCGGCGAAAACGGCGACGGGCTCGCCTCCAAAGACGTGCAGATCCGCGCGCTGCAAGCGGACCTAGCAGACAAGAACCGGTACATCTCGACGCTGGAGAAGCGGCTGCTGCAGGCGCGGCGCAGCTCGCACAGCCGCGTGAGCCTGACGTTCGGGGCGCGCGCATCGGCGTCGGCCGCGCTGCTTGACGACGCAGGGCCCGACGCCCTGCTGCGCGAGAAGGACGCCGAGATCGCCGACCTGCGCGCCCGCCTCGACGACAAGGACCGCATGGTGGCGGCGCTGCGCTCCGCCGCCCGCAAGCGCGACGTCGCGGACCTGCGCGTCGACACGGGCGTGGCGCGGCGCGCGTCCGCCCACAGCGGCGCTGGCAGCGCCGGCAGCGCCGCGCCCACGGCCTCCCGCGCGCTGCTCCGCGACCTGCCGGGCGTGCGGCGCTCGGCGTCCGGCTCGGGCCCCGTGCCGCCGCGCGCGTCCTCCGCCCACGCGAAGACCAACAGCCTCTCGCCCAAAGCGCGGTCGCTGTCGCCGCTGGGCGCCGCGCTGAGCAGCGGCGCCGCCGCCGACGCTAAGAAGGCCCGCTCCGTCGACGAGATGACCCGCATGCTCGACGAGATGATCACCGAGCGCGCGCAGAGCGCGGGCGGTGGTGCTGCGCCCCCGAAGGAGGACGCGCGTGTGGACTCTGGCATCGTTGTGCCCAAGCCGCCTGCCGAGAAGAGGCGCTCCTCCGTGCGCATTCTGGATAGCCCTGTTGCTATTAACTAGACTGTGCGGCGCGGATGGGATGAGTGCGGGCGCGGATGACGCAGGATTGAGCACGTGCTCTAGATTCAAGATGCGAGGCAATTCGGTGCTGCTACAACTACGACTACTGGTTGCAATGCAATGGCGATTGCAAGGAAACGGAAAGAGCAAGACCTGCTCCAGGCTTGCTCTCGTCTAATAGACAGCGGATATGGCGCTTTATCTGGGGAGCTATCTACGGCGCGAAATGTGAAAGGAAGATGTTCGGCAGATCACGGCGGAAGTCCACGATGCAAACTTACAACCTGTCACAGGCTTCATTGCCCTCATGGCGGCTTTGCGAACTAAGGCCTAACATCCTCGGTGCCTCAAATGGCAGGGGATGGATGTTGAGTTTCGGGCGAATATGGGCAGAGGATCTATGGGATTTCAGCGGCTTGCGTGGTTTATATTGTTTCTGTGTTTCGGCCTCTTCTCGATACCCGCTCCCCTTTTTTTTTTCCAATCGTTTCCCTTCACTGTTAAATTGGTATACGGAGACGGAACGCTTTTCTCTGCAGCACGTTGATGCGTGTGTGAGAGGTCTGGATTATGTTTGTGCAAGGTAAGGGAGTACAGAGACAAGGCCTCTAAATGGATTCGGGATGAGCAAAGGCGAGAACGTTGTTAATTGTAGTAATATGACATGATGACCTTGCATAAGCGTGTTCACAGCTGGAGTTCGTATGGTCGTGCTCTTCGCTTTCGTCGGCAATACTTTCTGTGTTTCTGCCGTGGGTTTGGTATTACGACACCGCCATCCACCATGTAATGTCCCTTCATTCTGGAAGCAGAGTATAAAGCCAGTCATTGCCGCATCCAGAGCAAAAGTTTAAATTTTTGTGGGCATTTCGGGCCGGTATCAAGTATATTGGCGTCAGTACTTCGGCCGAAAATGTCGTGATTTCATAATAAAGAAGGAGGTGTTGAGCTAGTGGGAGCATGGGCCTAGCGGTCAATGGTTTAGCACGTGATGAAGGGCTTACTTAAAGTGCGTACCTTATTAGCCAGATCACAGAATACAAGCGCACACAGCCTTAGCCATGTATCTAGCGCTTCCTTTAGTTCTTACAGTGGATTGCAATTGGCAGGCTTTTTGCGAGCTGGGATCTTTTCGTGGTCCTTGATCCGGGGCTTTGAAACGTGAAGGTTGCGGCTGTGGCGCTCACAAGCCGCTGTCTTTGCAACCTCAACTCCCGATATTGTGGCCTTCCCCTGGCTGCGCCGTGATTCGAGTCCCTGCAATATCGGTGCCAAAATGGTAACCACCAACGGCGGCTGCAAGTGCTGCACACCTTACCCATCTCACCACGTCCGAATGCATCAGCCGACGGACACCAGATGCCATTTGGGCTTCGCGGCACATCATGCTTTCTCGGGAGGTCGATCTTGGCTCGGGCGTTGCAGGGTCCTGCCAGTTGGCTGTTTCAGAGTCACCTTCTTGCTGCAACCAGAACGTCGCATGGCCCAGACTGAGGCCCATTCAGTCGTCAAGTACGAACAAATCTTCTAATTCCAGTTGCATCATCTGCCTCCATTCCGCGGGCTTTCCGCTTGCTACTAACGAATTGGATCACAGCCACGCACTGCGCTTCTTTCTCCACCTGCAAACGCTTTCGCTCAACAGCTCCCACCTCTTCTCTGGCGCTCTTCTCCTGCCTATCCGTATTTTCTTTCTAAGCTTACGCTGCCTAACTGTGCTCCCAATCCTTTAGGTCCCCGTGTAGCTCCTTGTTCTTCCGTACCTTCACTCGTTCTCTTTCCCTGCCTCGGAACCCATTCGAAGGATCGTGCCTCCAGTGACATTCAAAAA
>Ga0335073_10013346_pt1 | contig 11519 bp, 5 predicted proteins | sample Lox_Sample_22_FD_207093 | JGI IMG/M metagenome (GOLD analysis project Ga0335073, IMG submission 207093) | Soil microbial communities from Loxahatchee National Wildlife Refuge, Florida, United States - Lox_Sample_2.2 | ecosystem: Environmental > Terrestrial > Soil > Wetlands | place: USA: Florida... | reverse complement strand
GTCCAGCGTGCACGGCGTGTCCTCCACGACGTCGTGCAGCACCGCGGCGACGAGCACGTCCGGGTCGCGCACCCCGGCGCCCTGCACGAGAATCTGCACCGCCTCGAGCAGGTGCTCAAGGTAGGGGACGCCGGTTTTGCGGGTCTGGTCGCCGTGATGCCCGGTGGCAAACTGGACCGCCCGGGCAACCCTGGCGACCACGTCGCCGGGCAGGGCCGCGGTCAGACCGGGCGCGGCGTCCGGCCACGTGTGCCAGTCGGTGAATGTCCGCATCGCCGCCGCTGCCGGGACGCGGTGCTCAGCTGTCCGGGCCGACGAAGGCCGACTGGTTCTGGCAGATGCTGGTGTTCCCCTTGATCGCGCCGTCGGCCGAGCCCAGGGCGCTGACCGACGGCCCGGGGGAAGCGGACGACGACGGCGCCGGGTTGAGCGAGGTGAAGCTGGAACCGACGATCAGCTCGACCGTGCCCGGGGTCAGCGACGAGTTCTGCTCCACCTCGGAGTTGGGCACCACGGACTTGAGCGTGTCGGCCGCTGGCAGGTCCGAGGAGCCCGCGTACTCGATGATGCTCGTGGTGTAGTTGAAGTTGTTGGCATCTCCCGTGCCGACCACCTTGAAGCCCTCGTTGGTCAGGTCGCTGCCGACCTGGGAGGCCATCCCCTGGGCCCCCGAGCCGTTCAGCACCTGGACGTTGACCTTCGACGGGGACACGGAGTCGAGGGTCGGGCTGGACGACTTCTTGGACTTCTTCTTGCTCTTCTTCGAGCCGCCGTTCGAGGTCACCATCTTGTCGTCGTGCTGAATGGCGTTGAAGAGCTCGTTGGCCTCCGGCTGCTCGAACACCACGTTGTTGTCGTTGTCCGGGTCGGGAATGTTCGGCGCGGTGATGAACTGGACCTGGCTCGTGCTGATGCCCCTCATGGTGTCGGCGATCCGCAGAATGGTGTTCTGGTCCAGGCCGTCATCGGTGGTCATCGCGTCCGAGGCGTCGCGGACCACGTTGAGGATCTTGCTCGGGCTGTGCAGCAGGCCGCTGTGCTCAATGCCGTGCAGCAGCGAGACCATGAGGAACTGGTCGCGCTCGATCCGCTCGAGGTCTGAGCCTGTGCCGAGGTCCTCGCGGGTGCGCCAGAAGGCCAGCGCCTGCGGCCCGAAGATGTGGTGGCGCCCCTTCGAGAGGTTGAGGCCGGAGTCCGGGTCGTCGACCGCGAACGGCAGGCAGACCTCGACCCCGCCGAGGTCGTTGATGATCTTTTCGAAGCCGGTGAAGTCGAGCTCGATGAAGTGGTCGACGTGGATGTTGGTGACGCTCTCGAAGGTCTTCCAGGTGCAGACCGGCCCGCCGAAGTCGAGGGCCGCGTTGATCAGCTCCTCCTGGCCCGGCTCCGCCTGCTGTCCCGTTGTGCCATCCACGGCCGGGCAGCTGATGATCGGGACCATGGTCTCGCGGGGGATGCTGACCACCGTGACGTCATGGTTGCCGGGCGAGATGTGCAGCAGCATCAGGGTGTCCGAGCGGCTCCCCGGCGTATTGGCCGCGCTCCCGCCGATGCCGCCCTGGTTGAGCCGGGTATCCGAGCCGATCAGCAGGATGTTCTCGGCGTTGTTCAGCTTGGGCGGCTGGTTGCCGACCAGCCCGGCCACGTCGATGCGCCTGATGCTGTCCCAGATGCTGCGGTATTTCCCGTAGGCCACGAGAGTGCCGGCGACGAGCACGCCAACGACGGCGATCGACGTGTAGGCGGCGATCCGCTGTCCCAGGGAATGCCGAGAACGACGGTTCATCGGCCGCTGGCCGCGGCGTCTGCCCTGGGGCTTGCCCCAGCCGGTGTCATCATCCACATCGTGGCGACGGATCATCATTCCTCCGGGCAAAGCGCCGCGACGATCATCGCCGGGGAGCCTGGCCGTTAGGTTCCGCCCATCTTACGGGTTGGTAACAGGCGGTTTCGTATGGAGTTGGCAAAGCTCCCAGACGGTCAGCGCAGTGGGCCGGCTCGTGTCCGCTATTCGCAGCAACTTGGGCGCGGCCGCCCATGTTCTCGCCAGCTTGTCCCTCTACAGTGGGATTCGTGCGCTCTGGCGACCGCCCGGCCGGCAACGCCGCCGCGACTGACGAGCCCGCGGCGGCGACCAAGATCACCGGCGACTCCGAGGATGCTGGCGCCGCCGGGTCGGCGGCGACCGTTCACCCGGCTGCCGGGGCGGCCGGCGAAGGGGAGCCCGGGTCCGGGCCTGACTCCGATAATTCGGATAAATCAGACGAGACCGTGACCGGTGAGCGCCCCCTGACCAGCGAGAACGGGGACGGGCCCAGGGAGGACGGAGGGCCCGCAGAGCCAGGGGCTGAGACCAGGCCAGCGCTGCGGCCGAGGGCGTCCTGGGCGTCCCGGGCGTCCCGGGTGGGTGCCGCCAGGATCGGCGCCCGCACCGGGCTGTTTGGGGGCAGGCAGAGAGGCCGCCCCGACCGCCAGCCGAGGTACCCGGGCGCGGGCGGAGCCGGGTTCGCCAGGCTGACCGTCCTGCCGGCGGTCCTCATCATGGCCTGGCTGCTCGTCGGCCTGCCGCTGCTGCTCGCCGGGGTGTTCCTGCCGACGCCGGTGCTGCTGGGCGCGGTGGTGCTGGCGGTCCTCCTGCTCGCGGGCCTGCACCGGGTGCCGGCCCGCTGGCCTGGCGCGCTGCCTGGCGCCGCGCGGGCCGCGCGGGCCACGCCAGCCCCCGGAGCCGGGCCGCGCCGGGAACGCGGCTGGCCAGCGTGGTGGGGCCTGGTGGGCACCGTGGCGGTGGCGGCCGGCTTCGCCTTCTGGCAGTTCCTGTTCAACTCCGAATCCGTGATCGTGCTCCGCGACCCAGGGGCTTACCTGCAGACGGGATACTGGATAGCGCAGCATGGCTCGCTGCCGATCCCGCAGTCGCTGGCGGCCTTTGGCGGCGCGCATCCCGGCCTGACGTTCTCCAGCACCGGATTCGTAGCCCACGGCTCTTCCATCGTGCCCGGGCTCATGTCCGGCCTGCCGTTACTCCTCGCTGGCGCGTTCTGGGTGCACGGGACCGCGGCAGCCGCCGCGATGGGCCCGATCCTCGGCGGGCTGGCGGTGCTGGCGTTCGGCGGCCTGGTGGGCCGGCTGACCGGGCCGCAGTGGGCCCCGGCGGGGGCGCTGGTCCTCGCGTGCACGCTTCCCGAGCAGTACACGAGCAGGGCGTCGTTCAGCGAAACCGCAGCCCAGGTGCTGCTGTTCGGTGGCCTGAGCCTGGTCATCGATGCCCTCACGATGGCCCGCGCCCGCACCGAGGCCGGGCGGTCCGCCGCAGCGCGGGGACCGGAGGCCTCCGAGCCGCCCCCGGAGGCAGCCGGGCCAGCTCCGGTTCCGTCGGCACCCCCAGCCGCCCCGGGCAGCGGCTGGCGGAAGTGGCTGGCCGCGCTCTCGCCGGGCCGCGACCGCGCGCCGGAATGGGCGCTGATGGCGCTGGGCGGGCTGGCCCTCGGGCTCACCTCCCTGGTGCGATTCGACGGGCTCCTTGATGTGCTCCCCGCAATCCCGTTCGTCGGCGTCCTGGTCGCTCGGAAGAACAGGAACGCCGTCCCGTTCTCCATCGGCCTGGCGATTGGCGCGGCATACGGGATCGCCGACGCGTACCTGCTGGCCCGGCCATTCGTTGACTCGCTGCTGCCGATGCCCGAACTGATCGGCCTGATCGCCGCGTGGCTGCTGGCGATGACCGTCGCCGGCGTCGAGCTGATGCGCCTGCCGGGATTCCGCGGGGGCCTTCGGCCGGTCCTGGCCAGGCGCCCGGTGCGGTGGCTGCCCGATCTCTGCGCCGTCCTGGCCGTGGCCGCGATCATCGGCCTGGCGATCAGGCCGTACCTGCAGACCGTCCGCGGCCCGGCCACCGGGGCGGTCGCGAACTTTGTCGCCAGCCTGCAGCGGCTCGAGCACCTGCCCGTCGCTCCCGGCCGGCTCTACGCCGAGGACACCCTGTACTGGGTCATCTGGTACGTCGGTCTGCCGGCCGTGCTGCTCGGCGGGTTCGGCCTCGCGCTGCTGGTCCGGCACTGCCTTCGCGCCCTGTTCTCCTGGCGTGACACGACCGGCGACGCCCGCCTCTGGGCGCTGCCCCTGGCCGTCATCTGCTGCGGCTCGGCGGCCGTCCTCTGGCAGCCGCAAACCGTCCCGGACCAGCCGTGGGCCAGCCGCCGCCTGGTGCCCCTGGTGATTCCGGGACTGATCCTCTGCGCGATCTGGGCGGCGGCCTGGCTGCGCGGCCGAGCGCAATCACGGGGTGCCAGCAAGACGGCAGCATCGGTCGTGGCCGCGTTCTGTATCGCCGCGCTGCTCGTTCCGACCGTCGCAACGAGCTTCGGCTTCACGACGAACCACTCCGGTAAGGGCGGGGCGCTGGGCGTGACCGCCGATGGCCTGGCCCTGAAACGGACCGGCCCGGGCGAGGTCGGCGCCGTCACCAGGCTGTGCTCGCTGCTGGGCCCTTCCGCTTCGGTGGTAATCGTCGCCCTGCCGGTGGCTCAGCAGTTCACCCAGGTGATCCGGGGCATGTGCGGGATCCCTGCGGCCTCGATGGTCGGCCAGCCGGCCGGCTCCGTGCAGAGCGTGCTGGCCAGCATCGAGCACGCGGGCCGGCGGCCGGTGCTGCTCGGCGCGCGGCCCTCGCAGCTGTACGCCTTCGGCGGCGGCAGCCCCGTCCGGGTGCTCGACCTGTCCACCTCGCAGGACCCGCACACCCTGACCCAGCCACCGACCACGCTCTTCCCGGCCGACTACGTCATCTGGATGTTGTCCGTTGGACCGGTCGGCTCCCGCGTCTGAGCAGGCCGACCCGCCCTGGCACAAGGTGAATTTGCCTGCTGCCCGGAGAGGCCCTAAAGTTAAAGGACCTCGACGCGGGGTGGAGCAGTTCGGTAGCTCGCTGGGCTCATAACCCAGAGGTCGCAGGTTCAAATCCTGCCCCCGCTACCAAGTAAGTGCAGGTCAGGGCCTGATCGCCGGATACGGCGGTCGGGCCTTTTGATCACCCGTTGGCGGTTCGTTGGCGGGACGGAGCCCGGACGCGGGTATTTTGCACCAAGCTCTGACATGGATCGGCACCAGAACGGCGGTCGAGCATGTCGCGGGCAGCGCGAGGGGAGTCTTGGTGTTCTGACCGCTTGGGGTCGTGTGGAGGGTGGGTTCTCGCGGATGCCCGCTGAGCAGCGAGCGCTCGGTCGGCGATAGGCGCGTAGTCTCCCGCCAGGCCACCGAGCTACTGCTCAGCAAAACCCCCAAACCGCAGAAAACACCGGGAGACCAGCCCGCTTAGCGCGGGAACCACACCCCAAAACCAGCCCATACCAGCAGGTCACCGAGTTCTGTCGTTGACCCACAGTTTTCAAATACGTTGTCGATTGCTGGGAGCCGGTTTGGGTGGCCAGCAGCTGTCGCCTAATGTCGGCCGGCCGTGGCTCAGCGTCTGCACACGTTGGCTCCCATCAGCTCGCCGGCTTGAAGAGCTATCCTGCTGATCGAAAGTGCACTGATTGCGAAGGCCCCGTCAGTGTGAGGCCGATACAAGCCGTCGCTTTTGACGGCGTGTGCTGCCATGGTGATGACAACCGGGGCGCCCAAATTAGATCATCCTGAGGCAGCGTGGTCGGCCCGCTCATGCCGAAAATAGTGCGTGAATCGCCGCTGCATATATGCCCGCAAGCGCATAGCCATGCATGGTTCACGTGATCAACTACGTCAGGGCTCGCGGTCGCGTTTTCTTCAGCGAGCGCTCGGAACGCCGAATCTGGCGTGGCGACTGAGCTCCGGTGCTTGGCAGCAGACCCGCCCCGAACGTTCCTTCTGGCGTTCACGGGAGTTGGCGATTGGGGCGCGCTCGTCGCCGACTGCGGCTGGTCATCACCACGCTGGATCGACGTCACCTCGACCGTCCTGCGCCACGACTTGTTCCATCCTCAGACCCTCAAGATCCGGAGCCAACGGGACCCGGACGGCCAGACCGGCAGAACCGGGCATCCGGCGTTAACAGACGTTGCATGGTTCTGGTTGCGGCCGGGCGCGCCGGGCGATATCTCAGCGCCCGGTCGCGTGGCCTAGTGCCTCACGCGACCGGGCGCCTGGATGGCGGCGCAGGGTTAGACATCCCACGGCTGTCGTTTGTCAAGCAGCTTGTGCTGGTGCCTGGTGTTCGGGCTGGGGCCAGGCGGTTGCCTCGTCGTAGGTGATGCGGTGGGTGAGGCAGTGGTGGAGCTGGCCGATGAGTTTGCTGGCCAGGCGGCGCAGGGCGGCTTCGTGGCCGTCGCCGGCGGCGCGGCGCTGGTCGTAGTAGGCGCGGGCGCCGGGTGAGACGCTGAGCGCGGCGAAGGCCCGCCAGCGGACTGCGTCATAGAGCCGCTGGTTACGGATGTAGCGGGCCAGCACCAGGCGTTTTCTGCCGGACGCGCGGGTGATGGGGGCGCTTCCGGCGTAGGCGCGCCGGCTGGCAGGATCGGGCCAGCGGGTTGGGTCGTCGCCGAACTCGCCGAGCACCCGGGCGCTGAGGATGGAACCAAGCGCGGGCATGCTGTGGTAGATCGCAGCGTCCGGGTGCTGCCTAAAATGCTGGCCGATCTGCTGCTGGAGAGCGGCCAGGCCGGTGTTCATCGCGGTGATGGTGCCGGCGGCCGCCGCGGCGGCCGCGCCCATGGCGGCTTCCACTTCCGCGGGCTGGCTCATCTGCGGGGCGGCGAACACTGCTGCCAGCCGCTGGGCCTCGCTGCGCCGCCGCCCGCGGCCTGCAGATTCCAGCAGGTCCAGCAGGTCATCAAGGCCGAGCTGGGCGGCCTGGGCGGGAGTGGGCGCGGCGGCCAGCACTGCCAGTGCGGTGCGGGTGGCCAGATCCGGGAAGGCGGCCAGCGCCGCGGGGTAGTACCCGGCTAGCAGCGAGCGCAGCCGGTTCACCTCGTGCTGGCGGCTCCAGACCAGGTCCTGGTGGGCGCGGGCCAGCACCTCGATCGCCCGCGCGGCACCGCTGTCGGCCGGCAGCGGCCGGTGCAGGTGCGCGTCGGTGCGCAAGATATGCGCCAGCACCATCGCATCGGCCGCGTCCGATTTGCCCCGGGCCAGGTGATGACGGTCCCGGTAGCGGTCCACCGACTTAGGGTTGACCGGGTAGATCTCATACCCGGCCGCGCGCAGCGAGGCGACCAGCAGTCCCCGCTCGGTCTCGATCGCGATCTTCACCGTGCCCGGGCCACCGCCCTGCGCAGCGAACAAGGACACCAGCTCACCGAGCCCGGCGGCATCATCGCTGATCCGCCGCCGAGCCAGCCTGGTGCCTGCCGGGTCGATCAGCGCCACATCATGGTGATCGCTGGCCCAGTCGATCCCGCACAAGATTTCTGTCATCGGCCTCCTTCCTGACCTGCGGAAACGAGTGACCGAGGGCCAGCAGCTCCCTAATAGATCAGCGCTCAGCGGCAGCAGCATCCCACTAGCTGTACGGGCCCTCAGCAACCAGCGGGGTCACCGTCTAACCCTAGTGATCAAGGTCACCGGCGCAGAGAGTGATCATCCCGCTGGCCACTCAAGGCGCAGCCTGGTCCTCAACCGGCTTCCTCACCGAAGTGACACGCCGATCCGCACCTGACTACAGAGCTATTAGGCGCTGGGCGCGGCCCGGTGCCGGCGGGCGGCCCGGGCCCGGTCCACGAACACCGCGGCGGCGGCGGCCACGACCGCGGCAGCCAGAGCGATGAGGGCGATCTGCCAGCCGGGCATGCCGCCGGCGACGACTTGCACCGTGGGCGGGGGTGCCACGGCCCCGCCGCCGTCCCCGGGCGGGACGGGCAGGGCGAACGCGGCCGGGGCAGCCGTGGCGGTGATGGCCAGCAGGGCGGTGGCCAAAGCGGCCAGGGTGCCGGCCAGGCGGCGGTTGGGGTGGAGCGGACGCGTGCGGTTCATCATGTCCTCCTAGTTGTGATGGCTGGGGCGGTGACCGACGGGCGGTCACTGATCGGGGCGGTCTGGGCCTGTAGCTGGGCGCGCAGCCGCCGGGCGTGGCGGGCGGCGCGGTGCATCCGCCGTTCGGCGCGCTCGGCGCGGCGGGTGGCTCGGGCTAGCGAGAGCAGGCGCTGGGCGGGGCGCTGCGTCTCGGCGTTCGCGAGCAGCTGGTGCTGCCGTTCGCTGGCGAGCCGGGTGAGCTGGTCCATAGCGTGTGTTTCCTTTCGCGGCGGTGGCGGGCTTGCTGTGCTCCACTGTCGTCAGCGGCCCGGCCAGTGCACATACGTAGCGGCGCACAGGTGGGGCACAGGATTAGGCTTGGCATCAAGGCCGTGCGTGCGCCGCTCCCCGGGGGCTGGCGGCGGGCGGCCGGAGGGGCGAGGGGCCTGTGGTCGGTGGGCCTGTGGCGGAGCAGGCGGGGCTGGGTTTCGGCGGGCTGCTGCGGCGGCTGCGCGATGATGCCGGGCTGACCCAGGACGAGCTGGCCGAGGTCGCGCAGGTGAGCCAGCGGGCGATCAGTGACCTGGAACGGGGCATCAACCGCACCGCCCGCAAGGACACCGCGCTGCTGCTGGCCGGTGCCTTGGGCCTGGCCGGGCCGGCCCGCGATCTGTTCGTGACCGTGGCCCGGGGGCAGGCGCCAGCGAGTGAGCTGCTCGCCGCCGCCCGGGCGGATACGTCAAGTAACCGCACCGGCCGCCGGGCCGGGCTCGCCTGGCTGCTGCGGGCGGCGGTCGATTCTCCGTACCGGGGGCTGGCCGCCTTCGAGGAACAAGATGCGGGGTTCTTTTTCGGCCGTGAGACGACGACCACCCAGGTGCTGGACCGGATGGCGCGGCATCTGGGCGGCGCGGGGCCGGTGATGGTGTCGGGCGCTTCGGGCGCGGGCAAGTCGTCGCTGCTGCGGGCAGGAGTGCTGCCGCGCATCCGGGAGGCCGGGCTTGGGACCGCGCCTGGGGCAGAATCCTGGGCGTGCCTGCTGCTCACCCCGACGCATGCCCCGCTGGACGAGCTGGCATTGCGGGTGGCGTTACTGGCGGGAGTGGAGGCCGCGGCGGTGCGGCGGGGACTGGGCACCTCGCCGGAGGGTTTCGCGCTCACCGCGCGCCAGGCCGCCCTGGCGCGGCCGCGCGGGCCCGCAGCGGACCCACAAGCCACGGCGGCCGGGTGGGATCAGCCGGCCCGCCATCGGTTGCTAGTGGTGGCCGACCAGTTCGAGGAACTGTTCACCCAGTGTGCCGATGAGGGGCAGCGGCGGGCGTTCATCACCGCACTGCACGCGGCCGCTACCAGCAGGCACGGGCCAGATCAGGCACCGGCGGCGCTGGTCGTGCTGGGCGTCCGCGCCGACTTCGAGGCCCGCTGCGCCAGCTACCCGCTACTAGCCGGGGCGATCCAGGATCGCTATCTGGTCACCCCGATGACCGAACGGCAGCTGCGGCTGGCGATCACCGAGCCGGCCAAGAGGGCAGGCTCTCACGTCGATGACGACCTGGTCGAGGTCCTGCTGACCGAGGTGCGCGCCCGCCAGCCGGGGGACTCCGCCGCGGGGATGCTGCCCTTGCTGTCGCACGCCCTGGACCAGGCCTGGCGCAGCCGGACCGGGAACACCCTCATCCTGGCCGACTACGAGCGCACCGGCGGCATCGAAGGAGCCGTCGCCACCAGCGCACAGCGCGCCTACGACCATCTCACCGCCGCCCAGCAGGCCGCCACCCGGCAGGTCTTCACCCGGCTCACCGCTACTAGCAGCGACGGCCTCGTCACCACCAACCGGGCCAGCAGGGCGGCACTAACCGACGGCAAAAGCCCGGCACAGATCGAGGACGTGGAGACGGTCGTGGAGGCCTTCGCTGCCGAACGGCTGCTCACCCTGGCCGCCGGCACCGTCGAGATCAGCCACGAGGTGCTGCTGACCGCCTGGCCGCTGCTGCGTGACAGCTGGCTGGCCGAAACCCACGCCGACCGGATCGTCCGCACCCGGCTGCACAACACCGCGGCCGACTGGGCACGCCACTCTCAAGACCCGTCCTACCTCTACCGCGGTAGCCTGCTGGCGGCAGCTACCGACACTGCGGCCCGGATCGGCGCCGACCCCGCCCGCGACCCGCCGCTCAGCCAGACCGAACGTGACTTCCTCCGCGCCAGCAGCCGCGCCCGCCGCCACAGAACGCGCCGCCGGCAGGCGGTGATCGCCGGCCTTGTTGCCCTCACCCTGACCGCCGTCACCGCAGCCGGGATCGCCGCGCACAACGCCGCCGCGGCGGCGCACAACGCTGCCAGCGCCACCCGGCAGCATGCCATAGCCCTGTCCCGCCAGCTCGCCGCCGAAAGCCTCACCACAGACCTGACCGATCCGCTGACCGCGCGGCAGCTTGCCGTCGCCGCCTGGAGCGTCTCGCCGACCGGCCAGGCCTACTCGGCCATGTCGACCCTCCTGGCCGAACAGCACCAAGACGGCATTCTGCCCGCCACCAGCGCCCAGAACGGTGTCAACGCCGTGGCGTTCAGCCCTGATGGCAAATTGCTGGCCAGCGCCGACGGCGATGGCACTGTGCGGCTGTGGGATCCAGCCACCGGCCAGCCCGTCGGCGCCCCCCTTGCCGCCGATACCGGCCCTAATGTGACCGACAGCGTAACGGGGGTGGCGTTCAGCCCTAACGGCAGGCTGCTGGCCAGCGCCGGCGGAGACGGGGCGGTGCGGCTGTGGGATCCGGCCACCGGACGGCCCGCTGGCGCCCCTCTCTACGCCAATCCCGGCGGCAGCGTGACCGCGGTGGCGTTCAGCCCCGGCGGCAAGCTGCTGGCCAGCACCGATTCCGACGGCACGGTGCGGCTATGGAACCCGGCCACCGGCCAGCCCGCCGGCGCACCCCTTACCGCCTCGTCCAATGGGGGCGTGGCCGGGGTGGCGTTCAGCCCGGACGGCAAGCTGCTGGCCAGCGCCCTCAAAGACGGAACGGTGCGATTGTGGGATCTGGCCACCGGCCAGCCCGTGGGGACACCATTCCGGACCGGCTCCGGCCCCAGTGGCTTCGTGACCGGCGTGGCGTTCAGCCCCGGCGGCAAGCTGCTGGCCAGCACCGACTCCGACGGCACGGTGCGGCTGTGGAACCCGGTCACCGGCCAGCCCGCCGGCGCCCCCCTCCCGGCCGACACCGGACCCAACGGCGGCGTGACCGGGGTGGCGTTCAGCCCCGGCGGCAAGCTGCTGGCCAGCGCCGGCAGCGACGGCACGGTGCGGCTGTGGAACCCGGTCACCGGCCAGCCCGCCGGCGCCCCCCTCCCCGCCGACACCGGACCCAACGGCGGCGTGACCGGGGTGGCGTTCAGCCCCAACGGCAAGCTGCTGGCCAGCGCCGACGTAAACGGCACGGTGCGGCTGTGGAACCCGGTCACCGGCCAGCCCGTCGACTCGCTCTTCCACGCCGACACCGCCACTGGCGGCAGCGTGACCGCGGTGGCGTTCAGCCCCGGCGGCAAGCTGCTGGCCAGCGCCGGCAGCGACGGCACGGTGCGGCTGTGGAACCCGGTCACCG